>JAEEGL011114666.1_pt1 | contig 28930 bp, 29 predicted proteins | sample 9134231 | NCBI WGS metagenome assembly JAEEGL01 (sample SAMN16246548, study PRJNA631951) | gut metagenome | biome: gut microbiome; feature: rumen; material: fiber-attached | host: Bos | place: Iran: Karaj | collected 2018-10 | reverse complement strand
GGAGGGAAACCTCCCCGCAAATACAATCAACTCTATGTCATAAAAAATTCCAAATCCACTGCATTTTCAGTTAAAAACGGGAGGCATCGCACGATGAAGGGTATAGCCAAAATCGCCCGTGGAGAAGGGCATGTAGGTATCATGGAGTTTCCGGAACCGCAAGCGGGTCCCGGTTTAGTTAAGATCGAAATCAAATATGCCGGCATTTGTGCAAGCGATTTGCACGTATGGCATGATACCATAGGCCTGTCCGTCAACCCGCCCGTCATTATGGGCCACGAGTTCTCCGGACAGGTCGTTGCTGTTGGAGAGGGCGTGACGAACTGCAAACCGGGCGACCGCGTCATCGCCGCGCCGGGGTATGAATTGTGCGGCAAGTGCGATTTCTGTAAAGACGGGATCGCCAACATGTGCAAGGAAGCCCGCTCGCTGGGGTTCTGGTATAACGGTTCGTTCGCCAAATACCTGGTGCTGCCGGCGAGGTTCATCTATCACATGGACGACAAGCTGACTTATAAGCAGGCGGCCGTGATCGAGCCGATGATCTGCGCGATCGCAGCAGTCTGCAAGCAGGCGAAGGTCCAGGCGAGCGACATCGCGCTGGTCAGCGGCCCTGGTACGATCGGGCTTTTGACGATGCAGATCGCCCGCGCACAGGGCGCGACGGTGATCGTGACGGGCATGAACCGCGACGAACACCGCCTGAAACTGGCCAAGGAATTGGGCGCCGAGTACACCGTCAACCTCGAAAAGGAAAACCTGAAAGAAGTGGTTGCCGAGATCACCAACGGCTACGGGCCGGACGTGGTGCTCGAGTGCTCCGGCTCTCAGGCGGCGATCAACACAGGCGTGCAGCTCCTGCGTCGCGCGGGACGTTACGTGCAGGTCGGTCTGCCGGGTTCGAGCATCGACTTCGACATCGAGCAGATCTGCTACAAGGACGCTACGTTCTCCGGCGTAATGGGCGGAAACGCGAAGGAATGGCGCACGGCGCTGAAGCTGGTGGTTTCCGGAAAAGTGAAGACGGAGCCGCTCGTATCGCACATATTCCCGATGTCCGAATGGGAAAAGGCGTTTGCGCTGACGGCCAATCGCGAGGGACTGAAGATACTTCTGACGCCGGATCTGGATTGACGCGGAGGGTCGGATATGAAAGGTTTAGCGAAACTGGAACCCGGATACAAGAAGATCGGTATTATGGATTTCCCTGAACCAACACCCGGCCCTGGCGAAGTGAAGATCCTCGTCAAAGAGGCGGGGCTTTGCGGGAGCGATATCCATATCTGGCATGACACAATCGTCATCAAGACCCGCCCGCCGGTGGTGATCGGCCATGAATTTGCTGGTGAAGTGGTCGAGCTCGGCGAGGGCGTCACGCTTTTTGAAAAAGGCGACCGCGTGGTGGCGGAGCCCAATATCGGCAGGTGCGGCAAGTGCGATTTCTGCAAGGACGGTCTTCCGTCCATGTGTCTGGAAACGCACACGATGGGCTACTGGTATAACGGCGGATTCGCGAAATACACCGTCGTGCCGCAGCAGTATCTGCACCGCATCCCCGACAATGTGAGCTACACCGCGGCCGCATTGACGGAACCGCTCACGTGCGTGATCCACGCCATCTGCTACCGTTCCAGAGTGAACGCGGGCGACGTTGCGCTGGTCAGCGGCCCGGGCGCCATCGGCTTGATGGCGATGCAGGTCGCAAAGGTGCAGGGTGCCAAGGTCGTGGTCTCCGGCACGGATGCGGACGCGCACAGGCTGGAGCTGGCGGAAAAGCTGGGCGCCGACCGCACGGTGAATATCCAGAAGGAGGACCTGGAGTCCGTATTGATGGAAATGACCGGCGGCTACGGGCCGGACGTCGTGCTGGAATGCTCCGGCGCGCCGGCGGCGACCAATATGGGCTTAAGGCTCCTGCGCGGCGCGGGGAAGTTCATACAGGTAGGGCTCCCCGGTTCCAGAGTAAACTTCGACATCGAGCAGATTTGCTACAAGGACATCAAGTTCTACGGCACGATGGGCTCGATCACCAGCGACTGGCGGATTGCGCTGAAGCTCCTCGCCAGCGGAAAGGTGCAGACGGAGCCGCTCGTATCCCACAAGCTCCCCATCACGGAATGGGAAAAAGCTTTTGAGCTGTTTGAAAGCCATCAGGGGCTGAAGCTCGTGCTGACGCCCGTAGATGATTGAACTTTTCACGGAATAAAAAACAAGGAGGTTGTTTTTATGAAAGGCATTACTAAATTAGCGCAGGGCGACGGACATGTAGGTATTATGGATTTCCCCGAACCCACTCCGGGTCCCGGCCAAGTTAAGATCGAAGTCAAATATGCGGGCCTTTGCGGCAGCGACATTCATGTATGGCATGATGAGATCGGCTTCGCGCTGAATCCTCCTATGATCATGGGCCATGAGTTTTCCGGCATCATCGCGGAAAACGGCCCCGGGGCGAAACAGTTCAAGGTCGGCGAACGCGTTATCGCAGCGCCTGCTTTCGAGCTCTGCCGCAAGTGCGATTTCTGTAAAGACGGCAAGGCGAACGTCTGTATCGACCAGAAATCTCTGGGTTACTGGTACAACGGCCCGTTTGCCAAGTATTTCATCATCCCCGAAGCGTTTGTCTATCATCTCCCCGACAACATCAGCCTGCTCGCAGCAGCGGTGATGGAGCCCCTGTCCTGCACGGTGCATGCGGTGAACCGCGCACAGCCGCAGGCGGGCGACGTTGCGCTGGTCAGCGGCCCGGGCGCCATCGGCCTTCTGACGATGCAGGTCGCACGTGCACAGGGCTGCGTCTGCGTCGTATCCGGCACCGATTCGGATGCTAAGAGGCTGGAACTCGCGAAAGAGCTGGGTGCGGAGCGCGTCGTCAACATCCAGAAGGAAGACCTGAAGGCCGTCCTGATGGAGATGACCAACGGCTACGGCCCGGATATCGTGTTCGAGTGCTCCGGAAACCAGGCGGCCATCAATTTCGGCGTGCAGGTATTGAGGCCCGCGAGCAAGTACGTGCAGGTCGGTCTGCCCGGACATCCGATCAACTTTGATATCGAGCAGATTTGCTACAAGGATGCCACGTTCTACGGCACGATGGCGGCGGTCGCTTCCGACTGGCGTGAGTCGATCAAGCTGGTTGCAAGCGGCAAAGTCAAGACCGAGCCCTTGGTATCGCATCAGATCCCGATGACGGAATGGGAGAAGGCGTTTAAGCTGTTTGAGAACCGCGAAGGCGTCAAGATCGTGTTCACGCCGGTAGATGACTGATCGAAACGGAATGAAGTAAGGATGGAAGGAGGCAACAACCAATGGCATACCGCTTTTTAGAGCCTATTCAGATTGGGAACGACACGCTTAAAAATCGGATCGTCTATTCGGCCATGGTCAAAAACATGTGCACCGAGGATGGTTTTGTTACCGATCAGTACGTGGAGTACTACCGCAATCTCGCGAACGGCGGTGTAGGATTGATTATTCCTGGCGCCATGGTCGTCGATCCCGAATGGCCCTTTGTATTCTATCGTCAGCCTTGGGTGAACGATGAAGCACACGTAGCGGGTCTGAAGCGTGTAACGGAAGCGGTGCACGCGGCGGACACGAAGATTATTTTCCAGCTTTGGCATCCCGGTCAGTACACCATGGGCGGTACGGCGCCTAAGACGATCAACGAGATGACGGCCGAAGAAATCAAGCATATCGAAGATTTGTTTGAAATCGGCGCCAAGAACGCGATGGCCGCCGGTGCGGACGGCATCGAGTTCCATCTCGCGCACAACTTCCTGCCCGCGCAGTTCATGAGCGCTTTCTTCAACAAGCGCACGGACGAATACGCCTGCGATACGGTCGAGAACGCCTGCCGTTTCTCGCTCGATTGCATCAAGCGCATCCGCGCGGTGCTGGGCCCCGACAAGATCCTGGCGGTCAAAATGAATGGCCACGACTTCGTGGAAGGCGGCATCACGCCCGAATGGTGCGCGAAAGCTGCGGCGTACATCGAGCAGGCCGGCGTGGATATGTTCACGATCAACGGCGGCGGGCCGATCACGCGCCTGACGGGTATGTCCGGCGACGGCGACGTGGCGGAAGGCTGGAAGATCGACTTTGCGGCGACGGTGAAAGCCGCGGTGAAAGCGCCGGTCGGCGCGACGGGAAGCCTGCGCCATCCGAAGCAGATCGAAGAGCTGCTCGCCGAAGGCAAGGGCGACTTCGCGGTCATCGGCCGTGGTCTGCTTGCCGAGCCGAACTGGGTCAATAAGGTGAAGGCCGGACAGGAAGACGTGCTGCGTTACTGCATTTCCTGCGGTTACTGCACGCTGCCGAACTCCGGAGATACGCCGGGCTGTTCGGTCAACCCGCTCGCCAAGCGCGAATATCTCAAGAAGGAACTGCGCATGGACGGTGCAGGCCGCAATATCGTTGTGGTCGGCGCAGGCCCCGCAGGTCTTGAGGCGGCCGTTACGCTCGCGAAACGCGGCTTTAAGCCCGTGATATTCGAAAAACGCGGAGCGATCGGCGGCGCCGTTGCGGAAGCTGCGTTATTGCCGGGCGAAGAGAAGTTTGCCTGGATGATCGAATACTACGCAAACGAGATCAAGAGGAACAAGATCGAGTGCCGGCTCAATACGGAGCCCACGTTGGAAGAGATCAAGGCTCTCAACCCGTACGCGGTCATATTCGCGACAGGCTCTACGCCCAAGAAGCTCGGCGTGCCGGGCGAAGACGGCGAAAACGTGATCGACGCCCGCAAGTATCTGTATGACGGAAAGCCTGAAATCAAGGGCAAGAAGATCGTCGTCATCGGCAATAACCTGGAGGGAATCGGCATAGCGCGTGAACTCAAAAAGAACAACGAGGTCACGATGCTGGAGCTGCAGGCGACGCCGGCGGCGCCGGTGGCGCTGCGTTTCAGGCAGGCCTATGCCGCGCGCGAAGGCGTGGCGATGGTGATGGGCGCGCAGATCGAACGCATCACCGCGCAGGGCGTATACGCAAAGAAACCCGATGCGGCGCAGGCCGAGCTGTTTGAGGCGGATGTGGTCGTGAAATCCATCGGCAACGTTGCCAACGGCGCGGCGTACGCTAAGATGGGCGGCCAGTTCCCGCTGACTTACAATATCGGCGACAGCGGCAAACCCGGCGGAATCATGAAAGCCGTCTGGGAAGGCAGCGATGTGGGTTATGATCTCACATAAGGCGGCATAAGTGCATTTGGGAGTTCCGGCAACGGGTTGACAACTCCACAGCCGGAACTTCCTTTTTGTAAATTTATTAAATATGGAACGGGAGTAAACAAAAGTGCAACGCAAAAGGTATCTATACTTAATCATTGCGGCGATTGCGATGCTCTTTCTGGGACTGATCTACGCGTGGTCGAATTTCACGAAGTATTTCGTCGCAGATTTCGGGTGGTCGCACGACGCGCTGTCCTGGATCTTCACGGTCACGATCATATTCTTCTGTGTCGGGAACGTGTGCAGCGGATTGATGCATAAAAAGGTGTCTACGCGCGTAATGCTGCTCGTCGCGGCCGTTTTGTTGGGAGCAGGCTTCATACTCGTATCGTTTACGAAGTCTCTGGTCATGATGTTTATCGCTTACGGCGTGCTGGCCGGTACGGGCGTGGGTATCGCCTACAACGGCATCAACAGCAGTCTGATGCGCTGGTTCCCGGATAAACCGGGCTTTGCGTCCGGCGTATTGCTGATGACATTCGGCCTGAGCACGTTGGCGATCGGTTCCGCCGCGGTTGCGATCATCGACGCGAACGGCGGTCAGTGGAGCGGCGTGTTCCTTGGACTCGGTATTATCTTCATTGTGGTGCTGGTCATTGCAGCACTGATCATTAAAAAGCCGGACGACAGTATTCAGGCTGCGCAGGGCCCCAAAATGGAAGGTCTTGTGGAGATCGAATACAAGCAGGTTGTACGTAAGCCGTATTTCTGGCTGATCTATCTCTGGGGCATTATCATAGGCGGTACGGGTCTGGCGGTCATCGGCAAAGCGTATAATGTTGCGGACAGCCTCGGTGCAGCCGGTACACTCTGCACGCTGTTCGTAGGTATCGTGTCGGTCAGCAACGGCATCGGCCGTCTGATCTTCGGTACGGTGCTCGATGCGCTTGGGCCCCGTCGCGCGTATGTTGTAGATACAGTTACGTCCGTCGTGGCGTTGTTGTTCATCGTCGGCGCGATACTGCTCAACAGCATTGTGCTGCTGTTCATCGGTTACATCTTCCTCGGCGCTATGTACGGCGGTGCGAGTGCGGTCGGCGGCGGCGCGATGGTGCGCCTGTTCGGGCCGAAGAGCTATGCGATGAACATGCCCGTGTATATGACGCACCTGATCATTGCGGCCATCGTAGGCCCGCGTCTGACCAGTGCGCTCTATAACGAGGCGGCTAACAGCTACCAGATGGTATTTATCGTATTGCTGATCGCCAACGTTGTGGCGGTTCTGATCAGCGCGCTCATGATCCCGAAGAAAGAGGATGAGCGCACAAGAAAAGCAAAAGTGAAAAAAGCATAATTTCTCTTTACGGCGAGGACGAAGATGTTCGCAATCTTCGTCCTTACCGTAATCAACAAGAAGGCGAGGCCACATCTATGCAAAGAAAACGCATTTTTTATCTCATCATCGGTGCAATCGCCATGCTGTTCATGGGCCTTCTTTATTCGTGGTCCAATTTTACGCGGTATTTCGTCGAAGATTTGAACTGTACGCACAGCCAGCTTTCGTGGGTATTTACGACGGCGATGATCTTTTTCTGCATCGCGAACGTAATCGGCGGCTTCATGCAGAAAAAGCACCCCGTGCGCGTGCTGTTTTTGATCTCTATGGTGCTGACGGGCGGCGGGTACATTCTGGTTTCCTTTACGCAGTCGTATGCCCTTTTGCTGATCGGTTACGGCGTGCTGGCAGGCTCGGGCGTAGGCATGAGCTACGGCGCGATCAACAGCACTCTGATACGCTGGTTCCCGGATCGTGCGGGCGTGGTGACGGGCGTGCTGCTGATGTCTTTCGGACTGAGTACGCTCACGCTGGGTTCCGCGGCTGTCGCCATCATTGAAGGCAGCGGCAGAGACTGGCGCACGCTCTTCCTGGTAATCGGCATTATATTTGTAATCGTATTCCTTTTGGCCACGGTGCTGATCAAGCGCCCGACGGAAGACGTTGCAGTGTCAAAGAAAGCGGAAGCAGCAAACACGGTCGAGCGCGACTACAAGGAATTTCTGCGTTCGCGCTTTTTCTGGATGACATATATTTGGGGAACGATCATTGCGGCGACAGGCCTTGCGGTGATCGGCCGTGCGGCGACGGTTGCGGAAACGCTTACGTCGGACATCGCGCTCTGCACGCTCCTGACGGGTATTGTTTCCATCAGTAACGGCGTAGGGCGGCTTGTCTTCGGCGCGGTACTCGACAGTCAGGGCTCCAGAAGGTCTCTCGTGATAGGAACGCTTACGGGCGTCGTCGCGCTGGTCGGCATCGTGCTGGGGCTGTATCTGGGAAGCATGGTGCTTCTGATGATCGGGTATATCTTCCTCGGAATCAACTACGGCGGTACGGGCGTGGTGGTCGCCGGTACGGTCGCACGTCTGTTCGGCACGAAGAGTTACGGCGTGAACATGCCGATTTATCTGACACATCTGATTTTGGCGGCTTTGATCGGACCGCAACTGGTCACTGCGCTGCAGGATGGCATTCCGGCGCAGAACAGCTATCTGCTGGTATTCGTTGTATTGCTGATTGCCAATATCGTGGCGCTGGTATTGAGCAACTTCCTGGTCAAAGAACCGTGGCGCCGGGCGAAAAAAACGGTCGCTGAGAAGGCATAGGAGCGAAACGGAGGAGGTATGTTATGAAGTCCATCAAACGGACGCGAATTGCTTACTTGATCATCGGCATGATCGCCATGCTGTTCCTGGGCATGATCTATGCCTGGTCCAATTTCACGAAATACTTTGAGGCTGATCTGGGTTGGACTCCTTCGCAGCTTTCCTGGGTGTTTACGCTGATGATGATCGGCTTTTGCATCGGCAATCTCGGAAGCGGGTTTATGATGCGCAAAATCTCCGCGCGCGCGACGATCTTCATCGGCGGCGCGCTGCTCGGCACGGGATTTGTGATCGTTTCGTTCGTGCAGAGCTATGTCGTGATGCTGCTCGCTTACGGCATCTTAGGCGGCGTAGGCATGGGTATGGCGTACAATGCGGTCCTCAGCAGCATGGTGCGCTGGTTCCCGGACAGGCCGGGCATCGCATCGGGCATGCTGCTGATGGCGTTGGGCGTGAGCGCGCTGACGGTCGGCTCCGGAGCCGTGGCGATCATTGAAGCGAACGCAGGCGCATGGAGAGGCGTATTCTTAGGACTTGGTATCGCGTTTTACGTCATATTGTTCACGGCGGGCATGGTCATCAAGCATCCGCCGGCGGAAATGCAGATGCCGACCAATCCGCAGTACGTAGATATCGTCGAACGCGATATGAAGCAATTCGCGCGTTCGCGCTTCTTCAGACTCTGCTATATCGCGTCCATACTCGTTTCGGCGTCCAGTCTTGCGATCATCGGCCGCGCGTCGCAGTTGGCGACGGGCATCGGCGCAGACCTGACGACCGCGACGCTGTTTGTCGGCATCCTGTCGATCAGCAACGGTGTGATGCGTCTGCTGTTCGGCTTGGTTCTCGACGCGCGCGGGCCGCGCTTTGCGGTCATACTCGGGCCGTTCTGCGGCGTGATTTCGCTGTTGCTGATACTGGGCGCCACGCTTCTGAAGAGCCTGCCGATGCTGCTGATCGCCTATCTGCTCTTCGGGTGCATGTACGGCGGCGCGGGCGTTGCCGTCGGCGGTACGGTCGTGCGTATGTTCGGCTCCAAAACATACGCGATCAATATGCCGCTGCTGCAGACGAACCTGATCGTCGCGGCGATCATCGGGCCGCAGCTGATGAGCCTGATGTACAACGATGGAAACGGATATGTCACGGCGCTGATCGTCTTATTGCTGATGACCGTGGTCTGTCTGATCCTGAGCTGCTTCCAGGTAACCCGTGCGGAGGACCGGCAGCTGAGGAGAAAAGAGCACGTGCAGAAGGAGACGCAGGAAGCCGCTGCGGCAGAGGCTGCTGCGGAAGAAGCCATTGCGGCAGAGACCGCTGCGGAAGAAATCGTTACGGAAGAAACGGAAGCGTGACCCAACTGAAAATACAGGAGGATGGCTTATGGAATGGTTGCAGGAAAGAGTACGCGAACTGTCGGAATCGGGTTTGTGCTGTTCGCAGGTAGTGATGACGATCGTCGGTCTGGATCCGCGCGGTGAAGAAAACCCGGATCTGATCAAGGCGATGCGCGCATACGGCTACGGCATGTACAAGCAGTACGGCTGCGGCGCGCTTTGCGGCGGCGCAGCGGCGCTGGCGATTTACGCCGACGAGGACGTGGAAAAGGCGAAGAACTGGATAAAGCAGCTCGTCACGTGGTTTGAGGGAAAATTCGGCGGCGGCAATTGCGCGGACGTGATCGGCAAGGGCAGCAGGCCCGCACCGATATGCCGTGAGGCAATGGCTGCGACGGCGGATTGGTGCCTGAAGCTGCTGGAAGAGCAAGGCATGCTGTAAACGGAAAGCTTGCGGAAAAAAGAGAGTAAAAATCGCGTCGCTGACGCGATTTTTGCCCATTATTCCGAAAAGTATCGGTGTGGAAAGAGGAGAAGGATGCAGCATATATTTTTGATCCGCCACGGCGCGCCGCAAATACCGGCGCACACCTGTCTCGGCCGCATGGACGTTCCGCTGAGCGAAGAGGGACATTTGCAGGCGCAGGCGCTCAAACGCTTTTTTGCGGATATGGGCGATTTGCGCGTGTTCTCAAGTCCCCTGCGCCGCTGCGTGGAAACGGCGGAATACCTGGGACGCGACGTTCAGATCGTGCCGGAAATGCAGGAGATCGACATGGGCATATGGGACGGGCTGCCTTTTGCGCGAATCAAAGAGGAATTTTCGGAGCTTTACGCGCAGCGCGGCGAGGATATCGCGCATTTCGCGCCGCCGGGCGGCGAGAGCTTTCTCATGCTGCAGGAGCGCGTGGTGCCTGCGTTTTTGCAGCTAGCGGCTGGGAACGCGGGAGACATAGCCATCGTCGCGCACGCGGGCGTCAATCGGGTGCTGATGTGCGCGGTGGAGCGGGAGCCGCTTTCGATCGTGCTGCGTATCCCGCAGCCGTACGGCTGCATCAACGAGATATGGCAGGAGGACGGCGCGTTCAGCGTGGATTTCGTTGCCTATCAGCCGTAAAGGAGAAGAACGATGTCGGAAAAAATGGCGGGTGTCCTCGTGGCGGCGGGGCTTTCATCGCGTATGAACGCATATAAGCCGCTGCTGGAACTGGGCGGGAAGCCGCTGATCGAATGGAGCATAGAGAACCTCAGGAATGCCGGCGCGGAGAAGATCGTGGTCGTCACGGGGCATAACGCGCAGGCGCTCGGGCCGGTGCTGGAAAGACTCGGCGTTTGCAGCGTTTTTAACGCCAGGTACAGGACGCACGACATGTTTGAATCCGTGCGTTTGGGGTTCGCGCAGGTCGCGGGATACGCGGGCGCGTATTTCGCGCCGGCGGACATTCCGGCGTACCGTCCCTATACGCTGCGCGCGCTGAAAAAACACTGGAAGGACAGCGGCGCGGACATCGCGTACCCCGTGTACGACGGGGAAAACGGGCATCCGATACTGGTTGGCAGCGCGTGCTTTTCGGACATCGCGGCATATGCGGGCGGCGAAGGGATGCGCGGCGCGCTGGCGAACCACAGGGGCACGCGCTTAAGCGTGCCGGATCCCGGTATATTGCTTGACGCCGACACGCCCGCGGACTTTGCGCGGCTGAAGGAATACTTCCTGGGGCGCGACATACCGGATTTTGCGCTGTGCATGGCGCTCCTCAAGTGGTTTGGGACGCCGCGCCGAAAGGTCGAGCACGGAATCGTCGTGATGGAATACGCGTGCAGCTTCGCGCGGCGCCTCGCGCGCGCGGGGCGTCCGATCGACGTTGGTCTGGTACGCGCGGGCGCGCTGCTGCACGACGTGGCAAAGCATCAGCCGAAGCATCCGGCTGCGGGCGCGCGCTGGCTGCGGGAGATGGGATATGAGGCGGTGGCGCGGGTCGTGGAAGCGCATATGGATCTGCCGCGGGAGGCGGCCGACGCGCTGGATGAGCGCGCGCTGGTGTATTTGGCGGATAAGATGGTGAAGGGCACGCGGTGTATCGCGCTGGACGAGCGGTTTTCGGAAAAGAAGAGAAAGTGGCAGGACGACCCGCAGGCGCGCGCCGCGATCGAGAGGCGCCTTCATATGGCGCGGGAGATATACGCGAAAATCGAGGGATTGTCTTAGGCGCGGCGGGGCGCAAAATGTGCTTGCTATCTGCCGAAAAACGTTATAGTATTATGAGTGAAAAAGGCATACGGAGGGATAATAGTATGAAGAAATATGTCTGCGAAACCTGTGGTTGGGTCTACGATGAAGCGTTGGGCGATCCCGAGAACGGCATTGCACCCGGCACGAAATTCGAGGATCTTCCGGCTGATTTTGAATGTCCGCTTTGTTCTGCGGGAAAAGATGCGTTCAAGCAGGAATAAATGCGTGTAATGAAATTCTCCGGCCGGTTTCGGAGAATTTTTTCATAAAACGAGTGTGCTGTGCGCTGGTTCCGTTTGGAGGGGAATTTTCAGTCCGGCGGGCGAATGCAGGCAGGAGGTAAAGCGCTATGAAGATCACGTTGAATCCCGACACCGAGATCGTGAATTCGGTAAAGGAAGGCTTAAAAAGAACCGGCGGGTACTGCCCGTGCCGTTTGGAAAGATCGGAAGAGAATAAATGCATGTGCAAAGAATTCCGCGACCAGATCGCGGATCCGGAATACGAGGGATTTTGCCACTGCATGCTGTATTACAAAGCGAAATAGGAGGATCGGGATATGGCTGAGATCACTTTGACGGAGCAGAATTTTGAACAGGAAGTGTTGCAGTCAAGCCAGCCTGTGCTGGTGGATTTCTGGGCGGTATGGTGCGGCCCGTGTCGGATGCTCGCGCCGGTCATTGCCGAGATCGCGGAGGAAAACGCGGGGAAGGTAAAAGTCGGTAAAGTCAACGTGGACGAGCAGCCGGCCCTTGCGGCGAAGTACGGCATAGCCGCTATTCCGACGGTCATGGCGTTTAAGAACGGGAAAGCCGTCGGCACGCAGGTCGGTCTTTGCGAGAAGTCGGCGCTGGAATCGATGCTCAAATAACGGGGTGAAAAATGGCTGACATCAATGCCGGCGTGGAGAAATGCAGAGCCACGCCCGGCGCGGTTTTATTGGACGTGCGCGCGGCGCAGGAGTACAGGCAGGGGCATATACCGTCCAGCGTGAACCTTCCGCTCGATCGGATCGGGCAGGCGGACATGTATTTTGAAGACAGGGATACGCCGCTGTTCGTGTACTGTTACAGCGGCGCGAGGAGCGCGCAGGCCGCGGCCGCTTTGAAGAGCATGGGATATGCGAACGTCGTCAACATCGGCGGGATCGCCGATTACCGCGGAGCAACGGAGTAGAGACGGCGCGCCGCGGCGAAAGCGCCGGCAAAAGGATTTGAAAAAAAGAGAGGATGCGTTTTCGCATCCTCTCTTTTTTCGGTTTACTCAGCTGTTGATGTAATCGGTGACGATCTTGTCCGCCAGTATCATGTTTTTGTAGAACACTTCCGGCGTGTAGTCCACGACCGAACGCCGCGCCGCGCGGCCGGCTGCGGAGATCTCGCCGACCTTGACGAGCTGCTCCATCGGGATGTTTTCGATGCCGAGCTGCTGGAAGTTGACGGGGATGCCGATCGACATGCAGAAATCCACGTAGCGGAACAGGATGTCGTCCGGCGCGTCCGCGAAGACCATCATCGGGATGGCGCCATAGCCTACCAGCGCGCCGTGCAGGAGCTTGTGGCAGGGTTCGAGCGAGTGCAGGCCGTCCACGAGCATGTGCGAGAAGAAGATCTCCATCATGGAGCTCGACGGGCCGTCGAAATAGAGGATCTCCGCCACGACCGTTTCCAGGGAAAGGTTGGAGATACCGGACTTAGCTGCCTGTATGGCGCGCAGGCCGTGCTCGTAAAAGAGCTCCGTGCGCAGGCCGTGCATTTCGCGGGAGTAGTATAGAATGCTCTTGTCGGGGAGATACTGCTTCATGGCGAAAAGCGATTCGTAGTAGCAGGACATGCAGTCTCCGATGCCCGCGACGAGCATATCGATGGGCGATTGCAGGATGAGATTCATGTCGACCAGTACGACGTCGGGGTGCGCGGGCATTACGATCAGGTCTACGATCGTCACGCCGTCGTCGGCGTACACGACGCCCTGCGGCGTTGCGGATGCGTTGGAGGCCGCGTGCGAGGGGCAAAGGACGATCCGTGCGCCCGTCTGCGGCTGTGCCGCGCGCGCCATATCCAGCACGCGCCCGCCGCCGATGGCGATGATGCAGTCGGCCTGCATTTCCTTGGCGATGCTTGCGACACGGTTCACGTTCGCCCAAGTGACGTTTTGCTGCGAGCAGTTTTCAAAGCGGAATACCGGTGTGATGTTCTGCGCGTCGAGCGCGGCGGCTTTACTGGCGTTGCGGCTGTAACGGGGGAATACGTACTTTGTCTGTACGTGATCCACCATGGGAGTGGTAAAGCTTTTGGTCACTCTTTCCTTGACCCATTCCGTCAGCGGACCGCAGGCGGTCAGTATCAGAAACCGCGTGCCTAAATGATGCGTATAACGCCTCAATTCCAAAAGTGCGTCGGGGCCTTGAACGTACAGAGGATTGCTTCGGAACTCTACGTATGCCATAAACAGAACACTCCCTTTCTTAGATTGCGTTTTGGTCGGTTACCGTCTGGTACGATAGGTATAAGAACGCTTGCGCGTGTGGCGCGCTTTTTTGCGCAGGATAACGATTCGAACCACGATGAAGATCAGCACGATCAGCACGATCACGAGGATCCAGAACAGCCACGGGCTTTGTTTCTCCTCCTTGGGCGTGCCTTCGATCAGCGGCGTGGAAGCGGCCGGAGCATCCGGCGTGCCGCCGAACGCGGCGACGCTGCGCGTGGCATACGCGTCGGCTTCAAAGAGCACCTGGTCGTTGTATACGTAGCTGACCTTTGCGACGAGCTCTCCCTGCTTCACCGGAGCGGTGATGGTTTCGTTTACCGGAGAAACGGTGAGGGTGACCGAGTCGGCGTCGTTTTTGATGGCGTCTATCTCCTCGCGCGTACCGTAGAGACTCTTGCCGGACAGGTCGACGGAGAGCGTGAGCTTGCCGTTGAACTCGTCTTCAAAGCTGCAGTTGGAAACGGTGACGTCCACGGTATCCGGAAGCGCGAGGCTCTTCGCGTCGTAGGAAACGAACTGATCGAATCCCCAGTCAAACAGCTGCGCGGCCGTGGTAAAACGGCGGTCGCCGTCTGACTCCTTGAACATGACTGCGATGAGCGTAGTGCCGTCTTTCTTGGCTGCGGCGACGAAGCATTTTCCGGCGTAATCGGTATCGCCGGTCTTGACGCCGATCGCATAGCGGTACTCGTAGGACTTGGAATCTCCTTTGGTATGCACCAGTTTGTTGGTGTTTTCCAGATGATATCCGTCGGAACGGCGGTTCGTCTTGCTGATGTTATAAGTGCCGCGCTTTACGATCGCGCGGAAATCGGAATTCTGAATGGCGTAGCGCGTCAGGAGCGCAAAATCGTACGCCGTAGTGACGTGCTCTTCCTTATGAAGACCGTTGACGGTGACGAAATTCGTGTCCTTCATGCCGAGTTCGGCGGCCTTTTCGTTCATGAGCTTGACGAATTCGCTCGTACTGCCCGCGATATGCTCTGCGACCGCCTCCGCAGCGTCGTTGCCGGAAACCAGCATCATGCCGTAGAGAAGATCCCTAAGGCTCAGCTTTTCGCCCGACCGAAGTCCCATGCAGGAACCGCGATTGGTCACGCTGCCGACGGTCACCTCGTCGTCGAGGTTACCGAGCTCCAACGCTAAAATGCAGGTCATGATCTTTGTGGTGCTGGCAGGAAAAGCGGATTCGTGGGCAGCTTTCTCATACAGAACAGAGCCGGTTTCAGCTTCCATCAACACGGCGTACGGTGCCTTCACTCCTTCTTTCGGGTCAAACGCGGCATGCGCAGTGACCGGCGCCAAAGACAGACAAAGAAGAAGAATCAGCACAAGGCATATTGTCCTTCGCAACGGTGGTTCCATCCTTTAATCTTATATTAAATCTAGTATATCAAAAGCCAAAGGGATTTGTACAGTCGTATCTGCCGCTCGCCGCGGAAAAAACAAGAAATTTTTCTAATTATGACGGGGCTAATCTGCACAAAGCCATTATGATGTGTTATACTGAAACCATCAACAGTGCAAGCGAGGTGGAAAGGATGAATCAGCGGATCCTTCTGGTTGACGACGAGCCGTTGATCCTCAAGGGCCTAAGGGTTTCCTTGTTACAGGAAGGCTATGAGATCGACGAAGCGCAGGACGGCGAAGAAGCGCTGGAAAAGATTTTGAGGGAGCATTACGATCTGATATTACTGGATGTTATGCTGCCGAAACTTTCCGGCATAGAAGTCTGCCAACGCATCAGAGAGACCTCGGATGTGCCGATCATCATGCTCACCGCCAAGGGCGAGGATATGGATAAGATACTCGGATTAGAGTACGGCGCGGACGACTACATGACCAAGCCGTTCAATATCCTCGAGGTCAAGGCGCGCATCAAACGCATTCTTTACCGCGCGGGAAGCGTGAACCGGCCTGCAAAGCCCAAGCTTTCCGGAGGCGGGCTGACGCTCGACGCGCAGACGCGCACGGTTGAGATGAACGGAACGCCGCTCAATTTGACGGCGAAAGAGTTTGACATCCTGCAGTTGTTCATGTCCAGCCCCGGTCGGGTGTTCAGCCGTGAGGAGCTGCTGGAGCTGATCTGGGGGCCTAATTACGCGGGTGATTTTCGTACGGTGGACGTGCATATCCGTCGCCTGCGCGAGAAGATCGAGCCCGATCCGGCAAAACCCCGCTATATTATGACCAAGTGGGGGGTGGGTTACCACTTTGCGGCTGAGTAGGTTTTTAGGTTCTATCCGGTTTCGGATGGTCGCAATCTATTTTCTGGTCATTATACTGGCATTCGTTGCCGTAAGCCTTATCGTTTCCAGACTGGTAGAGAGTTTTTTGGTCCTTCAGCGCACACAGGAACAGCAGGACGACGTCGCGCGCCTGGCGCTGGAGATCGGGCCTGTATTGCAGAGCGGAGATGCACAGGCCTTGTTTGCGTTGCTGAACGAGCGCGCGCAGACATTGGACGGGCGCATACTGGTGCTGGACAGCGACGCGATCGTGCAGGCGGACACCGCTTCGCAGTACAACGGTTACCGGCTGCCGTATCAGGAAGTGCGCAGAATCTTCGTACTGGGCGAGGAAACGGCTTACGGATTTCATAGACTGAGTTCGGGCGAGCGGACTGCCGCGCCGCACTGGGTGGTCTATTATACCGCATCGATCATCGTGGACGGGGAATTGCTGGGCGTGGTGCTCGTGTCCTCTTCCATACAGGACCTGGTGGACAGCGTGGCGGGCGTGACGCAGCAGATCGCCATCGTGTTCATGGTGTTCATCGTCGGCATATCCCTCATCAGCTTCGCTATCGCGAGCTGGATCACGCGGCCGATCGTCGCGCTGACGAACGCCATACGGCGCGTAAGCGGACAGGGGTACAGCGAGCGCGTGCGCATCCGCGGCAAAGGCGAGATCGCAGAGCTTTCGGAAGCGTTCAATGTAATGAGCGAGCAGCTGGAAAGACACGACCGCCTGCGCGACGAGTTTGTGTCCAACGCCTCCCACGAGCTCAAGACGCCGCTTTCGACCATGAAGATACTGGCGGAAACGATACTGTATCAGGACCCGTTCGATCCCGCGCTGACGACGGAGTTTCTGCAGGACATCAACCACGAAGTGGATCGGCTGACCAACATCGTCAACGACCTGCTGCGTCTGGTGCAGGAGGAAAGGCAGGAGGCCGATCTGCGTCTTTCAAAGGTGCATCTGGACGCGTTGATACAGCAGGTCGTGCAGCGGCTCACACCGCTGGCGCAGCAAAAGGGGCTGCAGATAGAGAACAAGCTCACGCCTCTTGCGATCGACGCGGACGAAAGGCGCATCGAGCAGGTAATCAGCAATCTCATAGACAATGCAATCAAATATACGGATAAAGGGAAAATCACGGTTACGCTGCGCCAGGAAGGCGCGCAGGCGGTCATGAGCGTGCGCGATACGGGCATCGGAATCCCGAAAGAAGCGCTGCCGCGCCTGTTCGAGCGTTTTTACCGTGTGGATAAGGCGCGCTCGCGCGGCACGGGCGGCACCGGCTTGGGACTGTCGATCGTGGAAAGGATCATAGCGCTGCACGGAGGATACATTCATGTGGACAGCGTGGTAGGGCGCGGGACGGTGTTTACCGTATATTTGCCTGTCAGCCATGTGGAGCACGCAAAGGAGGACAGAGAATGAACCGGCCTGTTAAAATTCGCAAACGGCTGCTGGCCCTCATAGCGTGCGCGCTGGCTTTCTGCATGTGCGCATGTTCGGCGGTCGTGTCCGAAACGTCGGATCCGTACAGCGCCGGACTGCCGCACGTGGATCCCGAGGCGGGCATGAGCAGGGAAGCGGACGTGACGATGTATTACCGTCTGGCGGGCGAGGAAGCGCTTTTGGCGCTCGATCAGACGATTACCGTTCGTGCGAACGAGTATGTGGAAGAGGCGATAATGCGGCAGCTGATCGAAGGGCCGCCTGCGTTCATGACGGACCTCGCGCCCGTGTTCCCCGCGGGCACGCAGCTGGTGGAAGTGTCGTCGGAGGGCGCGATTCTTTACGTGACGCTGAGCGCAGATCTGCTGAACGCCTCCTCGGACGCGAAAACGCGTGAGGAGATCGACATCGAACGCCGGATGGCGATTTACGCGATCGTCAATTCGCTTACGGCCAACAGCGCGTACTCGCGCGTGCAGGTGATGGTCGATATGGACGGCGTAGGGAGCGGGACGCGCATCCCGGGCTCGCTGCTGGGCTTCGATTCGCTGCAGCTTCTGGAACCCATGCGCTTCAGCAGCGATGTGATCGCGACGCCGAAGAGCGCTGTGGAATTTGTGCTCGCGCATCTGTGCAGGCAGGAGCTGGCGCAGGCGTATACGCTGTTTTTGGAAAGCGAAACGGGCGGCATGCAGAAGCCGGATTATGCGACGTTTGAAACGCAGCTTCTGTCGCTCGGACATGTGGTCTCCTACACGGTGCACGATTATGAGATTTCGCAGGACAAGCGCAGCGCAAGGGTGTCTTTCGATATGGACTGGATGACGCGGGAGGGCGTGGAATACGACGCCCGATATCTGACGATAGATCTGCAAATGGAAGGCGTATTGTACAAAATCGGGTATTATGCGTTCCTGGACATCCTGCCGGGACGCGAGGAATAGCGTATGGATAAAAAAACGCGTATATTTAGACGGCTGATCGCGGCGCTGCTGATTGCGGCGCTTTGCGGCGTGCTGTTCTGCGGCTGCAGCGGCAATACCGAATCCATAGGGGATCTGCCGATGAAGATCAGCTTTGCGCCGCAGAAGGCGAGCGATACGCAGCAGGTGACGTCCTTTACCGCGCAGCTCTTTTTCCAGAGCGAGGACGAACGCAACCTGGAGATGGAGCTGCGGACGATCACACACCTGCGCTCTCGGGGACGCGTATACGCGGCGGTCGAAGCGCTGTGCAGCGGGCCGGCGACGCAGGGCATGCACGGCGTGATCCCCTCGGGGCTGCAGCTGACGGATGTCCAGGTAACCAACGGGATCTGCATCGCGTACTTTAAGGGCGAGCTTCAGCCGAACGAGGTGCGCACGTTTTTGGTGATGCGCGCGGCGATCGCGGCGACGGCGGCTGCGGCGGACAGCAGCATTGCATGTGTCAATGTTCTCATCAACGGTCTGCAGCCGGGCTACGGCGGGCGGCCGCTGGGGCTGCTGGAGCCGATCGAGATGTCCCTGGAAGCCTATGTGACCAATGTCGTGCAGGAATACGCGGCGGGGTATATATTCCAGCAGGACGATGACCCCGGCGTATTTGAAGCGCATGACGCGATGCTGTGCTTTGCCGCGCCGGAAGTAAACTATCTGCTGGGGGATACGCGCACGATCTACTACAGCCGCGAGGATTCTCTGGAATCGATTGCGCGCGCGCTCGTGGAGGAGCTGATCAAGGGCCCCGTGAGAAACGACGATTACAAGCCGGTGATACCGGCGGATATGTGGCTGGAGAATGTGATGCTTACGCCTTTGTCGTATGAACCCGTACCGGAGCAGGTGCAAAGCGCGTCTTCGGATGCCGCATCGCCGCCCAACACGGGGAGCAGGACGGGGCAGGACATTGCGACGCTGTTTCTCAATACCGAAACAGCGGACTATGACGCCGCGTTCGTATGCGGGGCGCTGACGCTTACGCTTATGAGCTATGTCCCGGTCATTCACGGCGTAAGGATCATCGTCAACGGCGAAGCGGTCACGCTGGGGATCGAAGGCGAAAGAGATTACTTTGAGTATACGGACTTTCAGCATTTGTTGGGTCAGAACGTGCAGCTGGCGTATCCGCTTTCCAACGGGAGCGGCCTGATCGAGATCGATTACTGCATTTCCCAGCAGGAGGTCGGCGAGCCGATCATGTATATGTACGCGCTGCTCGACCAGAACGGCGGCAGAGGAACCGGATTTGAAGGGTTCGGCCCAGACGATGTTCTGGATATCTACATCGCCGACAACATTGCCGTTGTGAACTGGCGCGCGGGATTCCTGGAAAAACTGCGGGCGTATATCGGACAGGGAGCGAATGCGGATATGCGGGAGAGGCTGTTCGTGTTTTCCTTTGTCAATACGCTTACGCAGCTTCCGGACGTAACGGCTGTATGGATGCTCGAGGACGGTAGGGAGATTCGCCAAACGGCGTGCAACATCTATCTTGGCGGCGCGCTGCGGTGCAATCCGGGGCTGGTTGTAGAATAATGACGAATGTTTTACTTCATTGGGGATAGATGTTATAATCGATGCAGGCGGTATATGACCGTCTGTATTGCTTAACAGGAGAATTTGTATCATGACGGAACAAAACGGAAACGGCAAGGATGTCCGGCAGCCCAAGGAGAAAATCGGCATCCCCAGATACGTTAAAATACTTCTGATCGTGCTGGCGGTCGTGCTGGTCATTCTCGTCGGATTGGGCGTGAAGTTTTATCTGGACGTCTTGAATCCGCAGCGTCTCTTCGACAACAGCTACAACGTGGAAGTGACGCCTGCACCGGCGGAAAAAACGCCGGAACCCGCATCGACGCCGAAGCCCACATTGGCGCCGGCGGAACCCACGCCGGAACCTACGCCGGAGCCTACGCCTACGATGGATCCGGAAGAAGCGCTGCTGCTTCAGGCGGACACCGATTTTATGAAAAACCGCGTGAACGTGCTCGTGCTGGGCATCGATGAAAGCACGGAGCGCAGCAGTTGGGGTTCGTTCCGCACGGACACGATGATCCTGATGACGGTGGATTTCTCTGACAACAGCGCGAAGATGATCTCCGTCCCCAGGGACAGCTATGTGAAGATCGTCGACAGTAAGGGACAGTACGTCATGGACGGCGAAAAACCGCTGCTGGCGAAAATCAACAGCGCGTTCCCAAAGGGCGGCGGCGCTAAAAAATCCGGCTACGCCTATGCGATGAACACGGTCAGCGCGCTTCTGGGCGTACCGGTCAATTACTATGTGGCGCTGAACATGAACGTCGTCAAGGAACTGGTCAACGCGATGGGCGGCGTGGATTACGACGTGGATATCAACGTCCGCATGAACGGCCGCACGCTCAGCCCGGGGTTTCAGCATATGGACGGGCAGGCCGTGCTCGACTACTGCCGCATGCGCAGGGGCTCCTCGGACGTTGCGCGCGTAGGCAGGCAGCAGCGCATGATACAGACGATCGTCAGCCAGCTTAAGTCCAGCGGCCAGATCGGGAACGTTCCGGCGATCTACACGGCGCTGGAACAGAACATCGAGACCAATCTGTCGCTGACGCAGATCGCCGCTCTGGCGCTCTCCGCCGCGCGCATGGATATATCGCAGCTGGAACGCTACATCGTGGGCGGCGAATTCCTGGATCTGAACGGGGTAAGCTATTGGGGCATCCACAGCGAGGATGTCGCGAAACTGGTCAAAGAGATATTCGGCGTGAAGATCGAACCGGATCCGGACATCGACGTGGGGAATATCCTGGCGGGCATCGAAGAATGGCATGAGGACAACAGCCAGGTGGTGCAGGCGGCGCAGAGTGTCCTTTCCGTGGCGGAGCAGCTGCAGACGGAATATGGGATGTGGATCGATCCGCAGACGATGAGCGAGATGTCGGCCTATGTGACTATGGTCGACGTGGCCGTCGGGCAGCAGGACGCCGCGCAGATTGCGGCCAACGCGCCGCGGCTGATCACGCTTTGCGAGCTCGCCGTCGCGCAGGTGCAGGCGGCCAGCGTGGACGTGCCGCATGAGCTGTCAAAGACGCTGACGAGCGCGAAATCGCAGCTCGCCGCATGAGCTGCATCTGTACGGAGAAGACAGGAACGTAAAAAAGAGAGGGCGACGCCCTCTCTTTTTTATATTTAGGTTTACTGTCCGGCCGCCTGTTCGATCCCCGGCTGCCCGTTGAGCGGAATGATGCAGCCGCGGGGGCAGGTCTGCTCGCAGGCGCCGCAGCCGACGCATTTTGTCGGGTCGATGCGCGCGATGTTGTTTACAATGCTGATCGCTTCGTTCGGGCAGGCCTTCACGCAGCGTTTGCAGGTGATGCAGGATTTCTGGCAGACAACGGTCGCTTCGCGCCCCAAATCGGTATTGCTGCAGCTCACGAAATACGTCGTGTCGCGCGGGATGAGCAGTATGAGCGAGCGCGGGCAGCCGTTTGCGCAGGCGCCGCAGCCCATGCAAACGTCTCTGTTGATAGAAGCTACGCCGTTGATGATCTCGATCGCGCCGAACGGACAGGTGCGCATGCAGTCGCCGAGTCCGATGCAGGAATGACTGCATGTTTTGGGCCCGCCCGCCATGGCGGCCGCCGCATGGCAGCTGTGAAAGCCCGTGTAGTTGTAGCGCGCTTCCGTGGTGCCGAACCGGCCCTGACAGGCGACGCACGCGACGAGCTGCGGCTGGTCGCTCACGTCGACGCCGAGGATTTCGGCGATAGCCTGCGCGGCTTTCATGCCGCCGGGCTTACAGCCTTCGGGCGGCGCTTCGCCTTTCACGACAGCCTGCGCGAAAGCGTCGCAGCCCGTGTAGCCGCACACGCCGCAGTTGGCGCCCGCAAGCGCCGCGCGCACCGCTTCCACGCGTTCATCCGTTTTCACCGCGAACTTTTTGTCCGCGATGCCCAGTACGACGCCGAATAGCAGGCCCAGCGCGCCTAAGATCCCCAGCGCCGCGAGTATGGCAATCCAATCCATGCTCCTTCACCTCCTAGGATACGAGGCCGGAAAAGCCCATGAACGCGATGCTCATCATACCGGCCGTGATCAGGCTCGAAGAAAAGCCCTTGAAGCATTTGGGGATATCCGAAGTTTCCAACCGTTCGCGGATGCCCGCCATCAGCACGATCGCCAGCAGGAAGCCGGCCGCGCTGAATACGCCGTTCAGCACGCTGTACAGGAGCGAGTATTCGGAGCTGATGTTCAGCACGGTCACGCCCAGCACCGCGCAGTTGGTCGTGATCAGCGGCAGGTAGATGCCGAGCGCGCCGTAAAGCGAAGGACTGGACTTTTTGATGAACATCTCCACGAACTGCACGAGGCTCGCGATAACGAGTATGAAGGAAATGGTGTCGAGGTACGTCAGCTGCAAAGGCACAAGGATCCAATGATACACCATCCATGTGAACAGGGAAGCGAGCGCCATGACGAACATGACGGCAAGTCCCATACCCGTCGCGGTCTCTACCTTGCTGGATACGCCCAGGAACGGGCAGATGCCGAGGAAACGGGAAAAGATGAAGTTGTTGGTGAGTATGCAGGACACCATAAACAGTAAGATGTTCATGCCGTTATTCATGCGTCCGCACCCCCTTTATGCGTTTTGCGCACACGGCCCGTGATGGCGTTGAAAATGCCCAGCAGCAGGCCGAACGTGATGAACCCGCCCGGCGCGAGCGCCAGCAGCAGCATCGGTTCAAAGCCGGTCGAGGACAGATCCAGCCCGAACAGGCCGATGCTGCCCCGCCCGATCAATTCGCGCACGCAGCCGATCAGCGTGATGGCGATGGTGAACCCAAGCCCCATGCCGACGGCGTCCACGGCGGACGCGAGCACCGGATTTTTGCTCGCGAACGCCTCGGCGCGCGCGAGGATGATGCAGTTGACCACGATCAGCGGGATGAACATGCCCAGCGCGTCGTACAGGCTTGGGATAAACGCCTGCAGCAGCATCTGCACGATCGTCACGAATGTGCAGATGACCACGATAAACGCGGGAATGCGTATTTTATTGGGAATGAAGTTTCTCAGCAGCGATATTACGATATTGGAGCCCAGCAGCACGAATGTCGCCGCGGCGCCCATGCCGAGGCCGTAGACGGCGCTCGTGGATACGGCGAGCGTGGGGCAGGTGCCGAGCACCAGGCGGAACGTTGGATTTTCCGTCAGCAGACCGTTTACGAATACGCCGCTCAAATTCTTTGATTTCATATCGGTCCCTCCTAGCTCAGCAGTGTTTTCAGGTACTCACAGGCGGCGTTGACCGCGTTTGTGGCGGCGCGGGACGACCGCGTGGCGGATGTGACCGCATCGATGTCCGTGCCGAGCGTTAACGGCGCCGCAAGTCCCCGGAACTGTTCGGTAAAATCCGCTTCCTTGATCCGCGCGCCGAGGCCGGGCGTTTCCGAAAAATTCGCGCCGCCGATGCTGATCCCGGAAATTTTTCCGTCGAGGGTCATGCCGACAGTCACTTCGAATTCGTTGCCGTAGCCTTCTTTGGTGGCGACCACTGCGGTATAGCCTACCGTTTCACCGCCGCTCGTGCCGACATACGCTTCAAGGCAGCCGCCCGTGTTTTCGCTGTACAGGGCGAAGGCGTCGGCTTCGGGAAGGACGCTCGCGCGCGCAGCGTTCGCCTTGATGCGCGTCTGCTCGGCAATCGGCTCCACGGTGAACGCGTTGACGACGCCGAGCGCCAGTCCGGCGACCGCTGCAATGAGGAGCAGCTTCCACGCGAGATTGACGATGTTACGCACGTTTCTTCACCTCCCCGTACACCTTCGGTTTGACGAAGCGGTCGATCAAAGGCGTGAAAAGGTTCATGATGAGTATCGCAAACGTCACACCCTCCGGATACGAACCGTACAGGCGGATGATCACGGTCAGGAGCCCCGCGCCGGCGGCGAATATGATCTGTCCTTTGCCGGTCATCGGGGAAGTAGTGTAATCGGTTGCCATGAAAACGGCGCCCAGCAGCATGCCGCCGGAAAGCACCGCGCGCAGCGGATCGCCGTCGAAGGTGAAGCCGCCGTTCGCGCCGAGCGCCCACGACAACAGCGCGGCCACCGCCAAAAAGACGACCGGTATCCGCCAGGAGATCGTGCGGCGGATGAGCAGATAGATCAGGCCGATCAGTATGGCGGCCTTACAGACCTCGCCGATCGCGCCGGGCGTGTTGCCGAGGAAAAGATCGAGGTACGAGGCGGAATACCCGCCCAGCGGCGTAGCCGACGTGACCGCGTCGGCGGCTCCCTGGGTGAATATGCCGTTCACGGGCAGATAATGCAGCGTCATGCGCGCCGGCCAGCTCGTAAGCAGTACCGCCCGCGCCGTCAGAGCGGGGTTCAGGAAGTTATCGCCGATCCCGCCGAAAAGCTCCTTGACAAGCACGATGGCGAACGCGCTGCCGATCACCGGCATCCACCACGGCACGGTCGAGGGAAGGTTTAATCCCAGGAGCAGGCCCGTGACGACGGCCGAAAAATCGTAAATGCGAAGAGGCTTTTTTCTGACTTTCTGCCAGATCGCCTCCGCCGCGACGGCCGCGACGACCGAGAGCACCAGTACGAGCGCGGCGCGCCCGCCGAACAGGTAGATGCCTGCGATGGCGGTGGGCAGGAGCGCGATGATGACCTGCAGCATGATCCTGCGCGTGCTGGTGTTGGCGTGGATGTGCGGCGCCTGGGAAACATTCAGTTGCATAAGCTTATTTCCTCCTTGCCGCTTGGGCGATCTGATCTTTCATATCCTTGAAGGCGGAGGTGAGTTCCCTGTGCGCCGGACATGTGTAGGTGCAGCAGCCGCACACGGTGCAGGCGAGCACGTTCGCCTGCTGCGCGCCCTGCCGGTCGTGCTTGTCGCAGAACTTGCGCAGAAGATACGGCTGGAGACCGTTGGGGCATACCTGCACGCAGCGTCCGCAGCGGATGCAGGGCTGCTCCTCGATGGCCGCCGCCTGCTTTTGCGTGTAGGCGACGATCCCGTTGTTGGCCTTGGTGATCGACACATCCGTGCCCGGCGCGCAGATGCCCGTCATGCCGCCGCCGACGGCGAGCTTGCCGGGCTGCTCGGAAAAGCCGCCGCAGGCGTCTATCGCCGACTGCAGGGGCGTGCCGATGCGCAGGAGCAGGTTGGACGGCTGCTTGACGCAGCCGGTCACCGTCGTGATGCGCCGCGTGACGGGTTTGCCGGTGGTGATCGCTTCCGCGATGGCCGCCGCCGTGCCGACGTTGAGCACGATCACGTGCACGTCCAGCGGGAGCTTGCCCTGCGGCACTTGACGCTTTGTGACGGCCTGGATGAGCTGCTTTTCGCCGCCCTGCGGGTACTTGGTTTTCAGCACCACGATCTCCACGCCTTCGCGGCCTTCGGCCGCGGCGCGCATGGACCGGATGGCGTCGGGTTTGTTGTCCTCGATGGCGATGACGCCGCGCCCAACGTTCAGCGCGCGCATGACCGCGCGCAGGCCGTCCACGATGCCGGTCGGGTTTTCCAGCATCAGGCGATGGTCGGCGGTCAGATAGGTTTCACATTCCGCGCCGTTGAGGATGATCGTATCGCAGGATTTTCCCTCGCCGATGGTGAGCTTGATATGTGTGGGAAATGAAGCGCCGCCCATGCCGCAGATGCCGGCGTTCTTGATCGCGGGAACGATCAAGGACGGGTCAACGCTTTCTACGTCGCCTAAGGGGGTGATCCCTTCGACCCATGTATCCGTAAGATCGTTTTGTATGGTAATACATGTGATGGGCACGCTGGTGAACTGAATGCTGTCCTGTATGGAGAGGACCTCTCCGCTGACGCTTGCGTGTACCGGCAGCCCCAGCGCGCCGACGGGCTCGGCAATGACCTGCCCGAGCGCAACGTGATCTCCCTTTTTTACGCACGGCGAGCTCGGCGGCCCCAAATGCATACCCACGGGAATTTTCACGACCGGCGCGTCAAAAGCGCGTACGGGCAGCGCGGCCGTTGGCAATTTCCCTTCATTTTCCTGGTGAAGCGGGTGCACTCCACCTCGGAAGGTGCGTTTCATCTGTGCATTCCTGCCTTTCAAATATGCGATTTGATACAAAAAACATTATAACACAAAACGTACATATTTGGATGAACTTTTATATCAGTTTGATGATCCAATGGATATTACTGGAAATACTACAAGGCATGAGAAGCTGGCCGATCATAGTATTGTAGTATGGACTGATTGGAAAACGGAAAACGGCTACTCGATTATCGTTCCTATTCGGATTGACGCAAACGGAACAGTAGGCACATACAACAATGTAAATACGGATTGATTTATGGGATGAATCCTATGTTTTAGACCTTCTACGCAAAGGAAACGTCCTGTACACTAAAAACGGAAAAAGCATCGACGAACTTCTTACACAGAGGCGAGAAGTGCCAAAGTGGAAACCCGATAATGCTTTTTACAAGGGTAGTATAACAGGCATGGCGGATAATAACAACCCCCAAAATCAATCACTGTGGAGCACGCAGCGCGTAGGCAACCGCAATGTAGAGACCTCCTCTGTAACCGATATCATAGGAAGAAAAGTGACAGGTATCGCTACCTTTTTTCTGCGGAAAAGAACTGGACGCCCGCGAGGAGAATTAAGAATGCGCCAAAAGCCCGCCTGAGCCACTGCGGGTCAAAGAGGGAGGCAAGAAACGCGCCGCCTAATGCGCCCAATGCGCCCAAGGCAAAAAGAGTTCGTCCGGCGCGTGTTTCGAGCCTTCCGGCCCTGTGGTGCACGATCAGCGCGAGTACGCTCGCGGGCACGAACACCAAAAGGTTTACCCCCTGCGCCGCTGCCTGATCCATGTGCAGCGCGAGCGTGAGGAGCGGGATGAGCACCGTGCCGCCGCCCATGCCCATGCCGGAAAGCCCGCCCGCGATGAAGCCGAACAGGACGCCGAGAAGCGCGCTCAAAACAGCATCCGTATCCCGGCGGCAAGCATGAGTGCGCAGAAGATGCGGCGGATCCATTTGCCCGGGATATTCCCCAAAAGCTTTGCGCCAATAAGGCTCCCCGGCAGCACGCCAAGTGCGACAAAGGGCACGCTTTCCCAATCGAACGGCGTGCGCAGCAGGTAAACGGCGATGCTCACGAAGGAGAGCGGCAGCATCGCAAGCAGCGCCGTCGCATGGGCTTTTTGCGTTTCGAGCCCGCCGTACCGTTCGAGCGCAGGCACGGCCAGAAGCCCGCCGCCCGCGCCGAAGAGGCCGTTCAGCAGCCCGGCAAACAGCCCGCACAACGAGAGCAGGAGTTTTTTCTTTTTTGCGTCCATGCCGTTAGCTTGCGCGTTTGCGGCCGGATTTACCCATGAAAAAAAGCCCTTTATCAGGGCTTAAGAAATGCTTTCAGGTCAGGAAGTGAAGTATTCGCCGCGCTTGTAGTCGTAGATGGCGTTCGCGACGTACGTATTGATGTTTTCAAGCACTTTTCCCGTGCCGATCGCGACGCAGGAGATCGGGTCTTCCGCCACGTAGCAGGGCACGCGCGTGTGCTCGGAAATGAAACGATCCATGCCGTACAGCAGCGCGCCGCCGCCGGTCAGGCAGATGCCGTTCTCGGCGATGTCGCTGGCAAGCTCCGGTGGCGTCTTTTCAAACAAAGTACGCACGCTCTCGAGAATGACCTGCAGCGGTTCCTCCAGCGCTTCGATCATTTCGTTCGAGCCGATCACGATGGAATGCGGCAGACCGGAAATGAGGTTTCGGCCTTTGACATCGATATACAGCGGCTCCTTACGAGGATAGGCGGAGCCGATCATGATCTTCATTTCCTCGGCGGTGCGCTCGCCGATGAGCAGGTTGTGCTTTTTGCGCATGTAGCGCACGATCGCCTCGTCGAACTTATCGCCGGCGACCTTGATCGAATCGGACAGCACCGCGCCGCCCAGGGATATGATCGCTACGTCCGTGGTGCCGCCGCCGATGTCCAGGATCATGTTGCCGCGCGGCTGCGCGATGTCGATGCCCGCGCCGATGGCGGCCGCGAGGGGCTCTTCGATCAGGAACGTATGCCGTGCGCCGGCTTCTTCCGTCGCGTCGATGACGGAGCGCTTTTCCACTTCCGTGACGCCGGAAGGCACGCAGACGACGACGCGGGGCTTAAAGAATACGCGGGAACCGACCACCTGCTTAAGGAAGTGGTGCAGCAGTCTTTCGGTGATGTCGAAATTGGAAATCACGCCGTCCTTCAACGGCCGGATGGCGATGATGTTCCCGGGCGTACGTCCCAGCATCCGCCGCGCTTCCTCGCCGACGGCAAGGATCCGTCCGGTCATGCGCTCGACGGCGACGACCGACGGCTCGCGCATCACGATGCCCTT
>JAEEGL010096015.1_pt1 | contig 28930 bp, 18 predicted proteins | sample 9134231 | NCBI WGS metagenome assembly JAEEGL01 (sample SAMN16246548, study PRJNA631951) | gut metagenome | biome: gut microbiome; feature: rumen; material: fiber-attached | host: Bos | place: Iran: Karaj | collected 2018-10 | reverse complement strand
TACTGGATGCCCGTGGACTGGTACAACGGCGGCATGGAGCACGTCACCCGCCACCTGCTGTACAGCCGCTTCTGGCATCAGTTCCTCTATGACATCGGCGAGGTCTCCTGCCCCGAGCCCTACGCCAAGCGCACCGCCCAGGGCATGATCCTGGCCGCGGACGGCGAAAAGATGTCCAAGAGCCGCGGCAACGTCATCAACCCGGACGACGTGGTGGACGAGATCGGCGCGGACGCCTTCCGCTGCTACGAGATGTTCATGGGCGCTTTCGACCAGGCGATCCCGTGGTCCACCAACGGCGCCAAGGGCTGCCGCAAGTTCCTGGACCGCGTCTGGCGGCTGCAGGACAGCGTGGTGCCGGGGAACGGCTTTTCCCCGAAGCTGAACGCCATCCTCAACGAGACCATCAAGAAGGTCTCCGAGGACATTGAGAAGATGAAGTTCAACACGGCCATCGCGGCCATGATGACCCTCGTCAACGAGATGAGCGCCCAGCCCTCCGTCACGCAGGCGGATCTGGAAGCCCTGCTGCTGATCCTCTCCCCCTTCACCCCCCACATCTGCGAGGAGATCTGGCAGAACCTGGGGCATGCGGAGCCCATCCACCACCGGCCCTGGCCGGTCTGGGACGAAAAGGCCCTGGTGAAGACCGAGGTCGAGATCGCCGTGCAGGTGAACGGCAAGGTGCGCGGCAAGCTGATGGTGCCCGCCGATCTGTCGAAGGCCGATGCGGAGCGGGACCTGCCCGACGATCCGGACGTGCGGCGCCTCACCGCCGGCAAGACCATCGTGAAGGTGGTCTTCGTCCCCGGGCGGCTGCTGAATATTGTAGCCAAGTGATCAAATTTTGCGACAGCGCTGTCCGTCACGGGCCGCGCTGTTGTTTTTCACTCCAAATCGTGCTATCCTGATGACAGACGCAAGCGGACGGACGTTTCGGAGGCCGGGATCGGTGCATGTCGGCGGAGGTGATCGGATGCGCAGACGGCTGGCTTTTCTTCTCCTCCTGCTGACGCTGTCCGCGTCCGCGGCCGGCGCGGAAGACTTCCGCATGCCGGGAGCGGCGGTCATTCCGGAAGCCGAGCGGCTTCGGATCACCGCGGAGGGAACGGTAGCGCGCGATCCCTGGCTGGACGCCGCATTCGCGCTGCTGGAGGACGGCAACCCCTTCACGGCCCGCTACGATCTCATCACAGGCGCGAATGTGACTGCCCGGATGCCCTTCGGGATCCCATATCTCTTCGGAGGACGGGCCGCCAATCATGTCTTCTGCAAGGAGCCGGACTACGTGGTCGAGCCCGCCTGGCAGAACAGCCCGGCCTATTATGTCAAGGGCACCCTGTACCTCTACGGCTTCGACTGCGTGGGCTTTGTCCGATGGGTCTGGGAACAGCGCACCGCCTCGGAATGGCCGGGCTGCGACGCGCTTCTGGCCGACCGGGGCCGCCATGTGGCCGATGCCGGTGATGCGGTGACCGACTGGAAGGCGCTGGCGGCCGTGCTTCAGCCGGGCGACATCCTGATCCTGCGTCACCCGGGCAACCATGTTGCCCTGTACATCGGCACACTCAGGGATTACGGCTACACGGAGGAAGAGGTGCCGGCCCTGGCGCCCTGGCTGGATCATCCGCTGGTGATCCATTCCGCGACAAACGCATCCGTCGCGGGGCGCTTTGACTGGCTGATCCATAACGGTCTTCCCAAATACCGCTGCGCCACGGTCACTGACGGCGGCGTCTGCGTGTCCATCCTCGGCGTGCCGGCGGATGAGATCCCGCACGAAGTGTTTGCCCAGAACCAGCGCACGCGGTACTTCATCCTCCCCGACGGCACATGGCTGACGGTGCTGCTGTGGGAGGGTGTGGAGGACTATGCCTGGTGGCGCGGCACGGAGGAGATCTGGCAGACCGGCTTCCCCGACGGCAGCGCATTCGATCCGCAGGCCGAACAGGGGACCGCGTGCCCGCCATGCGCGCAGGTCATCCGCTTCGCAGTCGCGCAGATCCGTCAGCAGCCTATCATCGACAGGAGGGATCCTCATGAACAACCCCGAACGCCGGGACCGCGGCCTGGCCTACACGGCGGACCGTGAAGTCATCGAGGAGATCCGGGCCTGCCAGCGGAAGCTGAAGGCCTTCAACGACGCGGACCGCTGGGATCCGGCGGGCACGGGCGAGCTGCTGAAGGCCGTGATCCCCGATTCCCGGACCGCCGTCATCATCCCGCCCTTCTACTGTGAGTACGGCACCCACATCCATCTGGGAGACAACTTCTTCGCCAACTACGACTGCGTGCTGATCGACGTGGCCTCCATCACGATCGGGAAAAACTGCCAGATGGCGCCCCGGGTGGCGCTGTACACGGCGGGGCATCCGGTCCATCCGGAGACCCGGGCCTCCGGGTATGAGTACGGCAAGCCCATCGTCATCGGCGACGACGTGTGGCTGGGAGGCGGCACCGTCGTGCTGCCCGGCGTCACCATCGGCGACAGCGCGGTGATCGGCGCGGGCAGCGTGGTGACGAAAGACATCCCGCCCATGACGGTGGCCGCCGGCAACCCCTGCCGGGTCATCCGGGAGATCACCGAAGCCGACCGGCGCAAGCTGTTCAGGCGGGAAGACATCGACGACGAGATCTGGCAGATCATCACAGGAGAATAACGACACAAGGAGGAATACACCATGAGCAACCGTCTGCCCTTTGACACCACCGTCAGCTACGATCCGCCCTTCGGAGAACCCGACCGGGACGGAGACCAGGGCTTCGAGATCCTGCCGGACGGCAAAGCGGTCGTCCGCGTCAAGGCCCCCGGCGCGAAAGAGGTCGCGCTGGATCAGTTCGGACACATGCATCCCCTGGCCCGCGTCTCGGAGGAGATGTGGGAGGGCACGGTGGACCTGGGCCGCGGCTTCCAGTACTTCTTCCTGAAGGTGGACGGCGCGGATGTGCTCTGCCCCTACCTGCCCATCGGCTACGGATGCTGCCGCCCCATGAACTTTCTCGACATCCCCGTTCCCGGGGAAGAGGCGTGGGGAGAGATCGAGGGCGTTCCTCACGGCGGCGTGACCCGGCATCTGTATCCCTCCTCGGTCACCGGCAAGCACGAGGTCTGCCTGGTCTACACGCCTCCGGCCTATGACCCGGCGAAGAAGTATCCCGTTCTCTACCTGCAGCACGGCTACGGCGAGAACGAGACCGGCTGGGTGCACCAGGGCCATGCCGCCCGCATCGCCGACCGCCTGCTGGCCGCCGGAGAGATGGAAGAGATGATCATCGTCATGGGCAACGGCATGGTGCAGGGCGACTCCATGCGGCAGGGCCGGATGCTCTTCCCGCAGGTGCTGCTGAAGGATCTGATCCCCTTCATCGAGAGCCGCTATCCCGTCCTCACCGACAAGTGGCACCGGGCCATGGCCGGGCTCAGCATGGGCAGCTTCCAGACCGCCCTCACCACTCTGAGCCATCCGGAGCTCTTCGGCTACGCCGGCATCTTCTCCGGCTTCCTCCGCGCCATCCACGGCGGGAACAACGACCATCTGGCCATCATGGAGGACCCGGCCCGCTTCAATGAGAGCTTCCGCGTCTTCTACCGGGCCATGGGCACGGAGGACCAGTTCTTCCAGACCTTCCTGGACGACGACGCCATGCTGAAGGACAAGGGCCTGGACATCTTCCGCGAGACCTTCCCCGGCGGCCACGACTGGGGCGTGTGGCGGCGCTGCATTCACAGCTTCCTGCCCCGGCTGTTCAGGGAATAATCGGATCGGCTTCTCACAACCGCAAAATACGGCACGGACCGGCAATTCAGATGCCCGGTCCGTGCTGTTTGTATCCGTTCCGCGCGCGGCCCTCATCGGCCGCCCGCGTTATTTCATGCTCTGCGTCACCTTCCAGCCCGCATCGATGACGGCCTGGTGGCTGGTGGCATAAGGGCCGATGGCGGTGACCTGCGCCTGGGTGCGGGGGAAGTGGATGCACAGGTGACCCGCGAAATTGTTGTTGGTGATGTGCTGCACTTCATGCGGCATGGAGTGGGTGGAGGCCATCAGCACGGTGCCGTCCCCCAGCACGACCCAGACTGCCTTGGGGTTCCAGGTGTTCCCGCCGAAGGCCTGCACCATCTTTGCGGTATCGGAGGCGGTCAGCGGCTCCGCGTCGGCGTGGGCGCCGAAGGAGAACATGTGCACCTGCCAGCTGATGCCGGTGGAGAAGTCGTACACCGTGGCGTACTGGAACTTCTTCACCTTGCTCTTGACGCTGGTGTACCAGTTGGCGTACTGCACCTGGGAGGCGGAGGGCCGCACGTTGGCCGAGGGCCGCGGCACCGGCGTGGGGGTCGGCGTGGCCGCCACGGTGCCGTTGGCGGTGATGGCCGTGGAGGACTCCATGGCCTGGATCGTGCGGGTCCCGGCGATGCCGTCCACCGTCAGCCGGTTGCTGCGCTGGAAGGCCTTCACGGCCTCATAGGTCTTGGTGCCGAAAACGCCGTCCGCCTTGCCGGTAAGGTAGCCCAGTTCGATGAGCCGCTGCTGCAGGTTCTTCACGGCGGCGGACTTGTCGCCCTTGCGCAGGACGCCGGATGCCGAAGCCGTGGCGGCCGCCGGGGCCGCCGCTTGGGTCGGCGCCGGGGTCGGCGTGGCCGAAACCGCCTTCACCGCAGCCGCGGAGTAGATCTTCTGCAGGGTCTGGGGACCCGCGACGCCGTCTTTCTTCAGGCCGTTGTTGCGCTGGAAGGCAATGACCGCGTTGGCGGTGTCGCTGCCGTAGACCCCGTCGGCGGTCCCCTTGAGGTAGCCAAGGGCGATCAGCCGCTCCTGCAGCTGGCGCACCTCGCTGCCGGTCATGCCCAGGCGCAGGGTCGTGACCTCGCCCACATTGCCGGCCGCCACGGAGCCGTTATAGAGGATCGCGCTCTCGGAATAGAGCTTCACCTGGGTATCATAGCCGGCCACGCCGTCCACCTTCAGGCCGTTGGCCCGCTGGAAGGCCCGGATGGCCGCCACGTCGTCCGCCTTGCAGGTCCCGTCCACGGTGGCGGAATAGTAGCCCAGGGCCGTCAGCCGCTGCTGAAGCCGGGTCACGGCGTCGCCCGTCACGCCCAGCCGGATGGTGACCACGTTGTCACGGGTGATCTCGGCGGACGCGGCAGGCGCCGGGGTGGGAGCGACGGTCTCCGCCGGCGGGAAGGTGGCCAGCACGACGGGGGTGGCGGTCACGTTGACGGGCAGGGCCTGATTGCTGAAAAGCACGGCATAGGTGGCCTGGCCGGCTTTGCCGTCGTCGGTCAGGCCGTGGCGGCGCTGGAATGCCTTCAGGGCCGCCACGGATGCGGAGCCGAACTTGCCGTCCACGGTGCCGCGGTAATACCCCAGTTCCTTCAGCCGCTGCTGCACCAGCCGGGCGTCCTCGCCGGAGGAGCCGCGCTCCACGGTGCCGGAGGGGATCCGGAAGGTGGGGGCGGGCGTGGCGGTCGGCGCGGGGGTGGGCACGGGAGTCGTGCCATTGGCGATCGCATTGGCAGAGAAGAGCACAGCCTGGGTCTGGGGTCCCGCCACACCGTCCGCGGTGAGGCCGTTGGCCCGCTGGAAATGTTTCAGGGCGCTGACGGTGGCCGCGTCATGGACCATGGTGTTGCTGCCGCTGTAGTAACCCAGCTCCCGCAGACGGCTCTGCATGGTGCCCACCAGCCGGCCCTTGCTGCCCGCATAGATGGTCACACCGTCAATGGGCGCCAGGGTCTTGACCCGGGTCTTCGCACCGCTGCTGCTCAGCGGCGCGCCGCTGTACAGGAAGGCCTGCAGGTTCGCGTCGGCGATGCCGGTCTCGGGATAGCCGTTCTTCCGCTGGAAAGCCTTCACCGCGTTGGCCGTTGCCGCGCCGAACTGGCCGTCGATCTGGCCCTCGTTCATGTAGCCCAGCTCCGCCAGGGCGCTCTGCAGCGCGATCACCGCGTCGCCCGCGCTTCCCTGTGAAAGCGTGACGTAGCTCTGGTAGCTGGCCGCCGGAGCCGGAGTGATGGTGGGAGCAGGGGTCGGGGTGGCCTTCGCCACCGTTTTCATGTTGACATATTCCTTGCGGGCATAGCCCTCCGTCCCTTTGTAGACGAGATGGGCATACTTGCCCGTCTCCCCGATCACGGTGACGGTGGCGCCGGCCGGGATGCTCATGAGCTTTTCGCTCACCTGGGAGTTGGACTTGCGCAGGTTCACGCTGTCATTGGTGGTGGTCTCATACGGGTAGCCCGAGACCACCTCCGGGGTGGCCTGGGCCGCCGCCGTCTGCTCGTAGGGAACCAGATACTCGGCCAGGATGTAGCCCGTGTATCTCCCGTAGGTCACCCGGTAATAGCTGCCGCTCTTGCCGGTCACGGTCACCTCGGCGCCTTTCTCCACCCGCACCAGCACCACCGCGCTGCTGGACGCGCTGCGGCGGAGATTCACCTTGTCGGTGGTGGTGGTGGTATACGGATAGCGCTCTGCCGCCAGCGCGGCCGTGAGCATCACGGTCATCACCAGCACGCAAAGCAGGCACACGGCGCCGCGCAGCAGGCTTTTCGTTCCCTTTCGCATATACAGGCCTCCTCGTCGGTATCGGAAAAACGGGGTATCCCGATGGATGTCCATCGTCATTGTAAGCCAATCTTCGAGAAGTGTCAACAAGAAAGTAAAACTATCGCAATATGATTGTTACGATTGTTCATAATCGGATCTCTTCCCCCCGGCTCGCGCATTCTCCGCGTCTGTTCCGCGCCCGGCCCGGCGGGGATGAACCTCCCCGGGAACTGCGTCTCCCTGCCGGGTGTCCTCCATCCATGGACGGCAGGCGCCGCCGATCCGCCGCACCTCCTCCCGCGGCACCGCCCGGCCGAAGGGAGAAGCCCGCTGTCGCCGCGGGCCGGACCGCTTTACAATCATTACGCCCGGGTGAATTTTCGGCGGGGGTGGTTTTCACGCGGACATTCTTGTGCTATAATGCATAATGGTGTTGTATCGGAGGGAGGTGCCGGCACCGTGACCCTGATTCTCGCGTCCGGTTCGCCCCGCAGGCAGGAACTGCTGCGTCTGCTGGGTCTTCCCTTCATCGTGGACGCCCCCGAGGTGGACGAACACACGCCGCTCGGCGCACGGGAAGCCGTGCAGCTCCTGGCCCGCCGCAAGGCGCTGGCCGGCGCGGAGGCGCACCCGGGATGCGTCATTCTCGCCGCTGACACGCTGGTGGCCCTGGACGACGTACCGCTGGGCAAGCCCGAAGACGAGGCGGACGCCTTCCGCATGCTCCGCCTGCTGTCGGGGAATACCCATCATGTCTATACGGGCGTGTGCTGCGTGGCGGCGGACGGCTCCGTACACAGCGGGCTGGACGCCTCCCTGGTCACCTTCGGGAACATGACCGATGAGGAGATCCGCGCCTACATCGCCACCGGCGAGCCCATGGACAAGGCCGGCGCCTACGCCATGCAGGGCGGCGCCGCCCTCTGGATCGAAGAGGTCCGGGGCACGCCATCCGGCGTCATCGGTCTCCCCCTGCCCCTTACCCGGCGGCTGCTGGCCGCGTGCGGCGCGCTGTGAATCCCCCGTCCGTCTGATCCCGCTTTCCCATTTCCGATTCGAAGGATGCGATTTGTTTGCCGTTCAAAGCGCCTGACGTCGCCATTGACCTTGGCACCACCAATACCATGCTGTACGTCCACCGCAAGGGCATCGTCGTCAACGAGCCGACCCTTGTGGTGGTGGAGACCCGCGACCATCATCTGGTGAGGGCCGTGGGCGATGAGGCTCTCTATCTCATGGGCCGCACCAAAGACACCATGACCGCCGTGAAGCCCATCAAGGACGGCACCATCGCGGACTTTGACGCAGCGGAGGTCATGATCCGCTATTTCCTGCGCAAAGCCATCGGCTCAAGCCATCTGGTCAAGCCCCGCATCCTGGTCAGCGTGCCCACCTCCATGGACAGCGTCTCCCGCAAGGCGGTCCGCGAGGCAGTCTCGGTGGCCGGAGCCAAAGAGGTCCTGCTGGTGGAAAAGCCGCTGGCGGCCGCCATCGGCTCGGGCCTGCCCGTCTATGACCCCACCGGCTCGATGGTGGTGGACATCGGCGGCGGCACCAGCGACGCCGCGGTGATCGCCCTGGGCGGCATCGTGGTGGCCCAGTCCGTCAAGGTGGGCGGAGAGCGCATGGATCAGGCCATCATCGACTACCTGAAGAAGAATTCCAGCGTGGTCATCGGCGGTCCCACGGCCGAGGATCTGAAGAAGGACCTGGCCTGCGCCACCACCGTCACCGGCGAAAACACCGTGACCCATGTGCGCGGTTTCGATCTGCTGGCGGCGCGCGTCATGGACGTGGAGTTCACCGCCGCCCAGGCCCACGACGCCATCACCGAACCATGCATGGCCATCGTTGCCTGCATCCGCTGGGTCCTGGAGCGCACGCCTCCGGAACTGGCCGCGGACGTGATGCGGGCCGGCATCCACCTGACCGGCGGCGCGTCCCAGCTGCTGGGGCTGGACAAGCTCATCGCCGCCCAACTGGGCATTCCCGTTCTGCAGGCCCGTGAGCCGGGCGACGCCACCATCACGGGCATGGGCTACCTGATCGAGAACCCCGATCTGCTGGCCTCGGTGGCCCATTCCGCCATCAACGCGAACTGATCCCGCGATCGCAGAGACCGATCGCGCCGCCATCTGCCGGGAAAGGAGGTGATCACCGCGTGTTCAGAAAAAAAGAACGATTCCCCGTTCCCGCGTCGACGGATCTGCCGCCGGAGGCGGATATCCCGGAGGAAAGCCTTGAGGATGTGCTGAAGGACCTGCCCGGGAAAGAGGGGGAAGCCGCCGGATCCGGCACGCCGGATCGGGATCTGGATGAGTTCCTGGCCTCCGGGGAGGGAGAAGATATCCCTGATCCGGATGTCAATCCCGGCCATCGCAAGCGCAAACGCAGGCCCGCACGCGAGAGCGCACCCTCCGGCGATACCATGGGAGACGAGCCCGTCGGGCGCCGCACCTTCAAGGAGGCCCATCCCCGCCTGCGCCGGTTCATCAACACTGTGATCACCATGATCCTGCTGCTGGTGGTCCTGCTGATGATCCTGTCGCGGGTCTTTGCCAGCCGGTACCTTGAGATCCCCGGAGAGGCCGTCTCTCAGGCGGTGACGCCCATCCAGAGCTTCTTTGCCTACATCACCAACGCGGTGACCGGGTATTTCCGCGACCTGAAGCTCAAGAGCAACATCATGACGGAATACAACGTGCTGCGGGCCCGGAACGAGGAGCTCGAGTACGAGGCGATGCGGGCCAGGGAGCTGGAACGCCAGCTCAGCACCTTCGAGGACCTGGCGGAGGAGGTCTCCCTCAACAGCCAGGGACACCCCCTGGCCTGCACGGTGATCGGCCGGGACGAGGGCAACTATTTCTCCACCTTCACCATCAACAAGGGCACCAACGACGGTGTCCAGCCTTACATGGCAGTGGTGCTGGGCGGCGCGCTGATTGGCTATACCGAGAAGGTGACGCCCACCACCGCCACCGTCCGCACCATCATCGACAGCGAGGCCTCCGTCGCCGGCATCATCGAGTCCAGCCGTGACCAGGGGACCGTCCGCGGCACCCTGGGCGTGGGCGTGGATGGCCAGCCCATGTGCCGCATGTACTATCTGCCGGACAACCACCTGCCCCGGCCGGGCGATACGGTGGTGACCTCCGGCGTGGGCATGTCCTTCCCCAAGGGCATCCCCATCGGGACCGTGCGGGAATCCACCCGCAGCATGGAGGGCAGCAAACAGTACATCGTGGTGGAGCCCAAGGCGGACTTCCAGCATCTGGAATACGTGATCGTGCTGCGGATCCAGCCGGATCCCGAGCCGGTCACCAGCCGCGAGAACAGCAGCATCGAGCTGGTGCCGCTGTCCACGATCCGCCCGGTCCCCACCTTCCGGGACGGCGCCTCCAACTACTTTATCAGTCCGTCTCCCGATCCGAACAGCACCGCCGCGGCGGAGACCCCGACGCCCACGCCGTCCCCGTCTCCGTCCCCCACGCCGTCCCCCCGGCCGTCGCCGGGCGCGACCACGCCGCGGCCCACGCGCACCAACGAGACCTACATCTACGTGGTGCCCAATTCTCCTTCCCCCACGCCGTCCGCGACACCGCTGCCGACGCCCACCCCCGAGATCCTGCTCGAGGATGACGACCTGACCTACGATTGAGGGGGCAGCGTTATGAAAGCAAAGCGCCGTCCGCCCGCCGTGGATGCCCTGGTCAACGCCCTGAAGTTTTTCGGCATGGTGCTGCTGACCTACCTGTTCCATGTCTGCGTCATTCCCGATATCCGGATCCTGAACGTGACGCCTAACCTGATCCTGGCCGTTCTGGGCGTGGTATGCGTGTGCTTCGAGCAGATCAAGACCGCCTGGTACGGGCTGATCATGGGCATCCTGCTGGAAGTGATGCAGCCCTCCACCCCGCTGATGAGCCTGCTGCTGTACCCCATCATCGCATCCCTGTGCATGCTCATCTTTGCGGACAAGAGCATGCGGCAGCTGGAGTATGAGCGCGGTCTCGGCAAGCCCGGGCGCAACCGTTCCCCCTGGCTCCGGACGCCCCTCTGCGCCGCGTTCGCCTCATTCATCTATGAAGTGGTGAACATCACTTACGTCTATCTGCGCGGCGCGGATCTCGAGTTTGCCCACATTCTGCGGGGCTTGAGCGAGATCCTGCTGACCACCGGGCTGGCGGTCCTCCTGATGCTCCCTCTGCGGCGCTTCTTCGGCATCCGCATGGCGCCGGATCCGAATAAGCTGCTGCGGCCCGCCCCCTACAGAAAACCCGAATGACCCTCCCCGATCCCACAGGAAAGGAGGATGCCTGAATGAACGACCGCGACAGCAGGCTGAAAATGCGATACGTCTTCATGATCGCGGTGATCCTGCTGATCTTTGCCTATCTGGTTTCCGGCCTGGTGCGTCTCCAGCTCGACGACACCGAGGAATACGTCGAGCAGGCGGAAGATCAGAAGACCCTGACCATCAAGCTCCGCGGCCGGCGCGGAAACATCATCGACGCGGACTCCGTCATCCTGGCCGAGGACGAATGGGTCTACAATGTCACCTTCTACAAGGATGCCACCCAGACCGGCAAATCGGCCTATGAGAGCTACACCCGCTCCATCATCGACACCATCCGGATCGTCGAGTCGAACGGCGGCCAGATGGCCATCAAGGGCAACCTGCAGCGAAACGCGGAGACCGGCGAGTGGGAGTTCAACTTCGGCTCGGGCGTGTCGGACGCGGTGCTGGCCACCCGCCAGCGGCAGTGGCGGAGCAACAACTATCTCAGCGAAAGCAAGTATCCCACCGCGGCCGACTGCTATGAGGAACTGTACAAGCGCTACCGTTTCGCGGAGGTGGCGCCGGACCTGGATGAAGAAACCGTCCTGAAGGTGATGGCCATCTTCTGCGAAATGCAGATGAACATCTTCAACTCACAGCCCATCGTCATCGCCAAGGACGTGAGCTATGAGACCGTCATCGAGGTGGAGACCCGCTCCATGACCCTCCCCGGCATGGAGATCGACATGGGCACCAAACGCGTGTATCCGCGATCCACCCTCGCGGCACAGGTCATCGGCTACACCGGCGCCATCCCCTCCCAGTCCACCTGGCAGACCCTGCGGGCCAAAGGCTACTCCTACAACGACACCATCGGCAGGGACGGCATCGAGTCCTCCATGGAGGACTGGCTGACCCCCAACTCCAGTCAGCGGCAGGGCTACCGGGTGGTGATCCGGGACCAGCGCTCCACCGTGGTGCGGGAGATCGATCACCAGGATCCCACGGACGGCTGTACCGTCAAGCTGACCCTGCACGCCTCCCTGCAGGAGATCGCGGAAGAAGCCATCGAGATGAACGTCAACGACACCCGCGACCGCGAGGAATCCAGGCTGGGCAGCGGCAAGTGGCAGGAGGCGAACCGCAACGACATCGCCACCCGCAACTGGACCAAATACCCCCTGGAGCTGGCCACCCACGGCTGCATGGTGGTGCTGGACATGCAGGACCGGGTGCTGGCCCTGGCCAACTACCCCACCTATGACCTGAACGCTCTGGTGGCCGGCGGCGAGAGCGCGGTAGCCATCCTGGCGGATGAGCGCAACCTGCTGCTGAACTACGGCATCCACGCCAGGGGGACACCCGGGTCCATCTTCAAGATGGTGACGGGCTACGGCGCGCTGAACGAGGGCGTGCTGCAGCCCGACGAGTACATCACCGACATGGGCTACTACACCCGCTACAACGCCGACCTCTCCACCGCGCCGAAGTGCTGGGTGGCGGACAACTACCGCTACGAGCACGCCTACCAGACCATCGTGGAGGGCCTGTCCCACTCCTGCAACTACTTCTTCTATGAGTGCGGGCATCGGCTGGGCGAGGAGCGGCTCTACTACTACGCTGCCCAGTTCGGCCTGACCTCCCGCACGGGCATCGACCTGCCCGGCGAGGTGCGCTCGGTGGTGGGGTGCCAGAACACCCTGTACGACCCTACCAAGCCCATGAACGAGGCCAACCAGGACACCTCCCTTCCCATCATCGTCTTCAATGCCATCAAGACCCACCTGCGGAACTGCGGGGCTTCCCGGGGCATCGAGTACGACGATGAACGCCTCTCCGTCTGCGCCAAGCGCCTGATGGACATGGCGGTCAACTACAACGAATCGGACTGGCTGGACAATATGCGCACCATCCTGATGGAGGAGCTGTCCATGACCAAGTCCATGGTCTACTCCCAGCAGATCATCGGCGACACCTACAACTACATGAACACCATCAAGTGGGGCGGCGGCCAGACCATATTGACGGCCATCGGGCAATCCGTCACCACCCTGACGCCGGTGGCGGTCGCCCGCTATGTGTGCGCCGTCGCCAACGACGGATACGTGTACAACGTATCGCTGGTGGACTCCATCATCTCTCCCGACGGCCAGGTGCTCAGCCAGCGGGAGCCGCAGCTCATCAACCAGCTGGAGAACGGTCCGCAGTATCTCGGCCTTCTCCGGAAAGGGATGGAGGGCGTGGTGGACGACCAGGGTACGGCGTCAAGCTACTTCAAGGGCTGGAAGTACATCGACGATATCTGCGCAAAAACGGGAACCGCCCAGGTCACGAGCATCGACCTGGAAAACAACGCATGGTTCGTCTGTTTTGCGCCCCGTGAGAATCCCGAGATCGCCATCGCGGTCTTCATCCCCCACGGGGCTTCCGGCGGCTACGCCTCCCTGGCGGCCAAGAGTTTCATCGAACAGTATCTAGACCGTGAGAACTTGCGCACCGTGGACTACGATCTGCCCTACGGCAACTCGTTGGCCCCCTGAGGCAAGCGTTCCCGCGACCCCCTACAGAAAGGAAGCCTGCCAGTCATGGGCACTGTCCTCCTGATCGCCTCCGGAAAGGGCGGCGTCGGAAAATCCACCATATCCTCCGCTCTGGCCATCGCCCTGAGCCGCCGGGACGCCAGCGTCTGCATCGTGGACGCGGATATCGGCCTGCGCAGCCAGGACGCCATCCTGGGCGTCGCCGACAGTGTGGTGTATGACCTGATGGACGTGGCCCGCAAGGGCTGCAACATCCGCCAGGCTCTGATCCACCTGCCCGGCGAGGAGGATGTGTGCCTGATGGCCTCTTCCCAGTTCGCCCGGGCCAAGGATCTGGACGCCAAGGATTTCACCAAGATCGTGCAGGAGCTGCGCCAGACCTTCGGCTATGTGCTGATCGACTGTCCGGCGGGGCTGGAGCGGAACATGCGCATCCTCACCCAGTGCGAGCCCGACGAGGCCATCGCCGTGGCCACCCCCGACGACGTGTCCGTACGGGATGTGCGGCGGCTGTGCATGGTGCTGCGGGAGCGGAGGGTCAACACGCCGAAGCTGATCGTCAACCGGCTGGATCCCCTGCTGATCAGCGCCGGGGAGATGCGCTCCGCCCAGGAGATCTCGGACGAGCTGAAGCTTCCCCTGCTGGGAGAGATCCCCGAGGACGTGCATGTCTACCGCGCCCTCCTGACCGGGCGCCGCTTCATGGATCTGGAGTGTGAGGCAGCCAACGCCATCACCCGCATCGCCGCGCGGATCCGGGGGAACGAGGTCCTCCTGCCGGAGTACGGCAGCCGCCGTCTCTCCTGGCGGGAGCGGAGAAAACTGAGGAAGCTCACGGAGGTATGACCTTTGATCGCCGAAAACAGACGGGCCCGCGCCCATCTCGACATCCCGCTGATCGCGATCGTCTACGCGCTCAGCCTTTTCGGCGTCCTCGCGGTGGCGGTCGCAACCTATTCCACCTCCTCCACTCCGGATCTCCCCCTGCTCAACCACATCGTGGAATCCACCTCCGCCCGCAGACAGGCGATCTATGTGGCCCTGTCCCCCATCGTGCTGGCGGTCATGATCGCCATTCCCCTGCGGTTTTACCGCCAGCGGGCAGGCCTGCTCTTCTGGGCCGCCACCGGCTTCATCACCGTGGTGTGGATCTTCAACCGCGCCGCCGGCGTGAAGCAGTGGCTGGACCTGTTCCTGGACTTCACAGTCCAGCCGACGGAATTTGCCAAGCTGGCCATCATCCTGATGCTGGCCAAGCTGATGTCCGCAAAAGAGAAGCCCATGGCGACGAGGAAGGACGCGTTCCGGATGCTGCTGATCCTCGGCATCCCGTCGGTGGTCATCGTGCTCTCCGGCGAAACGGGATCCTTCTTCGTGATCGCCTTCCTGTTCGTGTTCATGCTGTGGTTCGCCAAGGTGGACTTCCGGGTGCTGGCCCTCATGTTCGGCATCGTGGCGGCGCTGGTGCTGGCCATCTATGCCTACGCCACGGCCACAGGTTCCAATGACTACAGGCTGGTCCGCATCCTCTCCTTCATCGATCCCCAAACCTACTCCACCGGCGCCTACCAGCAGACCCACTCGAAGATCGCCATCGGTTCCGGCGGGCTCACGGGCGTGGGCCGGTTCCGGGACGACAGCTGGTATCAGCTGAACTTCGTACCCGCCGACTGGACGGACTTCATCTTTGCCACCATCGGCGAGGCCTGGGGCTTCGTAGGCTGCGCCGGCGTGCTGCTGCTGTACCTGCTCATGATCCTGCGCATGCTGTACCTGGCCCGCTACACCCGCGACCGCTTCGGCATGCTGGTGATCATCGGCGTCACGGGGATGTTCACCTTCCACATCATCGAGAACATCGGCATGACCACAGGCCTGCTGCCGATCACGGGCATCCCGCTGCCCTTCCTCTCCTACGGCGGCTCCAACATGATCACCAACATGGCCGGCATCGGCCTGGTGCTGAATGTCACCAAAAACCGCAGCCTCTCCGGCAGCTATCAGACCCCGCAGACGGATGTGGGCATATCGAGGTATACGGCCAGCTACCAGTGATCTCGCGGAAGGTTTTACAGTCATGACGGCGCTTCGCGGCTGCGGAGCGCCGTTTTCATGACCGCGGGCGGGTTTTTCGCGGCGAAGGGCCGGAAAGCGCATTTGTTGACTTGCTCCCCCCTTCGTGGTATCATGCAGGCGAGGAATCCGAAAGGTGGGAAAACCGTGCGCACGCTGCTGTCTAGGCTGAACCGGCACCGCTCCGAGATCCTGGTGAGCGGTCTGCGTGTGCTGACCTATCTGGGGCTGGCGGCCCTGTTTTTCGGGCTGATGGGGATCCGGAACTGGCAGCTCCGACACCTGAGCCGCACCCTCGCCACCACCCTGCTGACCTGGATCGCCATGTCCGTGGCCATGGTGGCCGTCTACGGCGGATACGACGTGGGCCGGAAAAAGAGCCGTCCCATCACCTCCTCCATGTCGCTGGGCAACCTGATCACCTGCCTGGTCACCTATCTGCAGCTGGAGATCATGAACGTCAATCCCGCCAACAACCAGCATCTGACGCTCTTCGGGCGGGATATCCTGTGGCTGCTGCTCTGCGTCATCCTCCAGACCGCCTTCATCTACGGAATGGTACGGGCCGGGAACTGGCTTTACTTCCGCCTGCATCTGCCGAGGGCCTGCCTGCTGATCCATGATGAAGCCACCCGGGTGGAAACGGTTGAGGAGAAGATCGGCCGCTACCGTCTGCAGTGGCATCTCGCGGAGACCGCCCTGTGGACCGAGCCCGACCTGGAACGCCGCATCGAGCAGGCGGACGTGGTGTTCATCGCCGGCGTTCCGGACTCCGCGCGGCTGCGCCTGCTGAAGATCTGCTACGACCAGCGGCGGGACGTGGTCTGTCAGGCCGAGCTGCAGGACATCATGCTGTCCGCGGCCCAGCCCCTGATCGTCGACGACGCGCTCTTCCTGGAGATGGATTATCACAAGATGACGCTGTTCCAGCGCATCGTCAAGCGGGTGACGGACATCGCGGTAAGCGCGCTGGTGCTGCTGCTTCTGTGGCCGCTGATGGGGCTGATCGCTCTGAGCATCCTGCTGGACGACGGCGCCCCGGTGATCTTCCGCCAGGAGCGCATGACGGGCGGCGGTCACACCTTCAAGATCCGCAAGTTCCGCACCATGAGGCGCGGCAGCGGCGATGTCTCCTGCGAGGAGGACGACACACGCGTGACCCGGGTGGGCCGTATCCTGCGCCGCACCCGCCTGGATGAGCTTCCCCAGTTCTGGAACATCCTGATCGGCGACATGACCCTCGTCGGTCCCCGGCCCGAGATGCTCGCCAACGTGGAGAAGTACAAGAGCGCCCTGCCTTCCTTCGTATACCGTGAAAAGATGAAGGCGGGCCTCACCGGCTATGCCCAGATCGAAGGCCGCTACAACACATCCCCGGAGGACAAGCTGATGCTGGACCTGATGTACATCGAGCGGTTCTCCCTCTGGAACGACATCCGGCTTCTGTTCCGCACCCTCACCGTGTTCTTCAAGAAGGACTCCGCCGCTCCCTTCGCGAAGGCGGAGGAAGCCCCGAGCGGCCGGGAGGATGAGGCGGGTGGCTGAATGCCTTCCGCAGCGCTTCCCGACCCGGGATCTCACATCAAGGAGGTTTGTACCATGAACATTCTCCTCACCGGCGGCGCCGGCTACATCGCGACCCACACCTGTCTGGAGCTCCTGAAAGCGGGACACCGCGCGGTCATCGTGGACAATTATGTCAACAGCCAGCCTGAAGCTGTCAGCCGCCTGGAAGAGCTGGCCGGACAGCCCGTGCCGCACTATGTGGCCGACGTCGCCGACCGGGAGGCCATGGACCGGATCTTCTCGGAGAACGCCTTTGACGCGGTGATCCATTTCGCGGGCCTCAAGGCCGTGGGCGAGAGCGTCCACCAGCCCCTGCGCTACTACCGCAACAATCTGGACACCACCCTGACCCTCTGCGAGACCATGCAGGCCCATGGGGTCAGGCGGCTGGTCTTCTCCTCCTCCGCCACGGTGTACGGCGTGCCGGACGAGGTGCCGCTGCGGGAGGACATGTTCTGCAAGGGCTGCACCAACCCCTACGGCTGGACCAAGTACATGATCGAGAAGATCCTCGGGGGCGTATGCGACGCGGACCCGGAGTGGAGCGTGGTCCTGCTGCGCTATTTCAATCCCATCGGCGCCCATGAAAGCGGCCGCATCGGCGAGGATCCCCAGGGCATCCCCAACAACCTGATGCCCTTTATCACGCAGGTGGCCGCGGGCCGTCTGGACCACCTTTCGGTCTTCGGCAATGATTACGACACCCCCGACGGCACCGGCGTGCGCGACTACATCCATGTGGTGGACCTGGCCCGGGGCCATGTGGCTGCCTGCGATTACGCCGCAGGCCACGCCGGCTGCGAGATCATCAACCTCGGCACCGGCGTCGGCTACAGCGTGCTGGACATCGTCAACGCCTTCGAGCGCGTCAACGGCGTGAAGATTCCTTATGTCATCGGGCCCCGCCGCCCCGGCGACGTGGACGCATGCTACGCGGATCCTGCCAAAGCCAGGGCTCTCCTGCACTGGGAGGCCGAGAAGACCCTGGACGACATGTGCCGCGACGCCTGGCGCTGGCAGTCCGCCAATCCCCGCGGCTATCGCGGCTGAACCCTGAGGAGGCTGTTCCCGGATGAAACTGTCCCTCGTCTGTATCGGGAGCACCGGTGCGCAGGTTGCGGAGATCCTTCTGCACTGCGCCTTTTGCGGTGCCCTCCCCCGGGAGGATGTGATCCGGGTCAGCCTGCTTGCCGCTCCCGATGAATCGGCAGCCCGCCTCAAGAGCCTCTATGCAGCCTACGGAGAACTGCGCAGCGGATGGGGACTGAACCGGCACACCGCCCTGGCGCCCATCCTCAGCCTGCGGACCGATCCCCTCTCCGGCAGTCTGGCAGATCTGGCTTCCTCCGGGGATACGTCCCTGCTCCGCTGCATGTTCTCCTCCCAGGAGATGCACCAGCCGGCGGTCCATGCGTCGCCCAGGGCCGCCTCGGTCTACTGGGCCTGCCTTTTGGACCGGCCCGAAGGCGTGCCGGCAGAGATCCTCGCCGACGCGAAGGAACTGCCCACCGTCGTCTGCGCTTCCCTGGCCGATCCCTGCGGCACGGCCGCGCTGGAGCATCTGGCCCCGCTCCTGAACGCGCAGCCCTTTGCCGCGCTGATGATGTCCACCCTGCACGGGGAAGATCCCGCCCCCGTGCGCCGTTTTCTGGACGAGACCCGGATCCGCCCTGACATGACGGCCCTGGTGGGACTGCCGGACGACTGCGCTTCCCGGGAGGAAGGTCCGCACCTGGCCCATCTGCTGCTGGTGCGGGCGCTGGACGCCTTCCTCACGGGTGCCCGGGGCGAGTTCGGCTTCCGCGCGCCCACCGCGCTGGACTGGAGCGTGCTGGATCCCGGCGGCGCCAGATGGGGAGCGGCCTTCGACTGCCTGCTGCGCTTTGACGCCCTGTGGCACGGGATCTTTCTTCCGGACAGCCGACGCGCGCTCCGGGACGGAGCGGCGCCGCGGGGGCGCCGCAGCCCCTGGCTGATCCCCTACCTGGGCGTATGCTTCGGCAGGGCGGACCTCTCCGCGGCAACGGAACGCCAGCTGCTCCGGGCCGGTGACCTGGCTCACCACGGCGCGTGCTGGCTGCGGTCCATGCAGCGCAGTCTGCCCTTCGTTCTGCGCACCTCCGTGCTGCTGAACGAGGCCCGGGACCAGGCCGCTGCCCACTATGAGCAGCTGCTGCGCCGTGCCGGTCAGCTGGCGCTGCTGGAACACGACATCCGCCTGACCGGCATGACGCCTCACACCACCATCCATCGCCATGATATGGAGGACACCGAGGACGAGACCGCCCTGATCCAGCGGGAGGCGCTGCGGGAAGCCCTTCAGATGGACATTGCCGCCCAGCGGGACTACGACCTGAAGGAGGGCGGACGCGTCCGTCTGAACACCCTGCGGGAGATCGCGGCCCGCGAACGCGAGGAAGCCGACACTCTGCGCCGTCAGGCAGCGGAAGCCCACGGGATCATCGACAGGGCGGCTGCGAACGCTTCGCCGGAGAACCTGGCCAAGATCGATCAGGCGCGTGCACGTCTGCGGCGGATGGAGCGGCGCCTGGCAAGCCTGGAGGGCCGGGCCCGGCAGGCCGAAAGAGACGCCCGCAGCGCCGGGGAGCAGGATGCCCGCACGAGACCGCCTGTCCTGGACGCGCCGCTGGACGCCCCTTCGGAGGTCTTCTGGCCTGCCGCCTGGCTGGACATGCTCTGCGGCCTGCCCCGCATCACGGAGGCCCGCGCCAGGACCCGTCAGACCCAGACGGTCCTCGGCTACTGGCCCTGGAGCTCGACGCCCGCAAAGGGCCTGGCGGAGCGTGTGCCCGGACTGGCGGCTCCCGATGCCGCGCCGGCCCTGCGGCTGATCGATGTTGTGCTTCACGTGTGCGGTGCCTGACAGAGGAGAGGAACACCCCATGCCCGATCCCACTTTTGTGATGCTGCCCGACGAGGTCGACACGGTCCCGCTGGCTGAAGGCGCCGGCCTTAGCGCGGCGCATCAGAGTCTGCTGCGGATGGCCGCGGAAGCCATGAAGCCGGCACCGCCGGAAGCGGGCCGCGCCCCCACCCGGCTGTCCTCCTGGCGGGGGCTTTTGGCGTTTGCGCTGCTGTCGGATCAATTCCCGGAGGGCACGCTCACGGTGGAAACGGTCGCCGCGGACGCCGGCCCCATCGCCCGGGCGCTGCTCGCCGGAACAGCTGACAGACGGGCGCTGATCTGTGTCTGGCAGACGGAAGGGGAGCGCGCCGTCCTGGGAACGGCCGACCGGAGCTGGGGCATTCTCCCGGCGGCACAGGCGCCGGCCCTGCTGGGGCTTGTTCCCGAGGCGGTCCGGTGGCTGGACGGCAACGCGGGATTCGCGGATCCCGTCAACCGCCTCACAAGCCGGCAGCGCACCCTGCTGCAAGCCCGCCTGGGCGCCTTTGACGCGCCGGAGGTGAAAGCCTTCGCCGAGGACCTGGAACGCCGGGACGCAGAACTGACCGCCCGCTGCCTGTCCCTCGAGGAAGGCGGCGACTGGCAGACGGCCGCGGCAGCCTGTGCCTGTCTTACGGCCGAGCCCGTCTTTTCGGCCCTCACGTCTGAGAGTCACAGCCCGAAGCCGCGGGTCAACCCGCTGCTCTCTGCCCTGGGGCTGGCCGATCCCCTGCCCGGACTTCCGCCCGAGACCGAGTGGCGCTGGCAGGGCAAGCCTTTTGCCCGCAGCAGTACGCGGACCGGTGTGGAACTCGACCGAAGCGATTCCGACGAGACCGGCGCCATTCTGGCGTCCTTCGACGACGAACTGGCCCTGCTCGGGCGCTGGTCCCCGCGCTTCATGCGGGAGGCGTCGGAGCGTCTGGACAGCTGGGTGAACGCGCACGCGGAATGGCTGGTCCCGGAGGCGCAGAACGCCCTCCGGCAGGTATGCTCCGGTTTCGCGCAGCTGGCGGCCCAGCCCCGCGAGGAACCCGCCTTCACCCTTCCCCTGGACCCCTCTTCCCCCGCTTTGCGCCTGATCCTTCGCGACGCGCTGGGAGAACAGGCCGAAGCGCTGGCCCTGCACGTCTTCTCCGACCGCCTGGCCAGGGTGCCCGACGGAATCCTGGGGGACGTGGTCCTGGAGGACTGCTGCCTGACGGGCAGCGGCACCCAGGAGATGATGAGCCTGCCGCCCTTCTCGGAGAGGGTCGCGGAGCAGGCCGCCCGCAATGGCTGGGCCGCCTCGCCGGTGGACCCGTCGTCCCTGGCGATGTGCCGGCACGAGGATGGCAGCATCGAGGCTACCGTGCGCCTCCGGGGCGCCGGCACCCTGACGTTGACCCGGCGGTATGCGCCGGAAGAGCAGGTGATCCTGGAAAGGCCCCCCTGTGTCTCCCTGTGGCCTTCGGTGCCCATGCCTTCCCCTGCCTGGAAGCACTATCGGGTATCCGTGCTCGGCGCGTGTACCCTGCGGCTGCTGGAGAAGGACACTTGGCATACCGTGGAATGCGGCGGCGATGCGCCTCATATGGAGCTCACAGACACCTATCCCGCGGCCATGAGCCTCCTGCAGGACGGGCTTTCCGTAGGAACGCTGATCAGCCTGGATGAAGCGGCCCCGGCCACGGCGCCGCAGGAGATCTCCTCCGCGGTGGACTTCGGCGCGTCCGGCCTGCGCATGGCGCTGACGATCGACGGGCGCACGGAGGCCTTCTCCCTGCCCTCCCTCTGGCGCATCCTCCTGCGCCGCGGCACGGATCCCGGTGCGGACATTCTGCCCCAGGACGGCTTTGGGGAGTTCCTGTCTCCCTGCGTACGCCTCCGCGGCGACGCGCAGGACCCGCAGCCCTTCACAGACGGCAGCATCAGCGATGCCCCGGATGACGCGGCCGCCATCGGGGACCTGATCTGGCAGAACAGCGGCCGCGGCGCAAAAGCCCGGCGCCTGATGATCCGCGAGGCGCTGCTCCTGCTCTCCGCACGCGTGGCCATGACCGGATCGGATGTCTTCCGCTGCCGGGCCGTGCTGCCGGACAGGATGACGGACATCCAGCAGCAGAACCTCAGCGGCGAGTTCGCGGCTTTGGCCGCGGAGATCGGCCGCGCGACCGGCATCCGCGTCGATGCCTCGGATCCGGCCGTCACAGCCGCGGCGGCACTGTATGCTTTCCAGCGGATCAGCACGCCGGACCGCCCCTTCGCCGCCCTGGACCTGGGTGCCGGCGCCGCGGGGCTGGCGCTGTGGCTGAGAGGGCAGGACCGCCCTGTCATGGCTCTGAGCGTGGGCAGCGGCATCACCGGTTTTCTGGCCGCCGTCTTTGCCAGACGCCCCGACTGGCTGCGAAACGAGCTCTATGTGGCGCCGGGCCGTGAGCCGGACGCCATGGGAAAGCGCTTTCTCCGGGCCGCGGACGCGGCGGAGCATACGGCGGACACCGTCGGGGCCGGCGAGGTCCTGCGGCGCACGCTGGACAGCCTGCTGGGGCCGCATTTTGCCGAGACCTCCGCGGCCATCGCCGCCTCATGTGCCAGACGGGGCCAGCTCTCCCGGGTCCACGCGCTGCTGCTGTTCGCTTTCGCCTGCGATCTGACCACGGCCGGTCTCGCCCTGGAGAAGATCCGCTGGGATGGGGCGCTCTCCCTGCGCCTGCCTCCCGAGCTGCCCCTGGTCCTCTGCGGCCGGGCCTCCTCGCTGATCATGGCGTTCGACAGCGCCCAGCAGTGGCAGCTCAGCGGCTTCGCGCGCCTGTGCATGACCGACGGACACCCTGTCCGCAGCCTGCCCATCGTCTTCAGCGAGCGGCCCGGCATGGAAGCGGTCTTCGGCGCGGCCCCCATCGTCAGTTTGCCGGACCCGCCGTCATTGGCCCATCTGAACGGCGTCCTCCCCCCGATGCGGATCGCGGCAGGTTTCCTCCTCGCCTTCCGGCAGGCTTTTCCTCAGGCGGCCGAGCTTCTCTTCCCGGGATTGTTCTCCGTCGACGGCTCCCTCTCCCCCGCCGCGGACCCGCTCCTGACGTCTCTTTCCCAGCGCGCGGGCGGCAGCGAAAGCGCTGCCTTCATCGAACTCCTGGAGGACCTGGTGTTCGAGTTCGCCCGCAAATGATCCCCCAGGACCCATCCGACAAGGAGGAATGCCCATGTTCAAGCGCCTCGCTGCCATTCTGACGGTCCTCGTCCTGCTGCCTCTGTGGGCGGTCGCGGACACCGCCGTCATGCTGCCCGACTTCACCATGCACGACCAGTACGGCCGTGAGTGGACCCTGGCCGATCTCGAGGGCAAGACGGTCTTCCTGAACTTCTGGACCACCTGGTGCCCATACTGCGTGCAGGAGATGCCCGATATCGAGCAGCTTTACCATGAAACCGGCGAGAACCGGGGAGACATCCTGATCCTCGGCATCGACACGCCCTCCATCGTGGACAACGTGGATGAAGCCGGCATCATCGGCTTTCTGGAGGAAAACGGGTATACCTACCCGACCCTGATCGACGCGGACGCGAGCCTGCTGTTCTTCTTCGGGGTCTCCGCCCTTCCCACCACCTACATCATCAACGGTGACGGCGTGGTGCTCTTCAACACCGTGGGCATGATGGACCCGGACACCATGCGTGAGATCATCGGCATGGGCATGGCGGGACAGGAGTGACCCGATCCGGCGCAAAACACCCCGAGGCTGTGAAACCGCTCACTGCCCCGGGGTGTTTTCTGTATGATCGTTTTTCGTAACTGTTCAGTCCGCCCTGTGTATTATGTCGGTAAACGATTTCCAAACCGCTGCGCCCCATCCCCCTGCCCCCTTCCCAAGGGAAGGGGGAGAGGAGAGAGCGGGCCTGCGGCCCGCACCCGCCATGTACGTCTCGCATGGAAGACAACCGCTTCGTGTGTCCCCCGTCCATCGATCCACAGGAGTATCCGGACGGACTGAACAGTCACCGTTTTTCAGGGTTCCATGCCGAGGGACGGTGCCGGATCCCACGGCTCCAGCGGGCTGTCCGCCCGCAGGTACAGGGGGTGATGCGGGTGGCCCCGTTTGGAAACGGGACCGCAGCGCACCCAGTCCGCCCCGCGGGCCGCGGCCGCCCGCACCAGGTCCGCCGCGCACGCTTTCAGGTACGGACGCGTGTCGATGATGTTCCCCCAGGCCGCCCAGACCACAGGCCGTTCCGACAGGGAAAGGAGCCAGTCGAAGGCCTTCACGTTTTCCCGGTGCAGGGCGGCGTTGCACTCCGGCTCCATATCCCCGGGAGAGGTGGCCCGCTGGGCATACACATTGAACATCAGGAACGAGTCGAAGCCGTTGTTCAGCGCAATGCGCTGCACGCTCTGCAGTGTGGGATCCAGGGCGTCCGGTCTCGCGGTGGATGGATTGATGCCCACGCAGATCAGCGGGTGCCGCCCTCTTGTACCGAGGATGTACCGCCAGTCGCAGTAGGTGTTCGGCACAAAGAGCCAGCGGGTCACATCGTAATCCCCGCAGGGAAGCAGCGCCTGCTTCAGGGCTTCATCAAAGCCGATGCCCCGCAGACCGGCCGTGCCGCCTGCGGGCACATGGCGGATCGGGCGTTCCGCTTGCCGTGCCATGCTCCTGTCACCCCGTTCACCTGCCCCGGCCGCCGAACGCGGCATCCCGGGCTTTTCACTCACTGTACGGCATAATGGGCGTGGAGAAGCCCGTGCCGTCCTGGAAGACGACCGTCATGAATATGACATAATCCGTATCGGGATCCGGCGCCGTCAGGCAGAGCTGCATCGGCTTGCCGTCCAGCGTCGTCTCATCCATACAGATATTGTCCGACACCGGCATGTTTCCGAGATACGGCAGCGGATCGGAAGCCGGGATCGTTCGCACCGGATACATGAACATGGCGGACATGTAGTCGTTCTGATCGCCGAAGGGCTCCGCATCCTCATACAGGATCTCCGTGACCGACGCGGTCATGTTTTCGGGATCATAGGTCACATAGACAGTGGGGCTGCTGAATGCGGTGTCCGAGAACCTGATAAACGATACACTGTTGAAGTCGAAGGTGTAAACGCCATCGCTCTCCCCACAGTATGTCATCACGTCGTGAAGACCTTCACCCGGGGCGTACACACCCAGCACGACGCCCGGATATCGGGCCTCCACCCGACCGTCGTCAGTCAGCACGGCATCCTGCAGATGCGTCACCACCAGATCGTCGCCAAAGCGCACGCCGACCACAAGGAACGCCCAATCGTAATTCGCCGCCTGTTCCTCGGTCAGCTGCACGCTGAGCGTGCGCGGCGCAAAGCTTCCCTCCTCGGGGAGCAGGACCTCCGCCCGCACGGGCGTGGGCTCCGCATCCTCCTGCTCGGTCTCCTCCTGCCGCGCGGTGATGCCCTCCGTGACGGTCCCGCCCTGCTGCAGCGGTTCGGTGAGTTCCAGGGTGAGCCGCGGCAGATAGACATTGTTCCCGCCCTCGGTGAACATCAGCGGCAAGAGGATGCTCGAGAGCGGGTAAACGCCCTCCTCCGCGGTCGTCATCAGTCTGATCGTCATGCGGACGGTCTCGCCCGGACGGACGATGCCGCTGCGGACGCCGGTTTGGCTCTGGTAGCCGGTGATATCCCCGTTGAGCCAGGTCGTGCGGGAATCCCACTGGCTGTATGTCAGAACGCGGTCGGATCTGTTCGTGCAGCGCAGAACGATCAGGATCCCATCCTCCGGATCATCCCGAACAGACTCCACAGCCACGTCCATCTCATCGCTCTGAAGCGCGGGCGTTGCGGCAATGGCGCTGCCGGGATCAGCCTCTCCGCGGAAACCGGCGTAATCCAGCGGCTCATCGAAGGTCGCGCGGACGATCCTGCCATCCAGATCCAGCGTGACAGACTCGATCTCGCGGATGCCGAATACGGCGAAAGCGTCCTCCCGGTCCGCGGGATCCAGGGCATTCGGATCACTTGGCGCAATGCGCAGATCTCCGCGCCACACCGTGCCGTCTGCGATCCACACACCTCTGACGTTCGGCAGTTCAAGGGACGCGCGGCTGGTGAAGGCGAAACCGTTGATGGCGCCGTGGATCTCGTCGCTCAAGTGCTGATAGGGTTCCAGAGCCTGGCCGCTCGTGTTGTGGATGGCGACGCTCATCACCAGACTGCCGTCCGCCTCCACCCGGGCGTCCTCCACCTCCAGCGCCAGTTCATCGGTCGAGCCCGCCGCGATCACGTGCCGCTCCGGAGGCTCGACGATATCGCTGATATCCAGATCCACCTGCGCCACGGCGGAGATCACGGCATCGTCATCGATGACGAACTCGAATTCAACCGTTTCCACGCGGGTGATCCCGTTGCGCTCCAGAGTCGCCCTGCTGACCGAGAAGGCGCCGTCCCTGTAATCGCCTTCGGAGACTTCTCCGTTGTCGTCCGATCCGCCGATGGAGATCCCGTTGATGACCAGATGCCGGACGACGATGCTCTGGTCCGTGTGCCCGAGGTTGGCCATGCGGTAGCAGAACGTGAGGCCGCACTGCCACGGAGACCTGTTGATCTCCACACGCGTCAGCGCCGCCTTGAAGGTGTCGGTCTTCCCCAGCAGGATGTCCATCGGCAGGACTTCGATCGATTCATTGCGGACCGGCATCAGCTCGCTGCAATAGACATTGCCCTGCGTGTCGGTGATCTGGAAGAACGCATAGTACGTGTAACCGCTCTCCCCCGCGGGCTTGAAGCTGAATCCTGCCAGATCCCCCACGTAAGCTCCCGTGCCTGTATAGGTGCCGGTCGACAGCCAGTCGGAGAAGGGCAGCGGCATGCCGTCGTCGCCGCGCGCGATCATGCGGCTGAGATCCCAGAACTGGATATAGTCATAGTCCCGCCAGTCGATCTCGACAAAGACCATGCTGTCGTTGCTTTCGTACGCGTCCACGACCTCCCACAGGCCCGTATCCGGGTTTTCGCGAAGCCGCAGGTTCGCGCTCCTGTAGGCGTCCTCCAGATCGAATTCATCCAGCCGCTGGGGATCGATCAGCCGCACCAGCAGGACGGGCACCGTGATGAAGCCGTCCGAGGTGTAATGCAGCAGCGGCTGCGTCAGCTGCCGGCCGTCCGCGCCTACCCCGAACAGGCCCTGCACATGGCTGTCCGCAAGCAGATAGCCGCCGCTTGTCAGGGTGACATCCGGGTCCGTGTTGATGAAGCTGTAGGCGTCGCGATGCGAATCATAGCGAAGCGTCACCAGCCTGGCCGAGGCAAAGCTCTGCTGCTGGTCGGGCGTCAGGTAGCAGATGAAATGGTCGGGATCGTCCTCCTCCTGTTCGACGACCGCGAGGGTCCAGTCGGTCAGGGACTCGCCGGTCAGGATGACGCCGAAGGCGGACACAAGACCGGCATAGGAGTCCGGCGCCGCCATGCCGCCGTAGATCCCCCTCCAGCTGCTCTGATACCAGGTTTTGTTGTACAGCGGGAAATAGACGGTCAATCCGTGCAGACGCTCGTCGGTGGAGCGGCTGTATACGACCGCCTCGTCCAGCGCCGCGATCGACGGCGCGGAGTCAATGCCTTCCGACGCGCACAGTCTCAGCACGAAATCCCGCAGGTCGATCAGATCGTACTCCGATCCCGTGGATCGTGCGACGGAGGCGCTGTTCTGCCGGTTGATGGAATACTTCGAGAAGGATTCTTCCGTGAGGCCCTCATACAGCACGGCGAAAACCGGTTCCAGGGTTTCCGTCAGCGTGCCGATCCGTGACAGGTCCACGCAGGCCAGCGTCACGGGCACGCCCCGGCCGATGGCCGACGCCTGTTCATCGAAATAGCTGTCGATGATCCATGTTCCCACCCGGGCCCCGTCCAGACCCGGCCCGAGCTGCTTCAGAAAGCCGTAATTCCAGCCGCTGCCGGGCTCCAGCTCCGACGACGCCACCATGTAGTCCGCGTAAGGCGCGCAGGTCACCGCCACCTCCAGGGATCCCATCAGGCAGGCATCAAAGCCGATGAGCATCAGCTTTTTCTCCGACGCGATGCCGCTGTCGTTCAGCGCCTGATCCATCTCGGCCAGGGTCAGCAGGTCGCCGTCGAACAGGCGGTCCACGCACAGGCCCATCAGCGGGCCCATGCCGTGATTCCAGAAGATCAGGATATAATCGTCGGCGGGGTAGCGTTCCTTGCACGTCCGCAGGAACAGGGTCAGGGTCTCCGGGTCACCCATGTTCATCAGCGGAAAGCGGCAGACCTCCGTGGGGGCGCTGCTCTTGTCGAGGGCGTAGATCACCGTGGCGTCCGCCGGGAACCCGGCCTTCCACCGGGCCGTGCCGCCGGTCATCAGCACCACATTCACCTGCTCCCGGTCAAACCCCGAGCGCAGCATCTGGGTCACGTCATCGGACGCCTCCGGCCGCTTGCCGTCCGTCTCCAGGTCGCTGCCGATCAGGTAGATCATGACCGTGACCGCTTTCGGCTCCTCCGCCCGGACCAGGGCCGCGCCCAGAACCAGCAGAAGGATCAGTGCCAGGGCCGCAATAAGTTTTCGCATGGAAGACATCCTCCCGATCCATGACCGCGCAAGGCAGGGTCGAAAAGCGATGCCGCGCACGCCACGGCAGACGTGTGCGGCATCGCGTCAGGCTCTGTTCAGGGCAGCGCGACGGTGACCGGAGCCCAAAGCCCGAAACCGGTCTCCACCAGAGAACCGAAGGTCAGCGAGATCTCCGTCCCTGCGGGGAAGGTCTCCTCCGCAGCGGGCGCGATGATCCGCGTGTTGGCATAAGCGCTCTGTCCGGGCTGCAGGGTGCCCAGCAGTTCGTCCGGCTTGTCCAGGGTCTCCCCGTTGAGCATGTATTCGCTGCCGGTGAAGACGACCGGCTCCCCGGTGAGGTTGGTCAGCTTCCAGCGCAGGAAGAGGGCGGGCGTTCCGCTGCCGGATACGCGCCAGCAGCCCGCGAGCTCGATCCGGCTGCTCTCATCTTCATAGAGCACCGCCGGCTCCACAGCGATCTCCTCCACGGC
>JAEEGL010082099.1_pt1 | contig 28935 bp, 22 predicted proteins | sample 9134231 | NCBI WGS metagenome assembly JAEEGL01 (sample SAMN16246548, study PRJNA631951) | gut metagenome | biome: gut microbiome; feature: rumen; material: fiber-attached | host: Bos | place: Iran: Karaj | collected 2018-10 | reverse complement strand
GAACGTCGTGTATAAGATGGAGCGGTTCTGGTACGACATGACCCTGCATCCGATGAAGATGTCGGTCCTCATACCGAAGCACTGGCAGGAACACGCGCCGCAGCCGCTGGTCCTGTGGCTCTGCGGCGGCGGATTCCAGGTGATGGATGAGAACATCTGGATCCCGCAGATGATCGATTTTGCCAGAGCAGGTTTCACGGTCGCCAGTGTGGAATACCGTACGGCACACGCCGCGCCGTTCCCGGCGGAGATCGTCGACGTGAAGGCGGCGATCCGGTATCTCAGGGCACATAAAGAACAGTTCTGCTTTGACGGCGAACACATTTTTGTGATGGGCGAGTCGGCGGGCGGCGCTATTGCGAGCGAGGTGGGACTGATCACCGATCCGCAGTACGACGTCGGAGAATATCCGGAACAGTCCAGTGCAGTGACAGGCGTCGTCGATTTCTACGGCGTCGTGGACCAGACGGTGATGGCGCAGCGCAGGACGGAGACCTATGAATTCTTCGGCGCGACGGTGCAGCGTCTCGGCGGCTTCCCGGAAGACAGGCAGGAAGTGCTGGAAGCCTGCAGCGCAGTCAGGTATGTCACGCCGCAGAGCGTACCTTTCATGATCCTGCACGGCGGCGGGGATGACACCGTCCCGATCGCGCAGAGCGAAGCCATGCATGACGCCCTGACGAAAGCGGGCGTCGACTGCGACTTCTATATCATCGAAGGCGCGGGTCACGGGGAGGACGAGTTCTATCAGAAAGAAGTGATCGACCTGATCGTGGATTTCATGCGGCGGCATATCTGATCGCAGACAAACCTGACTGCAGACAGAGACAGGGAGGCACACTGCCATGACTGACAGGGAAAGAAGAGAGAAACTGATCGTTCCGGCGGGAAGGATCCGCCTTGTGATCGATACGGACGCGAAGAACGAGGTGGACGACCAGTTCGCGATCGCGTGGGCACTGACGAGCCCGGAGAGATTTGACGTTGAAGCGGTGTATGCGGCGCCCTTTTCGACAGCTTCTTCCGACAGGGACGACGCGACGGAAGAACTGAGAAAAAAGGCCGGCAAGCTCGTCGGATCGGCGGAAGGCCCGGCGGACGGCATGCGGCAGAGCTACGACGAGATCGTCCGCATCTATGACCTGCTCGGTATCGATCCTGCCGGCAAGGTGTTCTACGGGTCGGAGAGATACATTCTGGGCGACGGACCGGTAGACAGTCCGGCGGCGCGGGATCTGATCGCAAAGGCAAAGGCGTCGGAGGAGACGCTGTACGTCGCGGCACTCGGTGCGATCACGAACGTGGCTTCCGCTCTGGCGATGGCGCCGGAGATCGCGGACCGGATCGCGGTGATCTGGCTCGGCGGACAGCCGCAGTGGGCTCAGAGCGCGAAAGAGTTCAACCTGATGCAGGACGTCCCTGCAGTTCAGATCCTGATCGAGAGCGGCGTGCCGCTCCTCATGATCCCCTGCATGAATGTCGCTTCGCTCCTGACGACAGCGGAAGATGAGCTCCGGACGAAACTCGGCGGACGAAATGCGCTGTGCGACTTCCTGCTTTCCAATGTATTTGCCGCATTTACAGATCCGGAGGCCGCGTTCGCTCATCTGAAGCTGGCTCGAAGCGGGTACCTGATCGGGCGCAACGATTATGAGGACGCATACCTCGATCAGTTTGAGACGAATCATATCAGCTGGTCCCGGATCATCTGGGATATCTCTACGATCGCTTTTCTTAAGAATCCGAACTGGGTGACTTCCAAGGAATACCCTGCGCCGCATCTTTTGGACGATATGACCTGGCGCCCGGCATCTCCGGAGGAAGCGCGCCACACGGTCCGGATCGCCAATTACTGCCAGAGAGACTTTATCTTCGGAGATCTGTTCTACTGCCTGACAAAGTGAATCAGCGAACGATAAATCTCTGAATTGCAGCGCAGGTCAATACATCAAGGACAAACAGGCCGCATATTACAGAAGGGGGGACGACCATGAACGGAATGCTGTTTGGAATGCCGGATCTCGGGCACGGGAGAAGCCGCGCGATCAATGCGGAAAACCCGACGGGAGAAAAGGGCAGGGGAGGCATGGCTTCGAGCGTGCTGGGAAAGAGCCGCAAGGGCAGTCCCTGCCTCAGGAATATCAAGTCCGGCGAGACGGTCATTCTTGCCGACATCAAAGGCTGCGGTGTGATCACGCATATCTGGTTTACGCTGTTTCCGAAGACGACGGAAGCGGACTGTTTCGTCTTCCGGGACCTGGTGCTGCGCATGTACTGGGACGGGGAGGAGGCTCCTTCGGTCGAGGTGCCGCTCGGCGACTTTTTCTGCTGCGGCTTCGGCAAGGAGTGCAAAGTGACTTCCATGCCGATCCTGGTCCTTCCGGTGCGCGGCTTCAACAGCTACTTCGCGATGCCGTTCCGGTCCGGAGCGAAGATCACGATCGAGAACCAGCACAGGAACACGGTGCCGGAGATCTTTTACCAGATCGACTATAACCTGTACGACGTGCTGCCGGAGCACACGGAGTACTTCCACGCGCAGTGGCGCAGGCAGAAGATCACGCAGAAGGGAGAGGACTACGTCGTCCTCGACGGCGTGAAGGGGCGCGGCACCTACATCGGAACGTATCTTGCCCTGCAGACCCTGGAGCGCTACTGGTGGGGCGAGGGTGAGATGAAATTCTATATCGACGGAGATACGGAGTATCCGACGATCTGCGGGACCGGGACGGAAGACTATTTCGGCGGCTCTTATTCGTTCGCGCATCAGGAAAACGGCAGGACGGTCGAAGAGACTTACTCGACGCTTTTTATGGGATACCCGTATTACTCGAATCGTGACGACACGGTGCACAATGAGTTCCACAACGACGACGTGCCGCCGATGCGCGGTTTCTACCGGTTCCATATTCCGGATCCGATCTACTTCGAACAGGACCTGAAGGTGACGTTGCAGCGGATCGGCGTCGGACAAGGAGGCCTGTTCGAGAGACAGGACGATGTGACGACGGTCGCCTACTGGTATCAGGAGGCGCCGCATGTACCGTTCCCGCCGCTGCCGGAAGCAGCGGAGCGCAGGCCGCGGTGATATAAGCATAAGGCACAGGCCGCAGCACAGGTACCGGAAATAAAACATATGGTACGGGATGCAGCGCAGACATCTGAAAGAAGATGAGCGCAGGCCGTAAATCAAAAAGCAGAAGGAAGGCAAAGAAAACATGGGCGCTGATTTCTATGTACTGGGAGTAGACCAGAGCACACAGGGTACGAAGGCAGTTCTGTTTGACGAAGGAGGGAAGATCCTCCTGCGGCGGGACCTGCCGCACCGGCAGATCATCTCGGAGGACGGCTGGGTGTCGCATGACCTGAACGAGATCTACGGAAATGTTCTGCAGACCTGCAGAAACGTGATCACGGATGCCGGCGTGGATCCCGGAAAGATCCTCTGCATGGGCATCACGAACCAGCGCGAGACGACCTGCGCGTGGGATAAAGAGACAGGAGAGCCGCTTTCCGAGGCCATCGTATGGCAGTGCAGCCGGGCGTCGCAGCTCTGCGACGAGATCGAGGCAGCGCATCACTGCGGCGGGGACATCTACTACCGTACGGGCATAAAACTGTCACCGTTCTTCCCGGCATCCAAGATGGCATGGCTGCTGAAAAACGTCCCGGCGGTCCGCGAGGCGAAGGAGGCCGGAAAACTTGCATTCGGAACGATCGACAGCTATCTGGTCAGCCGGCTCACAGGCTGCGGCGTTCATGCGACGGACTTCTCCAATGCGAGCAGGACGCAGCTTTTCAACATCAGAGAACTGAAATGGGATCCGGAGATCTGCAGGATCTTCGGCATCCCGATGGAGGCACTGCCGGAGGTGCGCGACTCGGACGGCCTGTACGGCGAGACGGACCTCGGCGGTTTTCTGCCGCGCGCGATCCCGATCCGCGCGGTGCTCGGTGATTCGCACGGGGCGCTTTTCGGCCATAACTGCCGGGAGGCAGGGGGCATCAAAGTAACCTATGGCACAGGATCCTCCGTCATGCTGAATACAGGAAGCGAGTGCAGGCAGAGCACCTGCGGACTCGCGACGTCGCTCGCGTGGAAGGCATTCGGGGAGGCGCAGTACGTTCTGGAAGGCAATATCAATTACACCGGTGCGGTCATCACGTGGCTGAAGGATTCCGTCGGCCTCATCTCTTCTCCCGGAGAGACGCAGGCGCTCGCGGAGGCCGCCAGCCCGCAGGACAGGACGTACCTCGTCCCCGCTTTCACCGGCCTCGGCGCGCCGTGGTGGGCAAACGACGCAAGGGCATCGATCGTCGGCATGACGCGGAGCACCGGAAAGAACGAGATCGTAAAGGCGGGCGTCGAGAGCATCGCGTACCAGATCCGTGACGTGATCGGTGCGATGCGGGAAGACACAGGCCTTTCGATCGACACGATCTGTGTAGACGGCGGTCCGACCAGAAACAGCTACCTCATGCAGTTCCAGAGCGATATCGCGGACGCCGCGGTGCGCATCCCGGATGCAGAGGAACTCTCCGTCATCGGTGCGGTGTACCTCGCCGGAATAGCGCAGGGCGTGTGGGACAGGGACGGCATCTACGAAAATATCTCATATACGCGCTACGAGCCGCAGATGGAGGAAGAGATCCGAAGCAGCAAGATCGCCGGCTGGAGGGAAGCAGTGCAGTCGGTCCTGTGATCCGGAGGCATCATGAAACCGGCGGTCCAGCCAGCTCTGCGATCCGCCATGAACAGCAGCCCGGGAGAAAGAAATGGCATATACAGGCAGTGATTATCCGGAAAAAGTCTACGCAGGGATCCTCGGCAAGATCATAGGCGTCTTTTACGGGCGTCCCGTCGAAGGATGGACGTATGAGAGGATCCGCGACCGGTTCGGCATCGTGGACCATTACGTGGCGGACGACGTCGGCGTGCCGCTCCATGTGGTAGATGACGACCTCTCGGGGACATTTACGTTCTTCAATACACTGGAGGATTTCAAGGAGAAGCTCGGGACGGAAGAGACCTTCCCCGGCTCGCTCACGGCTGAGGATTTCGGTGAGACCTGGCTGAACTACGTGATCGAGAACCGCACGATCTTCTGGTGGGGCGGCCTCGGCAGATCGACGGAACACACGGCATACCTGAGGCTGAAAGAGGGATATAAAGCACCGGTCAGCGGCTCGGCCGCGCTCAACGGGCAGGGCGTCGCGGAGCAGATCGGTGCGCAGATCTTCATGGACGCGCTCCCGCTCGCCTTCGCTGATGATATTGAGAAAGCGAGATACTACGTGCGCGAGTGCGCGAGCGTGAGCCACGACATGGCTGCCGTGGAGCAGGCGTGCTTCTGGGCGGGGATGGAGTCGGCAGCGTTCTCCCATAACAGCGTACAGAAGCTGATCGACCTGAATCTGCCTTTTGTAAAGGATCCCCAGATCCTCCGGATGATCGATATGGTGCGTGATTATTGCGCAGCGGCGGGAGTGCCGGCCGGCACGGGTGAGATCTGGCAGCCCGCTTACCGGCGGGCGAGGGACTGGCTGGAACGGGAGTTCAGCTACCGCTATTACCCCGGCAACTGTCACGTCGTGCCGAATGCCGCACTGATGCTTCTTTCGCTCATCATGGGCGGTGACGATTTCTATCGCGCGATGGAGATATGCGTCTCCTCGGGATGGGACACTGACTGCAACGGCGCAAATCTCGGCTGCCTCAATGCGGTGCGCCTCGGGCTCGATGCGATCGACGCGTCTTTCCCGCTGCGCGGCCCGGTCGCGGACCGCTGCTACAACGTGACGAGTGACGGCGCGCGCTGCGTGACCGACGCCGTCCGGCAGACAAGGCGTATCGTCTCGGTGCACAACAGTTACTATGGCACAGGCTACCCTGTCTGTGAAAAGAAATTCGGCTTCGACTATCCCGGCTCCGTGCAGGGGTTCACCGCGGACATCCCGGATGCCGTGCAGTGTCTGGAGAACCGGGGCGGCCTGTATCTGGAACCGCTTGAGGGGGAGACGGCATCCGCGTCGGCGCCCGTGATGTGGCTGCCGGAAGACCAGCCGCGCGGCAGTTACGACATGATCGGAAGCCCGCTTCTCTACGAGACGCAGACCGTTCTTATGCGCGCGGAAAAAGAAGATGGCGCGGACCTCATGCTTTTCGCTGTCTTTTATGATCCGGACGACAGAAAGCATATCCTGTGCAGCGACCCGCTTGCGCAGGAAGAAGACGGCATCTTCCGGTGGAAGATCCCGGCACTTGGCGGACAGATCATCTCAAGACTCGGCGTCATGGTCTCCGGAGGCCCGGTGCTCGTCCGGTGGATCGACTGGAATGATACGCCGGAAACCATTTCTTACAGCGGTTCCCTCCGAAACGACCTGCTTGGCCGCAGCAGCATGCAGGTGAACGCGTTCACTGCCTCTGCGGCGCAGTACGGTGTGGATGAGCTGAAGACGTTCGTCGTCTCTCATGTGGAGAGGGAAGGACTGGTCACGATCGGGACGGAAGACTTCACGGATTACCGCATCACTTCGACCGTGATCCCGTACCTCCATGAGAGCGCAGGCCTCACGGCCAGGTGCAGAGGGCATGCGATGTATTACGCGCTGCTCCTTACGGGCGGGAGAGAAGTGAAGCTCATCCGGCAGTGCGGGAGAGAGGAGACCCTTCTTGCGAAAGCCCCGTTCTTCTATGAGAATACGGAAGAAGTCCGGCTGTCGCTCGAACTGAAGGGCAGGGAGATCTCGGCGCGGGCGGTGAGGCTTTTCCCCGGGGAAAAAGAGGAACCGGCTGCAGGCACCGCCGCGGCACTTATCGGGGAAGACGCGCGCAGCGTGGCTTTCCGGGTGACGGACGACGCTAAAGAAGCATTTCTGCGGGGCGGCTGCGGATTCCGCGTGGACCGCGGGACGTTCCTGGCGGACGGGCTTCTCATCGAGCGTGTATGAGACGGATCAGCATCAATGTGTTAAACTGTTAGAACACGGGCGGCAGGGAGACCGCACGATCAACCTTAGCCACAGGGAAAGGGGACTTGTATGAAAAACATCACTTTGGGAGGTACAGGCATTACGGTTCCGCAAAACGCGTTTGGCGCGCTTCCTCTGCAGAGGGACAGTGTGGAAGTGGCGGTAGGGCTGCTCCGCAGGGCGTATGAAGGCGGCATGCGTTACTTTGATACTGCGAGGGCATATTCCGACAGTGAGGAAAAGCTGGGGATCGCCTTCGAGGGAATGCGGGAGAAACTCTATATTGCGACGAAGACACATTGCAAGAATGTCGAAGGCTTCTGGAAGGATCTGGAAACCTCACTTGAAAAACTGAAGACCGACTATATCGACGTCTATCAGTTCCATCAGGCGCAGCAGGTCTACGCGCCCGGCGACGGGACAGGGCTCTACGAGGCGATGCTGGAGGCGAAGGCGCAGGGAAAGATCAGGCACATCGGCCTCACGGCACACAAGATCCAGGTCGCGCTGGACGCGGCGGCATCCGGTCTCTATGAGACCATCCAGTTTCCGTTCAGCTATCTTTCCTCCGACAAGGAGAAGGCGCTCGTGGATCTGTGCAGGGAGAAGAACGTCGGCTTCATCGCTATGAAAAGCCTTGCCGGCGGCCTGATCACGAGATCGGAAGCCGCGATGGCGAACGTCATGGAGTACGACAACGTCCTGCCGATCTGGGGCATCCAGAGGGAGCATGAGCTTGAGGAATGGCTCTCCTACATGGAGGAGACGCCGGTGATGACCGACGAACTCAGGGCTTACATTCAGAAGGAGAAAGAGGAACTGTCCGGGGAGTTCTGCCGCGGCTGCGGATACTGCATGCCGTGTCCGGCCGGCATCCAGATCAATACGTGCGCGCGCATGTCGCTCATGCTGCGCCGCGCGCCTTCTGAGGCATGGCTGACGCCCGAGATGCAGGCGGAGATGAAGAAGATCGAAGGGTGCCTGAACTGCCGCTCCTGCGCGTCAAAGTGCCCGTATGAGCTGGATACGCCCGCGCTCCTGAAGAGAAATTACGAGGACTACAAGAGAGTGCTGGCCGGTGAAGTCAGCGTGCGCTGACGCGGACTCATAAGGGGTCCGGAAAGGAGAACAATGTCAGATCTTGAGAAACTGCTGAGAGAAAACGCTTATCCGGGCAGAGGCATCGTGATCGGGAGATCCGCGGACGGAACGAAGGCGGTCACGGCCTACTTCATCATGGGCCGCAGCGGCAACAGCCGCAACCGCGTTTTTGTGACGGAAGGAGAAGGGATCCGCACGGAGGCGTTCGACCCTTCCAAAATGGAGGACCCGAGCCTGATCATCTACGCGCCGGTGCGCGTACTCGGAAAGTATACGATCGTCACGAACGGCGATCAGACGGATACGGTCTATGAAGGGCTGGAAAAGGGACTCACCTTTGAACAGGCACTGCGAAGCAGGACGTTCGAGCCTGACGCGCCGAACTACACACCAAGGATCTCCGGGCTGATGGAACTGGAGGACGGTGCATATGACTTTTCCATGTCGATCCTGAAAAGCGCGGACGGGGATCCCGCTTCGACGGAGCGCTTCACCTTCTCGTATGAGGATCCGAAGGCAGCGGAGGGCAGATTTATCCACACCTACGAAGGCGACGGCAGTCCGCTGCCGAGCTTTTCCGGAGAACCGGAAAAAGTTGAATTCAGCAGTGAGATGACCGCGGATATCGACTCGTTCGGGGAGAGGATCTGGAACGCGCTGAACGCGGACAACAAAGTTTCGCTCTTCGTGCGGTTCATCGACATCGCGACCGGCGCATACGAGTCGAGGATCTACAACAAGAACGAGTAAACTCCGGCAGGAAGACCTGCGGCGGAAACGGATAAATCGCCGTGGAAAAGCCTGTATCAGGAAGTCACATAAACCACTGTGCACAGAAAAGAGGATGTATGACAGAACTTGAACTGAAATACGGATGCAACCCGAATCAAAAACCTTCCAGGATCTTCATGGAGAATGGAAAGGACCTTCCCATCACCGTGCTGAACGGCAGGCCTGGTTATATCAACCTTCTGGACGGCTTCAACGGCTGGCAGCTCGTGCGCGAGCTGAAGAGGGCGACAGGACTTCCGTCCGCGACTTCCTTCAAGCACGTGTCCCCCGCCGGCGCGGCGATCGGCCTTCCGCTGACGGACGTCGAGCGCAGGATCTACTGGGTGGACGAGGCGGATGAGCTCTCACCCCTTGCGAGCGCGTATGCCCGTGCCCGCGGCGCGGACCGCATGAGTTCCTTCGGAGACTTCATTTCACTCTCTGACGTCTGCGACGCCGCGACCGCAAAACTGATCGCGCGCGAAGTGTCCGACGGCGTGATCGCGCCCGGATATGAGAAAGAGGCGCTTGAGATCCTCTCCGCGAAGAAAAAGGGCGGTTACGCGGTCATCCAGATCGATCCTTCCTATGAGCCGGAGGAGATCGAGCGGAAGCAGGTCTTCGGCGTGACGTTCGAACAGGGCAGGAATGAGCTGGTGATCGACGATGCGCTTTTCGCAAATATCGTGACAAAGAACAAAGATCTGCCGAAGGCGGCGAGGGACGATCTCGCGATCTCCCTGATCACGCTGAAATACACGCAGTCGAATTCCGTCTGCTACGTCAAGGGCGGCCAGGCGATCGGCATCGGTGCCGGGCAGCAGTCGCGTATCCACTGTACGCGGCTCGCGGGCAGCAAGGCGGACAACTGGTATCTGAGGCAGTCGCCGCAGGTGCTGGAGCTCCCGTTCCGCAGCGACATCCGCCGCGCGGACAGGGACAACGCGATCGACCTCTACATGGGCGAAGACTACATGGACGTCCTCGCGGACGGCCGCTGGGAGAACATCTTTACCGTGAAGCCGAACGTATTCACGGCAGAGGAAAAGAGAGCGTGGCTGGACGGCAATACAGACGTCTCGCTCGGCTCGGACGCGTTCTTCCCGTTCGGGGACAACATCGAGCGCGCTTTCCGGAGCGGCGTGAAATATGTCGCGCAGCCCGGCGGTTCCGTCCGGGACGACAACGTGATCGAGGCGTGCGACGCGCATGACATGGTCATGTGCTTCACCGGGATCCGGCTGTTCCATCATTGATCCGGAAACCGGCGGTTCCGGCACGGACCCGAAAACCGGCGGCGATGCAGCCAACAGGCTGTATCGCCGGAGTTTCGGCTCATCCGACGGCTGCCGGAGAGAAAAACAGAAAGAGTAAGCATAGATGAGGATCGGGACAGGATATGACGTCCACCGGCTGACGGAGGGACGGAAGCTTATTATTGGCGGTGTGGACATTCCATATGAAAAAGGGCTGCTCGGGCACTCTGACGCCGATGTGCTGCTGCATGCGATATCGGACGCGCTGCTCGGCGCGGCTGCACTCGGGGACATCGGGCTGCACTTCCCGGACAGCGATCCTGCCTACAAGGGCGCGGATTCGCTGCTCCTGCTCACCCGCGTGGGAGAACTCCTCAGAGAGAATTACTACGTGATCAGCAACATCGACGCGACGATCATCGCGCAGGCGCCGAAGATGCGGCCGCATATCGACGCGATGCGGCGGAACATTGCCGCTGCGCTGCAGATCGACGTGAGCCAGGTCAGCGTCAAGGCGACGACGGAGGAAGGACTCGGGTTTACGGGCAGCGGGGAAGGGATCGCCGCGCAGGCGTCCGCCCTGATCGAGTCGCCCCTGGACTTGAGCACAGGACCGGCGATGACTTCGGATATGGCCGGCAGAAACTGCGGGAACTGCGGCGGCTGCCCGATGCGGCAGGGCTGAGCGATACGCGGAGAAGATATTGCTGAGGAGAGCTGTGCGGCTTCGCGGGCAGGCGGAAGAGATCCGCTTGCATCCGTGCAGGCGAGGCGATAAACTTGTCTGGATACTGAAATAACAAACAAAGGAGTACAGGGCACTATGAAGATCTACAACACCATGTCCAAACGAAAAGAGGAATTTGTTCCCCTGACACCGGGCGAGGTGAAGATGTACGTCTGCGGACCGACCGTATACAATCTGATCCATATCGGCAACGCGAGACCCATGATCATGTTTGATACGGTCCGCCGCTATTTTGAGTACAAGGGATACCGCGTCAATTACGTCTCGAACTTCACGGACGTGGACGACAAGATCATCAAGGCGGCGCAGGAAGAGGGCGTCAGCTGCGACGTGATCACGGAGCGGTACATCGCCGAGTGCAAGAAGGACATGGCGTCCCTGAATGTGCGGCCTGCGACGACGCATCCCCAGGCGACAAAAGAGATCGCCGGAATGATCGAAATGATCAGGACGCTGATCGACAAGGGACACGCATACGTCGCGGAGGACGGCACGGTCTATTTCCGGACGGAGAGTTTCCGTGATTACGGCAAGCTTTCCCACAAGAACCTGGACGATCTGCAGAGCGGTTTCCGGTCACTCCTCGTCTCCGGCGAGGATCAGAAGGAAGATCCGATGGACTTCGTCCTGTGGAAGCCGAAGAAGGAAGGGGAGCCTTACTGGGAGTCCCCCTGGTGCGAAGGGCGCCCGGGCTGGCACATCGAGTGCTCCGTGATGAGCCAGAAGTATCTCGGCGACACGATCGACATCCACGCGGGCGGCGAGGACCTGATCTTCCCGCACCACGAGAATGAGATCGCGCAGTCCGAGGCGGCGCACGACAAGACCTTTGCCAATTACTGGATGCATAACGCATTCCTGAACATCGACAATCACAAGATGAGCAAATCCCTGGGCAATTTCCGCACCGTCCGGGATATCGTGTCGGAGAACGATCCGCAGGTCGTGCGGTTCTTCATGCTCTCCGCGCATTACAGGAACCCGCTGAATTTCAGCAAGGAACTCCTCGATCTCGCGAAAAACTCTTACGACCGCATCGTGAACTGCGCCGCCAACCTGCGCTTCCTGATGCAGGGCAAGGAAGACGCGGACGGGGCTCTCGCCGCGGGCGAGGACGAACTCCTCAGACAGGCGGAAGGATTCCGCGCGGAATTCGAGAAGGCGATGGACGACGACTTCAACACTGCGGACGCGATCTCCGCGATCTTCGAGCTCGTCAAGTGGATCAACATCAACGCTTCCGCCGATAATTCAAAGGCATATCTGAAAAAGCTCCATGGAGAACTTGCCGAACTTACCGATGTACTGGGCCTGATCGTGGACAGAGAAGAAGACCTTGCCGGTGATGAGGCAAAGGAGATCGAAGCTCTCATCGAAGAGCGGCAGGCCGCCCGCAAGGCGAAGGACTTCGCGAAGGCGGACGCGATCCGGGATTCGCTGAAGGAGCGCGGCATCATCCTCGAGGACACAAAGGAAGGCGTCAAGTGGCACAAAGCCTGAACGATCTGATACTGGAACAGTTCCCAGCGGGAAAGAAGACAGAGCCAGGGCAGTATTCTCCTTTGGCTCTGGCTTTTTTGGGAGATGCGGTCTTTTCTCTCATCATCCGCACGGTGGTCCTGTCGCAGGGCAGCCGGCAGGCGGAAAAGCTGCATAACGAGACGAACCGATACGTGCGCGCCTCCATGCAGGCAAAACTCATCGACGCGATGCAGCCGTTCCTTTCAGAGGAGGAAGCCGCGATCTACCGACGGGGGAGGAACGCGAACCCGCACCATAAAGCGCACAGCGCGACGGAAGAGGACTACCGGAAGGCGACGGCGCTGGAGACACTCTGCGGCTACCTCTACCTGAAGGGAGAGACGGAGCGGTTTCTGCAGCTTCTGCGGCAGGCGGAAGAGGCACTCGCAGAGCAAGAGGACGGGGCTGCACAAGAGGACGGGGCTGCACAAGAGGAAAGCGGCGCTTCGAAAGGCTGAACTTCACCGGAGTGAAGCACCAGGCGCAGCATTCGGCAAAACCGCCTGCGCGGATTTTGCCTCAGCGAGGTAATTAAATGGCGGACATTGAAGGAAGAAATGCCGTGATCGAGGCCTTCCGCGCAGGAAGGACGATCGACAGGCTGTATATTCTGGACGGATGTAAAGACGGACCGGTCATGACGATCAAAAGGGAGGCTGCGAAGGCGGGAACGCCGATCAAATATGTCTCCCGGCAGCGGCTCGACCAGATGTCGGAGACCGGGCGCCATCAGGGCGTGATCGCAAGCACGGCGGAGTATGCCTACGCGGAGATCGAAGATCTCTTCGCGGCGGCACAGGAGAAGGGACAGCAGCCGTTTTTCCTTCTTCTGGACGGGATCGAGGATCCTCACAATCTCGGCGCGATCATCCGGACTGCCAACATGGCGGGGGCGCATGGCGTCATCATCCCGAAGGACAGAGCGGTCGGCCTCACGGCAACCGCGGCCAAAGCGTCCGCGGGGGCACTGAACTACACAAAGGTAGCGCGCGTGACGAACCTCGCCCGCACGATCGAGGACCTGAAGAAAAAAGGGATCTGGACCGTCTGCGCGGACATGGACGGCACCGTGATGACAAAGCTCGACCTCAGGGGACCGATCTGTCTCGTGATAGGCAGCGAGGGCAGCGGCGTTTCCAGGCTGGTCCGTGAGAAATGCGACCTCATTGCCTCGATTCCCTGCCTCGGCGACATCGACTCGCTGAATGCGTCTGTCGCGGCCGGCGTGCTCGCTTATGAGATCGTCCGGCAGAGAATGGGATGAGAAATATGGATAGACTCAGGAGAGATGGCGGCAGCGCTTCCCTGACGGATGAGCAGCTTCTTGCGCAGATCCGGAACGGGGACGCAGCGGCGACGGACATTCTGATGGACCGTTATAAGGAACTCGCCAGGAGCAAGGCCAAGTCCATGTTCATTCTCGGCGGAGACAGAGATGACCTGATCCAGGAAGGCATGATCGGTCTCTTCAAGGCGATCCGTGATTATGATCCGGCGCGGGAGGCATCCTTCCCGACGTTTGCGGCACTGTGTGTCAGCCGGCAGATCTACACGGCTGTCCAGGCGGACGGCCGCTCCAAACATCTGCCGCTCAATATGGCGGTGTCACTGGATGCCGCAGCCGGCGGAACGGGTGGCGCAGACGGTGCGGACGGCAGCAGGGTCAGAGCCGCTCTCGGAGAAATGATCTCCGGACCGGATACCGATAATCCGGAACAGCGCGTGATCGACAGGGAAAATGTACAGCTTATGTTCAACAAGATCGAAAAGGATCTAAGCCCCATGGAACAGGAAGTCCTCGGGCTTCACCTCACGGGGATGGATTACCGGGAGATCGCGGCAGTCCTTTCACGCTCCCCGAAATCGATCGACAATGCACTGCAGCGCATCCGCAGGAAGCTGAAGTAGGGTTCCACCTGGCAAAAACACCGCGGCAGTTTTGACTATCTTAAGATCAGGCATGGACCATGCATTGTAAATGCAAAAGGGAGTTGCTCTCGCAACTCCCTTTTCAGCTGGCAACGGGAATCGGACCCGTGACCTCCGCACTACCAATGCGACGCACTACCGACTGTGCTATGCCAGCAGATGTTATACCGCTGAGACAAAACCCTGATCATCATGACCGCCGCTCAACGATACAGCTTCATGATAATAGCACATTGATTTTTGCTTTGTCAATGATTTGCTTGTTCCGCACTCATCATCGCAAAGCTCATTGGCGGCGCCATTCTGTCTTTCTTTCTGGTGGAAAGAAATTCTATTCGGATTTTCATACACAACACATGCTTCCGTCTGATGTATATGAAGTTTTCCAGGCGTAGATGCCTCGTCAGCCTCTTGCTTCGCGCTCAATTCATATACACTCACTTGTTTTCTATGCTTGCGTATGAACTATTGTCCTGCTCTGCCTTGCCTGGCCTTTGTTTCCAGTCCATGTGGAAGTGATTTCTACTCAATTACTCATACGCATCTCATGTATTCGGCCGATGTATATGAATTTTCGTGATGCAGACATCTCTTCAGCTTCTTGATCATGCGCTTTGTTCATATGCATTTGCCGGTTTCCAATGTTTGTATATGAATTCTCTTCCTGCTTTGCTTTGCCGGGATGCCTTAATTCGTAATGTCCGAATTCGGATCCGGGACATACTGTTCCTCTTTGCCGGGATACCCGGGATCATCTCCGCCAGGATACTCAGGATCCTCCCCACCGGAGTCACCGCCGCCCTGATCCTCCGGGATCAGATCCCTGAGTTCAGAGATCTGCTGAGTGATATCCGCCAGCTGCAGCCGCAGCTGGGAGAATTCCTCGCCCTGCTGCGCCGTCTGCCCGCTGATGAGGGACTCCGTCTGCTGCGACTGCGCGCTCGACAGGCTCTCCATCGCGGAAGTCTGCTCCTCAAGTGCGAGCTGCAGTTCCCCGTTTCCGGACTCTGTCTTTTCGAGCAGGTCGTCCAGCCGGTCTTCGAGCTCCTGCGTCGTGGCAGAGAGTGCACTCACTGCGTCCTGAAGGGAGAAGAGATCCCCGTAAAGGCCGTCCAGGCTGCCCTGCATGCTGTTCAGGCTGCCGTTTACTCCACCGATGCTGCTGCTCAGCTCGCTGATACTGCCGGATGCAGCAGCCTGCTGCTGAGAGAGCGATTCGATGCCGGCGGAGACTGCCGCGTTGTTCTGACTCACCGAAGCCGCGATCTCCCTGCCTTGTCCGAGAAAAGCATTCCCGTTCGCCTCCAGGCTGCTGAGCAGCTGCCGGCTCAGATCTTCGTTCGAACTCTTAAGAAGAACGGCGAGATCGTCGTAGTTCTTTGTCCCGTCAGCGCTCAGGTCGGAGGAGAGGGCGGAGACGTCGCTGTGGACGCGGTCGATCGCCGCAAGGAGATCACTTCTGTCCACGGAGACCCGGTCCAGCTGCTCCTGCAGCGCCGAGAGCCGGGAAGCGATCTCGGCGGCGGTCAGGTCGGTATCCGGAGAGCGCAGGCTCTCCACGGATTCCCTCGTCTGAGCAAGCTCGTCCAGAAGAGAAGAGAGCTTGTCCGCGACGTCGGTGTCCTCGACAGGGTTTTCGTCCCTGTACTCCGTGAGGTCGGTCTCAAATGCAGAGAGCGTTTCCTGCATCCGGGCGAGCTCTTCTTCCGAGAGTGCGGAATTCGGGTCCGTCCACGTGTCAGCCGGAACCCCGTGACCTTCGCCGGTACCCATTGAAAATCCCTGGCCGCCTGTGTAGCTGTAATAGGCGGATGCGGTGCCGGACTCCGGCATGGACGCGTTCAGTTCCCGCAGGTAGGAGTCGATCGCGTCGAGCCTGCGGTCCATGTCCTGCGCGCGTGCCTCGTTTTCCGCGAGGATCCGCTGCTCTGCCCGCGTCCCTTTCGTGTAGACCGGGACGAAATAGAGCAGGACGAGGAGAGCACAGAACGCGATGCAAAGCCCCGCGGTGAGCGCAGTGAGAAAAGCCCTGTGACGCCGGAGCGATGCGGCGAGGGAACCGTTTTTCCCGAAAAACCTTTTCTTCCCGACGGAAGATCCACCGGAACCGGCAGTCTCCAGTTCGCGTAGAAACAGGTCGATCTCGTCCTCGGGGTCCGGAGCCGGGCCATCCTGCTCCGGCTGTGCCGCCCGGACAGCGGATCCTCGCAGGAAGGGGAAAAAAGTGCGTTTGGAAGAAGATGATCTCATAGACGTGTGTTCCTTTCTTCAGATGCGGCTCAAAGAGAATGATGTGAAATGACGGTGCCGTCCAGGAAGCGGACGGCGTGATAAAAACATTAGCGGTTCCGGCGGCAGTTGGCAATTAGGCAGATTTGACAAAGAATTTCATGAAAATGAACAAAAGATGAGCCGGAATGGGAGGCTTGAGGAACGACAGAAGAGACCATGAGACAAAAAAAGATTCCGTGCCTTGTTCCGACACGGAATCTAAACTTTCACGGCTGAATCTTATTGCATTATCTTAATTGCATTCCCATTTCCCGATGACCTGTCGGGACAGTCCCAGCCCGGGAGCAGCGCAGCAGTCTCCTCTACATCGTGATGTGCAGGAGCTGTGTCGCCAGCAGGAAATACACTGTCAGGGAAACGGCATCGACGATCGTTGTGATGAGCGGCGACGCCATGACCGCGGGGTCGAATCCGATGCGATCGGCGAGCAGCGGAAGCGTGCAGCCGATCAGCTTGGCGAAGAAGACGACCATGACCAGTGTTGCGCAGACGATAAGAGCGATCGTGACGCTGATCCTGTCCAGGATCATCAGCTTCACAAAGTTGGTACAGGCGAGCGTCAGTCCGCAGAGCAGCGCGACGCGGATCTCTTTCCACTGCGCCTTGAAGATCTCGCCGAATTCGATCTCTCCCAGGGAGAGACCTCGGATGACGGAGACGGAAGCCTGTGAGCCGGCATTTCCTCCGGTGTCCATCAGCATGGGAATGTAGGCGGTCAGGATGACATAGGACGCGAGCGCGTTCTCATAGCGAGTGATAATGGCGCCGGTGAAGGTAGCGGAGATCATGAGGAGCAGCAGCCAGGGCATGCGCTTTCTGTAGGTCTCGAACACGCCCACTTTGAAATAGGGCTTGTCGGTCGGCAGGATAGCCGCCATCTTTTCGATATCCTCCGTGGCCTCTTCCTGCATGATATCGACCACGTCGTCGATGGTGATGATGCCGACCATTCGCTCTTCGTTGTCCACGACGGGCATTGCGGTGAAGTCGTACTTCTGGAACATGTGCGCCGCTTCTTCCTGGTCGGTCATCGTATTGATGCTGATGACGTTTTCATTCATGAAGTCGCCGATCACGGCGTCCGGCTGCATGATGATGAGATAGCGGAGCGCGACGGTTCCCTTCAGGATGCGCTCTCTGTCCACGACGTAGCAGACGTTGACGGTCTCGGAGTCCAGGCCGATCTTGCGGATCCTGGCGATCGCGTCCGCGACGGTCATGTCCTCCCGCAGATCGACGTACTCGACCGTCATCAGGGAACCCGCGGAATCCTCGGGATAGCGGAGAAGATGATTGATGTCCGCACGGGTCTCCGGGCTTGCGTTCGCGAGGATGCGCTTCACGACGTTCGCCGGCATCTCCTCGAGGAGGTCGGTCGCGTCGTCGGCCATCAGGTTCTCAATAATGTTTGTCGCTTCTTTTTCGGACAGGGACTGGATGATGTACTGCTGGTCGTCCAGCTCAAGATTGGCAAAGACGTCCGCCGCCATGCTCTTGGGCAGGATGCGGAACATTTTCAGGGAATCTTCGTCTTCCATGTCGTCCATGACGGCGGCGATATCCGCGACGTTCATGTCGGACGCGGTCTGGCGAAGTTTGGTGTACTGCTTGGTCTCCAGGAGCTCCCTCAGAATATCCTCGTATCTGATTTCTTCATCCATGGCATACTTCTCCTTTCAGTGGTCTTCACATGACATCGTCGCGGAACAGAGCCGTCATTACTTCGCTTTGACTTCTTCATGAAAAACCACCCCCTTTCTTAAGGAACGCAGAAATGCCACGATATTTCAAGTTTAGTGACTTGAACGGTCAAAGTCAATTCCGAAAAAGCCCTTCCCCGCATCCAGCTGCTCGATCTTTCCGCCGGTGATGCTGCGCAGCTGTTCCATGACCGCGGGTGTCTCTGAGACCTCGGTCACGAGAGGGATCGTGACCTTTTCAGCATATACGGGATCCCGCTGCGTAATGCCTTTTTCCCGGAGATAGTACTGGATCCGGTCCATGTAGGTGTAATCGAAGCGGATGTCGTAGCTGTCGCACAGGCACATGCGGACGATGCCTGCGTCGTCAAGGGCGCCGGCCGCCGCCTGGGAATAGGCCCGTGTCAGGCCGCCGGTTCCGAGAAGCGTGCCTCCGAAGTAACGCGTCACGACGATAAGGGCATCTGTGATGCCGCGGGATTCCAGCGTGCGGAGGATCGGCGCGCCGGCGGTACCGGAGGGCTCGCCGTCGTCCGAGGACCTCTTCTGAAGACCGCCGCTCCCGAGTACATACGCATAGCAGTGATGCCGCGCCTCATAGTGTTTCTTCCGGATCGTCTGCAGCACCGCCGCCGCTTCTTCGGGAGTGTGCACGCTCGTGCAGAGTCCGAGAAAGCGTGACTTTTTCTCCTCGACGAGACTCTCTCCGGGACGGTCTATCGTCAGGTATTCACTTGCCTGTGTTATCTCACTCATGTTTCAAATCCTGCCTGAAACCGGATCCGCAGCCCGGCCGCTCTGATCCGGCCCGGCATGCGTCTGCCTGTCTGTTTTATCGTACCATATTTCACAGTATTTTTAGAGTTTTGCGCGGGTGGGGGAAGTATAATAGAGAACAGGAGCCGTACAGGCTTGTGATGATATGGTATACTTTTATGGTCATGCCCGCAGGAAGCTGCGGTATATTGTTATGGAATGACCACTGAGGAGTCCGCATGGATTACAGCAAGAGAGGAATACAGCGAAAGAGAAGGCATCTTCGCGCGTCGGGGGACAGAGTCGCCCACAAGGTCACGGGACTGATCACGCATCTTATCCTGATCTCCGTGATCGGCGCGGCAGTCATGGTGCTCTGCCTCGGGATCGGCGCCTTCAGGGGCGTCATCGACACGGCGCCGGATATCAAGGGTATCGACGTGAAACCCTCCGGCTTCTCCACATTCGTCTACGACACGGATGGCAATCAGACGGCGAAGCTCGTCTCGACGGATGCGAACCGGATCCCTGTCTCCAAGGACATGATCCCGGTCGATCTGATGCACGCATTCGTCGCGATCGAGGACGAGCGTTTCTACGAACACTCCGGAATCGACATTCCCGGCATCATCCGCGCCGGTGTCAAGGGCGTCACCAACGTCCTCCACGGCGGGAAGATGACGGAAGGTGCGAGTACCATCACGCAGCAGCTGCTCAAGAACAACGTGTTCACGGGATGGACTTCCGAGAGCTTTGTAGAGAGCGTCCGAAGGAAGATCCAGGAACAGTATCTGGCGATCGAGCTGGAAAAGCATATGAGCAAGGATGACATCCTTGTCAACTACCTGAACACGATCAACCTCGGCCACAATACGCTCGGCGTGCAGGCGGCATCGCTGCGGTATTTCGGGAAGTCGGTCTCCGACCTCACGATCTCCGAGAGCGCCGTCATCGCCAGCATCACGCAGAACCCGACGGCTTATGACCCGATCGTCTTCCCGGAGAAGAACAAGTCGAGACGAGAGGAAGTCCTCCGGAAAATGTACAATCAGGAGTACATCACGAAGGAACAGTACGACACGGCGCTCGCGGACGACGTATACTCCAGGATCCAGGTCGTCGACGCGGAAACCGAGGACGAGCAGGTCAACTCCTACTTCGTCGACGCTCTGACAAACCAGCTTCTGGACGACCTGCAGAAAGCCGGCTATACGGAACAGCAGGCGTTCACCCTTCTTTACAGCGGCGGTCTCGCGATCTATTCCACACAGGATGCAAGGATCCAGAAGATCTGTGACGAAGTCTGCTCGGATCCCGCCAACTTCCCGGCGTCGACAACATGGTCCCTGACATACGCGATCTCGATCCTGAACGACGACGAGACGATGAGTGATTACAGCGGCGAGATGATGCAGCAGTGGTTCATCGAACAGACGGGACGTCCCGACTACATCCTGAACTACGCGACACAGGACGACGCCTATGCGGCGATCGAAGAGTACAAAGCGCATCTGCTCGAATCCGGAGGCGAGGTCTATCTTGAGTCCGTGAATCTCATTCCGCAGCCGCAGATCTCCCTCACGATCGAGGACCAGCACACAGGCAATGTCGTGGCGATGGTCGGAGGGCGCGGCGCGAAGACAGCGAGCCGGACGTTCAACCGCTCGACGGACGCGATGAAGCAGCCGGGCTCCACATTCAAGATCATCGCGGCATATGCGCCGGCGCTCGACGCAGGCGGCATGTCGCTCGCGAACATACAGATCGACGAGCCGTTCACCTACGAAGACGGCACCAAGGTCAGGAACTGGTACGGCGAAGCCTACCGCGGGGCACAGACGCTGCGGCAGGGTATCGAATCCTCGCTGAATATCGTCGCGGTCAAGACGCTGACGGACATCGGCGTGGATCTCGGTTTTGAATACGTGAAGAAATTCGGATTCACGACAGTCTACGACAGCATTGAGATCGGCGGGATGATCTATTCCGACCGGCAGCAGACGCTGGCGCTCGGCGGCCTGACGAAGGGCGTAAAGAACCTTGAACTGAACGCGGCCTACGCCGCGATCGCGAACGGGGGCGAGTACATCGAACCCAAACTGTACACCCGCGTCACCGACCATGACGGAAAGGTCATTCTGGATGCGGACATGTTCCGCGACGAGCACCGTGTCGTCAAGGAGACGACAGCATGGCTCCTCATCGACGCGATGAAGGACGTCGTGACCGGGGCACACGGCACGGCTGGAGCGGTCAATTTCGGCACGACCCCGATCGCGGGCAAGACCGGTACGACGGAAGGCTACAACGACGTGTGGTTCGCGGGCTTTACGGACTACTACACCGCGACGACCTGGGCAGGCTATGACAACAACGAGAAAAAACTGGCACAGGGAGAAGAGCGTGCGCTCGCGCAGACCATCTGGCGCAAATGCATGGAACCGATCCACGAAGGATTTGAGTCCAGAGACTTTGACAAACCTTCCGGACTGGTGCAGTTCTCCGTCTGCGGCCTGTCGGGCAAGAAGGCGACGAGCATGTGCGGAAGCTCGGTCAGAAGCGACTGGTTCGCTGAGGACAGCATTCCGGAAGAGAGCTGCGACGCGCATTACAGCGGTCTCGTCTGTGAGTACACAGGCCTGCCGGCCGCGGATGCCTGCCCGTTCCAGGTGAACGGTGTCGTTGCGCTCCAGCACGGGCAGATCGGGCAGAAGTGCCCGCATAACTCCGTGTATATGAGCTCGCCGGAGGGCGCGGCTGCTGTCGCGCAGCAGAAGGCGGAACTGGACAGCAAACATCTGGCGGCAACTCAGGGGGCGGCGGCTCTCGCCGTGCAGCAGGCACAGGCAACGCTGAATCAGGCGGTAGCCATGTTTGACCAGGCGGTCGCGAGCGGCGACGAAGCTGCGATCGCACAGGCGCAGCAGACTGTCGATCTCGCACAGCAGCAATACGATAATGCCTTCATCAACCTTCAGGCAGCGATGGCGGCGGGAGGCGGCGACGCCGGTGCAGGTGCGGGTGACGCAGGTGCAGGCGACGCAGGCCAGCCGGAAGGCGGAGGAGAGTAATTCCCGGGCCTGTCATGGAAGAGGAACAGTATCTGCCGGCGAAGAATCTGCCGGCAGATATCCCGGCAAAAACATGCCGGCAGATATTCCGGCGCAAAGCCGGCGAACGAATACCGGCAATGCGCCGGCAAGAGAAAGAGGAGAGCGGTAACGATTTTATGATCACTGAGAGAACAGACGTAAGAAATGTTGCGATCATCGCCCACGTCGACCACGGCAAGACGACCCTGGTGGACGGGCTTCTGCGCCAGAGCGGCGTATTCCGCGAGAACCAGGAGATGGTCGACCGCGTGATGGACTCCAACGACATTGAGAGGGAGAGAGGCATCACCATTCTGAGCAAGAATACCGCGGTCAATTATAACGGAGTAAAGATCAACATCGTAGACACACCCGGCCATGCCGATTTCGGCGGAGAGGTCGAGCGTGTCCTGAAGATGGTCGACGGCGTCATCCTTGTCGTCGACGCTTTCGAGGGACCGATGCCCCAGACGAGGTTCGTCACGAAGAAGGCAATGGAACTCGGCCTTCCGTTCATCGTGTGCGTCAACAAGATCGACCGGCCGGAAGCGCGGCCGACGCAGGTGATCGACGAGGTTCTGGAACTCCTCCTGGATCTCGGGGCTGACGACCGGCAGCTGGACTGCCCGTTCGTGTTTGCCTCCGCGAAGCAGGGGGTCGCGACGCTCGATCTGGGCAGCCCCGGCGTCTCCATGAAGCCCCTGTTCGAGACGATCATCAAGTCGATCCCGGCGCCCAAGGGAGATCCGGACGAACCGACCCAGATGCTCGTCAGCACGATCGATTACAACGAATATGTCGGAAGGATCGGCGTCGGCAAGGTGGAAAACGGATCGATCCGGGTGAACGAAGACGTCGTCATCGTCAACCATCACGACCCGGATCATATCAGGAAAGTCAAGGTCAGCAAGCTCTACGAGTTCGAAGGGCTGAAGAAAGTCGAAGTCCGCGAGGCTTCCTGCGGCTCCATCGTCGCGGTGTCCGGTATTGAAGAACTCTCGATCGGCGACACGATCTGCGCACCGGAAAATGTGCGGGCGATCCCGTTCCAGAAGATCTCGGAGCCGACGATCGCGATGACGTTCTGCGTGAACGATTCCCCGCTCGCCGGCCGCGACGGCAAATGGGTCACGAGCCGCCACATCAGGGACAGGCTCTACAGGGAACTGAACACGGACGTTTCGCTCCGCGTGGAGGACACGGACACCACCGAGGCGTTCAAAGTCTCCGGGCGCGGCGAGCTTCACCTCTCGGTCCTGATCGAGACCATGCGCCGCGAGGGATATGAATTTGCAGTCAGCAAAGCGGAAGTCATCTACCGCTATGACGATAAGGGCAAGCGCCTCGAGCCGATCGAGGACTGCCTGATCGATGTGCCGGACGAGTTCTCCGGGAGCGTCATCCAGAAGCTCGGAGAGAGAAAAGGGGAACTGGTCGGAATGACGTCGATCACGGGCGGTTACACAAGACTGGAGTTCCACATCCCTTCGCGCGGCCTCATCGGCTACCGCGGCGACTTCATGACCGACACCAAGGGCAACGGCATCATGAACACGATCTTCCTCGGCTACGAGCCTTACAAGGGAGACATCACCTACCGCAAACAGGGCTCCCTCATCGCGTTTGAGGCGGGCACTGCCGTCGCCTACGGTATTTTCAACGCGCAGGAGAGAGGCGCGATGTTCATCCGCCCGGGCGACGAAGTCTACTCCGGCATGATCGTCGGGATCAGCGGGAAGAGCGAGGACATAGAGGTGAACGTCTGCAAGACGAAGCATCTGACCAACACGAGGACATCCTCGTCCGATGAGGCACTGCGTCTCGTGCCGCCCAGGATCTTCTCCCTGGAACAGGCGATCGAATTCATCGACGCCGACGAGCTGCTGGAAGTGACGCCGCATTACCTCAGGATCCGCAAAAAGATCCTGGATCCGCGCCTGCGGAAACGGGCGATGATCAGCGCGGCCGCTAAAAACGCGAATGCTTAAACAGCTCTGCCGGCGCCGCGTGAGCGGTGCCAGCCGGCTTCGGATATGATAGAATTATTCTTGTGGCGGGCTGCGGATGCGCGCGCCGGAAAGAGAGAGGAGGATCCATGAGGATCATACTGAAACTGAGCGGAGAAGCGCTTGCCGGGGAGTCCGGCAGAGGTTTTGACGAACCGACGATCCGCGGTGTCGCGAAACAGGTCAGGAAGATCGTCGAGGAAGGGCATGACGTCGGCATCGTGATCGGCGGGGGCAACTTCTGGAGAGGCCGCACCGGCAACGAGATCGACCGCGTGAAATCCGATCAGATCGGCATGCTCGCGACCGTGATGAACTGCATTTACGTCTCGGAGATCTTCCGCGGCGAGGGCATGATGACGAACGTACTGACGCCGTTCGAAGTCGGCTCGTTCACGAAGCTTTTCTCCAAGGACAGGGCAAACAAGTATTTCGAGAAACACATGGTGGTCTTCTTCGCCGGCGGTACGGGACATCCCTACTTTTCGACGGACACGGGCGTGCTGCTGCGCGCGGTCGAGATGGAGGCGGACATGGTTCTGCTCGCCAAGAACATCGACGGCGTGTACGACTGCGATCCGGCGTTCCATCCGGAGGCGAAGCGCTATGACACGCTGAGCATCGACGACGTTGTCGCGCAGGGCCTGCAGGTCGTGGACATGACGGCATCGATCCTCGCGAAGGAAAACAGAATTCCGCTTCGCGTGTTCGCCCTTCAGGAGAAGGACAGCATCATCCGCGCGGTCTCGGGGAACTTTAACGGCACGACAGTCACGGCGTAAATATCTGAAAAGAGTTCCGGCGGGGCGGGGAAGACGGTCCTTCCGGAAATGTTGCAAACAGAACGGGCGGCTGGCATATCGCCGCGGAACAATCACGGCAGGGAGGGCATTATGGCAAGCGAAAGAGTAAAGGTCTACGAAGACAAGATGGTGAAAGCGGTGGAGTTCCTCCGGAACGACCTGCAGACGATCCGGGCGGGCAGAGCCAATCCGCACGTCCTCGACAAGATCCGCGTGGATTATTACGGGACGCCCACGCCGATCCAGCAGCTCGCGAACATCTCCGTGCCGGAGGCGCGCATGATCCAGATCGCTCCCTGGGATAAGAAATCCCTGAAGGATATCGAGAGAGCGATTCTCGCGTCGGATGTCGGCATCAATCCGAACAACGACGGACAGATGATCCGGCTGGTATTTCCGGAACTGACGGAAGACCGTCGTAAAGAGCTCGCGAAAGACGTGCAGAAGCGCGGCGAGAACGTGAAGGTCACGATCCGCAACGCGCGGCGCGACGGCAACGACGAGTTCAAGAAGCTCCGCAAGGACTCCCAGATCTCCGAGGACGACGAGAAGGATCTGCAGGTGGAGCTGCAGAAGCTGACCGACAAGTACATCGCGCAGGTGGATCAGGTCGCGGAAGAAAAGAAGAAAGAGATCATGACGGTATGAGTGATCTGAAGATCCCCGCGCACGTCGCCATCATCATGGATGGCAACGGGCGATGGGCGAAGAAGCGGGGCCTGCCCCGTACCGCCGGACACAAAAAGGGAGCGGAAGTTGTCGAGCAGATCCTGGAAGACGCGGACCACATGGGAATCCGCTATCTGACGGTCTATGCTTTCTCGACAGAGAACTGGCTGCGCCCCGCCATGGAAGTCAAGGCGCTGATGAACCTGCTGCGGACCTACATGATCAGCAGTATGGAGAAATGCGCGAAGAATAATGTGTCCGTGCGCGTGATCGGAGACAGGACAAAGCTCTCGGCAGACCTGCAGGAGTCGATTGGAAACCTGGAAGAGGCAACGAAGAACAACACCGGCATGCATTTCCAGATCGCGATCAATTACGGCGGGCGTGACGAGATCGTGCGCGCGGTGAAAAAGCTGGTCGGGAAGGCAAAGGCCGGAGAGATCGGCGAGGAAGACGTCACCGAGGCGCTCATCGCGGACTGCCTTGATACGGCAGGGCTCCCGGATCCGGACCTTCTGATCCGGACTTGCGGCGAGCAGAGGATCTCCAACTTCCTGATCTGGGAAGGCGCTTACACCGAGTATTATTTCACGGATACCGCCTGGCCGGACTTCACGAAGGAAGAACTGGAAAAAGCGATCGAGGCTTACAATCACAGGGAGAGGCGCTACGGCGGCCTGACCGGCGGAGATTCCTGACGGCAGACCGGCCGTGAGATCCGGCGGCGCGGCAGCGCCTTCCGGGATCCCGGCGAAGCGCAAGAAAGCGGAGAAAACGACGTGAAGACCAGAGTCATCAGCGGAACCGTGATCGGCGTGCTCACAGTAGTGTTCGGACTGCTCGGCGGACCGGCGCTCTGCATGCTGCTCATGATCTGCGCCTGTGCGGCGTATCTGGAACTGACGAAGGCCATGGGCCTTGCGAAAGAGGGCGGGGCACCGGGACTTCTTCAGGTGACCGGCCTTGTTTTCACGGTTCTCTATTATGTCGCCCTGGTGCTCTCGGACCACATCTTCGGCGGCGTCCCGCACACGCAGATCGCGCTCTTCGCGGTCGTCGCCTGTTTCGTCGTTATGATGGCGTTCTACGTCCTCCTGTTCCCTCGGTTTCACGCGGGACAGATCACGGCGGCGGTCTTCTGCTTCATTTATGCGCCGGTTCTCATGAGCTTCATCTATCGCGCGAGGCTGCTTCCTTACGGGATCTTCGCGTATGCGCTCATCTTTTTCTGCTCCTGGATCTGCGATACATGCGCCTATTTCACCGGCCGTCTGATCGGCAGGCATCCGATGGCGCCGGTTTTAAGTCCGAAGAAGACGATCGAGGGAGGCATCGGCGGAGTCCTCGGGTCGGCGCTGTTCTGCTTTCTGACCGCGGTCGTGATGGAAAAGGTCTATCCCGGGCAGCAGCTGAGCGTGCGCATCGGGTTTGCGGCGATCGGCCTCATCGGCGGCTTCATCAGCCAGATCGGGGACCTGGCCGCGTCGGCGATCAAGAGAGATTTCGGGATCAAGGATTACGGCAATCTCATTCCGGGACACGGTGGAATGATGGACCGGTTTGACAGTGCGATCTACATGGCACCGGTCATCTACTTGCTTGCAATGGCGGTGCTGAGGTAGCGCCGGCCGGAAGGAGAGTATCATCACGGCACCGGTTCACGCACTGCTGCGCCGGGAAGCCGTCACGGAGAAAAACGGTATGAAGAATCTTGTCATTCTCGGCAGCACCGGGTCCATCGGGACGCAGGCGCTGGACATTGTGGACAGGAACGGCGATGCGCTGTCGGTGACCGCTCTGGCTGCCGGCAGCAATGTTTCTCTGATGGAGGAACAGATCCGCAGGTATCATCCGAAGATGGCCTGCCTGTTTAACGAGCAGGCAGCCGGGGACCTGAAGGTACGGGTCGCGGATACGAATGTGAAAGTGACGGGCGGCATGGACGGCCTTCTGGAGGAACTGCAGCTTCCGGAGGCGGACATGGTGCTGAACAGCGTGGTCGGCATGATCGGCATCCGGCCGACGCTGGCGGCGATCCGCGCGGGCAAGGACATCGCGCTCGCGAACAAGGAGACGCTGGTGACCGCCGGCCACCTCATCATGCCTGCGGTGAAGGAAGCAGGCGTGAAGCTCCTTCCGGTCGACTCGGAACACAGCGCGATCTTCCAGTGCATGAACGGGGAGAACCGGGAGAGAGTCCGCAGGATCCTGCTGACCTGTTCCGGCGGCACGTTCCGGGGAAAGACGAAAGAAGAGATCGCCCGCATGCGTGTCGCGGACGCGCTGAAGAACCCGAACTGGGACATGGGAAGCAAGGTGACGATCGATTCCGCGACTCTTGTCAACAAAGGCCTGGAGGTCATGGAGGCGAGATGGCTCTTCGACGTCAGCGTGGACGACATCTGCGTCGTCGTACAGCCGCAGAGCATCATTCATTCCATGGTGGAATATGAAGACGGCTCCGTCATGGCGCATCTCGCGTCGCCGGACATGCGGCTGCCGATCCAGTACGCGTTCTTCTGGCCGGACAGGAGACCGCTGGAGATCAGGCCGCTGGACCTTTTCGCCCTCGGAAGCCTGCAGTTCGAGAAGCCGGACACGGACACATTCCTCGGACTTCCGCTCGCTTACCGCGCGGCGCATGCGGGCGGCAGCATGCCGACGGTCTTCAACGCGGCTAATGAGGAAGCGGTTGCGGCCTTCATGAAAGGCCGGATCGGGATCCCGCAGCTCTACGACCTGATCGCGGCGGCGATGGACAGGCACAGCCTGATCCGGAACCCGGATCTCGATGAGATCCTGGATGCGGAAACCTGGGCAAGGCAGACCGTCCGGTCCCTCATCGGATGAGCCATCCCTTGCAGTGAGAGTGTGAAATGCTGGTAAGTATCTTAATTTTCCTGATCATGTTCGGCGTGATCGTGATCGCGCACGAATTCGGACACTACGCGGTCGCGCGCAGGCACGGCATCCGCGTCGTGGAGTTTGACATCGGCATGGGACCGACGCTGGTGAGCCGGCGCGCCGGGGAGACGAACTTCTGCCTGAAGGCGCTCCCGATCGGCGGTGCGTGCATCTTCGACGGGCTGAACGGCCTGGAGAACGGGGAGCCGGCTTCCATGGACGAGCATTCGTTTCCGAACGCGGGCGTCTTTGCCCGCATCGCTACCGTGCTCGCGGGACCGGTGGCCAATTTCCTTCTGGGCCTTTTGTTCGCTTTCCTGATCGTCTCTTTCGACGGGACGGATCTTCCGGTGATCCAACAGATCATGGAAGACTCCGCCGCGGAGGAGGCGGGGATCCGGCCGGGCGATGT
>JAEEGL012934439.1_pt1 | contig 28936 bp, 15 predicted proteins | sample 9134231 | NCBI WGS metagenome assembly JAEEGL01 (sample SAMN16246548, study PRJNA631951) | gut metagenome | biome: gut microbiome; feature: rumen; material: fiber-attached | host: Bos | place: Iran: Karaj | collected 2018-10 | reverse complement strand
ATTAAATTCAAAACATACAAAAATATTTTTAACAGGATTATCTCCAAATATAAAAGTAATAAGACATCCTAAAAAAAGTTTTGATTTACTTTGGTCTCATCATGAAAAATTAGTAGTAATAGATCAAGAATATGCATATGTTGGTGGTTTAGATTTATGTTGGGGAAGATATGATTGTCATGCTCATCCGATAACAGAACCAGAAAATGAAAATGAAGAATATGAATTTCCATTTATTGATTATAGTAATGCTAGAATAAATGATTTTATGAATGTACCAGAATATTTAAAGGAAAATGTGCCAAGGAAAACAAGTGTTAAAATGCCTTGGCATGATATTCACTCCTTAATTCAAGGTCCTGCTGTTTTAGATATTGCTAGACATTTTGTTGAAAGATGGAATTATAGTAAAAGCAGTGAAAGCAGTGAAGGAATTACTGATGTTAAAACTCAATATACTAAAAGAGTTACTACTAATAAAGTCAGCTTCTTTAAAGGATGGTTAGGAAATGCTCTTATGAAAGTTAGTAGTCAAAAAAATGGAATAAGTGAATTAGAAAAAGATATTAGGAAAGAAAGTGAAGCAAAAAGATTAGATAGTAAACTTAATAGTCGTTTAGTTAATGAAAGTCTTAATAAAGAACCAGTTAATCCTTTTCTTCAAGGGAAAAAACCTGGGTTTTCTTTTAAAAATTTATGGAAGAAAAAAGAAGATAAGAATGTTGAAATTGAAGATAATAATAATGAAGAAATTAAACTCAATGAAAAAGAGAAAGAGAATAAAAATAATGAAAATAAAAATAATAATGACAAGAAAGAAATTATAGAAAATGAGGAAATTAATACGAATAGAAAAATTCCTTTTAGTGAAGCTAATAAAGTTAATACTGATTTTTATAAAGATATTACTAAAAGTAATACAAAAAATGCAAAAGATGAAGAAGAAATGAATTTTGATCAAATAGCAGGAAGAAAAACAGAGGATGGATATGGAGTACATATTCATAAGAAAAAAATAGATTATTTAGCTATTTTAAAAGCTGGAATGAAAAAGAATATAAAAACATTTACTCAAAAAAAAAATTCAACTAATCAACTAAATAAATTATCAAATTATATTAATTTAAATGCATATAATGTTAATTTTTCATTAAAAGAAACAAAAATGAAATGTCAATGTCTTCGTTCATTATGTTATTGGAGTGGAGGATTAAATACAACAGAAATTTCAGTTTTAAAAGGATATTATGAATTAATTGAAAATTCAAAACATTATATATATATAGAAAACCAATTTTTTATTTCAAAATCATTTACAGATGAAGAATGGGAAAAAAGAGGAAAAAAAGTAAGTAATTTAATAATAAATGAAATTGCTTTAAAATTAAGACAAAGAATAGAAAAAGCACATAAAAATAAAGAAAAATTTAGAGTTATGATTATTATACCTTTATTACCAGGTTTCGCAGGTTCACCTGAAGAATCATCAACTTTACAAGTTATATTAAAATTTACTTATAAATCAATATCAAGAAATGATGGATTAAGTTTAATAGAAAAATTGAAAGAATTGTTAGATGAAAATGATCCAGAATTATTTAAACAATATATAGGATTTTTCTCATTGAGAAATCATTCAGAATTAAATGGTATTCCAGTAACAGAATTAATATATATTCATTCAAAATTAATGATAGTTGATGACCAAAAAGTTATAATGGGTTCAGCAAATATTAATGATAGATCAATGACTGGAGAAAGAGATTCTGAATTTGCAGTTATTTTCTCAGATTTAAATGAAGAAAAGCCTAATTCATTAATGGATGGAAAACCATATTCTGCTTCAAAATTTGCTAAAACTTTAAGAGTAAGTTTATTAAGAGAACATTTAGGTTTAAAACCTAATGATATGAATTATAATTTAATTGAAGATATGTTAAATGATGATGTTTGGAAACTTATTAATGATACTGCTAAGAAAAATACTGATATATATAGAGAATTATTTAAATGCTATCCTGATGATACTATGCTTACTTTTAAAGATGTTCCTTCTTATAAAGAATTAAATGATAAGGAAAAAGAAGTTTTAATTGATAAATATAAAGAATATAAAAAAGAAATTAAAGGACATATTGTTGAATTTCCTTATGATTTTTTGAAAAATCAAATTTTGGAAAGATCCTTTTTTTCTGCTGAAATGCTTGTACCTATAAAAAATTTCGTATAAGGAGTATTTTTTTTTAAGCTAATTTTTTAAAGTTTGTTTTGTTTTTTATTCTTGGTGTAATATATATTTTAATGGTTAAATTTTTTTGATAGATTGATAAGCAATTAAAAATTAAATATTATTTTCTAATTTTTAATGTTACATTTTTATCGAATAAATATATTTTTTATTTTTTAACTACATATATAATTAAAACCATCTATGAAATTTATTTGATTGGTATCATTATTTTTAGTTTGTAATTGTTTTATAAAATCAAAATGTTTCTTATCAGAATTTTTTAATTTACTTTCATTTAAATATTTTTTGGCATAAGAAAAAGAAATCACAGAATCATTTTCTCTTCTTAAAAATTCTTGTTGAATACCAATTAAATAATAACCTAAATAAAGTTGATTATCTTTTTTCTTATTATTTTGTACTTTATTATTATTATCATTATTAATATAAATATCATTATCATTATTTTTAATATTATTATTATCATTAATTTTGTTATTATTATTATTATTATTATCAATATTTTTATTATTATTATCTTTACCATCATTATCATTATTTTTATTATTATCATCTTTATTATTATTATCCATATTTTTATTATTATTATTATCATTAATTTTGTTATTATTATCATTAATATTGTTATCTTTATTATCATTGTTATTATCTATATTTTTGTTATCATTAATTTTGTTATTATTATCAATATTTTTATTATTATTATCTTTATTATCATTATCAATGTTTTTATTAATAATATCAATAACATTAATGTCATTATCAATATTATTATATTTGATATTACCATTATTATCTTTATTATATAAGGTTTCAAATTGTTTAAGTGCTAAACTTTCCATAGATAAAATTAAAGAATCGCGATAATTTTTAATATTATTTTCTAATGATGATAAACTTGAATAATCTTTATCTATATTACTTAATGAATTTTGTTCTTCTTCATCTATAATTCCTGATAAATGATTTATAATATCAATCTTTAAAATTTTATTCATAGTATTTTTTGCTTGTTTAATTTGATTATTTTGAGTCAAATAACAACTAAAATTATTTTGAGTGATCAAATAAGAAAATATATCATTTCCTATATATTCATTTATTTCTTTAAAATAATCTTTTATAATTAAACTTTGTCCTATACCTAATAGGTATACAATATAATGATTATATAATTTTACAATTTCATGTTTAAATTTATCATTGAAATTTCTATCATTTTTAATATTTATTTCATATTTTTTTTTACAATAAATAATTGCTTCTTCATATTTCCCTTCTTTAATATATTTTTCAATTTTATTTTTAATAATTAACAACTTTTTATTATCATTAGTGTTTAATTCATTTATATTTTGCTTTATCATAATCTTAATTTAATTTTAAAAATTTTATATATTAAAATATTTTATTATTATTATTATTAAAATAAAATACCATAAATATAAATAAACATTATTTATAATGATATTGTTTCATAATAATTTGAAATTTATTATCATTAAAAATTCATTGTTTAACAATAAATCTCAATAATAATAAAACATTAAAATTCTTCATCCCAATTATTTTCAAAAGTCAAATTTTCATCTTCATCATAAGGTTTAAGTGAATTTAATATTTTCGTATTTTTCAATTTATCATTTTCCAAAAACTGTAAATATTTAACCTTATAACTATTAAAATCACCAACTTTTTCGATAAAAGGAAAATAAGGAGGAACCATTTGGAAATCAATTAAATCCCCCCAATTAAATCCTTTAAAAAAAGCATGTTTTTTCAAACTTTCAAAATTACAAATTCTTTTAGACACTATTTTCTTTAATAAACATTTAATAAAAGAATTTACACTTTGTTCACCATTTAAAGGTAAATTAATTTCTTTTTTTAAGACTTCTTTATAAACATCAATAGGATCCGTAGAATTATTACCAAAAGGATAAAAATTATAATATATTTCATGAGTAATAATACCAACACTCCAATAATCACAACTAAAAGAATAACCTTTTCCCATTAAAACTTCAGGACTAATATAATGTGGAGTTCCTGTCATTGTTGATGTAAAATTTGTTATACAAACTGCAGTTCCAAAATCTATTATTTTTAAATATCCATTATTATCTATCATTATATTATCTGGCTTTAAATCTCTATGAATTATATTTTTCGAATTTAAATAATTTAATATTACTAATAAGAATGATATGAAGAATCTTGTTTCTATTTTATTTTTTAATTGCTCTTGTTGTCTTGATGATATATATTTTGATAAGGATTTTCCATGAATATACTCAAGTAAATAAAATATATTTTCATTATTTTTAAAGGTTCTTACTAATTTCATTATAAATGGATGATCTAATTGTAATAAAACTTTTCTTTCTTCTAAGAAATATTTAATTAATATTTTTTGTCTTTCTGCTAATTTTTTATCTACTGCTTTTATAGCATAAAAATGCTTATTATCATGCACTAATGTTACAATACCAAATTTTCCTTGACCTAAACTTTTACAATAATATAAATCTTCTAATTTCATTTGGAAATTGTCTTGAAGAGCTATTTTCTTTTTTAAATAATCTAACATATTTTTATCCATAATTTCATCAAACACTTTTTTTTCTAAAACATAAAATGTACATTTATCTTCTGCTATAATCGTTGCAGTTCTTTCATTATGAATTAATAATGAAGTTTCACCAAAGCAATTTCCAACTTCTAAAATTCTAATATATTTATTACTCTTTAAAACTTTAACTTTCCCTTTTTTAATTATATAAAATTTATCTCCTATTTCTCCTTCTTTTAATATTATATCACCTTCATTATATTTTTCTTTTGTCATTAAATGACAAATTTTAATTAATTTGTTGTCTGAAGTATTTCGAAATAATTGAGACTTTTTCAAATATTGTAATTGAGAGAAAAAAGTTATCGTTTTATTAACATTTTTAATATTAGATTTAAAATGAAAAATTTTTTCAATATTAATCCATTTAATCACAATTAATCTAACTTCTCCTTGAGCAATAACATCATATTCTATTTGATGCTTTTTCCTAATATATTTTTCTCCAAATAATTGTCCTCTTTTTCCAATAATTTCAATTTCATTATCACTTTTTTGATGAATTAAATTTCCACCAATAATAACAAATAAATGTTTTTCTTGATGAATACTTTTATTAAATTCTTCTTTTTTAATAACAATATTTTTATCTTGAAATACTTTAATAGAAGTATTAAGATAAATTTCTTCAATATAAGAATCCTCACTAAAAATTCTTAAATTATCACTTTTATTAAAAGCTTCTTTAATAATAGATTTTAATAACAAATCTTTATATTCACAACCAAAAGTTTCTTCAAGTAAAGAATTAGATATTTTATAAACAGTTAATTTATTTTTAGCTTTACAACTTAAAGTTCTAGGAATATCAAATAATATAGCAAATTCTCCAAAATATTGTCCTGACTTTAATATTCTTATAACTTCTTTATTTTTTTCACATTCTAATTCCCCATCTTTTATTATATATACTGAATCTCCAACATCTTTTTCATAAAAAACATATTGTCCTTCATCAAAAGTCATTTTAAACATAGAAGATGCTAAAGAATTTAATTGTATACTTTCTAAAGAAGAAAAAATAGGAACCAAAGAAATGAATTTTAATCTTTCAATCAATTCATTTTTATTAATAGTCTTAACAATATCTCTAAAAGTTTTTCCATCTAATTCATATAAAATAGTTGGTTCAATTGTTTTAACAGTTTCAGTTCTTTTTTTTCTTTCTAATAAAGCTAATTCTCCAAAAGTTTCTCCTTTTCTTAATATTTTTCTTCCTTCAACTCCATTACAAAAACATTCGACAGAACCTTCTTTTATTATATAAAAATAATCTCCTGTTCCTCCTTCTTGAAATATTATTACATTTTTTTCAAAATTTATTAATTCTATTTTCCTTAATAAAGAATATATTATATTTGGACCTTTATCTTTAAATAAAAAATGTGTTGTTAATGATGATTTTATTTGTTCTCTTTCTATTGATGTTAAATTTTTTATATATTTTTTCCTTGGAATTTGAGATTCTTCCTTTGATGATAATCCATTTTTTATTCCTGATATTCTCTTTTTCATCCTATTATTTGAACTTACACTTAAATTCGTATTTTTTATTGGAGAACAATATGGATTTAATAATTTATTCTCTGTTTTTACGTTTATGTTTACTATTTTATTATTTTCTGTGATGTTATTTATATTTATTAGTCCTATTATTTTTTGATTAATATTAATTTTTACTTTTGTTACCCACACATCCCATTTTTTAATTTAATTTTCTCATTCAAATATTTAATTTCTTTTGGATAAGGGATAAAAAAATATTATTAAAGAATATAAAATCTTAGTATTACAAAAATAATAAAATAAATAATATAAATTAATTATATAATTGTCTATTATTTTCTTGAAAACTTTCTTTAATTTTATCATATATTAATCTTGCTGAATTTCCAATTTCATCTTCATTAATTCCAATTTCAGATAATGTTTGCATTAAATCATTTAATTCATTTTCATTAAATATTTCTAAATTTAACATATTTAAATTATAAAACTCAATAACAAAATTAACCATTTGTTGTTGAATCATAAAACATCTTTGTATTTGATTTAATCTTATAATTATTCTTTTATTTGTATTATAAGATATTTCTTTTAAATGATTTGTTCCAGTAATAAAAATTAATCTTAGAAAAATTAAATCATCTCCTGAAGATAAAGCTTTTATATATGCTTGTTCATAATTTTCATTTTTTAAATATCTTAATATTACTTTCCAAATTGATGAATTTTCATTCATATCATTATCTAATATTTCTTTTAGAGTTTTATTTGTTTTAGTATTTGTTATTTTTTGTTTTAATTTATTTACTCTATTATCTAAAAATGATATTTTATTATCTATTTCTTGTTCAAAATTATTTGATAAATCATCTAAAATTTCATTGAATTTTTTTGTGAATTTTTCAAACAGTGAATTTAAATTAATTGGTTTTTCAGTTTTAATTATAGTTTTATTATATGAATTATTTTTTTGAATTAAATGTTGTTCTTCATCATTAAATTCGTTATTTGAGTTATTGAAGGAAGAAATTGTTTTTTTTTTTCTTTCTTTTCCTTTTTTTATATTTTCTTTTGAATTTTCTTCTTCTTTTTTTTTATCTTCTGTATCACTTTCAATATCTTCATAATATTTATTTTCATTTAATTTATTTTTGAAATTGTTATTTTCTTTCTTTTTTTTTTCTGAATTTTTTGAAATTTTTTTTTGAACTTCTTTTAAAGAATCTTTATTTAATTTCTTTTTTTTTGATTTTCTGTTTTCCATATTTTCTTCTTCTTCTTCAAATTCATTTTCTTCTTCCATATTAATTTTATTATTTTTAATTTTATTATTTTTTTTTTGTTTATCATCTTCTTTATAAATACCTTCATCTCCTGTAATTTCTTTATTTTCTATTGAAAATATATTTACTTTATTATTTTCATTTTCAGAACTTTCTTCATTGAATTCTTCATTTTCATATATCTCATTCATTAAATTTTTTTGAGAAGAATTACTCATTGAAATTGTTTTTGTATGTGTTTTTTTTACTAAATTATCTTTAATAATTGAATTTTTAATATCTTGATTTTGAGTTAAAGACTTTTTAATTGGAGAATATATTTTCTTTTTATTTTTTTGGTTCATTTTTTCTTCTGAATTATTTTTAACTTTATTTTCATTTTTTTCATCATATTTATATTTATTATTTGATTGAAAATTTTTATCAGTTTTTTTATGTTTTTTATTTTTTTTAAAATCTTGAATACTTTCTTTTTTATCTTTTTCTTTACTTTTTGAAGTTTTTCTACTTTCTGCTAAATCTTTTTTAATTTGAATTAAATTTTCTTCTTCTTCTCTATCACTTCTAAATCCACTTTTTTTTAAAAATTTATCTAATCCAACTTCATATATTTTATTTCTTATTTCTTTTGAATAAGTGATAGGATCTTTATCTTTATTAATTTTGGATAAATTTCTTAATAAATTTAATTTAGATAATCTTTTTTCATCTTTTTGATGTATTTTATTATTATCTTCTTTAATATTTAATATATTATTTAAAGCTTCTTTAGATGCGACTTGAACTTTTAAAATTTTATCTTGACTTAAATATTCAAGTGATTTAATAATTTCATTTTGATTTGGTAATTCCTCTATTTTTAAAAATTGTAGTTTATTTTTAAAATGAGAAAAAATTGAACAAACTTCAATTTTACTTAAATATATCTCTGGATCATTTTCATATAAAACATTAATTAAAAGAGGAATTATTTCAATAAAGTTATTTTTAAATTCATCATATGGAAGAATATCTATTAATTGGGATATACTTTGAAGTAAATATTGATTGGGATATTTATATTTTTTAAATACATTCAATAATTCGACTATTAATGGAATTAAACTTTTTTGAATAGAATCAATATCAGAATTATCATATAAAATATAATTGAGTAAATCATTTATTATAATAAAACTACCATTTAAAATCCCATTGTCTTTTATTTTATCTATAATATTATGATTTTTATCAATTGAATTAAAAAAAAATTTAAAAATAAATTCTGAAATTTTTTCTTTGTTTTCAGATTGATCATATATTTCAAGAATTACAACTGAAGCTGCTTTATGAATATTAAATGAATTATCAATAATAAAAATATTAATTGACTCTAATATTTTATTTATCATATCATTGTCAGAAACTTTTATAGAATATATACTTATTGCATATGCTATTAAAATTAATTGATATTCTTTTCCTAATTTTGATGCATTTTCATTAGAATTATTTAATAATAAAGGAAATATTATTTTTATATCCTCATTTGAAGTGTTATTTTGAAGTAAATTTTTCAATTGAAGAAAAGCATTATTTTGAGTGGATGTATCATTTAATTTATTTAAATATTCTTTAACTTTTATTTTTAAATCTTCAGTTTGATTTTTCATTATTTAAACTTCAAAAATAAATTCAAAAATAATTAATTAATACATTTAAAAGAAATAATATTGTAAAAAAAATTTGTAAAAATGAATCAAGATTTTTTCTTAGGTTATAATTTTGATTTAATTAAGGATAGATTTAAAAATATTCATTCAAAACATTATTGGCCTTTATGTCCTCAATGTAGAAAATTTATTCCATTTTTTAATTTATGGAAAAAATCAGATGATATATTTCTCGATATTAAATGCTTTTATTGTAAAGAGAAAAGAAAGGAAAACTATTTTCAAATAAAAACAGTAAAATTAAAGACTTATTTAGATTTAATTGCAGATGAAAATAAAAATAAAGAATATAACTCAATATTAAAAGAAAAAATTAATGATAAAATGGGAAATTCAAAAATTTCTCAAAATAAATTTGCTTTTTGTATGGATTATCATGGGTGGTTAGATTTAAATCATTATCAAGTTCATGAAAAAATGAAATTTAAAACAAAACATATTATTTGTGAAAAGGAAATTATTCTACATTCCTATTGTAAAATTTGTAAAAATAATGCTGCAAAATTTTTTTGTGAAAATTGTGAAGAACAATTATGTAAAATTTGTTATAAAGAACATTGTAAAAACAATGGATGTAAAACTAATATAAAAAATTTAAATTTTTTTCAAGATTTTTTAAATAAGAAATTTAATGAATATTCAAAATTCATTCAATATAAAAATATAATTAAAAAAAATGAAAAAATTGAAAAGAAAATTATAAATAATTTTATTTATATCATAGATTTTTTTTTATTATATAATCAAGTTTATTTAATCACTTCAGATCAGCATTTTCCAAATTATTGGATAGCTATGACATTTATGAATTTAAATTTTAATAATGAAGAAGAAATAAAACTAACAAATAATTTATTAACAAATGATGCTTGTTCAATTAATTATGAATTTAGAGATATTTTGATTAAAGATAAAAATTCTCAAATAACTCAAATTTTACCAATTAATTCTCAAAATAAAAATTCATTTTTTATTTCAACTTTACACGAAAAGGGTTCAAAAAGTTCAATGTATTTTGTAAGTTATGTAAAAGATTTATTTGAAACATCATCAATAGTAATAACTAATGTTTTATCAATAATAAAAATTGATGATGTTTTAATAACATTAAGTTCAAATTATAAAAATGTATATTATATAAATGAAAAAAAGGCGTCTAAAAATTTCAAAAATGAATCAAATGATTCAAAATTTCTTTCTAATTATGTAAATAATAAATTTTTTGAAGCTTTAGAATCAAAGATTTTAGTTTATGAATATATTCAATCAATAGATGCTCCATTTAAACTTCTTTATAGATTTAATTTTGATAATATTAGTAGTTCAGTTTTAGGAGATTTAAATTCTTTATATTCTCCAAATAGTGAAAAATTATCTAGTTCAATATTTAAACAAAATTTATCAATCAATTTATCTTTTCAAAAACAAAATAGTTTAAATGAATGTTTGGATTTAGTTGTTTCTGCAATTAAATTAATTGAAGATCCTTGTTTACAAAAAGGAAAAATAGAACCTTATATTAGTGCATTATTTATTGGTTTCGAAAATGGTCACGTTAAAACTAAAAAAAAATTTAAAGATGATAATTTAACTGATTATTATACTATTGTTTTTCAAACAAATAATATTTCATGTTTTTTAGAATTAAGTAATCATATTATTATTGGGGCTAATTCAAGTTCAAAAGTAAATTTATTTGTTTATTCTAAGAGAGAAAAATTATTTAATGATAATGAAGATTATTCACAATTAGATAAATTTGATAGTTGGTTTTCAGAAGAAGGAATTATAAATATGCAATCTATAACTAATATGATTTTTGTAACTGGTTCTAAAAAAGGTTTAATTTCACTTTGGAATATTAGATCTCAAAGTTTATTATATAAATTTAAAAATGATGATATTAAAAATAATCTAACTGCTCTTTGTGTTTTACACCCATATAAATATATTATTAGTGGATATGATAAAGGTCAAATAGTTTTATGGTCACCTGCTGATTATGAGGATTTACCTTTATTAAATTAAATAAATAAGATAATTAAATTATTTAATATTGAAAAAATAAAAAGAAAAAGTGAAATAAAAAATTACCCTAAACTCACTATTTAAGATATTATTTATATTATTTTTGAATGAATCTTTTTATTTTTTTTATATACTTAACTTAATATTCCTTGATATATGAGAATTTTATTTAATTTATTTGTGAATTTTATATGACTAAGAAAATACTTATTATTTAAATATTTTTTATAATAAAAATATTAGTTAAGAACAAAAAAGATAAAAATTATGAAATCCAAATATTTGTTTTTAATTACATTGTATTTTCTTACAATATTTAGATTTGAAATAATAATAATAAATAAATAAATTAAATAATCTAAATTAACTATTTATAATTGATAAAATATCTTTCAACGTTGGTCTTTTTTGGTATTTATTTTGTAGACAAGAAAAAATAATATCTTTTAAAAAACTTAATAAATTTTCTTCTTCCTTACTAATTTCAAAAAAGCAATTTTTGGGAATGATTAAATTATAATTAACTTTATCTTTCAATTCTGCAATACTAGAATCCCTTCTGCCAAAAGGCATATTTTGAAATAATAAAATATAAATTAAACTTCCAAAATGCCAAGTATCAACTGTTAAATTATAAAATTCAGCATTTGATATTTCAGGAGGAAATTCAGGACTATGAAATCTTTCTAAATTTTGAGATGAACTTTTAAATAATTCTTTTCTAAATATAAACTTGGTGTTTTCAAATGTTATTATTTTTCCTATAATTTTATTTTCTTCTTTAAATATAAAGATTGAATTTAATATTAAATCATCATAGAAAAAACCAAATTGATGAAATTTAACTAAACTTTTTATTATTCTTATTAAAAAATCTCTTATTATAGTTAATTTTTTTTCTTTTATTTTTTTTAAATAAAAAAGTAATTGACCTTCAGTTGGGTATTCATATATAAAATATAAATTTGATGAATCTTCTATTTTCATTTTCGCAAATAAAATATTTTCATCCTTAATATTATAAAGAAAATCAAAAATATCACATTCATTTCTAATTTGTTCTATATTATCAATGATTATACTATTTTTTGAAATTATTTTTAAAATTGCAGGTTCTAAATTTTTTTTATTGAAACATTTATAATAAACACCAGTTTGACCATTAATTAAATCATTATCCAACTCAAACAATTCTTTTATTGGTTTTTGTTTATTTACAAATTTTGAAATAATATCATAAAATTCTAAAAGTTTTTCTTTATTATCACAAGAAAACTCAATAAAAGGGGAAATATTACTCGTAGAATTTTTAATATATACTTTAAGGAAATTTATATATAATTTTAAAACAAAATACTTTTTATTTTTATAAACTTCAGTATCTAATGAAGGATATAAATTTTTCATGTTTATTATGTTATGAAATAATATTAAATTATTTTCATAATAAAAAACAAAAATATCATCATTCAAAATATATAAAGTCACTTTTATTTCTTCTTCTTCTTCATTTATTTTAGAAGGAAAAATAAAACAATCTAATTTTTGAGCTTGTAAAAAAAATGCTGGAATACCAATAACACCTTTATCTATTATAGATGAATTAATTTTCATTTTTTTTTTAAATTGATTAGTATTAAATATTGTTGTTTTAAATTGTTTAGTTCTTCTTCTTATCCTTTTATAATTCTTATTATTATTATCAGGAATAAAATTTTCTTTGAAATTAATAGTTTTATCTATTTTTGAACCACCTTCTTCAGTTAAATTTTTAAATTTTGTTATTTTTTCTTTTTCAAAATCATTTAAAGTATCCATTTCATCATCATTATCAGAAAAATGTTCTTTATATTCAAAAGTTAATTTAAATACTTCATTTATATAATCATATAATATATTTGAACAATCTGCTAAGTTTGAAAAATCATTTGGTTTAATATAATTTGATTTTATAGAAGAAGAATGAAAATTCAAAGAGTTTTTTCTTTTAAAATTTTTTGTTTTAAATAAATAAAAGATATTATCTGGTTGAAATGGCTTAAAATATTCTAAAAAATATATTGTTAATATAAAAAGATCTGAATTTTCTTTTAAAAAATTTTCCCATTCTTCAAAAGTTAATTCTTTGTTTTGATAATTATATCCTAATGAATATTTAATTAAATTTTCAAAAGATTCAAAATTATTATTTTTTGTCATTAAATGAAAATTTCTTAATAATATAATAATATCATCAGTACAAATTTTTTCAACATTTAAAACATCATAAAATTTAAAAATTGTTTTAATTTTATTTTGAACTGGAGAAAAATATAAAGAAAGTATTCCATTAACAAATTTTTTACAATCAATTGAATTTGATTCTCTTCCATTAAATATATTCATAAATAAATTTTGAGTAATGAAATATGGTAATTGAAAATAATTTTTAAAAATATCCAAACCAATAGTATTCGAATTATTTCCTTCTTTATGTAATAAATCATTAAAAATCTCATTAAAATAAAGTGAAATTTCACTTTTTGACATTACTTTATCATTTGTGGAAAGAAGATTTTCAAGATTATCTTTTTCCTCATTTGTCATTATTTTTCTGAAAAATTTAATTATTATGATTAAATAAATGAATAAAAATATATTGTTATTTCATTATATTAAAAAGAAGATTTCAAAAACTGAAAAAAATCCTTTTTTAAAATTAAGAAAAATTAAAATCAAAAAAATTCTTGAATAAAAATAAAAAAATATAAAAATTTCTAATTAATCATCATATATAAGAAACCTTAATAATAAAATATAAAATAAAATGAGGTTTACACAATTGATTCTCGTATGCTTGATTATCTTAGTATTTTCTAATACCTCATCAAATGAAATAACTGAAGAACAAGAAAAATCATTAAGTGCTTGTCTTAAATTAAAGAAACAAGCTCCTTATCTTAATCTTAAATGCGAGAATATTCTTGAAAAAAATATATCTGAAGAAAAACAAAATATCACTGATTTCAAAAGTGATAATTTAAGAGAAGACAATTCTACTGAAAATTTTCGAACTATTTCCTTTGAAGACATTAAAGCAAATACTAAGAAAATCAATGCTACGGATGAAAAAAGATTAAGAAAATTAATTAAACAATTAAAAAATTAAGATTTGCTTTTTAGGAAATTTGAAATATATTTATATGTAGTTTTACTTTTGGATAAATATATTTATGAAGATATCTTTTGAAAAAATAAAATGGTATATAATTGGTCTTTGCAGCCAGAAAATTTTTGTAAGTTATTCTTAAAAGTAAACCTATATAATCTATCTAATATTAAAATTTATATAATTTAACATATAAGTGTAAAAATTTCTATTTTGGTTTATATAAATTTTTTTGGTTTTTTTTTTGTTTTGTTTTGTTTTTTGTCATTTTTTAATTTTGGCGACTTTTTTGGAGATTTTATTATAATTTTTTTATAATTTATAATAATAATATTTATTATTACAGGAACAAAAAAGAAACATAGAAAAATCTTTATTTTTTAGTAAATCAGGAAAATTAATATAATTATAAAAAATGATTCATATCTTCTTTAAATTAAAGAAAATATCTATTTTAAATTAATTTAAATTTAAAAATCATTTTTTGTACAAATTAAAACAAATCTTTTATAAATTTGAAAATTTTTGTTTCTAAATATAGTTAAAATATACTTTTTTTACTTTTCAAAAAAAACTAGTAATCAATGTTAAAAAAATTAAAATATTCGACCATTATTTCAAAAAAAAATCACAAAAAACATCCTTCATTAAAACACAAAATAAATGAGAAAAAAATGAATTAAATATTATTCATTTTCATAGAGAACAAAAAAAAATAAAGAAAATTAAAAAAACGTTTAAAATATTTTAAAAATAAAAAAAATATTTAAATTCCCTTAACCAAAGGAAAAACTTGATTAACATTATCATTTAATTTTTCATAACTTAAAATACTATTATTACCTAATTGCATTAAATCACCTTTGGGATTAACAATAAAGATTTTATTCATATCAATTCCAACACTTCTATAAGCAACAGCATCATTTTCCCTATTACCAAACCCTGCATAAAAAGGTAAATATTTTTTAGGAAAAAGAGTTCTAATTTCAGTTAAAGAAGTAATTTTTAATATTTGAGGATTTTTATCAATCACTTCTCTTTTAAAAGAAGAAAATAAACCATCAGGACTCATAATTACAGGTCCTGAAGGTAAAGCTTTTTTATCTTGAAATAAAGTTTGAATATAATCTCTTGTTATTTCACTTTGACAAATTGCTCTTGCTGTTAAATATATTATTTTATAACCATTATTAGCTATATTTGTAAATAAATCTGTTATATTATTATGACTCCAATCTTTTCCTATTATTGGTAATACTTGACCTAAAACATCACTTTTTGTTATTGTTCCATCTATGTCACTTATTACTATTTTTGATAATGATGACCATAAATATATATAACAAGTTAATGTATGTGTTCCACTTATTGATCCTCTACATACAAATGTTATTTCATTTTTTCCTTGATTCAAATTTAACTTTTTTAATTGGTTGGATGATGGGAAAAATGAACGATATTTTTTTTTGTAGTTTTTTAATTTTGATTGAGATTTCTTCTTGGCTAAATTATTCATTGTTTTTTCTTCATCAAAATTAGGAATTGTTATTTTTGATATGTTTATTATATCATTTTTACCAAAAAATGAAGTAGTAGATATTAATTCTTGGATTTTTTCATCTGGTAAAGGATCTTTGTATAACATTATTGAAAATATTATTGGAGCTGCTGCTTGGAAATTATATAATCTACCATTATAATAAAATACTATATTTTTATTATTTAATATTGACCAAGGGTCGTTAAAATATTTTTCTTTTGGAATCATATTTTCTACAAATATTTCTTTTCTTTTATTTTCATTATTTTCGTTTATTATTTCTTTTTGACAATTTGATATTAGAAATTTAAATTTAGAATCATTATGATTAATATTATTATTAGATATATTAAAATTAGAAATATTATTATTAGATATATTATTATTAGTAATATTATTACTGGTGAAATTAGAAATATTATCATAATATTTAATTTCTTCTTCTTCATATTGTTCAAATTTTTTATTGCTTTTTTCCTTCATATAAGGGTCTTCTTCATCATAAATAAAATATGCATCTCCACTATGAGACAAAGTCATTGTTACTCCTGTTTTATTCCCATTAACATATATTTCTATTATTTTTTCATAAGATTTTATTACTTTTAATGAACCAAATCTTACATGGAATGATGAACTTTTAAATTTTCCTTCTGGTGTTTGTATTGTTATTATATCCATTGCCCCACTTAACATTGACTATTTTTATTTTTGTTTTTTATATATATTTATATATTTACGTGGTTAAATCCTACCATGTTTGATATCATTTTGAACATATTTGATAATGTTTTTTTTTTTTTAATTTTTTTTTCAATGCTCAATTCCTTTTATTATAAAATATTTTTTATTTTTATTATTTTTTTTGTAAATTAATTTTAAAATGAAAAATTTTACAGAAAGAAATATTCCTAGTAATTTGAATGATGACTTAAATAATAGATTAACATCTATTTTTGAAACTATTAATAATATTAAGTTTGATAGCTATCAATCAACAAAAAATAATTTCCAATTAGAAAATAATTTGAATTTAAACAATGAAAGAAATGAAAATAATTTAAAAAATAAAGAAGAAAATTTTAAGAGTAATAGTGAAGGTGATGATTTTTTGTTGAAATTAAAAATTTTTGATGCTTTAAAGAAATATTATTTAAAAAGAAAAGCTAAAAAACCATATTTATTGAAAAAACAAAGATTAATAGAAATGGCAGATTCTTTTTATTTTAATTTACTTAAATCAAGAACTTTTTTTGGATTTTTTAAAATTTTAAAAAGAAAAAGTTATTATAATATGATAAAAGAGAATTATATTGATTTTAGAATTAATGAACTTTCTAAAACTTTAATTCATGGATTAGTTTATTCTTTTAATAGATATAAATTAGTTAAAACTTTTCAATTAAATAAAGAAAAAAAAATCAAGAAATATTTTTTATTAGAATTAAAAAATATATTAAGTTATCAAAAAACTTATGAACAATTTTTATTAGGTCAAATTTATAAAAATCCTTTTGCAACTGATTTTATGTTAATGATTTGTAATAAGGGAATTGATAATATGAAAATAAAAAATAAGTTTAATACAAATTTCCAAATTTTAAGAAGTGCTAAAATTTATAATGAAAAAAAAAGATTATTTAAATTATTTTGTTATCTAGTCTATAATTCAAGCAATGATTTTTATAATAAAAATAAAATTCTTGAATATCAAAAACAAAGAATATTAATGTATATCTTTTTCAAAAAATTAAAATATAAATTAATGATTAGATACAGAAAGAGTTACTTTTATAGTAGATTATTCTTTAAAAAAATTTATAAATTACTTCAAAATAAATTGAAAAAAAATCAAATAAAATTAAAATTATTAAGAAATGATATCAGTAATTTAAATAATAAAAGTATTGAATCAATATTTTATGAAAAATGTTTATATAAAAAAATTTTCAATTTATTAAAAACTAATTCTCAAGAGCAAAAAAGAAAAATTTTAAAATTTAAAGAAAAAATTATTATTAAAAATATAAGTAGTTTTTATAGAAAATGTATACTTAAAACAATTAAATGTTTAATTAAACAAGGAATTAGACAAAAAGTAAATAATTATAGAAGATTATATTTTTTGAAAATTCTTTTTAGATGTTCAATTTTTAAATTTAGATATATAAAATGTTTAAAAATAAGAGAAAAATATTTAAAAAAAAATGGGTTGAAATTTATAAAAAATAATGTTGAAGAATCAAATAAAGAAGCTAAAAATATTGTTAGATTTTATTTTAATTTATTTTTAATGAATTATGTATATAAAATCACATATAAACAAAGAAAAAAAGACAATAAAAAGAATGCTGTTGAAAGACTTATTATAAATCAAATCAAAAATAAAATAAAAAACAAAAAAAACTTAAAATTAAAAATATTATCTTTTAAAAAGAAAAATAATTTAAAAGAAATAAGGGGTTTTTATAAACTTTTTAAAAAGAAAAAAAATATTGAAAGTAATGAAATAAGAATAAAATATGATTCAAAGCCAATAAAAATTTTTGGAAAAAATTTCATTAATAGACTATTAAAAGAACATAGAATAAAAAAATCTTTTAACGATTACTTCAATATACATTTTATTAAAATCTATCAAACTTTTGTGAAAAATATTAATTATAAAATAATAAATAATTCTTTAAAAATAGTTTCAAAACAATTTAAAATAAGAAATATATATTATAATTTCCTAGATGAAATAAATAAAAAATTTGCTAATAGAGTAAAATATAAAAGACTAAATTCTATTTCAAAAAAATTAATCGGAAAAAAATTTTTCAATATTATTATATTAACAAATAAAATGAAAAACCTTTCTGATAGTTTGTTTGGATTATATAAAGCAAGGCAAAAGAAAAAATGTTTTTATGAATTAAAAAAAAGATATTTAGATAAAATAAAATATTCAATGTTAGCATGTAGATTTAATGAATATTTAATTTTTTCAAGTTTAAAAAAAATCACAATTGAATATTCTAAGAGACATAAAAAATAATATTTTAAAATAAATAAATATTTAATTGTTATTATTTTATTTTTAAAAACTATTAAACCTAATAAAATAATAAAAAAGACTAATGAATAATTTCCCAGAAGAAACTAAAAGTAGAAGTTATGGTCAAATTCCTTTAGAAAATTTACTTAAAGAAAAAAAAATATCTCAATTAACATATGATAAAGTAATAAATGGTAAAAAATATATAGAAAGAAAATATAATATGATAAAATTACAAAAAATAGAAAAAGAAATTATAAAAGAAAAAATATCTAAAATAGAACTTCCACAAGATGAGAAAAATCAATTAATAAGTGAAATAGAATTAAAACAAAGAAAAAAGTTAGAAAAAAAAAGAGAAAAATTAACAATATTTAATTATCAATCTTTAAATATAATTGGAAGAGGAGCATTTGGAGAAATTCATGTATGTAAAAATAAGAAAACAAAGGAAATAGTAGCAATAAAAAAAATAAAAAAAGAATTAGTAATAAAAAAAAATCAAATAAAAAATACAAGAGATGAACAAGATTTTTTAAGTAAAATAAATTCACCATGGATAGTTAAATTAAAAGCATCTTTTCAAGAAGGAGATTATTTATATTTAATAATGGAATATTTAATAGGAGGAGATTTAATGAATTTATTAATTGAAAAAGAAATATTTAATGAAGATGAAGCTAAATTTTATATTAGTGAAATGATAATGGCAATTGAATCTTTACATAATTTAAATTGTATTCATAGAGATATTAAACCAGAAAATATATTAATAGATAAAAATGGACATATTAAACTTTCTGATTTTGGTTTAGCTAAAATTGCAGATCATATATTTAAAGAAGATTTAATCGGTTATAATTCAAATAAAAAACAACATTATAGAACTTATTCTTGTGTTGGAACTGCAAATTATGTTGCTCCTGAAATTTTAAGAGAAAATCAATATGGAAAAGAAGTTGATTGGTGGTCTTTAGGAGTAATTTTATTTGAAATGTTATATGGATTTCCTCCTTTTTATTCTAATAAAAGTTATGAAACTTGTGAAAAAGTAAAAAATTATTTACATTATTTAATTTTTCCTCAAAATATTAAAATCAGTGATGAAGCTAAAGATTTAATTACTAAATTATTAAGTGAACCTAATCTTAGATTAGGAAAAAATGGAAGTGAAGAAATTAAGAGTCATCCTTTTTTTAAAGATATTAATTGGAATAATTTAAAAGAAATGAAACCACCTTTTGTTCCTAAAGTTAAAAATGATTATGATATTAAATATTTTAATAAATATTCATCTAAAGAACCTTTACATCCTCATCAAAGAAACCGCAAAAAAAAAGATAGTGAATTTGTTGGATACACTTTTAATGGAGAAGATACTGATCCTTGTGATTTAGTTTCAGTTATTGAATTAATTAGAAATAAGCAAGAAGAATATAAAGAAAAAGTTAATGAAGAAAAAAATAAAAAAAATAAAAATAATTGTGTTCTTGCTAGAGGAGGATTTGTTTCTAATGTTCAGAATGAACTTAAAAAATCTAATTCTAATATTATTAAAACTATTAAGAGAAAAAGTGATTTAAATGAACAAAATAATGCTAAATTAAAATTATTTTCTAATCAATTTACTCTTCATATTAACAATCATCAAATTAATAAAAAAAATAGTTGTAAAGTAGTTTTTAATCAAGAATAGAATTAAATATTATTTATTTGAATGAAGTATAATTATTTTATGTAAATTTATATTTATTACTTTAATAAAACTAAACTAAATGAAATAAAAATTTAATTATTACTTTAATAATCTAATTATCCTTTTATATTAAATTTTGACATAATTAAAGAAAGAAGGAAATTAGTTAATGTTTAAATTAATTGTTTAAAAATTAATATACAAAAAAAACAAAAAATGTATGTAAATTTAATATATGAGAACAATAAATATGAATTTGATGTTCCAAAAGGAGCTACAATAAGTTACATTAAGGAATTAACATCAAAAATATTTAGAAATCAGAAAAAAGATTTAAATTTAATTTTTAATGATGAAAATTTAAGAAATTATGATGATAAATTTTTCATAAATAAATTAGTTCCTGAAGGAGTAAAAAATATTATAATTCATCTTGAAAAGCCAGACAATGGGAAAACCCATAATATATCTTCAAACGTTTCAACTTCAGATACAAATGAAATTAATGATAAATATTATAATTCAATGAAGAAAAAATTTATGAAATTTAATTCTACTTATTCAAAAGTCTTAAATGGAATTTTTAATTTTAATCTTTTATTAGAAGAAAATATAGAAAATATATTTAAATCAATAAGAGAACTTAAAAATAATGTTTTAAGAGTAAATGAAAGATTAAATAGCTTTTATAATAGTAAAAGCTATGATAGACTAATTGAAGTTTTTGATAAAAATCAAAATGTAGGAATTACTGAAAAAGATTTAGAAAAATTAAATAGAGAAATTGAATCATATATTATTAATTATAAATATTTAATTACTCAATATAATTTTCAAATAAATATTATTGAATTTATTAAATTAGAACTTGAAAATTTTAAAAATATTAAATTTAAATGTTTTAGAGTAGAAAAATTAAATGATTATAATGAAATTGTATTAGCATTAAATAAAATATTTACTGAATTTTTAATAGAAAACAATAAATCAAGAAATAATAATTTAGAAGATGAATTTTTAAATAGTGAATATTACCATACAGAAATAAATAATAATTCAAATATAATTAATAATTTAAAAGTAAAAGAAAAAAAACCTAGTGATAATAAATTTCCAAAAATTCGTTCAAGAGAAAAAAAGATTTCAACAAATTTAAATTATTATTTAACAGAATCAGACAAAACTTCAAATCAAAAAGCAAAAATTAAACTTTCAAAAAAAGAAAAATTTAAGGAATCTTCATCATTTTCAAATTTATTATTTCTTCCACAAGAATTTAGTACAAAAAATTCAAAAACATTATTAACTTCAAACTCAATAAATGTTTCATCTCCAACAAGAAATATTCTTCCAGGAATTGATTCAATAAAAAATCCAAATGAAACTAAAACAATAGATTCAAGTCAAATTTTAACTATTTCCTCTTCAGAATCAAAATTTAAAAAACAAAATAGAAGAAATTCTACTTTTAATTTAAAAGAAGAATTTACTGAGAAATATTCAAGAAATTATAGAAATAGTATTTTAAATAATAATAAGCAAAATCAATCAATGAACATTGAAATTAAACCTAAAATTATGGATAAAAATTCATCTGAGAAAATAAAAAAAAATAATATTGGAAATAATAATAATACATTAATAAATAAAAATGAAGAAAAAAATGATAATGAAATAAAAGGAGATAATATAAATCTTATTGAAAAGAAGTTAAAAAAAATTAATCCTTTAGATAATTCCAATTCATTTTCAAGTATTAGTTTTTTAGACAATAAATCTATATATAAAAGCGAAAAAAGTAGAGTTGAAGATATGGTTAATTCAAAAAGTAATATTGATAATAATATTAAAAGTAAAAGAAGAAGTAATCATACTATTAATGAAGTTCAAGAAAATGAATTTGAAATTGAAACAAAAAAAAAACCAAAACTAAAAGTTTTAAAAGTAGATAATAATAAAAGAAGTAGTCAAAAAGAAGTAGAAATAACCCAATTAAAATCAAATATATTAAATGCAAGTCGAAGTGAATTATTTCATTTTAAAAAAATTATTCCACAAAGAAAAAGTACAGATACTTTTTTATTAAAAACAATAAATAAATTAGATTCATTAACTGAAATGTATAAAACTAATCAAAATTTTTTTCGGGATAAACAAAAAAATAATTCATTAAATAAAAAAGAAGAAGGACAAGATATAAAATTAGAAAATGGATCATCTCCAGATTTTGAAAAAAAAAAAAAAAAGAAAAAACTTTTCATCCAACTACTTCAATAAATATTGATGACATTAATGAAACTTTAGATAAAAAAAAGAATTTAAACAATAAAGAACAAATTGATAAATTAACAAAAGATTTGTCAGTTCGTAGAAGGAGTGTTTTTTCTAAGATAAATGTATCAGATACATCTAAACCTAATAATAACAATATTAAAGAGATCAAAACAGAAGTTGTAAAAAAACCTGATAAAGATAATTTAATAATAAATGAATTAGAACCAGAAAAAATAAATAATAATTCTATTTCAAATTCAGAAAATAAAAAAAAGAAAAGAAGAGGAGTTAATAGATATGATTTCATTGTATAAAAATTATATATTATCCTTCTCTAAAAAATAAAAATAAAATAATGTAAATAAAAATAATTATTAACTCTTATCCAATATAATGAAATCCAAAAAACCACAATATATAAAATATATATTATAAAAATAATAAATAAATAATTATAATAAATAAACAAATTCAAAAATAAACATAAATAACATATAATTAATAAATAAAAAACAATTCAAAAAAAACTACAAAAAAACTAAAAAATAAAAAAATGTCAATGCAAGGAATTCCTTTAGATCCAAATATCCAAGTATCTCAAGACATTCCATATGCAAAATCTTTCCCATCAAGATCTCAATCTCTCCCAGTAATAGCCCCAAGAGCACCTACCCCTCAAAATCCATTTGACGCTGCATACAACGAATCAAACTATGCTCAAAATTTAATCCAATCCCGTATAAATAAGTTAAACCAAGAAAAAAATATGTTACACCAAGTGAAAGAAACATACAACCCTTATATAGGTGACGTCGCCTCATTAGCAAATCTACGTACATTAGGGAATGCCAAGGGTCAACTAGCCAACCCTAATCTATACTCCCATACATTCATGGATCCAATCTACTATCCACTGGAAATGCCCATCTCTGCTGAGCCAGTAACATTACCTAAGATTGAGATGGGACATCCAATGGCTAAGAAGAAGAAGGATTGTTGTTTAGGTATTGAAGATCTTCTTGCTTTACTTGCTATGATGAGGAAGAATATCATTGTACCTCCTACTCAACAACCACAAATTGTCTATCAACCTCCTCCTGATATTGGTCCTGCGAAAAGACCTATTTATGATAGAGAATGGAAAAAAATTCCTAAATTTCCTACTCCAAAAAGACCAAAGAAGAAGGAACCTATGAGAATGAAAAGAGATTGGTGGAGACTTTGCAGAGATTTTGTTAATTTATATGTTTTCTTCTCTTCTGGAAGGAAGTATAGTCAATTTGCTAAAGTTAGAAATAATATGATTAGTAATAGAACTAAAGCTGTTGTCCAAGAACTTTCTGTTTTAAAAGAATGGATTATTTCAATTGAAGATTCTTTTTGGGAAGAATTTAAAGTTTTTAGAGATTTGGATGTTAGTTTTAAAAACATTGATTCTAAATTAAAAATACAAAGAGAATCTCAAAAAATTATTGCTTTTATTAAAAAATATTTAGAAAATTTAATTGGTAATTCTACCAAATTAACTGATATTCCTGAAAGAATTCAAAAAATTCTTTATGATTATATTAGGGAAAGAGCTTATTATCCTAAGAAATTTTTATCTACTTATCAAATTAATAGAATTGATTTTCATTTTTATGGTGGTTCTAAAAATATTAATGAAGATAGACAAGCTATGATTGTTGCTATATTATTAATTAGTTGTGCTTCTGTTCAACAAATTTTATTACATATGAAAGAAGTTTTTGTTGAATTTCAAAATTATCCTAATATTGATATTTCTGCTAAATATATTGGTTCAATTTTACATTATTTAGTTAGAGATACATTTAATAATAATCCAACTATGTTAAGAGAATTTTTAGCTTTGTTGAATTTTTATAGAAATTATCATATTTATAATGAACAAGTTGAAAAACAAGATGATGTCTTTAATAATAATATGGTTTTTATTGATAATGATGAATATGCTAAATCTTTAGTCCCTGAAAATAATATTACTAGATTTTGGGACTTAAATACTGAGGATTGTGAAAATTTTAAAAATTATATTTATTCTTGGGCTAATAGATTAGCTAAATTAATTAAATTAAAATTCCAGAAAAATGATCCTAATTTACAAATTAAAAGAAATCTCATTTATCCACAAGATAAAACCGTCTCTTATGAAATTAAACAAGGTCCATTGAAAAAAATTGGAGAAGAAGTTATTTATGATAGAGTAAGAGAAGGTTATGAATATGAATAAATTAATATTAAAATATATTTTTTATTGTTTTATGTAAGATATAATATATATTTATAGATTTAAATAAAATTAGAAAAATTTTTTCTTGGAAAAAAAATATAATAAAAAAAAATTTAAAAATAAATTAATTTAAAATTTAACTAAAAAATTATATATGTAACATAAAATTACTATTTTAAAATTTTGGAAATTTGACTAAGTAAATCATACCCTAAAATTTCATTAGAGCTTTTTTGACAAAGAGCAATATCTTTATCCAATAAAATTTCAAAAATTTTAAATTTTTTTTCATCTTCAATACTATCATCCTCAGCGAAATAATTAGTTAATTGATTAATTAATATTTTTAAATCATATCCAGAAGCAATAAAACTTTTCATAGAATCAACAATTCCATCAATTTTTTTTTTTTTACAATCAGAAACTAAATCATCAATAATATTATTAGGAATAATACCACAAATATCCATAACAATATCATTAGTAACTAAATTAGAATCTAATTGACTAATACTTTGTAATAAATTAATACTTCTTCTTAAATCACCATCAGAAACAATAATTAATAAATTTAATATATTATCACTAATAGAAACTTTTTCTTCATTAGCAATATATTTTAATCTTTGTAATTGACTTTCTTTAGTTAAAGAACCAAATCTAAATAGAGCACATCTGCTAGTAATAGGATCAATAATTTTAGAAGCATAATTACATATTATACAAAATCTAGTTTGTTCAGTGTAATCTTCTATTATTCTTCTTAAAGCACTTTGAGCATCATTTGTCATTGAATCTGCTTCATCTAATATTACAATTTGGAAATTTGCTTTTGTCTCATATGATATTTTAGTTATTTTTTTTTGAGAAAATTTCTTAACTTTATCTCTTATTACTTGAATTCCTCTTTCATCAGAAGCATTTAATTCTAATATTCTTTGTCTGTAATTTACTCCAAATAATTCTTTTGATAACTATTATTTTTTTTAAAATATTATATATAATTATTTTTTTATTTTTTACTGCTAATATTGTTGAAGTTTTTCCTGTCCCTGGAGGACCATAAAAAAGAAGATGTTGCATTTTTCCTGTTTCTTTTGTCCTTTTTAGCGCCTTTATAATATTTTCTTGATATACTATATCATCTAATTTATTGGGACGATATTTTTCCACCCATGGTTGTTCTCTTGTTTCTTCTTTTAATTCTTCTTGTTTTTTACTTTCTTGGGATCTTTTTAGAATTTTCTCATTCTCGGGGTTTAAGGATAAAAATTTGTCCATTATTTAGTTTTTTATTTTTTTTTTTGAATTAAATTATTTTTTTAAATGAATTAATTGTTTTTAGTTAAATTTTGTGGTTAAAATAAAAAGAAGAAATTGTGTTTTATAAACTTTATGAATAATTTGAAGAAAATATCCAAGGAAAATTGATTTATTAAAGAAAAAATTATATAAATAAGGAGTGAATTATTGTTTAATCAGGAAAATGAAATTATATTCAGGATTTAATTTTATTTTATTTAAATAATATATTATAATACCTTTTTAATTTGGAATTTAAATATAATTATCTATAAAAATATAAAAACCTGTTTCTTTGATTTTAATTTTTAATAAAAATTAAATCTTAAAAAAATATTCTATTCAAAGAAGTGTTTCAATATTTTTAATTGAATTGTTTAATGGATAGAAAATTATGATTTTTATAGTTTTTAAATATTTTTAAATTTAATAACAGAGAAATAGAATATATATTTTAAATTAATTATTTGTCGTTTGAACATTAATTTTTCTTCATATTTTTATTTTTTAAAAATTTGCAATTAAAAATAATAAATTAAAAATTAAGAAAAATTTATTAATTATTATTTTGAAATATTGAAATAAAATTATTTTTAATAATATGAGTAATAAAAGAAATAAAACAAATGATAAAATTAAAGAATTGGAAAATTTACCTAAAGTAAAACCACAATATTTAGCATTAGATGAAGATAGAATAAATATATTTATGTAAAATAACAAAATAATTTTAATTATAGAGAACTATTAAATTCAAAAATAAAAGAATTAACTGAAGAAAATAAATATGAAGAAGCCATAAAATTTCAAAATAAAATAAATGAATTGGAAATATTAAAAAAAGCAAAAAGAGTAGATATAATAGAAAGAAAGCTCAAAAAAGATTTAGGAAAATTAGAAAAAAAAAAAAAAAGAGAATTAATTGAATTTGAAGATGAAGCTAATAAAGAAAGAGAAGAATTATTTGGAAAAATAAAAGAAGAAGAAGCAAAAATTAATGAAAGACAACAAGAAGAAAAAAATAATTTTGAAGAAGAATTTGAAGAAAATTTTGCTAAATTAAACATTGGATCTTCACCTGAAATTTTAGATTTAGAAAGAAAAAAAGAATCAATTGTTAAACAAAAAAATTTTAAAGAAGCTCAAATTATACAAAATCAAATTGAAGAAATTAAGAATAAATTAGAAGAAAAATGGAACAAAGAAACAAAGGAAAAAAAAAAAACTAATGAATTAAATAAAATGAATAAAAAACATTTTAATGAAAAAAAAGCTTTAAAAGCAAAAAATGAAAATAGAAATATTGAATTGGAGAATAAAATTCAAAAGAAAAAAAATGAAATAGAACAAAAATATTTAAACAAAGAAAAGCAATTAAAAACTAATTTAATAAATCAAAAAATCCAAATATTAAAATATAACCAAGAAATTTAACATTTAAAAAAAGTAAAAAATTATTATATTAAATAATATAAAAATCAATATTACAATCCAAAAAAAAAATTTTTTTAAATTCATAATAGTTAATCAAAAAAAAAATAAAAAAAATAAAAAAAAAAAAAAATAAATTAAATTTCAAATAATATGTAAATAAAAATTTAATGGGGATAAATTGTACATCCTGTATGATATCCAAAATAACTCAAAAGGAGATTCCCCTTGATTTCAAAAATTTAGATTCATCATATACAAATTATATAATAAAAATTCAAAGTACATACCGTGGTCACAAATATCGTAAAAAGACATTATCATCTCATTTACAAAATTCATATTCAAAAAAGAGTTCATATGTAATATTAGAAAAATCAAACATATCTCAAAATCAATTAGATTTTCTATTTCAAAAATATCCTCCATTAAACGACAAAATTCAAGTAAAATTAATTCGTCTTTCTTTTCCAAATTTAGGTGAATATTCTGGTGAATGGAATCCTTCAAAGAAAGAAAGACATGGTAGAGGAATTCAATTATGGAATGATAATACAATATATATAGGTCAATGGAAAAATGATAAAATAAATGGTAAAGGAAAATTAACAAATCCAATTGGTGATTATTATGAAGGAGATTTTATTAATGATAATGCTGAAGGATATGGTTCATATATTCATAAAGAAGGTTCTTCTTATTTTGGTATGTGGAAAAATAATAGACAAGAAGGACAAGGAAAAGAAATTTGGCCTGATAAAACTGAATATGAAGGTGATTATAAAAATGGTGAAAAAAATGGAAAAGGTAAATTAAAATTAAATGATGGATCTTATTAT
>JAEEGL014865213.1_pt1 | contig 28937 bp, 22 predicted proteins | sample 9134231 | NCBI WGS metagenome assembly JAEEGL01 (sample SAMN16246548, study PRJNA631951) | gut metagenome | biome: gut microbiome; feature: rumen; material: fiber-attached | host: Bos | place: Iran: Karaj | collected 2018-10 | reverse complement strand
TAGAGTAGAAAGAGGTGTTGTTAAATTACAAGACGAAGTTGAAATCGTTGGTTTATCAAAAGAATCTTCAAAAACTGTTGTTACAGGTGTTGAAATGTTCAGAAAATTATTAGACCAAGCTGAAGCTGGAGATAACATTGGTGTTCTTTTAAGAGGAATCCAAAGAGATGAAATCGAAAGAGGACAAGTTATTGCTAAACCAGGATCAATTCATCCACATACAAAATTCAAATCAGAAGTATACGTTCTAACAAAAGAAGAAGGTGGAAGACATACACCATTCTTCAACGGATACAGACCACAATTCTATTTCAGAACAACAGACGTTACAGGTGTTATCGAATTACCTGCAGGTACAGAAATGGTAATGCCAGGTGACAACGTTGCTATGACAATCGAATTAATCACACCAATAGCTATCGAAAAAGGATTAAGATTCGCTATTCGTGAAGGTGGAAGAACAGTTGGTTCAGGAATCGTTTCTGATATCATTGCTTAATTTCACAAAATAATAAAAGACGGAAATTTATTTCCGTCTTTTTTGATTGAGTTAATAGGGACGGAGTGTCAATAGGGACGGGGCAAAATGACAGCATGCTGTCATTTTGCCCCGTCCCTATTGACACAAAGAATAAATTATATTACAAATCTCTTGCATTTTTAAATAATAAGTTATAAAATATTTCATATATTTAGGAGGAAATTACATGAAAATATTATTAGATGCAATGGGTGGAGATAATGCACCAGATGCAGTTTTAAAAGGTGTTGTAAAAGCAATCAAAGAAATTGATGCAGAAGTTGTATTATTAGGAACAGAAGAAGTTTTAAAAGGAAGAATTAAAGAATTATTTGGAAAAAATGATGTAAAAGAAATATCTGATAGATTATCAATATATAATACAACAGAAACAATTGAAATGGAAGATATACCAACAGTTGCAATTAAAAGAAAAAAAGATTCATCAATGGTTGTTGGATTTAATATGCTTAAAAATGGAGAAGGAGATGTATTCATTTCAGCCGGTAACTCTGGAGCATTACTTACAGGAGCAACTCTTTTAGTAGGAAGAATTAAAGGAATAGATAGACCAGTTTTAGCTCCAATGCTTCCATCTTATAAAAAGAGAGTAATGCTTGCAGATGCAGGAGCAAATACAAATTGTAAACCAATTAATTTAATTCAATTTGCACAAATGGCTACAATTTATTTAAAGAATACATATAATATAGAGAATCCAAAAATTGGATTATTAAATATAGGAACAGAACCAACAAAAGGAAATGAATTAGTAAAAGAAACATATAATATTTTAACTGAAAAACATGAAGAATATGGAATAAACTTTGTTGGTAATGTTGAAGGTAGAGATGCTTTCACTGGTGAGATTGATGCTGTTATTACTGACGGATTTACAGGAAATGTATTCTTAAAAACTGTTGAAGGTATTGGAAAATTGGTTAAAAGATCATTAACAGAAAGCTTAAAAGAAAATATATTTACTACTTTAGGAGCAATTCCTTGTATGCCAGCAATTAAGAAATTTGCTAAAACAATGGATTATAAAGAATATGGCGGAGCTTTATTCTTAGGAGTAAAAAAACCTGTTATAAAAGCTCATGGAAGTAGTGATGAAAAACTATTTTATTATACTGTAAAACAAGCTGAAAGCTTTGTAAACAGTAAGTCTGTAGAAATGATGATAGAAGAATTTGAAAAATTATCATAAAATATATTGACATTTTACATAGACTATAATATAAGATTGTTATAAGTTTAATTGGAACTATAAGGGGGTGAACTTATAAATGAGTTCAGAAGAGATTTTTGAAAAAGTAAAAAGAATAATTGTTGAACAATTAGGTGTAGCTGATACTACAGTTAATTTAGATGCATCTTTTATAGATGATTTAGGAGCTGATTCACTAGATATAGTTGAATTAATCATGGCATTAGAAGAAGAATTCGATATGGAAATTCCAGATGCTGATGCAGAAAAAATATCTACAGTTAGTGATGTTGTAGAGTATATAAAAGAAAATGCTTAATCACATAAGTATTAAGCAATGTTTTAATTAAATAAACAAAAGATGGAAAGGTTAAGAGAAACCTTTCTTTTTGTTTTACCTTCTTTAATCTGCTTTTTCACTTTAAAAATATTTGCAATTTTCATAAAAAAGTATATAATAGATACAGATTAATAAAAAAGGAGGTGTATCGATGAACTTCGAAGAAAATATTGGATATACTTTTAAAAACAAAGAATTATTGAAAACAGCATTAACTCATACATCATATGCATATGAGCATGGAGTAGAGAGTAATGAAAAGTTAGAATTCTTGGGAGATAGTATATTAGAGTTTATTAGTAGTGAATGCCTTTATAATAATTACTTCAAATTAAAAGAAGGAGAAATGACTAAAGTTAGAGCTACAGTTGTTTGCGAAGATAGCTTATATAAGATTGCTGAAAAGCATAATTTTAGTGATTTCTTATATCTAGGAAAAAGTGAAATTAATAGTAAAGCTCATAATAGAAAAGCAATACTTGCAGACAGTGTAGAAGCTGTGATTGCTGCAATATATCTTGATTCAAATTTAGAAGAAGCAAAAAAATTTATAATTGAAAATCTTAAAGAAGCAATAGAACTGGCTAGTGAACATGTTGGAATTAAAGATTATAAAACTGTACTTCAAGAAAAATTACAAAAGAATGGAACTGTATTAATACAGTATGAGATTGTAAAAGAAAAAGGTCCTGATCATGACAAAGTTTTTGTTGCACAGGTTAAATGCAATGGAAAACTATTAGGTGAAGGTGAAGGCAATAGCAAAAAACAAGCTGAAATGATGGCGGCTAAAAAAGCGTTGGAGGTGAAATAATGAGAACGCAATACAACATTCCAATCTTCATACCACATGCAGGTTGCAATAATGAATGTACATTTTGTAATCAAAGAAAAATAAGTGGAAAGCAGAAGATGGTAACAGATGACGAAATTAGAAAGACTATAGAGGAATATTTAGAAAGCTTTAAAGAACCAGATGCGTATAAAGAGATAGCATTTTTTGGTGGAAGCTTTACAGGTATACCAGTAGAAGAACAAGAAAGAATTTTAAAGGTAGCTAATGAATATATCAAAGATGGCAGAGTAGATAGTATTAGATTATCAACTAGACCTGATTATATTAGTAAACCAATATTAAAAATGCTAAAAAAATATCATGTTAAAACTATTGAATTAGGTGTTCAATCAACGAATGATTATATATTAAAAAAATGTAAGAGAGGTCATACTTTTGAAGATATCAAAAGAGCATCTAAATTAATAAGATGGTATAGATTCAATCTAGGACACCAAATGATGGTTGGTTTACCAGATAGTACAAGAATTGATGAGATAAATACTGCAAGACAACTTATAAAATTAAAACCTAAAATGGTAAGAATATATCCAGTACTTGTAATAAAGGATACAGAATTAGAAAAGGATTATTTAGATGGAACATATAAACCAGTTACTGTAACTCAAGCAGTAGAAACTTGTAAAGAGCTTGTGTATATGTTTGATAAAAAGAAAATTGATGTTATCAGAATAGGACTTCAAAATACAGATAATATCACATCACCAGATATTGATGGTAGTGATGTTGTTGCAGGTCCTTATCATCCTGCTTTTGGACAACTTGTTGAAGATAGTATTTGGTATGATTCTATTTTAAATAAAATAAAGAAGATTAGTGCTAAAGTAAAGAAAGTAGAGATAAAAGTAAATCCACAAGATGTTAACAATGTTATTGGTCATAAAAAAGCAAATATTTTAAAACTTAAAGATACTTATGAACTAGAGGCATTAGTAACAGGTGATGAACATATAAAACCAGGTCATTCTGAAATTGAAGTTTTAGCTACATATAAAAACTAATAAAAAAGCAGATAAAGGAATATTTATAAAGCATAATATACCCACTATTTGTAAATAATACAAATAGTGGGTGATTTTTTATGGAAGATAACAAAAAAGAAGTAGAGAATAGACAAGAATTAAATAATAAAACAAAGGAAAACAAAATAAAGAAAAATAAAATAAATATAAAAAAAGCAAGAAGATATTTAACCTTAAGAAATTTTAGTATTGATATAATACAAATAATTATTGGTAGTTTAATAATGGCATTTGGAACATCTGCTTTTTTGATTCCAAATAAATTATCTTTTGGTGGAGTCACAGGTTTAGCAACAGTACTATACTATGTATTTGGTTTTCCAATTGGTAATGTTGTATTTATTATAAATATTCCACTGTTTATATTAGCTTATTTAAAACTAGGAAAAGGATTTTGTTTAAAATCTGTCATTGGAACTTTTTTACTTTCTTTGTTTTATAACATCTTCGAAGACTTTTCAGGTATTACAGGAGATAAATTATTAGCATCAATTACTGGAGGTATAATTGTTGGAATTGGAAACGTTATAGTATTTAGTAGTCATTCTAGTACTGGTGGAAGTGATATAATAGTAAAATATATAAAAAAGAAAATTCCAAGTTTTAAAACAGGAACAATAACTGCAGTAATTGATACAATAATAGTTTCTATAAATGTTATATTCCTAAAAGACATAGAAATAGCATTATACTCAGCAATTACAATAATTGCTCTTGGAAAAGTCGTAGATACAGCATATGAAGGTATTGGCTTTAGTAGAACAGTTTATATTATTTCAAAGAAATATGCTGAAATAGCTAAAGCAATCAATGATGAAATGCAAAGAGGAGTAACAGGCCTATATTCTAAAGGGATGTATACTGATAATGAAAATTTGATGCTTTTATGCGTGGTGGGAAGAAATGAAATAGGCCATATAAGACAAATTGTTGATAGAATTGATAATAGAGCATTTATGATAATATCAAATACAAGAGAAGTAATAGGAACAGGGTTTAGTTAGAAAAACAATGCTAGAAGGAGTGAACTGTACACAAAAAATGTACAGTTGAAAATATAAGCAAAATGATTGAAGGAAAAATGAATAATGAATAATTAATAAAATAGTAGCGTAAGAAAGAGTTATATGATAAAATGAGCTTGTAATTATACTCTTTTTTAGGAGATAAACATGATGAAAAGAAATGATAGTTTAAAAGTTAAAAATGAATTAAATAATTGTTTAATTGAACAGACATATATAATAAAAAATACGCAGTCTTGTGAACCAAAGCATATTTTTGAATGTGGACAATGCTTTAGATGGAATTTACAAGATGATGGATCATATATTGGGGTTATTAACAAAGGAATCTTAAGAGTTAAGAAAGATGAAGAAAATGATAGAATCATTATTACAGGAGTTATTGTTAATAATGAAGATATAAAAAAAGTTTGTGATGAATATTTTGATTTATCAAATGATTATGAAGAAATAAAATCAAAGTTGTCTAGTATTGATGAATACTTAAAAGACAGTATTACATATGGTTATGGAATAAGAATACTAAAACAAGACTTATGGGAGACCATTATTTCATTTATTATCTCAGCTAATAACAACATACCAAGAATAAAAGGAATAATTGAAAGATTATCTAAAAACTATGGAAAGAAATTGATATGGAATAATGAAGAATATTATTTATTTCCAACACCAATAGAATTATCAAAAGCTAGTGTACAGGATCTAAGAAATTTGGGGTTAGGTTTTAGAGATAAAAGAGTTTATGATACAACTCAAATTATTCTAAATGATGTAAAGAAAATTAATTCATTTGAAGAAGAAAAAGATGTAGAAAAATTAAGAGAATCATTATTAGAACTTCCAGGCGTAGGTCCAAAAGTTGCAGATTGTATAATGCTTTTTGGATTAAAAAGATTTGAAGTATTTCCAATAGATGTTTGGGTAAGAAGAGTAATGAATGATTTGTATATAAAAATGGAAGATGAAAATAAGGTTAATAAAAAACAAATAGCAAAACTAGCAACTGACAAATATAAAAACTTAGCTGGATTAGCTCAGCAGTATCTTTTTTATTGGAGAAGAGATGCCTAAGAAAGTTATAAGAATTAATTAAAACGTAGATAAACATATAGGAGAAAAATATGGGATTAAAGATTGTATATGGTAGAGCAGGTACCGGTAAAAGTAATTACATATTTAATGATATAAAAAATAAAGTAGATGAATATAAAACAAACTTAAAGTTGAATAGTAAGATTTATATTATTACTCCAGAACAATTTTCGTATACAGCAGAAAAGAAATTACTTGATTCTTTAGATGAGGATGCTGTTACAATAGCTGAAGTATTAACTTTTGAGAGAATGGCTCATAGAGTAATAGTAGAATGCGGAGAAAATAAGAATACTTCAATATCTAAGTCTGGTAAAGCTATGCTTATATATAGTTTGCTTTCTGAAAACAAATCACAACTTAAATTTTTAGGGAAAAATGATGAAAATATAGAATTAGTTGCAACAGCAATTACAGAGTTTAAAAAACATAATGTAACAGTTGAAGCTTTGAATAGCGCTATAAGAGAAACAGAGGATAAGTATTTAATAACAAAATTAAATGATTTAAAATTAATATATGAAAAATTTGAAGAAAGTATTAAAGACAAATTTATAGATGAAAATGACAACTTAAATAAACTTGTAAATCTAATTGATAATACTTCAATGTTTGACGGAGCAACAATATATATTGATGAATTTGCAGGATTTACTGTTCAGGAATATAAGATAATAGAAAAACTTTTAGAAAAAGCAAATCAAGTGACAGTAACAATTTGTACTGATTCAGTTGAAACAAATAATATAAAAGAATCAGATATCTTTTATGAAAACAAGAAGGCTTTAAAGAAAATTATTGAGCTATCAAATGAAGAAGAAATAGAATTGGTACCATTATATGAGACTAAAAGATTTAAGAACAATGAATTAAAACACTTAGAGCAAAATTTATATAAGATACCATATAATAAATATGAAGATGAGATATTAAATATAAAACTATTTTTAGCAAATAATCAATATTCAGAAATAGAAAACATAGCAAGACAAATAGAAATAAATGTAAGAGATGAAGGATATAGATATAAAGATATTTCTGTTATAACTAAAAACTTAGATACATATTCAAGTTTGATAAAAGCAATTTTTGCTAAATACAACATACCAGTTTTTATAGATGAAAAAAAGGATTTAAATCAAAATGTTTTAGTAAAATTTATTCTTGCTTTAATAGAAGTTTTTGCAAAGAATTGGTCATATGAATCAGTATTTAATTATATAAAAACAGGACTATTAGATATGACATCTGATGAAATATGGTACTTAGAAAACTATGTCTTGAAATGGGGAATTAAAGGCGAAAAATGGTATAATGGCATATGGAATTTTGAAGATGGCGATAACATTAAAATAGAAACTATAAGAAGCAAAATCATCGAACCATTAATATCTTTCAAAGATGAAATACCAGCTAAAAAGAATGTAGAAGATATAACAAAAGCAGTGTATAATTTTCTAATTGAAAATAATATTAATACGAAAATTGAAGAAAAAATAAGTGAATTAGAAACAATTGGTTTACAAGAATTAGCAAATGAATATAGAACGAGTTATAGTATTGTTATAGAACTATTAGATGAAATTGTACGAGTTTTTGGAAAAATGTCGATGTCATTTGATAAGTATATTGAATTACTAAAAATAGGACTTAAAAGTAGTGAATTAGGTAAAATACCAGCAACATCTGATGGAATTATAATTGGTGATGTTGATAGATCAAGAAGTCATAAAGTTAAAATTATATATATAATAGGATTAAATGATGGAGCTTTCCCAAATGTTAATACTGATGAAGGTTTCCTAAATGATAAAGATAGAGAGACTTTAAAAAATCAAGGAATTGAACTTGCAAAAGGAACTGTTGAATTATTATATGATGATAACTTTAATATTTATAAAGCATTAACAACAGCAGAAGAGAAGATATATTTATCTTATGCATCAGCAGATAATGAAGGTAAGTCTCTAAGACCATCAATATTTGTTATGAAGCTAAAAAAAATCTTTTTAAAACTAAAAGAACAAAGTGATATTATACAAGAGGAAAATGAAATTGATATTTCTAATAAAGAAGCAACTTTTGAAGATTTGTTAAATAATCTACGTGACTTAAAAGATGAAAAAGAAATTAATCCAGTTTGGTTTGATTTGTATTACATTTATAAAAATGATGATGAATGGAAAGAAAGACTTGATAGAGCTGTAAAAGGTTTGAATTATACTAATAAACCTGTTCCAATTTCCAAACAAAATATAGATAAATTATACGGTAATACATTAAATACAAGTGTTTCAAGACTTGAACAATATAAAAGTTGTCCATTTTCATTCTTTATGAAATATGCATTAGGTATAAAAGAAAAAGCAACATTCAAAGTACAAAATATAGACACTGGAAGTTTTATGCATGAAACAATAGATTCATTCTTTAATATCATAAATGAAAGAGCTATAAATCTTAGAGAAATATCAGATGAAGAACTAGAAGAAATCATAGAAGGAATTATTGCTGAAAAACTTGGATTAAAGAAAAACTACATATTTACAAGTACTGAAAAATATCAGGTATTAGTATATAGACTTAAGAAAATAATTAAAAGAGCATTAAAATATATTATATATAGTATTACTGTTAGTGATTTTGAAGTATTAGGTAATGAAAAAGAATTTAAGTCTGGAACTGACTATCCTCCAATAAGATTAGACTTAGATGACGGAAGAAAAGTTGAAATTACTGGTAAAATAGATAGAATTGATGTCGCAAATACTGAAAATGAAAAATACATTAGAATTATAGATTATAAATCTTCTTTTAAATCAATAGATTTAAATAGAGTAGTTGAAGGACTTCAAATTCAATTATTAACTTACTTAGATGCGGCAACAGAAGCGGAAAAAGCTGAACCTGCAGGTGTATTATATTTCAATTTGATAGATCCAATAGTAAAAGCGGATAGGAATTTAACAGATGAAGAATTAGAAAATGAAATTAGAAAACAATTCAGGATGGAAGGACTTATAGTTGCAGATATTAATATTGTAAAAATGATGGATAAGACTTTAGAGCCTGGAAAAGCATCAAGTGTTATTCATGCTTATGTTGATACAAAGAATAATATAAGTAAATCAAAATCAAGTGTAATAAGTAAAGATGATTTTAAATATCTTCAAAAATATATGAATAAAATATTAAAACAAATATCCGATGAAATATTTGCAGGAAATATTGATATTAAACCATATAATAAATCAGGAAAAACGCCATGTGATTATTGCGAGTATAAGGCTATATGCCAATTTAATTCTGGTTTATGTAAAAATTCTTATAATTATATTAAGAATTTAAAGAAAGAAATTATTTTAGAAAAAATAAAGGAGCAAAAATGATAGATCTTTCTAATGAAAATGTTATACATGTAAAAAAAGGAGATATTGAATATCTTCAATTTAGAAAATTACTAGAGTATAAGGATGATATTGAACATTGTTTTACAATTAAACCATTAGACTTTGGTGATAATGAAAAAGTAAGAAATAATCCAGAAAAATATAAAAAAGAATATGAAAAATTTAGTAAAGAGATGAATTGGGATGAAGATAGAATTGTAAGACCATTCCAGACTCATACAAATATTGTGAAATGTGTTGATAAAAAAACAGAATTGGGAATATATCCAGTTGAACTTGATGATGTAGATGGAGTTATTACTAATAAATCTAATATTATCTTAACTCTTGCATCAGCAGATTGTATACTGTTATTATTCTATGATCCAATTAAGAAAGTAATTGGTGATACTCATTCAGGATGGCAAGGAACATTAAAACAAATAAGTAAAGAAACAGTAAAAAAGATGATATCTGAATATGGTTCAGATCCGAAAGATATTATATGTTGTATGTCACCAAGTATTTCTAAAGAAAACTTTGAGGTAGATGAAGATTTATATGAAAAGTTTTACAATCAATTTCAAGATTTAAGAAGAACAGATGAAATATTTGAAAAAGGCAGAATAGAAGATGGTAAACAAAAATATAATATCGATACTGTTTTAATAAATAGAGTAATTTTGGAGGATATTGGATTATTACCAGAAAATATTATTGAATCAAAACTTTGCACTGTTAATAATTCAGATTATATACATTCATATAGAGTAGATAAAGATAAATCAGGAAGAAATAATGCATTTATTTTTATTAAATAGGAGGAAAAAACATGATACCAAACAGAATGAAAAAAGGAGATATTATAGGAGTGGTAGCTCCATCAGATCAAATAACTGATGAAAGAATGGAAGCAATATTAGAATCTCAAAAATTAATAGAACAGGCAGGGTATAGAGTTAAGTATTCTAAAAACTTTAGAGCAAATTCAACTTCATTTGGTGCAAGTGCTAAGGAAAAAGCAGATGATATAAATGAAATGTTTGGAGATAAAGAAGTAAAAGCAATATTTGCAGCAACTGGAGGAGAAAATGCTAGAATTACATTAGATTATCTAGATTATGATTTAATAAAAAATAATCCTAAGATTTTCTGTGGATTTAGTGATGCAACAACACTTCTTAATGTAATCTATAATCAAACAGGATTAGTAACTTTTCAAGGAGCTTCATTTAAATCTTTTACAAGTTGGGAGACTCTAGATGGATATAATGAAGTAATTAAAAGATTAGAACTAGGAGAACTAGAACTTGGAAGAAAAGAAGAGTATAAAGTAATAAAAGAAGGACAAGCAGAAGGAATATTAATTGGTGGTAATTCGAGTTTAATAAATGATTTGGTATCTGGAAAGTACAGTATTGATTTTTGTGATAAAATTTTATGTTTAGAAGAATTAGGTTATGAAACGTCTCCAGAGAGAATGAGTTCTCATTTTTATAATATGAAACAAAATGGAATTTTTGAAAAATTAAAAGGTATATGGCTTGGGGATTATACGCATGAGTCGGGAATAGCAATAGAAAAAGTTCTAATGGATGTTATAGGAAATGAATATAATTTTCCAATTATAAAATCTGATAATTTTGGGCATATAGATAGAAGAATAGTAATTCCAGTAGGAACAAAAGCAAGAATAGATACAACTAATGAAGAAAAAATCAAACTATTAGAAAAATGTGTTGATTGATTAAAAGTTATTTATTGAAACTGATTTCAAGAGGTGATTTAATTGTACAATACATGGGAAGAACTAGAGAATTCAATTAAAGGTTGTAAAGCATGTAAACTGTGTAATAATAGAACTAATATTGTATTTGGAACAGGGAATAAAAATGCAGATATAATGTTTATTGGTGAAGGTCCTGGAGCAGATGAGGATAGATTACGGAGAACCATTTGTAGGAAAAGCAGGCCAGCTTATGAATGAGGCTTTTGCAGGACTAGGTATTAATAGAGAAAAAGTATATATTGCAAATATTGTAAAATGTAGACCACCATCTAATAGAAATCCAGAAGATGATGAAGCAGCTTCATGTATGAATTACCTAAGAAATCAAGTTGTTTTAGTAAAACCTAAAATCATAGTTTTACTTGGAAGTGTTGCACTAAAGAATATTTTAGGACAAGATTATGGTATAACAAATACAAGAGGAAGATGGATTGAAAAAAAGGGGATTTTATATCTGCCAACTTTTCATCCAGCTGCATTACTAAGAGACGATTCTAAAAAGATAGATTTTTGGAAAGATCTTAAGAGTGTGATGGTAAAATATAAAGAACAAATACAAGAATGAAAGTATAGAAAATAGAATAATAGGAGAATAGAAGGGATAAAATATGAATCATGATATAAATGATATAAAAGAAAAATCAGAATATTGTTTAAATTGTAATCATAAACCTTGCAAAAATGCTTGCCCACTTGGAAATGATATACCAAGATTTATAGAAAGAATAAGAAATAATGATTATGAAGGAGCATTTAAAGTTTTGATAGAGACTTCAATTTTTTCACCTATATGTGGAAGAGTTTGTCCTCATACAAAACAATGCCAAGGATCTTGTGTAAGAGGAATAAAAGGTGAAAGCGTATCAATTGGTGAACTTGAAACATTTATTGGAGATATGGCGATAGAAAATGGTTGGTATGATAAAGTTAAACCAATAAAAGAAAATAATAATAAAAAAATAGCAGTTGTTGGGGCAGGACCGTCTGGAATAATGGCAGCATATACATTAGCAATAAATGGATTTAATGTTACATTATTTGAAAAACAAGAAAAGATTGGTGGAATATTAAGATATGGCATTCCAGAATTTAGACTTGATAAAAAATATATTGATGAGCTTGAAAAGTTATTATTGAATCTAAATATTAAAATAGAATGCAAATATAGTTTTAATGGACAAGCGGAATTAGATTGTTTAAAAGCAGAATATGATTTTGTATTACTTTCTTTTGGAGCAAATTATTCTTCTAAAATGAATATTGAAGGCGAAGACTTAGATGGAGTCTATGGTGGCAATGAATTACTTGAAAACAAAGATTTTCCTGATTGCAAAGATAAAAATATAGCAGTTATTGGCGGTGGGAATGTTGCAATGGATACTGCAAGAACATTAATAAGATTAAGCCCAAGAAAAGTTTCTGTTATTTATAGAAGAAGTAGAAAAGAAATGCCTGCTGAGAATAAGGAAATAGAAGCAGCCGAAAAAGAGGGAATAGAGTTTTTATTTCAAAACAATATATTAAAAATATTTGGTAATGAAGAGAATAAAGTTAATAAAATTGAATGTATAAAAACAGAACTTGTACAAAAAGAAGGAGATACAAGATTATCACCAGTAAACATTGAGAATAGTAATTATTATATGGATATGGATTACGTGGTAATGGCTGTTGGTTCAAAAACTGATGAAAGAATAATGAATAAATTGAATCTAGAGAAAACAAAATGGAATAGTATAAAGGTAGATGAAAACCATCAAACAAGTGATGAAAAAGTTTTTGCATGTGGAGATTTAGCTGGTGGTAAATCTACAGTTGCCTGGGCAGCTCAAGAAGGAAAAGAAGCGGCTGATAGCATAATACAAATTAAATAAAAATACAGAAAGATAAGGAGGCATAAGAAAATGAAACAAAATACAGTTTTAGAGAATCAAAAAATAATTGAAGAAAAAATTAGAAAATATAGTCAAATGAAAGAAAAAGAATTATTTGATGAATATAAGACTTCATATAATGGAATTAGCATTGTTGAAGTTGATGATAGACTTGAAGAATATGGAAAAAATACAATAGAAGTAAAATCAAATAATACTTTTTTACATAGATTAAGAGAAGCATTTATTAATCCATTTAATATAGTTCTTATAATAGTTGCTATTGTTACTTTTGTAACTGATATAGTATTACCTGAAACAAAGGATTATGCAACATTTATCTTAATAGTAAGTGCAGTATTTATTTCATCAATAATCTCTTTAATACAACAAACTAAATCAAGTAATGCGGCAAAGAAATTAAAGAAAATGATTTCAAACAAAATGGATGTAATAAGAGATGAGGTATTATATGAAATTGATGTTGAAAATATAGTACCAGGAGATATTGTTAAACTTTCATCAGGAGACATGATTCCAGGTGATGTTAGATTTCTCGAAGTAAAGGACTTGTTCATTGATCAAGCGGCTTTAACAGGAGAATCTAATCCAGTAGAAAAATTTACAAAACCAAAGAGAGATGAGGATGTAACAGATATTTCAAATATTGGATTTATGGGAACAAATATAGTAAGTGGTAGCGCAACGGCTATAGTTTTATTTACAGGAAATAACACTTATTTTGGAAATATGGCAGAATCTTTATATAGTGTAAATGAAAAGAACAGTTTTGAAACAGGTGTTGATGATATTAGTAAATTATTAATAAGATTAATGCTAATAATGATACCAATTATACTTGCAATCAACTTGTTTACGAAAGCTGATTGGTGGTCTGCAGTTGTTTTTGCGATAACTATTGCAGTAGGTTTAACTCCAGAAATGCTTCCAGTAATTATGACAGCAACTCTTGCAAATGGAGCTATTAAGATGTCTAAGAAAAAGACAATTGTTAAAAGATTAAGCGCTATTCAAACTTTTGGAGAAATGAATATTCTTTGTACTGATAAAACGGGAACTTTGACAGAAGACGAAATAGTCTTAGAAAAATATATGGATGTTACAGGAAATGAAAATATAAGAATTTTAAAACATGCTTTCTTAAACAGTTATTTTCAAACAGGACTTAAAAACCTGATAGATGTTGCGATTATTTCTAGAGCAGAAAAAGAAAAAATGAATGTCTTGAAAGAAAAATATGTAAGAGAAGATGAAATACCTTTTGACTTTTCTAGAAGAAGAATGAGCGTTGTGTTAAGAGATGATAACAATAAGAGACAACTTATTACAAAAGGGGCAGTTGATGAAATACTATCAATTTGTTCTTATATAGATTTAGATGGCAAAGTTAAAAAAATGACTGAAGAAGCAAGAGAAGAGGCATATAAAGTATATGAAAAATACAATAGTGAAGGTTTAAGAATTTTAGCTGTTGCTCAAAAAAATGAAATACATGGGGTAGAAACATTTGGCGTTCAAGATGAAAGTAACATGGTGTTAATAGGATTTGTTGGATTTTTAGATCCACCAAAACAAAGTGCAAAACAAGCAATTAATGCTTTAAAGAATCATGGCGTTGATACTGTAGTTTTAACAGGTGACAGTGAAGGCGTTGCGTTACATGTATGTAAGAAGGTTGGTATCACTGTTAAAAACAGATTAACAGGAAAAGATATTGAAAATATGTCTGATGAAGAATTAAGAGAAAAAGTTAAAGAATGCCACTTGTACTCTAAATTATCTCCACTTCAAAAACAAAGAGTTGTAAGAATGTATCAAGAAAACGGTAATACAGTAGGATATATGGGGGATGGAATTAATGATGCTCCACCACTAAAACAAGCAGATGTTGGTATTTCAGTTGATACTGCAGTAGATATTGCAAAAGAAACAGCAGATATCATTCTTCTAGAAAAAGACTTGAATGTTTTAGAAGAAGGGGTAATTAATGGAAGAAAAACATTTACTAATATATTAAAATATATAAAAATGGCCACAAGTGGAAACTTCGGAAATATGATTTCAATTATTGTTGCAAGTTTGTTTTTACCATTTTTACCATTACTTCCAATTCACATATTAATGCAAAATTTACTTTGTGATTTTGCTCAAATAGGAATGCCATTTGATAATGTTGATAAAGAATATATTGAAAAACCTAAGAAATGGAATACAAATGGAATAAAGAGATTTATGCTGGCATTTGGAGCAATCAGTACAGTATTAGATATAATGTGTTTTGCGGTATTATGGTTCTTATTGAAATTTAACACTGTAGAAAAAGCTGTAATGTTCCAAACAGGTTGGTTTGCGTTTGGTATTATATCTCAAACAATGATTATTCATACAATCAGAACTCACAAAATTCCATTTATAACAAGTAAATCTTCAAAACAATTAATAATCTCAACATTTTCAATTGTAGCAATAACGCTGGTCATTGCATTTACAAATGTTGCAAAAATATTTGACTTAAGAAGATTACCATACAGATATATGGCTTGGATTGCAGCTCTACTTGGAATATATATGATAATAATACAAGCATACAAAAAGATATATATGAAGAAGAATAATGAATGGTTATAAATAATAATGATGATAATGATGATAATGATGATGAACGATTATAAAGAACAAAAAAATTGTAAGTAAACACTTACAATTTTTTTGTTAATATTTAATTATTAGGGTTATAGTAGTAATCTGCTGTGTATTTGTTATGACCTTTGAAAATATTTCTTAATTTAGTTAGGAATGATGCAAATGAATTGGTATTTACTGTAGTTAATGCCATAGATGGATTTAATGCTTCTTCATATTTTTTATCTGCTTTAGCCATCATTTCAACATAAAATTCATTAAAACCAGAATTTGTTTCAGTAACTCCAACTAAATCTCTGTATTTTACTAATGCTTCTTTAAAGTTTTCAACATCTTTTTTTGTAACTAAAGAATTATAGTAATTATTAAAGTAAGATGTATAAATCAATTTTTGAACACCTAAGAATACTGTTACGATTTTACTTTTTGTTTTTGCGATTTTATCATTAACTTTATCAAGTTCCTTTACAGACAAGTCTCCTTCTAGTGAAGCAGATAAAGTAGATAAAGAGTCTTCAAGTTCCATTAAATAATCAATGTTTAGCTCAACATCATAATATGTTGTTTTTGAAGTTAAACCAATAAATTTCTTTTTGAAATCATCATTACTATATAAAGTGCTTTCAAATAATGTTTTAAATCCTGTTATATAAGCCATTTGATTAACTAGATTGCATTGTAAAGGATAGTAGGCAGGGCTAGTAGTTGTAAGTTCAATCCCATAATACTTTACTGAATCAGGTTCGCTATTTGTACATTTTGTAGTTATAAGTTGAACAGCTGCTTCGTTTAAAGCAATACCAGGATGTTTTGATTTTGCAAAATTACAAAGACCAAGACGAGATAGTTCGCCGTTTGCATCTTTAACACTTTGTAAATAATGTAAACATTCATGAATTGCAAATCCATCTAAATTATTGAAATCAACATTTTCATTAAAATAGATTGATGAATTTCTATAATAATATTTTGCTTGAGCTAAATTATCAGGCATTGTAGCACTATACATATTTAGTCTTGCAATTTCAATAAATAAATTTTTATAATCTAAATTACCACCAGGAAATGCATCGCATATTTTTTGAGCGACATGTTTAGAAATAGCATTTACTTTTAAAGTATCTAGTGGTTTAATATTTCTAATTTGTTCTAATTCTAAAATCTCTTCAACACTCATCCAATTTTTTCCCATTTTTTTCTCCTTAGTACAAAATTCACACTTATATTATACTACTTCGACACATACAATAACATTTCAGCACTATTAAACTTTAATTACAATTTCATGACAAAAAAGAGGCTCTAATCATAATGATAGAACCTCTTTGGAATTTTTAGTTTATTATTATTCCATTATTTAATAACTATGTTATAAATCTTATTTTTAACATATATTTCTTTTACAACAGTTTTATTTGCTATTTGTTCTGTTACTGCTGTATGAGCTAATTGTTTTACAGTATCTTCATCACTGTCAATAGCTATATTGATTGTAGCTTTTACTTTACCGTTTACCTGAACAGGAATTTCTATTGTATCTTCAACAATCTTTTCTGGATCATATGTTGGCCAAGCTGATGTTGCAATACTTTCTGTATGTCCTAAAACAGTAGACCATAGTTCTTCGGTAATATGAGGAGCAACAGGGTTTAATAGTTGAACAAAACCTTCAGCATATTTCTTAGGAACGACATTTGTTTTATAACAACTGTTTATAAATATCATCATTTGAGCAATAGCTGTATTAAATCCCATAGTATCAAAATCTTCAGTTACTTTTTTTACTGTATAATTATATACTTTATCTAGTTCTGAATTTTCAGCATCTTGAATTTTGTCAGATTCAGTAAATAATCTCCAAACTCTATCTAAGAAATTCTTAACTCCATTTATACCATTTGGATCCCAAGGTTTAACAGCATCAATTGGTCCCATAAACATTTCATATAATCTTAAAGAATCTGTTCCATATTGATTTACTATATCATCTGGGTTTATAACATTTCCTTTTGATTTACTCATTTTTTCACCATTTGTACCTAATATCATACCTTGATGACGAAGAGTTTTAAATGGTTCTTTAACTGGAACAACTCCTTTATTATATAAGTAATTATTCCAAAATCTTGAATATAGTAAATGTCCAACAGCATGTTCTGGTCCACCCATATATAAGTCAACAGGTAACCAATGTTCTAATAGCTTTTTATCTGCAAGTTCTTTATCATTATGAGGATCAATATATCTTAAGAAATACCATGATGATCCAGCAGAACCCGGCATTGTGTTTGTTTCTCTTACACCTTGTTTTCCATCTATTGTAACATTTAACCAATCTGTTGCTTTAGATAGAGGAGAGGCACCAGTTTTTGAAGGACTATAATCTTGTAAAGTGGGTAATACTAAAGGTAATTGATCATCTGGAAGAACAACCATGTCATCACCAACATGAACAATTGGAATAGGTTCGCCCCAATATCTTTGTCTTGCAAATATCCATTCTCTTAATTTATAGTTTACTTTCTTTGTTCCAATTTTCTTTTCTTCTAGCCAGTTAAGCATTTTTGCAATAGCATCTTCTTTATTTAAACCATCAATAAAGCCTGAATTAATATGTATACCATCATCAACAAATGCTTCTTTTGAAATATCTCCTCCTTCTAATACAGGGATGATATCTAATCCGAATTTTGTTGCAAATTCATAATCACGAGTATCATGAGCAGGTACTGCCATAATAGCTCCAGTACCATAGCTTGATAATACATAATCAGCAATCCAAATAGGAATTTCTTTATTATTTACTGGATTTATAGCATAAGCTCCAGTAAATACACCAGTCTTATCTTTATTTAAGTCAGTTCTCTCTAAATCTGATTTTGAACTACAAATTTTAATATATTCGTCAACTTTTGCTTTTTGTTCTGGTGTTGTTATTTTTGCAACTAATTCACTTTCAGGAGCTAGAACACAGTATGTAGCACCAAATAATGTGTCACATCTTGTAGTAAATACAGTAAATTGTAAATCTTCATGATTTGCAACTTTAAATACAACTTCAGCTCCTTCTGATCTTCCAATCCAATTTCTTTGGATTTCTTTTGTTGATTCTGGCCAATCAAGTTCATCCAGACCAGCAAGAAGTGTTTCAGCGTATTTTGGAATATCTAGTATCCATTGTTTCATATTTTTACGAACAACAGGGAATCCACCACGTTCACTTTTTCCATCTATTACTTCGTCATTAGCAAGAACTGTACCTAGTTCTTCACACCAGTTTACAGGCATGTCTATAAGTCTTGCTAAACCGTCATTATATAATTGTTTGAAAATCCATTGAGTCCATTTATAATAATTTGGATCAGTTGTTGATATTTCTTTATCCCAATCATAAGAAAAACCAAGCATTTTTAATTGTCTTTTAAATGTTGCTATATTTTCAAATGTGAATTTATCTGGATGATTTCCAGTTTTTATTGCATCTTGTTCTGCAGGAAGACCAAAAGCATCCCAACCCATAGGGTGTAATACATTATATCCTTGCATTCTTTTAAATCTAGCCATAATATCAGTTGCAGTATATCCTTCTGGATGTCCAACATGAAGACCTTGTCCAGATGGATAAGGGAACATATCTAATACATAATATTTAGGTTTTGAAAAATCCCAAACATCAGTGAAAAATGTATTATTGTCATCCCAATATTTTTGCCATTTACTTTCTATAGTTTTAAAATCATATCCCATAAAAATCGCCTCCGTTTAAACTTATGCAGTATTATATAATAAAAAGGTGATTTTATCAAGAAATAATTGCACAAAGACTGCATAAAATTGAAAAAAATAGTTTAAAGTGGTATAATTATATTGAATGCGGCAGAGAAGCTGTTATTCAATCATTCTTGACCCGTGGCTAACGGGCCAGCTCCCTAATAAGGAGCAGAAGCCGGATGATTATCCGGTTGGAGGAAAAAATGGACTTTATTCAAGCGAGTCAAATCATGAAATCTATCCGAGCAAGGGGGAGACATGACAACCCGGTAGAACTGGGCTATATGCTCAGCTGTGAGTACGGCGCACAGATCCTTGTATCCTCAGTGGTACGGGAGATGGCAGCTGGTAACAAGTCGGTCATGCTTGTGGGGAAGCACGGCGAGGTCGCTTTCGGTAACATCAATGGCGAGGCCCAGCATGAAAGACTCTGTTCTTGCTATATGCAGGATAGGGATGGCAAAAACCCGGAATACTGCGATAGCAAGAGCATGGAAGAACTCAGTTCGAAGAAGGGGTTCTTCTGGCTGATTTGCATTTAACTCAGAAGTACTCCGGCACTCCCAATCCAACAATGGAGTGGGAGTGCTTTCTTTTTTTTAAAATTTTTTAAAAAATATATTTCATTTTAAAATTTGTTGTGATATTATTCAGTCTGATGTAAAAATATACATTCTAAAATATACAAAGGTAAAGGTGAGAAAAAATGGAAATTAACGAAGAAAAAAGACAAAAATTTATGGAGAATGCAGGAAAAAGAGTAAATAATGTAATGCATGATATCCAAATTTTAGAGCCTATGGCTAGAAGTAATGTATACGATTTCACAAAACAGGATGTTGAAGAAATGTTTACAGCAATGCAAGAAACTCTAAATAATGCAAGAGAAGAATTTTACAAAAAATTTGAAGAAAAAGCTAGAAGTGAAAGAAAAGTATTTTCTTTTGGAGCAAAACCAGCAGCTAATTCATATGCAGGTACAACAGGAAATGTAGGAATAGCAGGAGAAACATATGGAGCAAATGTAAATACAGAAGTAACAGCAGGAAATGTTGGAACTGGAGATATAGATGCATCTGGTGATACAACAGGAACTGGATATGATGATACAATTTCAGGAACAGATGCTGTAGATTATACAGGAAATACAGGTTCAGCAGATGAAGGAACAGATACTGAAGAAATACCAGCTGACATATTCTAGTAATAAACATAGAAACAATAAAAAATAGATTTTAAAAATAATAGTTTTAAAAGATTTAAAATAAAAAACTGAATTAGATCATTATGATTTAATTCAGTTTTATTTCTTTATTTTTTTATATTGATATTATTATATAAATTTCGAAAGGTTAGTAGTGATATAACTAATTGTGTTATTTATTACTTCCATATGATTTGGATTAGGGTTAAAAATAAATACATTTATAAAATAAAGTAGAATTAAGTGAACAGGGTAGAACCAGTAAAATAAATGCTTTAAATTTTTACCTTTTTTTCCATTATATAAATATGTAATGAAAACTGGAAGGATTGTATAAATTACTAATAAAACAATTTTATATTGTATTCCTAAAAGCTTAAATGATTCCCAATACAAGTAAACTGATAGTGCAGATATAGAAATGAACATTAATGGTTTATTGTTTTTAAATGTGTAAAAAGCAAATATTAATAATACACCAAATTCGCCATAATCAGTTTTTAAAAAGTGTGCCAATGTAGCACATAAAGCAACTCCCAACAATCCAATAATCTTATTAGAACTTTTATCATATATAGTAAGAGCAGCAAGTCCTAGGATTAGTGTAAAGAATATATTAAGCATAAACACTGTAGGTGCGAAAATTGAGTATAGCATCATTAATGGTATTTGAGAAATAATTGCAAAAATTCCTAATCTTAAAAAGTATTTTTTTAGATTACTTGTATGTGAATAACCTTCGCTTATTTGAAAAGCAAATAATGGAAAGGCTAATCTACCAATATAATTGCACCAAGATAATTTACCATATATTGCATATCCAGCATGATCAAAAAACATAGCAATTATTGCAATAAGTTTTATTATAAAACTAGACATTCTTAAAATAATCTCCTTTATTAATTATAATAATAAAGTATCATATTATTTGACAAAAGTCTATATTATTTTAATCATCCCAAAACAATTTAATAATATCGAACAGTTCTTTATAATCTCTTTTTTCAACATAATCATTTATGGTGATTGATATGAGATTTTCCAGTGATTCTCTATATGGTTTTAATCTAAATGTCACAAATCCTGATAAAATTAGTGATTTATTTTCTGATAAATAGTTGTTTAAAGAATTAAAAATGCAATTATAATTATAAAGATAATCAGAAGTATTAGATAACAATGCTGATATTGTTAAACTTTTAATAGTTGATTTATCCTTTTGAGAAAAATAGAAAAAATCATTATTAATAATATTACTTATTAATTTACTTTCATAAAAAATAAGAATGGCATTAGTAAGAATAGAAGAAATGCAGTTAATAAAATAATCTAATTCTTTTCCTTTATAATGTATAATTATATTTCGATATACTTTAAAAGATAAGCTAGATACATATACATCAGGTAGCTTTAAATTATATAAGTCTTCTAATATATAATCAATAATATCAGAATTGTTAGTCTTGATGCATATAGATTTCATTATTAACTCCTTTCAACTATACTTAGTGTTTTCAAAAACAAAAAATATATACATTTATAAATAAAAGCATATGTAATATTGTATTCTAAATAAAGATAATTGAAAGTTGTACTAAAATTAAAAAACGTAGCCAATGGCTACTTTTTCTTTTAGTATAATTACTATTAAATATTAAAAATTTAATAGTATAACATATAATCAATATCATCAAAAATTTTATCTTTTTTATTTATATCAGTTAAATAATCTTTATCAATAGTATCACTTTTTATTTGTTCATAAAGAGTTGTGAATCTTCCTATATGATCTTTAATACGTTTTTTTGCATAATCAACCATTGTTCCATTTGTAATGATAAATAACCAGTCACTACTTTGAGCTAATAATAATTCTCTAGCACATTGGTTTAATGCTTTTCTTTTTAAACTTGTTTTATTTTCATTAGGGAATAGGTGAGCAAGTTCGCACATTCTATCACCAGCAACATGAAGATGCTTGTGAACATAGTCATTTGTTTGATTTAACCAAACTTCACTATATCCATTTGCACCCCAGCTTGAACGACAAGGAGTTGATACTTGCATTTCAGGATATTTGTCAATATATTCTCCTGGAGTAATAAGTTTAAAATCACAATTATCATAATAAATCTTTTTGAAAAGAATATATAACCAATAAGGGCCTTCATACCACCAATGACCATAAAGTTCTGCATCATAAGGACAAAGAATAATAGGTGGAACATCCATGTGATCTGAAAGATAGTTTATTTGTTGCTGTCTACAATCAAAGAAATGTCCTGCTTGTCTTTCAGCAGAATCCATAGCCCATTGAGGATTATAGTAATCCTTATATTCTGTTTTACCAGTAATTCTATGATATTTTATTCCTGTATGAACTCTAGCACCATTTTTGGCAATATATGGTTTAATGTATTCGTAGTCAGCATCATAACCAATATCTCTATAAAATTCACGGTAATTAAAATCGCCAGGATATCCATTAATAGAACTCCATACTTGTCTTGAAGATTCTAAGTCACGACCAAAGGCTATAACATCACCATGTGATACTATAGGGGCGTAAGTTCCATAAACTGGAGTAGGGTTAGCATATAAAATACCATGTGTTTCTGTAATAATATATTCAATACCAAATTCTTTTAAATATTTATCTGATTCTGGAACATATCCGCATTCAGGAAGCCATATTCCACGAGGTTTTCTTCCAAAATATTTTTCATATGTTTGAACACCAACTGCTATTTGAGCACGAATAGTTTTTTCATTAACATATAAAATAGGGAAGTAACCATGAGTTGCTCCACATGTTATTATTTCTAAAACACCAATATCTTGGAAATGCTTAAATGCTTCGATTAGATTACAATTGTACACATCTTTAAATATTCTTAAATCTTCAGTAAATTTATCTAAATAATAATATGAAAGCTTATTTAATCTTTCATCATATGCTGTTCTTACAATTTCTTTTTTTGATAATTCGATACGTTTTTTTAGATAATTAATATATCTTTTTTGAAGTAGTTTATTATCAAGCATAGAAAGAAGAGGGGGAGTAAGTGACATTGTAATTCTAAAGTCAACATGCTCTTCCTCTAATTTTTGAAAATTTGTAAGAAGTGGTATATAAGTTTCAGAAATGGCTTCATAAAGCCATTCCTCTTCTAAATAACTATCGTTTTCTGGGTGATGCACAAAAGGTAGATGTGCATGTAGAACAAAGCTAACATAACCTTTTTCTTTATTCATTTGTTTCTCCTTAAATTAATTGTAGTTCTATCTATATTTGGTCAAAATATTATTTAAAAGATGAGATAGCACCAGATGATGGATTATTAAGACGTGTGTCAGCAAGTTCTTTTAATAAATTTTCACCATAAAGCTTTTTATAGAATTGTAATAAACTATTAAATCTGTATATAGCATTCATATCTTTTAAGAATGATAAGCTAACAAGAGCTCTTTTTGATATTTGTTTTGTTTTTGTGTTTTTAAACTCAAATTCGGTATCTGGGTGTATATTTTCAAATAATATATGATTATTTGGTGATTGCAAATCATTTGAAGAAGTAATGTATATATAAGGCGTTTGAATTTTCTCATTTATAGTAATTGGTCTTCTTCCTAGTTCAACATCGTATAAGCAATCAGGATCGTTTATATCAATATACCAGCAATTTGCAAAGTCATTTATATCAACCTCAAAAGAGTAGTTTTTGCTTAAATTATGAATAATAATGACTGGCTTTGTATCATTAAAGAAATATTCACCATATTTTTCTACAAAAGATTCTCTGTCTGCATCAGAGATTTCCCAATAAATAAATAACTTCTTTGGAGTTTGAGCCAATAGTTTTACAACTGTTTGATTGTATTTATATGGTAAATCATAATATTCAGGTTTAAATTCAGAACCAGCAGGTTTTGCAACAGCTTTTGATTTAGTAGTTTTCTTAGTAGAAGCAACTTTTGCAGGTGTTTTCTTAGTGGTTTTGGTTGTAGTTTTTGTTGCTTTAGTTACTTTTTTTGTTGTCTTTTCTTTAGGTTCTTTTATTTCTTTTTCAGATTCTTTTTTAGTAACTTTTGGAGTTTTGGTGGCTTTTGCAGCTGTTTCCTTTTTTGCTACTTTTTTAGTAGTTTTATTTTCTTCAGCTTTTTTTGCCGTTTTGGGAACCTTTTTTTCTGCAGTCTTCTTTGTGGTTTTCTTTTCAACTTTTACTTCTTTTTTTGCAGCAGCCTTTTTTTCAGAGGCTTTCTTAGTAGTGCTGGCTTTTTTTGAAGTTGTTGAAGCTTTTTCAACTTTAGTTGTTTTGGATGTTTTAGAAGTAGACTTTGAAGCAGGTTTTTCAGTATTTTTTTTTGTTGAAGTAGTTTTCTTTGTGACTGTTTTCTTTGCTGCTGCTTTAACTGCTTTTGGCTTTTTTTCTGCTTTGGTAGTTTCAGCTTTTTTTGTAGTTTTTGCAGTTTTTTTCTTTTTAGGTTCTTCTTTTTCAATTTCTTTTGCTTTTTCTTTAGTGGTTCTTTGCATTAAACTTCCTCCTAAGTAATTAATAAACATTCATAATATATACTATAATAAAAAAAAAATAAATTCAAGTAAAAAATGAAATATAAGTATAAAAATTATATAAAAAAATTTCAAAGATTTTTTTGAAGTGTAAAATAAATTTTTTTGAAATAAATTAATAAAAAATGTGAAAAAGTTGTTTACAATTTTTTGAAACTAATATACAATGTTTAGTAAGAATGTGAATACTAAAGAAAACGAGGAAAGAGAGGGAAAACCAATGAAAGTGTTAATGCTAACATGGGAATATCCACCAAGAATCGTTGGCGGAATTGCTAGAGTTGTACATGATTTATCAAAAAGATTAATTAAAGATGGTCACGATGTTACTGTTATAACATATAAAGAAGGTAACGCCCCTGAATTCGAAAATGATAAGGGTGTAAAAGTATATAGAGTTGAAAATTATATGATTAATCCAAACAATTTTATTGATTGGATTATGCAATTAAACTTTAATATGATAGCAAAAGCAAACGAATTAATATCAAAAGAAGGTAATTTTGATGTTATACATGCTCATGATTGGCTAGTTGCTTATGCTGCTAAAACATTAAAGAATTCATACGGAACACCAATTACAGCAACAATACATGCAACAGAAAGTGGAAGAAATAGTGGAATTCATGATGATGTTCAAAGATATATAAATGACACAGAATGGATGCTAACATATGAAGCAACAGAAGTAATTGTAAATAGTAATTATATGAAAAGAGAATTACAATATTTATTTGGTTTACCTTTCGAAAAAATAAATGTAATTCCAAATGGAATAAACTTAAATAATTATACTAATATTGATAGAGATTATGATTTTAGAAGACAATATGCAGCAGATAATGAAAAAATAATCCTATTTATGGGAAGACTAGTATATGAAAAAGGAGTTCAACATTTAATTTCAGCAATGCCTAAAATATTATCAGGATATCATGATGCAAAACTTGTTATTGCTGGTAAGGGTGGAATGATTGATGAACTTAAAGCACAAGCTGATTATTTGGGATTAGGAAATAAAGTTTATTTTACAGGTTACCTTGATTCAAAACAAGTAACAAAAATGTATAAAGCAGCAGATATATCAGTATTTCCAAGTACATATGAACCATTTGGAATAGTAGCATTAGAAGCAATGTATGCTGGTACACCAGTAGTTGTTTCTGATGTTGGTGGATTAAATGAAATAGTAAGACATGGAATAGATGGAATGAAGAGTTATGCAGGAAATCCAAACTCAATTGCTGATTCAATTTTACAATTATTATATGATCCACAATTATGTAACAATATTGTTAAAAATGCAAAAATAAGAGTAAAATCAGAATATAATTGGAACAAGATTGCACAAGACACACATTTTGTATATCAAAAATCAATTTGTGAAACGATGGCAAATAGAAAAGCAGCTCAAATTGCTCAAGAAAAAGCAAGCAAAACTAAAAGAGCAAGAAACACAGAAGGAGAATTATCAAATCTTCTTAAATTCAGAAAACGCCAAGCATATGCTTAGGATATACTAAAGAGAAGAGAAATCTTCTCTTTAATTTTTAGTAAATAACAAGAAATAAATACAAAATATTTTTAAGGAGGTATGTTAAATGAATGTTTATGATACAGCTAATAAATTAGCAACTGAAATTAAACAATCACCAGAGTATAATGAATATAAAAAAATGAAAGAACAGGTAAATGCAAATCCTGAAATAAAAAGTAAGATTGAACAATTTGAAAAATTAAGATATGAAATTCAAGTTTTAGCAATGCAAGGAACAAAAGCTGATGAAGTTAAAACTCAAGAAATGCAAAAAGTATATATGGAACTTGTTCAAAGTGATATTGGAAAAAATTATTTTAATTCTGAATTAAGATTTAATGTTTTACTAGGTGATGTAAATAAAATAATTGGTGAAGCAGTAGAAGAACTAATTAAATAGTGTTTGATATTTTTTAGAAAAATGGTTATAAAAAATTATAAAAAAACTATTGCCAAATAAAAATAGTTATATTATAATACATCATGTTGAAGAAAGATTTTAATTTTTGGTGATGATTACTTAGAGGAAACACCTGTATCCATACCGAACACAGAAGTTAAGCTCTAATGTGCCGAAAATACTTACAGGTTACCCTGTTGGAAAAATAGGTTGTCGCCAAGTTTATATATTCCTCTTTAGCTCAGTTGGTAGAGCGCTCGGCTGTTAACCGATAGGTCGTTGGTTCGAGTCCAACAAGAGGAGCCATAAATAAAAAATCGTAAAAGCTTTTATATCAGCTAATTTACGATTTTTTATTTTGCCTAAGTATGCGATAAAAGATGCAATAGGATTTTAATTTGAAACTTTTAAATATTTTTCTAATTCGCTTTGAATAAATTCAGGGGTCAAACTAAAATATACTGCTTCTGTGATATTACTTTTTTCAACGTGACCTGCCCAATATTGAATAACAGCCATATCTACACCTGCTTCTCTCCATCTTGTTATACGAGTATGTCTTAGTACATGATTGTGTAATTTATTAGGGGTAATCTTATATTTTTGATTAATTCTATCAAGCCAAGAATTAATTTCACTACCAGAAATAAATCTATTATTTTTATAATCCCAGAAAATCAAATTATGAATATTTGAAATATTCTTATACAACTCTTCTTCAATAATTTTTTGAGCTTCTAATGGCAAGTTAAGGATACGAACTCCTGAATCTTGTTTGGTTTTCAGATTATATGTTTTTGTATGGTTTCCAAGTACAACTATATCATTTTCATTTTTTGTTAGTGTACTTGAAATTTTTAATGTTCCTGCAGCTTTGTCATAGTCAGAAACAGAACGGGCAAGTAGTTCTCCGATTCTCATTCCTGTTAATAATTCTAGTTTAACGATATTTCTGTACTTATGATTTCTTAATGTTGTATCCAATAAATAATTTAATTTATTTTGTTCTTCTATAGTAAGGGCCTCTATTTTTTTAGTAGAATTTTGAGATATAGGTTTTGAAAGAACGGGATCCAACATTATGTTAAAAGATATTTTTCTTCTAGCATAAGCTATCTCAAATCCTTTATTTAAAAATCCCCACATTTTATTAATACAAGACTGACTGTATTTACTCATATAAATTTTTGAATCTTCAATTTCTTCAACAGATATCTTTTGGATTGGCTTATCAATATAATCTTTTGTACATTTTTTTAATTGTTCTAATGTATCTAAGTTTCTTTTATATGAAATACCAGAGATAATTCCGTCAATCTTTTTTTGATTAATATAACGTTCTATGATTTGTTGTAATGTATCTTTGCTTTTTTGAATATAAGTATTATTATTCAAAGAATTTTTTAAAGCTGTTACACGTTTCTTGAAAGCGGTATCAGTCTCACTGTTTTTCTGCTTAACAGTTTTTCTGACTCCATCATAAAAGTATTGATAAATCCATTTATCTAAAGTATTACTATAATATAAAGAACCTTCTCCGTTAGATGCTGTTTTTCTTTTTCCCATAAAAATAACCTTCTTTCCATTTTATATTGAAAAGCAAGGCGATTTGTTATATAATCACATCGCAAATGCTTTCCAAAGTGTAGTATTTGTGGCGGATACTGT
>JAEEGL013457938.1_pt1 | contig 28937 bp, 10 predicted proteins | sample 9134231 | NCBI WGS metagenome assembly JAEEGL01 (sample SAMN16246548, study PRJNA631951) | gut metagenome | biome: gut microbiome; feature: rumen; material: fiber-attached | host: Bos | place: Iran: Karaj | collected 2018-10 | reverse complement strand
ATTTTACTTGATTTTAAAAGAGGAAATAGAATTATGTTTGCTAAATTAGTTACTAAATCTAATAATGCATATGATTATAGAGCTTGGAGAGGTAAAGTTGTTTTACCTATTGAAAATGACAATGATAATGATTTAGAATATAATCCAATCACTCAAAAAATTAGATACAGTTCATCATAAACTAATAAATGTGAACATACTTGCTTTATTGTTTTTGGAGTTTTATCAAAAGATTATATTGGTTCTTTCCAAAATATTTTCTCATCTGAATATAATATCATTGACAGATATTCTGAATATGGAGAAGAAAATTTACGTAAACTTGCAGTTTATATTTCAATGAATGAATTTATACATGGAAATGTAAATGATTTATTAAGATTTGGCTATTATGATGTTTATAATTTAGAAATATATGATAATCTTCATGGAATAGAAATTGAATTTAAGTCTAAAAGAGCCACAATGTATATTTCATGGGAAAATGATTATCCTTCAATGTCTCCTTGTTCAATTAATCCTGGAGAAAAAGTAACTTTACTCAGGTTAACCAAAAATTCAATGTGTGGAAGAACTCTTCCGGATTTATTCAAAGTAAAAATATTTAAATTTATTATTTCAACAAATGAATTTGAAACTGGACTTATTTCACCATATTATTTTAGAGTTAGACCAATTTATTATGAACAAGAACCAAATGTTATAGAAATATTATCTGATAAAGAGACAGTTTGCCAAACAGTAGATAATTATTGTTATTTCATGATTCCATTAAATTCTCATGACGAAATTAGTACAATTGTACTTTATACTTTAAGTGAAGGTGAAAATGATATCTATTATTATTTAAAAACAATTCATTCTTCAGAATATGAAAATTGTAATCATCAATTTACATGTATTAATAATTTATTCCCTAAACAAGAAGGTGATGGAGTAGTTACTGCAAGAAGTAAATTTATTACAAGTGAAGGATTAAGATATGATAGAAAAGATTATATATTAATTACAATTCAAGCTTCTAGAAATCAATTATTAACTCTTGTTTCTTCTATGAAAACTTATATTCATTCTACTGATCCTAAATCAAGTAATATTCAACTTGCTTTTATTTCTCCAGAGAATAAAAGAAGATATAATATAAAACCTCATATTAAATATATTTATATCACTCATCTTTTAGGTAAAGCAAAACTTAATTTTAATGATGATGAATATAATATAACTAAAGGAACTAAAACTTTGGAAAATAGAGGGAATAATGTAACTTTAACAATATCAAATATTGATTATGATAGTAATTTAATTTTAGCAATTCAATATCTTCAAATTATACCTCCAATAATAAGGGAAATTACAGTAAATAATGAGAAGCAAAAAAATGAATATATTTATAGTGAAATTCCAACTATGTACCAATATAAAATTAATGTTCAAAGTACTGGAAAATACACTATTTTCAGAACTTATTTAAGAGATCCAAAATCAGGTCCTTTACATTTATTTATGAATCCTTCTAATTTTGCTTCTCCAAGTACTTTCGAATTAGGAAGTTATTCATATCATGAAAATATAATTGCTGTTAAAAAAGAAAGTTGGGATCAATTCTATATTACTGTTAATTGTCCTGAGAAATGTAATGGTAATTTAACTTATTATTCCAGTAATCATATCCATATGAATTTAAATGATCATTTTGAATTTTTAGGAGCGAGAGAAAGTTATAATTTAGTAATTAAAAGAGAATCTATTCCAAGTGCAGATTCATTACAATTAATTTTAATTGGTCCTCAATTTCCTCTTAGTGTAAATGATATGCAAATTGGAACTGTGAATAATTTAGATGATAGTGTTGAAATTACAGATCAAGTAAATCAAGGAGTTTTAATTGAAAATAATGAATTATCAATTGTTATTCATCCTAATCATCCTAAATATAATAATAGAAAATATATATATATTAGAGTAACAGGACCATTTGGACAATTCCTTAGATTCCAATCTAGACATATTGGAGGATCAAAATATTATGTTGGAGATCCAGCAATTTATGTTATTAAAACAAATAGAGATGATATGAATAAAGATGATTGTGTAGATATTTATGGACAAAAAGAAGGTCAAATTTATTCATTTAGACTTGTTCCTACTTATTCAGTTTCAATGAGAATAAATGGTATTTATAAAGCAAGTACTCAATTTATGGAAAATTATGAACATCAATATACTGTAAATAAAGAAAATCCCATTACTACTATTTGCTTCAAAGCAAATGAAACTACTGTTGTTGATGGAGTAGTGAGAAGAACTCCTAAATTAGCTTTTTATTTCCAAGTAGTACATTCTGATACAAATTCAATAAACTCTATCATAGAACCATTATATGAAGGTTGGATTTATAAAGATGATTTATCTTATCATCAAAAAAGAATATATAGACATGCTAAATGGACAAATGAAAAAACTAATTTATATATTAGAACTCATTTCGGAACAATAAATGCTTTTCAAGTTAAATGTACAACATTCCCTTATTGTACAGATTCAACAACTTATAAAAATGTTTCAAAATTAATTTATGCTTTTAGTGCTTTTGTTTCTTCAATTGATCCAAGAGAAGAATCATATTATGGTGATTCCAAGCAAATGATAAATATAGTAGAATGTATGACAGAAAATGGATGTACTTATTCATTATATTATCACGATCAAGAATCAAAAACGAAATTAAAAGAAAATGAAAACCATGGTAAATTTATTAGAGCAGGAGAAAGAGAAGGATATTATTTCTCAGATTTGAATTTAGAATCAAATTATAAATTAGAAATTAATTTAGATGTTTTTGCTGGAGATTCAAAAATAAATTTTCCTCCAGAAATGGGTTATATTAATTATAAACATATATTTATTGGTTCATCTGAAAAATATATTTTAGAACCGAATGAAGTGAATGGAAAAATAATAACATATACAATAAATGCAAAAACAAATTCATATTATGCAACATCAATTAGAATAATAGAACCAAAAGATGATATTTCAAATATTGGAGAAGGAGGGTTATTACTTCAATATTTAAATGAAAATCAATTACAAAGTAGAAACTTTCAATTTTGGCATAATATGCCGAACAAACCAAATGTCCCATATATAGCAAATTTCATTCCTATAAATTGTAAATTAACAGTAAAATATATATCAACTGATGAATCTGATGAAAGAGGAATTAAAAATAATAGTTTAGGTGTTTATGAAGATATAACAACTTCAGATTCAAATCCTTCAACTTTCGGTAAATTAGATCCACTATATAAAGTTTCATTTAATGGTTGGAAAGATCAAATTCCTTCAGATAAAAACTGTTATTTTTATGTTGGAGCATCAGAATCATCAAAAGAACATCCTACATTATTAAGAGAAGATTTAGTTTATACAAGAACATTATCTCAAATTTCTAAAAATGCAGTTTTTATTTGGCCTTTCCCTTATGTTTCTGGAAATGCATTAATTAAAGTTAATTTAAGAAATGAATTTCCTATTAGAGCAAATGTTTCTATTAATAACGGTACTTTTATTTCATCATATATATTCTCTAAATCTGCTGTTTTCGAAATTTCTCAAAAAGATCTTTCACAATGTGCTGATGCTGACAGTTGTTCTATTATGTTATCTTTAGAATTATATACTTATATTGATGTTAGTTCTTTTAATATTCCTGTTGAAGTATTATTAACTACTGGAAGAGGAACCCCTATTATGCTACCTAAAGGTGTATTAATTAGGGGAGGTTTTAATGATAATACTACTACTTATTATTATATTGAAATTTCTAAAGAAGAAGAAGGAGAAATTGCACTTGATTTTAAAAGAGGAAGTGGTATTATGTTTGCTAAACTTGTTAGTAAAGATGATATTGTCATTAATCCTAAATCTTGGAGAGAAAAAGTTATTTTGCCTACTGAAAATGATTATGATAAAGAATTAGAATATAATTATGCTACTCAGAAAATTATATATAAAAAAAGCTACACTCAAAAATGTGAAAATGTTTGCTTTATTATTGTCGGTGTTACTAGTAAACTTAAATTCCAAGGTTATGAAGATTATTTTTCCTCTGAATATAATATATTTGTAAGAAATCCTCAAAAAGGAATTAATAATATGGAAAAAAATGCAATTAATATTCCTATAAATGAATTCATTTCAGGTTCAATTGAAGAAAAGAAAGATTATTATGATACATATATTTTAGAATTTATGAAAGATTTCAGAGGATTTGAACTTGAATTCAAATCAGAAAAAGCTGAAATTATTTTATCTTTTGGAAATGAATTTTTAACAAAAGGTGATTGTGGATTACCTTCAGGACCAGAAATTCAAATAGTAAAATATAAATTAAATGATGATTGTGGAAATATGAAAGTTCCTTATTATTTAAAAGGTACAAAATTAAAAATCACAGTAAAATCAACAACAGATAAAGAAAATTACATACCATATTATTTTAGAATAAGACCAATTTTAGAAGGTGAAAGATCTCATATAATAGAAATTAATTCAGATAAAGAAACAGCATGTTTCAGTGAAGCAAATTCATTATGTTATTTCATGGTTCCATTATATTCATGGGATGGAGTAAGTAATATTGTTTTATTTGCAAATACAAAAAATGAAGATTCAAGAGATGTCACTTTCTATTATAAAAAAGTTCAATCTGAAGAATATGATCAATGTGACAATAGAGATTGTTGGCGAAGATTTATTGCTGATGATAGAGCAAATTCATCTGTTACTCAAGTAAATACTAAATATATTGTTATTAAAGGAATTGATTTATTAAAAACTGATTATATTATGGTTTCAATTAAAACAAAATATAAGCAAATAGTACCTATTGTTTCTTCAATTAAAAATTATTATACTTCAATTATGGCAAAACCAAATTATGCCCAATTAATATATATGTATGCACAAGAAAAAAGATTAGTGGCAATAAATGAATATGTATCTCAAGTTAAAGTAAAATATATTTCAGGAAAAGGAGATATTTCAATTAATTTATTCAAATATGAACTTCCTCCAATAACCCCCATAAATGTATTAACTCATAGATTAAAATCTCATATTGAAATTGAAAATAAAGAAGAAGGACATTTCCTTATATCTTTAGAATATAATTATCAACAAAAAGTTAATTTAACAAAAATAACAGTAACACCTCAACGTTACCAAAGTAAATTATTCTATGCTGAAGGAGCTCAAATGTTTAATTATGAAGTAGAAATATCAAAAGAAGTCAAAAATAATTATGTTGTATTTAGAACATATGCAAGTGAAGGAGGATTAGGAGATATGCATCTCTTAATGCATGAATCAGAAATTCCAAGTCCAGCAAAAAATAATTTTTCAAGTAGTCTATTTCATGAAAATATTATAGCAGTAAAAACAAGCAATGGTAAAAATCAGCATTTCTATATTACAGTAGTATGTCCTGAAAAATGTAAAGGTAATTTAACTTATTATTCCACTAATTATATTCATATGGATGCTAATGATCATTTTGAATTCATTGGAGGTGATTATTATAATTTGGCTTTTCTTAGAGAAACAATTGAACAATCTCAATCTATTCAACTTGTTTTACTTGGTCCTCAACTTCCACTTGATAAATCTTATTTACAAATAGGTTATGGACAAGATGATGGAAAAATTATCATTACTCAAGATATCCCAAAAAGTGGTTTATTAATTAATGGAATGGAATTATCATATATTCTTCATCCTAGTGATAATAAATATAAAGGAAAATATATTTTTGTAAGAGTTGGTGGATTAACCGGTCATTATATGAGATTTATGTCAAGACATATTGGAAATGGAAAATATCATATTGGAGATCCTGCTATTTATTCTCTTAAAGATAATCAAATAGATTATTTCAAAAATGAATGTGTTGAAATTATGGGAGCAAAAGTAGGTCAAATATATGAATTTAGATTAATGACCACATATGGTATTACTTTAGAAATAGATGAAAATGTTAAACATACTACAAACTATATGGAAGATTATTTGTCTGATTTTACAATTACAAATCCAAATAAAATTTATAAAATTTGTTTCATTTCAACTCAATTTACCGAAAGAGGAGGAAGACAAGAAGTAACTCCAAAACAAGCTTTTTATTTCCAAATAGTTAAAACAGATAAAGAATCAATAAAATCTGTAATTGAACCATTATATGAAGGTTGGGTTTATAAAGAAACAATTCATTACGGTCAATCAAGATTCTATAGACATGCTAAATATACTTCTCAAAAAACTAATGTATATATTCAAGCCAATAATGGTGAAATTAATGTTTATCAAGTTAAATGTACTAGTTTCCCTTATTGTCATGATAGTGCATTATATCAAAATGTTAGTAAATTAATTTATGCCTTTAGTCATTTTGTTTCTTCAATAAATCCAGAAGAAGAAAAACATTATGGTGATTCTAATCAAGTTATTCATGTTGTAAAATGTTTATCTGTAAGCGATTGCGCTATTAAAATTGAATATTTTGATACTTATTCTGAAATTAATTTTAAAGAAAATGAAAATCATGCTAAATTCCTTGAAAAAGGAGGAACAGAAACATATCAATTTAAACCTTTTCCACTAAGTGACAGTAATGAAATTGAAGTTAATCTTGATGTTTTTTCAGGAGATTGTATTATTCAATTTGATAAAGATAAATTACAAAATACAAATTATAAATATATATTCTTTGGAAATTCTGAAAAATATATTTTCCCAGCTTCAAAAGTAAAAGGACAAACAATTAAATTTTGGGTTAGAGCAAAAATGAATAGTTATTATGTTATATCTTATAGAGATGTTGAAACAAATAATGAATATTCTACAATAGGTGAAAGTGGTTTTCTTCTTCAATCTATTAAAAATGATAGATTTATTGAAAGATTCTTTTCTTTTTGGCATAATAATCCATCAAAAAATAATGTTCCATATATATTTAATTTAATTCCAATAAATTGTCATGTTGATGTATTTTATAAAAATAAAACTCAATTAAAACCAAATTCATTAGGTCATTATGAAGATATTTTCACTGCTGAAACAAATCCAGAATTATTTTCATTACATCAATTAGATTATTCTGTTAAATTCAAAGAATTTACTCAAACAATACCAAATGATAAATATTGTCATTTCTATATTGGAGCTTCTGAATCAACAAAGCAAATTCCAACTTTATTAAGAGAAAGTATGGTATATACAAGAACATTAAATGAAAAAATAAGAAATGCAGTTTTTGTTTTACCATATCCACATATTAAAGGAGATATGAATATAAAAATAAATATGAAAAATTCATATAAAATGAAAGCAAATATAACATTAAATGATGAATTAATTTCTCAAATAACTTTCACAAGATCTACATTATTAGAAATTTCAGAAAATTATTTATTAAAATGTGAAACTGTATATGGATGTCCAATAACTCTTTCTTTGGAATTAGCTCATGTGTTCAAGCTTGATGATACTGTTGTTCCTATTGAAATTGTTGTTTCTAGTCCTAGAAAAATGCCTTCTATTCTCCAAAAAGGAGTTTTTAGAAGTACTGGAATTAATGCTAAAACAATTGATTATTATTATATTGAAGTAGAAAAAGGAGAAGAAGGAGAAATTATTTTAGATTTTAAAAGAGGTACTGGTATTATGTTTGCTAAATTAGTTAGTAAAACTAGAGAATCTGAAAATGAAGATTCTTGGAGATATAAAGTTATTTTACCTAATGAAACTCACAATGACATTTATTTACCTTATAATCAAATTACTCAAAAAATTAGATTTGAGAAGAAACATACTTCATATAATGATAAATGTAATAATGGATGTTTCTTAGTTTTAGGAGTTAAAAGTAAAGATGATTATGCAGGATATGGAAATATATTTAATCAAGATTATACAATATTTGCAAGGTATATTAATTTACAAGAAAAAGATTTAAATAAAAAAGCTGTTAATATTCCTATTAATGAATATATTATTGGTTCTCTTGAAAATACTGAAAAAGAAGGACAAATTGATTCATATATTATTGATTTATATGATAATTATAATGGCTATGAAATAGAATTTAAATCTGACAATGCAATATTAAAATATAAAATATCAGATAATTTCACAGAAATAAATAAATATGAAAAAGTAACAGGAATGAAAGAAACATTAATTAGAAAAGTAACTACTTCAAATCAAATAACAAAAAATAAACAATTAAGAATGATTATATATACAGAAAAGTTAGGAAATAACAAAATAACACAATATAGATTAAAAGTTAGACCAATTCTTAAAGATAGACCTCATCTCCTTGAAATAAATTCAGATAAACCAATAATTTGTGATGCTAAAAGTGATGATATATGTAATTTTTATCTTCCTTTATCTACATTTGGTGGAGTAAGTGATTTAGTAGTTTATGTTGATGCCAAACATGAAATAGATTTATATTCAACAGTAACTACATCAGATTATTTCGGTAATTGTGATTATTATCAATGCTTTACTGATGTTCTTCCTTCTAAATATAGATATATTCAATCATCAGAAAGACAAAATAATAAAAATTATTTATTAATTAATACTGCAAATTATCAGAAAAATGATATTCTCCTATTTTCAATAACAACAAGAGCAGAACAAAAAATAAGTTTATTCACATCACATAAATCATATGTTAATTCAACAATTTCAACTCCAAATACTCTTCAAATATTAAACCTTATTCCATTTTCAGATCAGTCCATAATATTAAATGATATAGTAACAAAAATAAATATAACTTATATTCAAGGTATAGGAAAACTTTCATATGGTAAGGATTATACTTTAAATTTAAATTCAAAAAGTATGTTGTTACCAAAAATCAAAAATAATAATATTATTAAAATAGAAAATACTGATCCATCACAACATCTTATTTTAACAGTTAATTATGATATTAATTCTGATAAAATTAACCCTATTAGACCAGATCCAATTGCAGATGTTCCTGATCCTGTTCCAAGTAAAAAAGATGATAAAAAAAAACCTTCTTCTTCAGGAATTAGTTCTTTATTGATATTTGCTTTATTTTTAATTTTAATTGCCATTGGTCTAGCTGTTGCTTGGAAATTAATGAAATTAAAACAAGATAATGAAAAATATAAAAAATCTGTTGAGCAATTATCTCTTACTTTAAGTGGAAAAGAAGTTGAAAATCCTCAAAAGCAACCATTGATAAATGAAGAAAATAATTTATTGTTTTCTTAAAATAAGTTTTAGAGTTTTAAAAAGATAATATTTATATTATTTAAATAAATTAATATTACATATTGCTTTATTTATTTCTATAGTATTTAATTTTTCTCATTTCTTTTTCTGTCTTTTATTTGTTTGTGATTTTTGAAATTTATTTTATTTATATTCATATCTTTTCAAATATTTCTCACATCTTTATCCAAATTGCTTGTTCAATATTAATTATTATACAATTATCTAAATTATCATAAAATATAATTTATTATACTTTTACTTATTACATTTATCATAATTAATTTTTTTAAAGTAAATTTGAAGCTTTATTATCATTGAATAAATAAATTAATTTATATTTTATTTAAATAAGTACGTTATCCATTTTTCTTTAAATAATTTAATATAATATTTTTATCCATATTAAATTCCAATTTATATTATTTTTCAATATTTATTAAATATTTTAATATAAAAAGGAAAAAATTTCAAAAATATATAATAAATATAATAACAAGTTATATCGGCTCTGATAATTCAAAAAATAAAAAATTTTTGTATTTCCGGATTCAATAGAAACGAAGAATTCATAGAGTTCTTCAAAAAGAAAATAAAAGAGAAAAAAAAATATTTAACTCATTTTAAAACAATAATATTATATTAGATGATAATTATATTTCAACTATATCTGACTTTAGAATAAATATTAAATAAAAAAATTAATTAAATGAAATAATAAAAAAAGAGGAATAAAAAAAAGAAGTTAATGAATTAACAAAAAAATCAAAATGAAATATTAAGATAAATAATAGCAGAATAATTGGAATAACTATTAGTAAAAAAATTCTTATTTTAAGAAGGAAGGTGTTAAAAATTCTTTTTAACTTGATTTTTTTTAAGGAGTTTTAAAAATAAATTTTAATTTATAGGAATTTTAAAGTTAATTTAATTTATTGATTTCTTACCCAAATTACTTATTTTTAATTCATTATCTTATTTATTTTATTTATTTTTATTCTATTAAATTGTTTTTTATTATTCTTTTCCTTTTCTTTTTTCCTTAATTTTAAATATAAACCTTATTTCTTATGTTTTTCATACTCCAAGAATTTCAAGTTTTCTAAATTATCAATGATAATTCTTAATAAAATTTTAAACATTTTCATTTCGATATTTTAAATATTATAATCATGTAAATCATCAGAGATACAAATTTATTATCTGTTATACGTCATTAACTAAAATATAATATTTTCAATACAATACAACATAATTTTTAAACTTCCTTCATTAAAATTTTTAAAAAATTTGTTCAATATATAAATTAAATTAAAATTAGTATTATTAAGTTTCTTTTAAAACTTAATATTTAATATTTTTCAATTATTAGACCATTTTGATAAAATCCATATTGAAAAATATTTGAATTATCAAAATATTCCATTCCATATCCATTTGGAAAATCATTTTTCCATTCACCTTTATATATTCTTTCACCAACAATAATCATTTCTCCATATCCTTCTTTTTCATCATTTTTCCATTTTCCTTTATAAATTCTACCATCATTATATTTATATATTCCATATCCATTTCTTTTATCATTTATAAATTCACCTTCATATATATCTCCATTGTTAGATTTATATATTCCAAATCCATCAAATTTTCCATTTTTAACAAACCCTCTATAAGAAGAACCATTGGAATTAAAATGAACATAATAACCATTTTCAATTTTATCATTTTTCCAAAATCCAATTTTTTTGAAATTAGGTTTTTCTTGATAAATCCCAAAACCATTTTTTTTTCCATGAGCTAAAAAACCAATATAAAATCTATATCCATCAGAAAAATAACAAGCTCCAAATCCATTTCCACTTCCATTTTTATGTAAACCAACATAACCTTTATTTCCATTAGAATGATAAAAAACTCCATATCCATGATGTAATCCATTTTCATATTGTCCTTCATAATCCTTTGAACCATCTTCATTAAAATAAATTCCATATCCATCTAAATTAGAATTTTTAAATTCACCTTCATATTTTTCTTTTGGATTATTCCAAATTCTTTTTCCTATTCCTTCTTCATTATTATTTTTCCATTCACCTTCATATATTGAACGAAAAGTTGTTAAAATTCCTATTCCATTCTTATTTTTATTTTTTATTTCTCCTTCATATTTTTCACCATTTAAAGAATATTTAATACAATAACCTACACTTAAATTATTTTTATATTCTTCTACCTCAATATCACCATTTGGATAATATAATATTCTAAATTCTTCTTTTAAACCATTTTTATAATAATTTTGCATAATTAATCCATCTGAATATTTATATAAATGAAATCCTTCATTCAAACCATTTTTTTTATTTCCTTTTTGAATACTTCCATCTTTATAAAATGATAAAATATATCCATTCATTTTTCCATTTTTAAAATAACCAAAATCTTTTCCTCCTCCATCATAATATAATTTAATACCTCTTCCATTCTTTTTTATTTGTTCATCTTCTCTTATTATTTCTCCGTAATAAAAATATCCAGTTTCTTCATCATATTTTTCAATGAATTCATACTTTTCTTCATTTAAAGGTTTTAATTTAGTTAATAAATATTCTTTTTCTTCTTTAGTTATTTTATAATCTATATTAATTAAATTCTTTGATTTTTCAAGGATACAATTATAATTATTATTCAAAAATGAATAATATTTTTGAGTTTTTGCTAAAATATGAAAATTTTTATCTATCTGACAATTCAATGATTTAAAACTAAAAAGATTTTTAATATTTTCAATTATTTCATAATTTAAATTACTATTTTTTTCCATTTCTTTATAACTTTTGATTAAACTATTACATAAATTAATTTGTGTTTGATTTATATTTATAAACCTTTCAATTGTATTTATGAAATTATTGTGATATTTTATAAATTCATTATAAATATTTTTAGTATTCATTATAAAAGTTTTGAAATCTATTTCAATTTCTAATAATTTCTTTTCATATTCTTTAATTTCATTTTTATTGAATTTTATTGTATCTATATCCACAATTTTATGATTTAAATGATTTTCTTTACAATCTTCACATAAATGAATTGAACATATTATACAAAACGAAATTATATTTTTTTTATGTTTATTACAATAATTATCAAATTTTGAAATTAATATCATTTCTTTATGTTTATGATCTTTCGAATGTTTTAAACAAAAATATTTGTTACATTGATAACAAAATAAAAAATCATTTTCATGCTTTTCATTTTCATAACTACATTCAATTGATGAATGATTACTTAAATTTCTTTCATAAAAATCTTCTAAATTCTCAATATTATAATGTCCTTTTTCACATCTTGATTCAATTTTAATTTTTTCATTCTCATATAATATTCCAAATAAAATTAAATTGGTACAATCTTTACATCTAAATGTTATTTCTTTATTAATTATATTTTTAAAATTAAATTCAGGAAATTTAAAACCTTGAAAATTATTATAACTTTTAAAAAATAAATGATTAAAATAATCTTCCCATGAAATTCTTTTATTTGAATCAATAATTAACATTTTTTGTAATAAATCATCTAATTCATTATTCCCACTTTTTTTTAATTCAATATTTATTACATTGTTATTTAATTGATTGTTACATTCACAAGGATATTCTTTAAATATCATATAATAAATTATAACTCCTAAATCCCATATTTCATTTTTTGAAAAAAATTCATTTTTAAAGATGAATAAATTATTATCTTTATTTAAATAATAATCAGATAATTTAATTAATATTCTTTTCATTTTATCTATTGATATAAAAATATTTGAAAGTTTGAAATTTTTATGATTAATATTTTCCTTATTTAATTCTTTTAATATTATATTCAATTGAATTAAAACTTCTTTTGTTTCTTCAATTGATAATCCATTATTTCTTATTTTAATATATTCTTCTAAACTTATGATACAATGTTCCATTATTATATAAAAATTATCTTCTGAATCAATTATTTCCATTACATTAATAGAATTTTTTAATTTTAATAATTCTTTTATTTTAGAAAAATATTCATTTACATTATTATTTTTTGATTTTTCAATTTTTTTAATTATAACATGTTTACCAGTTTTTTTATCTTTTGCTTTTATTATATTTTCACTATCTCCTAATTTTCCTGTTTTTTCATATTTATTCCATATCATTTTTTTTAAAAAATTTTATATATTATAGATTGGAATTAATATTTAAAATTTTTTTAACTGAATAATAATTATATTTAACTAATTTTTACTTGGTCTTTTTTTTCTTTCACCTAAAAGAGAATTTGAATCTATTATATTGATTTATATTGTTAATATATTTCATCTCTTCTGAAATTTTTTTGCATTATTTCACTATTCATTTTAAATCTATTTATTATTATAATAATAATTTTTTTAATATATTTTGTTTGAATATTAATATTACAATCCAAAACTTTTTTTATAAATGAAAATATTTTTTATTGAAATAGAAAAAACTTTTCCATCAAAACATATTATTTTAATAGTTAATTATGATATTAATTTTGATAATTAAAGGAGATACCATTATGACCTTTTTATCTGTTCTAAGTAAAAATTGATGATAAAAAATTGGTCCTTTATTATTTTTAATTTTTAATTAACATTGGTCTGGCTATTTATTCGAAATTAATGAAACTAAATAAAAAAAGGAAAAATATAAAAAAATATTGCTCAATTAAGTAATACTTAAGAGGAAAAGAAGTTGAAAATCATTAAAAACAACAGTTGATAAATGAAGAAAATATTTATTGATTTTTTATTGATTGTTGTTAGAGAATAATATTTAATATTGATTAAATAATTAATATTATATTATAAATTCTGCCACCACATAACTTATCATTTATATTTAATGTTTCATAAGCGAAATTTGAATAATTAAATGATGAATTATTTAATATCCCATCTAAATATGGTAATTTATAGAATTTTATAAATTTTAGAAAAAAATTTTATCTTTAACTATTTTTATTATACATTTAATCATATTAAAATTTCTAAATGAAATAAAAATTCATAAAATCACAATTTATTTTTAATCAATTTAATTAACATGAAATAACCCGAATGAGTTTTATTTTGAGAAAGTTATTCAAAAATATATATAATATATATTTGAATTATTAAATTTAATCATTTATAATTCTTTAATTTCTTTACTTTGATTTTATAAATTTTAAATTTTTAACATATGATAAATAATAATAATTATTATAATAACCAACAAAAATAACAAATTTAAAGACCTCAATTTAATTAAATAAATAACTTATATTAAATTTTGAGTGAGAAAAAAAAACAAATATAATGTTTGAAAAATATATTTTATAGTTTAATTATTTTTATATTGGATAATATTGGGGATTGGGGATTGGGGATTTGGCCCAATCCCCAATCCCCAAAAGAATTTTTATTCTTTTTGTTATAAATAAACAGAATAAATATAATTTTAATTTAATATTTATTTTAAAAATAAAAAATATATACATTTAAATAAAAATGTTAGAGAAAGATAATAATATTCCTGAAGAAGAAAAAAATAATGAAATGGATAAATATTTGAATAAAATTTTAGATAAATATAATTTTATTGATTTAATTTTTTTAACAAATGAAGAAGGAGCAACTCTAGTAATGACAAATAGAAGAAAAGGAGAAGAATCAATGGATGAAAATAATAAAATACAAATATTATTTGGTTATAAATTTAAATCTTTTTATGAGCAATTTTTAAAAACAGGAAAATGGGGAGTTAATAGTATTGTTGCTTATTATGATAATCATATAGTTTATCAAGAAAAAATAAATAAAGATTATTTTATTCATTTTGTTTGTATAAAAGAAAATTATAATCAAGAAATTTTAAAGGAAATTAAAGAAGATATTGAAGAAAAATTACTTAAAGAAATGAAAACTTTAGAAAATTTGAAAAAAGAAATCAACAAAGACAATTAAATATTAAAATAATTTTATTAATATTTAAAATAATATAAAAAAATATAATGGAAATAAAAAAATTAAAATTTAAAATTTTTTTAGAAGACAAAAATAGAAATGATAATAAAGTAAAAGGTATTACAATTGATAATATGAAATTTTTATTTAATAAAACTTCTATTTCACTTTTTGGAAATTTAATTTCAGCTAAATTATTTTATAAATTAAATCAACTTAACTCACATAATAAATTAGGAGATTTTTTTGAAATTGAACATTATTCAAAAGATAATAAAAAAATAATAACAATTTTATCTTTAATTACTGATTTAGAATATCATATTAGAATAAAAACATTAGGAAATAATTTTGATGATAATCAAATGATAATTGATTAAAAATATCTTTAATTAAAAAATTTTTAATTTTTTTTATTTTTTATTGTATTATTTTATATTTTTAATATACTTAAAATGACAGAAGAAATTAAGAAAGATGAATTAAGAGATATTAGAAATTCTATAATAGGTTCTTTTGATAATAAATTATATTTTCTTCAAAATAAGAAATATTATACTTTATTAGATAAATATCTATCCAAAGCAGAATATCCAGATAAAGAAGAATTAAATTTAACAATTTCAATAATTAATTCTTATATAATATTTCATCATAAAATTATAAAATCTATTTTAATTAATAAAGAAGAACTTCAAAATAAGTATCTTCAATTACCAAAAGTTACGATTCAATATATTCAAAACACTCCATTTCAAAAAGAAAATAATGCAATTTTTGAAAATTTATTTCATCTTTTATCTAATTTGATTTCAATTGAATTTTTTGAAGTTGAACAATATTTTAATAGTTTTTTATTAAATATAGAACAGTATATGATTAATGAATCGATTTTTCAATCTTTATGTATTGTTTTATCTAAAGTTTGTGAGAATAATTATTTTAAGCAAATAATAACAAAAAATAACAATTTAATAGATAAAATAATTAGAAAATTTTATAAGTCCAAATTAGGTCAAAAATTTCAAAAAACTTTAATTAAACTTTTAATATCTTTAACAGAAGAAGATAATGATTTTTGTAAAATGCATGTTGGAAAAAATACAAAGTCTTTTTTTGAAAAAATTAATAAACAAATTAGATTTTATGAGAAAGAAATTCAAATTCTATCAATTAAATTATTATCAAATGTTGTTATTGCTTTTAAAGAAAATGATATTTCTTCTTTTTTAACAGAAGAAGCAAAAGGCTTAACATTTTGGTCTTTAAAAATAATATTTGATTTAATTTCAAAAAAAGATGAAAATGCTTTAGATTTAGATAATAAAATAATATGTTTATCTTCTTTAGGAACTTTATTAAAATATTCTGAATCAATTCAAAATCACTTTAATGATTTAGATGGTATTAATTTAATTTTTAAAGAATTTGATTCTTTATATTCAAATGAAGAAATGAATCAAATAAATGAAAAGATAAAAAATTTAAAGAAGAATAAAAAAAATGAAAAAGAAAGTGCTCCAAAAGAAAAAGAAAATGAAGAAATTAAATCTGTTGATTCTAAATTAAATCAAAGGACAAAATATGAAAAATTATTAATTGATTGTCTTGCAAATTCATGTGAATCATCAGATACAATAAGGAAAAAAATAGTTGACAATTCTCATATAAATCTAATATTAAATATTATTTCAGAATCAAATAAAAATTATAAATTAATTTTATCTTCAATAATCCTTATTTTAAATATTTCTCGAGGAAAAAATCAAATAAAAACTCCTTTAATAGAATATGGAATAACTAGTTTATTATTAAAATTAACTTCTCATCAAAACATTGATATTCAAATTCAAACAACTAATGCTTTATGTAATTTCTTGATAGAAAATAATAAAAATACTTCCGAAGTTTTAGAATGTGTGAGTAGATTAGTAAAAATTTTTAAGACAACAACACATCAAAAAATTAGATTTAATTCTATTTTTGCGATAAAAAATATTTTATACTCTGTCAATACTAATAAGGATATTAAAAAAAATATAATGAAAAAGATAACTTATAATGTTCTTATTGATTTATTAAAAGATCCTGATGTTAAAATTGTTGAACATACACTTTTAATTTTTAGAATTTTATTATATAAAACTCCTGATGATATCGAGGAAGTTTTGAGTAATTGTAAAGAACAATTATTAAGCAATATATATGAAAAATTAAATAATGAAAATTCTGAATCAAATATTATTTTAAACAGTTTATATGTATTATCAAATATTTCAAATGGAAAAGAAATTCATAAGAAAAGTTTAAATTTAGAATTAATTCAAAAAATAATTCAATTAGTAAGTCATCCTTATATTTCAATTAGATATGTTTCTTTAATTATTTTAAATAATTTATTGATTTGTAATGATTTAAAGAAAATATTAATTGAAGATAAAAGTATAATGGAGAATTTAGAAAACGCTTCTTCTGAGAAAAATTTAGATAAAAATTTAATTCCTAATGAACTGGATGATTTCAAAGCTACTAAACAACTTGCTATTAAATTAATTAGTGTTATTAAAAATCCAGAACAAAATAATAACCATATTCATATCAATTCTAATAATAATTGAAAATTATATCGGAGAACATTATCTAAAATAATTGTTCTCCTTTACTACTTCATTTCTTTATATTTATTTCTTAAATTAATTTGGAGTTTAATTTTTCGTTATAATGAAAAAAAATAAAAAAGTAAATTAAAAATTTTTAAAATAAAAAAGTAAATTTTTTATAAATATAAAATCCTTAAACAACTTTTAATAAAAATATAAATTAAAAATTTCCTATTTTTCTGAAGAATCATTTATAAATCATAAAATGGATTTATTATGTTTAAAAGGATAAAATATATTATTTCTTCATTAAATCAAACCCATTTTTCAAACTATTAAAATAGATAATGAAAAATATTCTTCTCCAATAAAAAGTGAAAATGAAGAATTTTTAATAGATAATTTAAAATCAAATAACAATGATAAAAACGAAATAGAAAATAATATATTAAAAACCGTAAAAAATAAAAACAATAAAAACACAACATTTGTAAATTTAAATATATACGTTCAAGAAAATATAAAAGAAGAAATACCAATATTAAAAAATAGAGAAGTATTTCTTTGTTCAATAATTTTATTTACTTTTAATTATATTTTCAATAAGTTATAATAATCAAATAAATATTATTATTTTTATCATAATTGACTTTCAAAATTGGGGGTTGGGCCAAATCCCCATATATATTTAAATTTTTGATTTTCTATAAAATCAATTTAAAAAATTAATTAATATAAATAGTTAAATAAAAAGTTAAATCTTTTTAATGAATAAGTTAGAATGAAAAGGTTATATATTTAAAATTATTAAATAATATTAGCGGAAAATTTTAAGAGTATTTCCTTCATAAATAACATTTATATTTTTAATATTATTCCATTTTTGTAGTTCCTGTACTGTTACTCCGAATTTTTCAGCAATTTTACCTAGACAATCTCCCTTTTGAATTTTATAAATAAAAGGTTTCCTTGATAAATATTTAAAATGGACATTAGGAATTTTTTCTCGTTCACCATTTCTTCTTCTCATAGCATGAAAATGAGACCCAAAGCCATCATGATGAGGGCCTTCAGGTGGTTCACCTCCACCATATTCTTTAGCTTTCTCTTTAGCATCTTTCCTCGATTTACAATCTATATCATGTCTTTTGAAATAATTGACGTCTAATGGATCATTATTATTCTGAAAAGATGAACCTGATTTAGATCCAAATACACTGCTTAATGCCGCTCCGAAAGCTCCTGCTAAATTAATTGATACCATGTTATTTTTTTAATAAAAGAAATTTGGTATTATATTTCTTAATTATTAATTATTTTAAAAAAAAATTTTAATAATAAAGATAAATTCTATTTTTAAGGGGAATAACCCAATCTTCAATGAAATTTTTATATTTATTTAAATAATTTTTTCTTTATTAATTATATTCATAAAAATTTATTTTATTCTTATCAACAAGTCATTATTAATTTTAATATATTTAAACAAATTTTATCTTGAAGAAAAATAAATTATAATTGACATCAAAACATTATTTTGATATATCTACTTAAGAAAAAGAATATATTTTTTTCAATAAATTAATTTTTCATTTGATTTCTTTATTTTTTATTTATTATCTCTATTGATTACATTTAATTCTCAAAAATAAATAATATTATTTAAATTATATTTAAAGTAAAAAAATAAATTTATTATTTGTTTAAATATTATTTTAATTTTTATTATTAGTTAAATCTAGATTTTTTTAATTATTATCTTTTGGAATAAAATTATGTTTTTTTGAGAAAAAAATTCTATATCTTTTTAATAATATTTAGACCAATTTAATTAAATGATAATTAAAACAAATATAAATTATAAAAAATCATTTCATTACTTTTTTTCTTTTTTATTTTCTTCAGTATATTTATATAATTCATGAGAAAATTTAGATACATTTTCCAAATATTGCATTATAAAATATTTCCCAGTTAAAGCATAATTTTGAGTTGTTTGAGAAAGCTTAGAATTTAAATTAGTGATTTGTTTTTTATTTTCAATTAAAGTTTTTTGAATTTTATTAATTTCTTCTCCTTTAATTTTTAATTCATTTTGCAATTGAGTTTTTTGCATTTGAGCAGCTTTAGAATTATCTTTAGCTTGAGATTCATTACTTTTTTTAATAATTTCAATTTCTTGAAGAAAAGAACTTATTCTATTATTTAAACGTTTAATTTCATTATCTTTATCTTGAGAAATTTCTAATAATGAATTTATAGCATCATCTGAAATTTTAAAAGAAAGATTAATTAATTCAGCAATTTTTATATTTTTATTATTTAATTTTTTTTGATAAATATTTGAAATTTCTTTCAATTCTTGAACGCTATTTTCACAATTTAAAAGTTCTAATATTTTATTATTATTTAAAGATAATGATTCTTTTATATCATTTTTATCTTTGAATAATTTATTAATACTATTTACTCCATTATAATACAAATTACATAATATTTTAAATTTACTTGAAGTTGAAGTTATTTTTTCATTAATATTACTTAAGCATTGAGAAAAAGTTTTATTTATTGTATTTTTATCATCATCTCCAATTTCATTCTCATTTAAATCTAATAATTTATTTAAACCTGATATATTTATTTGTTCACCTGATTTTTGATTTTTATCAATTTCTTTTTGAATTTTTTCTATTTCATTTTGATATTTTTGAAATTGATTGAATATTTTATTTAAAGTTTTATTTACTAAATTTATTTTTAAATTAATATCATTTGATGTAAATTCATTTTTATCATTATCTCCTCTTAATTTAATATTATTTTTTTTTAAATCATTATTTTCTGATAATGTATTACTATATTTTATATTTAATTCTTTAAAATTATTTTGTAAATCAAGATATTTGGAAGAATATTTTTCTATTTCATTTTCTTTTTCTTTTATTTTTTTATTTAATGATTCAATATTTTTTTCTTTTTCTATTAAATCTTTTTGATATTTTTCACTTGAATTTTTTAATTCATTATTATTAAACTTTAAAGTTTTAATTTCATTTTCTTTTGAATTTAACATTACTAAATTATTAGTTATTTTAAGATTTAAATCATGAATAGTTTGTAAAGCATCAGATTTAGAATCACTTTCACTTTTTGAAGAATTTGTTAATTTGATAATTTCTTGTTCTTTTTGAGTATTTTCAATTTTTAATTTTTCATTTGAATTTAACAAATCATTATATTTTTCTTTTAAGGATATTATTTCATTTAATAAATCTAAACTTTTTTTAGAATTATTTTCTTGTTCATTTTTAATTTTCCCTAATTTATTTTCTTTCTCTTCTAATTCTAATTTTAATTTTAAATTTTCATCTTTTAATTTTTCAATTTTTAAATTTAATTCTTCTGTTGAATCTTGTATTTTTTTATTTTTATTTTGTAAATCTGTTAATTCAAGATCTTTTCCTAATAATTTATTTTGTAATTCTCTTAACATTGAATTATTTTCATTTCTTATTTCTTCATTTTTTTCTTTTAATTCCAAAATTTTTTCTCCTAATTCTGTTTTTAATTGTTCTTTATCTTTAAGTAAAACATCATATTTTTCATTATTTTCTTTTATTTTATTTGATAATTGTAAAATATCTTTTTCTTTTTGACTTAATTTATCTTTTAATGTTTCATTATCATTTTTATTATCTTTTATTAGTTTATCATATTTAAATTTCATTTCTGTTAAATCTCTTTGAATATCAAGATTATTTTTTTTTAAATTAAACATTTCATTTTCTTTTGATGTTATTTTTCCATTTAGATCCTTAATCATTTGTTCATTTGTTTTATTTACACTTTCATATTTTTCATTTGTTTGATTTAATTTATTTTTTAAAATATTATATTTATCATTTATATCCTCATTATCCTTTAAAATGTCATTATATTTATTATCAATATCTTCTTTTTGACCTTGTAATTGGGAAATTTCTTCTTCTTTTTTTTTTAATTTTTCATCATATTCATTTTTTAATTTTTCCTTTTCTTTTATTATATCCGAATATTTAGTTTTTTCATTTTCTTTTTCTTTCATTAAATTATTTAATTTTTTAGTATATTCTTCTTTTTCTATTTCCTTTTCTTTAATTAATTTTTTTAATTGATTTGAATATTCATTTTGTTCTTTCTCTTTTTCTTTAAGTAAAGATTTAAGCTTTGCTTCAGAATCATTTTTATTTTTTGTAAAACTTTGTAATGCATCTTCTTTTTGAGCTAAAATAATTTTTAATTGATTATTTAAAGATTCATTAATTTCATTATTATTTTTTATTTCTTTTTCTAAATTACTTTTTTCTAATTTTAAATTATTTATTATTTGAATATTTTCTTTTAATTGTTTTTCATGTTCTTCTATTTTATTTGTCATATCATTTATTAATATATTATTTTTATCATCTGAATTTTTTGAATTTTCAAATAATTTTTTATAATCTAATTGAAGTTTTTCATTTTTAGTTAAAATTTCATTATATCTATTTTTTAATTCATTAATTTCCATTTGTTTATTTATTATTTCTTGTTTTGATGATAAAATTTCTTTTTCTTTTTCAGAATTATCATTTTCTAACTTTTTAATTTTATCATCTTTATTACTAATATTATCATTTAATTTATTTAAAGATGAAATTTGTTCTTTTAATTTTTCATTTTCATTTTTTAATTTTTTAGATTCTTCTTTTTGAGTATCTAATAATTGTTGAGTATTAATTAATTTGTTATTTAAACTTTGAACTGTTTTTTCTTTATTATCTTGTTCAGTTTTATATTTAGAAATTTGTAATTCTCTTTCTTGTATTTTCTTATTAACACTTTCATTGGCATTAATTGAATCATTTATTGTTTTTTCTTTTGATTGTAAATCACTCGTTAAAGTTTCTATTTGACTTTCTAAATGAGTTATTTTTAATTTATAATCATTTTCTATTAAATTATTTAAAGAATTTATTTGTTCATTTTTTCCTTTTAAATCTAATTCTTTATCATTTAATTCTTTTTTTATTATTTTTAAATTATTTTTCATACTTGAATTCTCTTTGTTTAAAGTTTCAATTAATTTATCTTTATTTAATAAATTTGCTTCATTTTCTTTTTGTTTTTTTACATTATCTTGAAATAATTTTTCTTTTTCTTCTATTAAATTTTTATTTTCTTCAATTTGATGATTTAAACTTTCTAATTTTTCTTTGTCGTTTTGTTTTTCTTTAATTTGATTTAAATAATCTATTTCTTTTTTTTTTAATTCTTCATTTTCCTTATTTAGAATTTCTTGTTCTATTTTTAAATCATTAAAACTTTTTTTTAATTTTTCATAATCTTCTTCAGCTTTTTTAACTTTCTTATTATTCATATTTAATTTCTTTAAAGCAACATTAGAATAAGTTTCATTTAATAAAGAATTACATAATAACTCAGTTTTATCCATTTTTTCAATATCATCATTTTTCATATTTAATAAATTATCTTTTAAACTTTTATAAACAGTGACATCATTATCGATATTTTCTAAATTATTTGAAATTTCTTCTAATTGATTTCCCAAATTTAAATTTTCATTTTTTCTTATTATAATATCTTTTTCAGAATTTTCTTTTCTTTGTAATAAGATTTTTTTCATTTCATCTGATACAGTTTCTAATTTTTTATTTATATTCACTAATTCATCAGAGTCAATTTTTATTTTAATTTCATTTTGAGAAGTTTTAATTATTAAATTTGATTTTTCTTTTGATAAATTATTTTTAAATGTCTTTAATTCTTTAATTTTATCTTCTATTTTTTGTTTGAAATTATTAATTGAATTTGAATTTAAACTATTCATATTTTCTAAAGGAATAATTTTTTTTTCTAAAATTTCTATTTGATTATTTAATTTTTCTAGTTCTGCTTTATGAGCTTCTTGACTTTTTGATTCTTTACTTTCTTTTTCAAAATTAAGTTTATTTGTTAAATCACTTACACTATTCATTAAATCTTCATTTTGGATTTTTAAATCATTAACCATATCAATTTGAGATTTCAATTTATTATTAATACTCTTATTTTTTTCTGTTAAAGTGTTAATTGAATTTTCTTTTTCAGAAATAATTTTATCAACATCTTTTAATATACTTTCATATTCACTTGTTTTCTTTTTTAACATTTCTTCATAAAAATCTTCCAATTTTTTCATTTCTTTCTCAAAATTTGTTTTATCTTCTTCACTTAAATTTTTATTATTACTTTTTACTTTACTATCTTTAGCCAATTCAAATTTATTTTTCTCATTAATATTATTATTCAAATTATTAACAATAGAATTTCTTTGTAATTCAACAAATTTTTCTCCATTTTTCAACTGATTATTTTCTTCACAAACTTTATCATATTCAATTTTTAAAGAAGTATATTGATCAGTTAATTTATCAAAATCTTCTTGTAATTTAATGCATAAAGCTTGATAATCAACACTTTTATTAATAATAGGTTTATTTTGAACTTTCATAGCTCTCAAAGCAAAATTTAAAGAAGAAACAGTTTCATCAGTATTATAACTACTTGGACTAATTGTTACAATTAATGAAGTCTTAGCATTTCCTCCTAAACTTTCTTGAAGTAATCTAGTTAATTTAGAATCTCTATATGCTATATATGAGGGATTTTTTTCTGTTAAACTTTGAATACAATTTCCTAATACTAATAAACTATAATTTATTTTCTTTGCTTCTTCCAATCTCATATTTTCTGCTTTTGTTTTTTTTACTCTTTCAGAACCTGCTAAATCAACTAAATATAAATTTGATTTTGTCATTACTCTTTCGCTTTTAATTTTTTCATTAGATTCTTTACTTAACTCATTTATTTTTTCTTTAGATAGCATAATATTTTTTTCAATTTGTACAATTAATATCGCATGAGAACGAGAAGAATGAGAATTCATTTTTGTTGATTCTGTAACTCTATTTTTCTCACCATAATGAAATATTTGAGCACATTCATTAGTAGATCTTACTTTCATCCATTGAACACCTTCTAAATAAACACCATGTTCATTATCTTCTCTAATTCTAATATCTTTATTTTTTGGTTCTAATAAATCTTGCATACTTTCTAAATAAATTTGAATGAATGATACTAATACATTATATTTATGTTCTTTATCTTTTTCAATTTCTGAGAAAATATAATCAAAACTTCTTGGAATTATTCCTTTATTTTTTTTATTCTCAAAATCTCCTACCATTGTATATGTTTTCCCTGTTCCTGTTTGACCATATGCAAATATTGTTCCATTATATCCTTTTAAGACTGACTATATTAATTAAATATTTTATATTTTTTAAAAATTTTTTTTACTTCCACTACTCTTTTTGAAGAATTTTCAAATATTTCTTCTTGGGTTGAAGTCATTGGATATATTTTGTCATATGAATAATTTTTTTTATCATAATCCTTTTTAACTACATTTATTTATATATTTATTTTTCTTTTTTACTTCTTAAAGCATTATTTGTTAAGTCTATGTTGTCGATTGGAGAAGAGGGATCTTTTTTTTTTTCTTCTTCTGAAAATGGACGTATTCTTATACTTACATTTACTCTTTCGATTTTGTCTTTTCCACCTTTCTTCATATTTTTAATTTTTATTTACTTTTTTTTTTCAAAATTAAAAATATTAATTTTAAATTAATCAATATAATATTTTATAAATATATAATATAATTCATTTAAATTTAGAATAAATTTATAAATTATTTTCAACTTTATTTTCCATTCTGGTATAGTCAATTTAAAATTCATTATTTTACTTCCTTATCTATTTGAATAATTATTTATTATATTCAATTTTTTTTTATGTTTTAATTAAATGTATATTTGACATATTTTCTATTCTAGCTCGGGAGGAAAATACAAGTAAAAACCATTAGCATTTTTTTCTTTGGCATAAACTCTTTGAGAAGTGTAATGCTATTAGGGAAATAAATTTATTCTTTAAAAAAGTAAATCAACACATTCTAATTGGAGTTCTTATAATACAAATTAATATTATAAGAATCATTGCATTAATAAAACTCAATTAGTATAATAATTTCCAACTTAATAAATTTATAAAATTTTAATTTTCACTTGAAATCCTTAACTCCAGAATCTAAAAACATAACTAAGGTATCAATATTTTGTTTTTTCTTAACAATTTTCATATTATCCTTTTCTTATCCAATTTATTCTCATTTTTTTAATTGACAATTATTTTATAAAATATGGCATTTTCTGTAATTTTAATTTATAAAGATAGATGTAATAAAAAAAATTAATTATTTTTTTTAACCTTTTTTATCCAAACTTTACTTTAAAATCTAATATTCTCTTAAATAATTATATATTATTGTCTCTTTTTTATTTTTATATATACAATAATAATTCATTTAAGTTATTATAATTAAAATTGATTATTATTTTTATGAAATTGAACAATTTTACTATTACGTTATATAAGTCTTATTATCAAATTTTTCCAAAAAACGATAATTATTTTAGTAAATTTAAAGATGAATTTGGCTATTTTATTTCAGGATCTAGTCCTTTAAAATATCGAAGTCCAGTTAAAGATTTAAAAGAAACTAGTAATGCAGAAAGAATTGAAAGAAATTTCAAATTCAAACAAATTATTTCTCAATATAAATTATTAACAAAAGATAACGATATTCGAAAAAAGCATAATAAACATTTTTTCCTTTATTCCAATAGAAGAGATTTAAATGAAGAAAAAAAAGATAATAATATTAAAATTAAAAAAATTCAAAAAAAGGATAATGAATATTATCATTTTAGTTATACTCCTTCTCATAAAATTGAAAAAAGCAGAAGTACTTTTTATCATTTTCCCTTGATTAATAATAATAATAATATTGAAATAAAGAATAGAAATAATGATTTATTAAATAGTATGAAATTTTCTGAAAATAACTTTAGAACAAATAAATTTCTTTTAATGAAAAAAAATAATCGTACAAATTTCTATATTGATAAACAAAGAATTTCGCTTTCTCCTAATTTCGACAGAAAAACTGTATCAACTGATAAAAATAAAATTATTAAGATTAGTGATATTGAAAAAATAGTTAATCTTTTTAGAAATACTAAAAATCATAGTGAAGATCATTTTAATTCCTAAAATAACAATTTTATGATTATGTATTTCTTATAAAGTTAAAAATATTATAATTTTTTATAAAATGTAAATTGAAAAAGTTTAAAATTTTAAGATATATTATAATTAAAAGATTGGGAAATCTTTTTTTGTAATATTCAAATTTTATACTAAAAGTATTTGAATTGTATATTCTTTTTTCTATATTACTAATTATTCAAAAAAAATTGTTAAAATAATTAAAAAAGTTATTAATTAATATTAAAAGTTTAAATTATTATACAAAATTCTGAACAAGCAATTTTTCCTTCTTCATCATCTATAAATTCAATATGATTTCTATTACAAATTTTACAAAAATTTTGTCTAATAATTTTTTGATTTGACTCTTCTTCTTCATTAGTTTCTTGTTCATTTAATATTATTTTTTTTTGTTTTACATAGCAATTTTTACAAATTATATGTTGTCCATCATAATATTCAATATTGTTTCTTTTCTCACTTTCTTTTTTAATATATACTTTATGATATTTTTCTATTATTTTATAATTATTATTTTCATTGTCATACTCAATTAATTTTTGAAGACATTGATAACATAAAGTTTTTACATATATTTTCATTCTTTCTTTTGCATTGTTTCTTTCTTCATTTGATGGTTTATATATTTTTGAAGCATAACTAATATCAAAATTTTTTCCACAACTACAAATTACTTTTTCAAAAGTATTATTTTGTTTTTCAAATTCATTAATATACATATATTCATTTGTTGAGTTTTTTAAATTAATCATAAAACATTTTTCACAATAAAAACAACCACAATTCATTAAATATTCATTTTTTTCTATTTTTATTTGACATTGACAACAACTCATAGTTTGATTTCTAAGTAATAAATTTGATATATTTTCTTTTTTTAATTCTATTATTTCATAATTATTAATATAATAATCATCTTGAAGATGAATTGGTCTATTATAATATTCAAATCCATAATAATCTTCATTATTTAAACTTAATGTTCTATTCATAATAATTTTATCTACATGAGATATTAAACATGGTTTACAAATTATAAATTTTTTTTGAAGAAAAATTACTTGCTCTGTCTCATTATTACAAATTGGACATATTTTTTTATTTTCATCACAATATGTAAGTTTAGTCATTCTGATATATCTTTCATTAATAATTTTATTTAAATTTTCATTAATTTTATTTGAATATAAAGGAAAAAAATTAGAAAAAAAATATCCCATAATAACATAAGGAAATTTGCCTTCATTTTCATCATCAACAAAATCAATAAATCCATCTTCATTTTTTTGAAGATTCCCATCAACCCAAAAAATTTTCAAATTAACATCAAATAAATAAGGTATAAAAATAAGAATAAAAAATTCAGGTTCAATTCCAAATTTATTAATTGCATCTATATTAATTAAATCATCTATCTCTTTGTTTTTTTCTTTTAAATTATTATTGTATATATTAAAAACTTCTTTAGTATATTGATAAACAATATTTCTTAAATAAATTATCATAGTATAATCAAAACAATGATTTTTTAATCGATAAGCTTTATTAAATATTTTATAAGATTCTTCAATTTGATTATTTTCAAGAAGAAATAAAATTTTATTAAATATTTGTAAAACAATATAAACATCAATTCCTTTATTTCTATATAAAGTAATATAATCTTCTTGAATAATATCACAAATTAATTTTTTTAATTCATTAATATTTTGATTAGTAATATAATTTTCAATTAAAGAATACATAAAAACTCTATAAAAAGAATT
>JAEEGL012450550.1_pt1 | contig 28937 bp, 31 predicted proteins | sample 9134231 | NCBI WGS metagenome assembly JAEEGL01 (sample SAMN16246548, study PRJNA631951) | gut metagenome | biome: gut microbiome; feature: rumen; material: fiber-attached | host: Bos | place: Iran: Karaj | collected 2018-10 | reverse complement strand
GATGTAACTGTTGTAGGTTACCCTGTTAAAGTTTGTGAAATGTTAAAAGAAATTGATGGTGCAGCTTATATTGAACGTGTTGCTGTAAATAATGTTAAAAATATCAAAAACGCTAAAAGAGCAATTAAACAAGCATTTGAAAACCAAATCAATAAAAAAGGTTTCTCTTTAATTGAAGTATTATCTACATGCCCTACTAACTGGGGTATGGAACCAAAGGATGCTTTAAAGTGGTTAGAAGATAATATGCAAACATATTATCCACTTGGAGTATATAAAGATAAAACTAAGGAGGAAAACAAATAATGGAAAATAAGATTCTTATTGCCGGATTTGGTGGACAAGGTGTCCTATTCTTAGGAAAATTAATTGCTTATAGTGGCTTAATTGGAGATAAAGAAGTTTCATGGCTTCCTTCATATGGACCAGAAATGCGTGGTGGAACTGCTAACTGTTCTGTAATTCTATCTGATAGTCCAGTTGGTTCACCAATTGTATCTAATCCAGATGTATTAATTCCAATGAACTTACCATCATTAGAAAAATTTGAAAATGCTGTTAACGAAGGCGGATTTATCATTTATGATTCATCATTAATTCAAAAGGATGTTAAAAATGATAAAGCATTTGGTATTCCAGCAACTAAAATTGCTAATGAAACAGGTTATCATGGTTTAGCTAATATGATTTTATTTGGTTATGTACTAAAGAAAACCAATATGCTAAGCTTAGATTTAGTAAATGAAGGTATCAAAAAGGTTGTACCTGCTAAGAAAGCTCATTTACTACCAAAGAATATCGAAGCAATCATGCTTGGATATAATTATGAAGGATAATAGTGAGGATTTTTCCTCACTTTTTCTTTTTCGTGTTATTATACCTATTAGAGGTGATTTTATGAATATAAAATATGAAGATTTATTCAATGAAGAAGATGGATTACTATCTATTAGTAGAGATGATTTTAGATATGTTATGAGTGGTAAAGATATTTTTTATAAAATAATAAATATTAACAAAAGAAAAGATGCTGTTGATGAAATAAAAAAGTCTTTTGAAAGAGAAACTCTACACAAAAATTCTACTATTGCCATAGTTTATATTGAATCAAAGGATAATTTAACACTAATTGAACAAGCTAGAATGATTGAAGCTATTAGAGAATTATATGAAGATGATGATGAAGAAAAATTCATCGATTTAAATGTAGTTTATGGCTGTGCTATTAATGAAGATCTAAACTCTGAAGTAAAAATTACTTATCTATCTTCAACAATTGATGAAATAGTGTAGACTTTTCTACACTTTTTATTTCTAATAAAAAAATGAAAAAATTGTCTTAATAATACCTTTATTTATTTCATAAAATATAGTAAAATAAAATATAGAATAGCTATTATTTAGGAGAGGAGAATATCTATGCTTTTTAATGGTGATAATAATGGTGGATTTAACCAAAAACCTATCATAAAAGTAATCGGTGTTGGTGGCGGTGGCGGTAATGCCGTTAACAGAATGATCGACAATGATGTTCAGGGAGTTGAATTTATTGTTGCAAATACTGATGCACAAGTTGTAAGATTATCAAGATGTGAAAATAGAATACAATTAGGAAAGAAATTAACTAGAGGTCTTGGAGCTGGAGCTAAGCCAGAAGTTGGTAAAGCTGCTGCACTAGAATCTCAAGAAGAAATAAGAGCTGCACTAGAGGGTGCTGACATGGTTTTCATCACTGCAGGTATGGGTGGTGGAACTGGTACAGGTGCTGCTCCAGTTATTGCTCAAATTGCTAGAGAATTAGGATGCCTTACTGTTGCTATTGTAACCAAACCTTTTAATTTTGAAGGCCCTGCTAGAATGAGAGAAGCATTAAATGGTTTGAAAGAATTAAAACCACATGTAGATACTCTACTTGTAATACCTAATGAAAAATTATTATCAGTTATAGACGCTCATACAACTATGTTTGAAGCATTTAAAGAAGCTGACAACACTCTACGTCAAGGTGTTCAATCTATAGCTGAAATTATAAATGTACCTGGTTTAATTAATATTGACTTTGCCGATGTTAAAACAATTATGCAAAATAAAGGTACTGCACTTATGGGTGTAGGTGTAGGATCTGGCGATAATAGAGTTATTGAAGCTGCTAGAAATGCGATTCATTCGAATTTGTTAGAGGTTTCTATCGATGGAGCTACTGATGCTATCGTTAATATCACTGCAGGTAGAAGTATCACTCTATTTGAACAATCTCAAGCTCTAGATGAAATTAGACAATCATCTACAAGTGAATTAAATGTTATTTATGGTGTTGCTATAAATGAAGATTTAGGTGAAGAAGTAGTTGTTACAGTTATAGCTACTGGTTACGATTTAAAGGCTAACCAAAGTGAACTAGTTGATTTATTTGGTACAGCTGAAATGCCTAAACCAGTTGAACAAACTAGAGAAACAAATGCTTATCAAGAACCAAAGAGAGAAGAAAGACAAGAAAGTAATAATGATATGAAGCTTCCACCTTGGTTAACTTCAAAAAAATAAAAAAGTCATGAAAATGACTTTTTTTTGAAAATTATTAATTCAAAATTTTAAATACCTTGAGTAATTAAATACCAAATTACATAAATTACTGGTGCCGCAAACATAGCCGCAACTAAAACGATAATAGTAATTTTACCAGCAGTAGTTTTTGAAGGATTTCCATAAACGTGTTCCTTCTTTTGAGCTTCTAGTTCTTGTTTCTTTTTTTCTTTATTACTAATATAACCTTTATTTTTTTCAGCCATAATTATTTCACCTCATACATTATTATTATACTATAATTACACATAAAAGGAAAGATAAAAATGAATAAAGCCCGTGTTATATTTCACATTGATATGAACGCCTTTTTCGCATCATGTGAACTAATAAAAAGACCATATTTAAAAGACAAACCTTTTGCTGTTGGAGTTAGATATTCCTCAAAAGGTGTTTTATCTACGGCTAATTATGTGGCTAGAAGTTATGGTGTAAGAAGTGCTATGACTGTTAAGGATGCTTTAAATAAATGTCCTAATTTAATTATTTTAGATAGTGATTATAAATTTTATCAAGAATGCTCTAATCAGTTCTTATCTATTTTATATGAATATACAGATAAAATCGAACAAGCTTCAATTGATGAAGCTTTTATGGATGTAACGGATATAGAAATACATCCTTTAAAGCTTGCAAAAATATTACAAGATAGGATTCTAAATGAAGCTAAGCTTCCTTCATCTATAGGAATAGGTTCAACAAAATTCTTGGCTAAAATGGCTAGTGATATGAAAAAGCCCTTAGGTATAACGGTAGTTAGAAATAGAGAAATAAAGGAAAAAATATTCCCACTAGATATCTCTGATATGTTTGGTATAGGAAATAAGACGAGTCCTAAATTACGAGAAATGGGAATTGATACTATAGGAAAATTATACGAGAATTTAGATAACTTACATGAGTTCTTTGGTGAAAAGATGTATACATATGTTAAAAACACTCTAGAAGGCAAATCTAGTAATGTTGTAGATCCTACTAGATGGAATACCTTATCTAGTATATCAAATTCAAGAACTAGTCCACATCCTTTAGTAGATGAGACTGAGGTATTTGAATTTTTAAAGTATGTAAGTGATATAACTTATAAAAGAATGGAAAAATATAACATTAAACCATTCACTCTAACAGTTCAAATAAAAGACCCAAATTTAAAGGTTATATCTAAAAGTAGGACCTATAATGAGGTTGTAATAGGTGAAGATTTCTATAATAAAACAAAGGAATTATTTGAAGAATTATGGAATAATGGTCCTGTTAGACTAATAGGAGTAGGCGTATCTAATTTCTTAGATGATAATGTTAAAGTTTATGATTTATTTCATCTAGATGAAATAGAAAAAGAAGAAAAACTAAATAATACGGTTAAAGAGATAGATCTAAAGTATGGTAAAAACGCTATCAAAAAAGGAATTAAGTAAAAAATGTTGATTTTTATTAAATTTCATAATATAATAATGGTAGTTTATTACTTTAATGCAATAAAGTGAGGTTGATAATATGAACAAATTTAATGTAAAAACTCCTGTAGGATTAAAAGATTATATCCTAAAGGATATGGAGAAAAAGAATAAAATAGAAACAGTTTTAAAAGAATTGTTTTTAAATAGTGGATATAACTTAGTTGAAACACCAACATTAGAATATGTTGATGTTTTTACCACTAATATGCAAGATCAAAGCTTATATAAGCTAATTAATAAGGATGGAGAAGTATTAGCTTTAAGAAGCGATGTGACTAAGGCTATCGCTAGAGTAACATCTACAGAAACTAAGGATTTTATCTATCCCCAAAGATTTTGTTATATAACTAATACATTTAGATATCCTAGAGCTTACCAAGGAAAACAACACGAATTCACACAAGCTGGTGTTGAATTAGTTGGAACAAATGGTATATATGCTGATTATGAAGTAGTAAGCTTAGCTGTAAAAGCTTTAAATAGTATTTTAAATGATTATAAGTTATATATATCATCAACTGAATTCTTTAATAATTATTTAGATGACTTAAATATTAGTAAAAGCGTTAAAGATGAAATAATAAAAGAAATACAAAATAAAAATGTTGTAAAAATTAAAGAATTACTTGATAAGAGTGAATATGAAACAATTAGCTTAATCATTGAAGCTATTGGTAAAAGAGATTTATTAAATAAGATAAAGAATAATATTAAAAGTGATAAAACACTTAAAACTCTAGAAAAATTAGAAAAACTATATGATTTACTTGAAAAGAATGGCTTAGAAAAGAATGTTTATTTTGATTTTTCTATTTTATCATTTGGAAAATATTATACAGGTATCACTCTACAAGGCTACACAAAGGGTGTTGGTACACCAATCCTTGATGGTGGTAGATATGACAATTTAATTGAATCATTTGGAACTAAAAAGGATGCATGTGGATTTGCGATTAATGTTAATGATTTAATTAATAAGACAAAGCTTACTTATGAAAGAGATATTACATTAATTTATAGTTCTGATAAGGAAAAAGCTATTTATTTAGTTAAAGATAATGCTTTTGTATCATTAGAAAACAATTTAAATGATGCCTTTAAATATGCTTTATCAAATAACATTAAAACAGTAATAGATTTAGATAACAACAAGAAATACATTTTAAAAGAAGGTGAATATTTATGTCAAGAATAACATTTGCACTTGCTAAAGGTCGTTTAGCAAAGAAAACTTTAGAAATACTTGATAAGATAGATATTAGACCTGTTGATTTAACTGATGAATCTAGAAAGCTAGTATTCAATAGTGCTGATGATAACTATTCTTTCTTTCTAGCAAAGCCATCTGATGTACCTACATATGTTGATTATGGTGTAGCGGATATTGGTATTGTTGGTTATGATACAATTTTAGAAGAAGATAGAGATTTATATGAATGCTTAGATTTAAAGATTGGTAAATGTAGAATGTGTGTAGCTTCATACCCTGAGAAGAAAGATTTAATTTTAGGTGGAGAACAAATTAGAGTTGCTACAAAATATCCTAACATTGCTAAAAAGTATTTTGAATCTAAAAATAAAAAATGTGAAATCATTAAGCTTAATGGATCTGTTGAATTAGGTGCTGTTATTAATCTAGCTGACTGTATCGTTGATATAGTTGAAAGTGGTAAAACACTAGTTGAAAACGGACTAGAAGTTATAAGTGATGTATGTGATTTATCCGCTAGAGTAATAGTGAATAAGGTCTCTATTAAGACAAAATACGAAGAAATATCTAAGATACTTAAGGAAATGGAGGAGAATCTATGAGAATATATGAATCTAAAGAAGAATTACTTAAAAAATTAGATGAACGTGGTAATAGTGATAACTCCAAATACTTAGTAATAGTTAAAGATATTATTAATAACATTAAAGCAAATAAGGATAAAGCTTTAATTGAATATACTAATAAATTTGATTCACCACTTATTAATATTAATAATATTAAAGTAACTGAAGAAGAAATTCTAAATGGATATAATTCAATAAGTGATGAATTAAAAGAAACTTATAAAATTGCTAAAGATAGAATTATGAAGTTCCATGAACATCAAAAAGAAGAAACATGGACATATGAGGATAATGGTGAAATCTTAGGTCAAAAGATTACACCACTAGAAAATGTTGGTTTATATGTACCGGGTGGTAAAGCAGCTTATCCATCAACTATGTTTATGGATGCTATTCCTGCTATGGTTGCTGGTGTAAAAAAGATTATTTGCTGCACGCCTTGTAATAAAGAAGGTAAAGTAACAAATGAAGTATTAGCTGCCGCTTATATTTTAGGTATAAAAGATATTTATAAGTGTGGTGGAGCTCAAGCAATAGCTGCTATGGCTTTAGGTACTGAAACTATTCCAAAGGTTGATAAGATTGTTGGACCTGGTAATATCTTTGTAGCTTTAGCTAAAAAAGAATTATTTGGAAGTATTTCTATTGACTCAGTTGCAGGACCTTCTGAAATATTAGTTATCGCTGATGAATATGCTAACTATAAATTTGTTGCTGCTGATCTTTTAAGTCAAGCAGAACATGATGAAATAGCCTCAAGTGTATTACTTACTAATTCAAAGAAATTAGCTGATGCTGTAGTTAAACAAATAGATGAATATACAAATAAACTTGAAAGGAAAGAAATCATTCAAAAATCACTAGAGAATTATGGTGGTATTATTATAACTAAATCAATAGATGAAGCAATTGAAATATCAAATTATATTGCTCCTGAACATTTGGAATTAGCCGTAAATGAGCCATTTAATTATCTTGATAAGATTATTAATGCAGGTGCTGTATTTTTAGGAAATTATGCCGCAGAATCACTTGGTGATTATATGGCTGGACCTAATCATGTATTACCTACAATTCATACAGCTAGATTCTTTTCACCATTATCAGTTTATGATTTTGTTAAAAGAACATCTATTATTTCCTTTAACAAAGAAGCATTCAATAGAATTGGTAAGAATGTAGAATCCTTCGCTAAAAGTGAAGGCTTAACTGCTCATGCTCTAGCCGCAACTGTTAGATTGGAGGAAAAATAATGAAATATTTAAAAAAGTCATTAGAAGGAAGAGTTCCTTATTATTCAAAGATGATAACTGATGGGATTATTCTAAATGCTAATGAAAGTGCCTTTGAAACTCCAAAAGAAATAATGGAACTAGTTAAAAAAGAAATAGATAATATTGATTTAAGAAGATACCCTGATACAGATAATACAGTTATTAGAGAAGCGCTAGCTAAAAATTATAATACTGATATTAAAAATATCACTTGTGGAGTAGGGTCTGATCAATTACTTGATTGTATCTTCAAAAGCTTAATAGAAGATGAATACATTCTAGCTTGTAATCCTACATTTAGTATGTATAAGGAATATGCAAGCTACACTAATGGTAAGTTTATTGATATAGATTTCTTGCCTAACTTTATATATGATACTAAAAAAATATTAGAAACTATTGATACATATAATCCTAAATTAATTATAATATGCTCACCTAATAACCCTACAGGAAGTATTATGGAGCGTAGCGATTTAGAATTAATTATTAAAAAGACTAAAGGTGTTGTATTATTAGATGAAGCTTATTCAGAGTTTTATAAATCAAACTATGATTTAGCTTTAAAATATGATAATGTTATAGTTTTAAAGACATTCTCAAAAGCATATGCTTTAGCGGGAATTAGGCTAGGTTACGCCATTTCTAGTGTTGATTTAATTGATACTATTAATGTCGTTAAGCCACCATACAATTTATCTACATTATCACAAGTAATCGCAAGTGTTGCGATAAACAATAAAGATTTATATAAAGGAAATATCATTAAAATTGTAAAACTTAAGGATGAATTGTATAATAGTTTATGTGAGTTAAATCTTAATCCAAATATAAGTTATTCTAACTTTATATTTGTTAAGCTTAATGATAAGATTTATAATCATCTATTAGAAAATAAGATTTATATTAGAAAACTAAAATACAATGATGAATTCTGGTATAGAATTAATACTGGGACAAAAGAAGAAAATGATATTTTAATTAAAACAATAAAGGAGGCTTTATAATGAGAACTTCAACAATTGAACGTAATACTAAAGAAACACAAATTAAGCTAAGTATTAATCTTGATGGAAGTGGAAAGAATAATATTAGTACTGGTATTGAATTCTTTGATCACATGCTTGCACAAATATCAACTCATGGCTTAATTGATTTAGATATTAAGGCTAAAGGTGATTTAGGAGTAGATTGTCATCACCTAATTGAAGATACTGGTATTGCTTTAGGTTTAGCTTTAAAAGAAGCACTAGGTGATAAGTTAGGTATTACTAGATATGGTAAAGCAATTATTCCTATGGATGAAAGCTTAGTTTTATGTGCTATTGATATTTCTAATAGACCATATGCTAATATTGATGATCCATTTACAACAAAGATGCTTGGTGAATTCCAAACAGAAATGGTAAAAGAATTCTTTATTGCTTTAGCTAATAATGCTGGATTTAATATTCAAACTATAATACTTCGTGGAACTAATAATCACCACATGGTAGAAGGAACATTCAAAGCCTTCGCAAGAGCTTTAATGGAAGCTATCTCTATTAATCCTCGCTTTGGATTACCAACAAGTAAAGGTGTATTATAATGATTGCGATTATTGATTATAAAATGGGTAATCTTGGTAGTGTTAAAAATGCTTTAGATAGTTTAAATATTGATAGTATAATTACTAGTGATATTAATGTTATAAAGAGAGCTGATAAATTAATACTTCCAGGAGTTGGTGCTTTTAGAAAAGCAATGGAGAATTTAACTGAACTTAATTTAATTGATACAATTAAAGAAGAAGTAAGTAAGGGTAAACCTATTTTAGGTATTTGTTTAGGTATGCAATTACTATTTACTACAAGTGAAGAATATGGCTTAACTAATGGATTAAATATACTTGATGGTAATATTATTCACTTTAAGGAAAATGGACTTAAAATACCTCATATGGGTTGGAATAATTTAAGTATTCCAAGTAATAGTAAGCTATTTAAGAATCTTAATAACCCTTATGTATATTTTGTTCATTCATATCATTTAGTAACTAGTAATAAGGATTACTTATTAACTAAAACTACTTATGGTTATGAATTTAGTTGTGCAGTAGAATATAAGAATATATTTGCTACACAATTCCATCCTGAAAAATCAGGAGATGTTGGTTTAAAAATATTAAAGAATTTTGGTGATTTATAATGGATATTATACCTGCAATTGATTTAATCGATGGTAAATGTGTACGTTTAGTACAAGGCGATTACAATCAAAAAACTGTATATAATGATAATGCTTTAGAAGTGGCTAAAGGTTTTGTTAATAGTGGTGCTAAATTAATACATGTTGTTGATTTAGATGGTGCTAAGGCAGGACATATAGTTAATATTGATGTCATTAAAACATTATGCTCTAATAATATACCTATTGAAATAGGTGGAGGTATTAGAAGCTTTAGTGATATTGATTTATTATTATCTATTGGTGTTAAAAGAGTAATACTAGGTAGTATTGCTGTTAAAGAACCTAACTTTTTAAAAGAAGCATTAAATAAATATGGATCTGATAAAATAGTTCTAGGTCTAGATTGTAAGAACGGTTATGTTTCTTTACATGGATGGCTAGAAGATTCAAAGATGAAAGATTTAGATATGTTAAATACTTTTAAATCATTTGGTGGATTAAATGTTATTTATACAGATATATCTAAAGATGGAATGATGAGTGGAACTAATATTAGTGAACTTAAAAAATTAATACCTTCAAATTTAAATATTATCGCCTCTGGTGGAGTATCATCAATAGAGGATGTAATTAAATGTAAAGAAATAGGATGTAAGGCTGCGATTATAGGTAAAGCTTATTACATTGGAAAAATAGATATAAGTGAGGCTATAAAGAATGCTAACTAAAAGAATTATTCCATGTCTAGATGTTAAAGATGGACGTGTTGTTAAGGGTATTAATTTTATTAATTTAGTAGATGCAGGGGATCCTGTAGAATGTGCTAAAATATATTCAGATTTAAATGCTGATGAATTAGTTTTTCTAGATATCACTGCAAGTAGTGATAATAGAAAAACAATAGTAGATGTAGTTAAAAATACAGCTAAAAAAGTCTTCATTCCTTTTACTGTAGGTGGAGGAATAAGAACTACAGCTGATATGAGAGAAATACTTCAAGCAGGTGCAGATAAAATAAGTATTAATTCTAGTGCTATTAAAAATCCTGAATTAATTAATGAGGGAGCAAAGATGTTTGGTAATCAATGTATAGTAGTTGCTATTGATGCTAAAAGAGAAGGAGATTCCTTCAAGGTATACATTAATGGTGGTAGAGTTAGAACTGATATTGATGCTATTGAATGGGCCAAGGAAGCTGAAAAAAGGGGAGCTGGCGAGATTTTACTAACATCAATGGATAAAGACGGTACTAAGAGCGGCTATGATGTAGAATTAACTAAGCGTGTTTGTGAAGCTGTAAATATTCCTGTTATTGCTTCAGGTGGAGCTGGTAAAATGGAAGACTTTAGTGAGATACTAGAGTATGCTGATGCGGCACTAGCTGCATCCTTATTCCACTTTAAAGAAATTGAAATTGAGGCTTTAAAAGATTATTTAGAAAGTAAAAATATACCAGTTAGGAGAGTTTAATATGACAAAAGAAGAATTAATGAATATTGTAAAATTTGATGATAAAGGACTTATTCCAGTAATAGCTCAAGATTATCATTCTAAGCATGTTAGAATGCTTGCTTATATGGATAAGGAAGCTTTAGAAAAGACACTAGAAACTGGTAATGTTTATTACTATTCTAGAAGTAGAAATAAGCTATGGCTTAAAGGTGAAGAAAGTGGACACTTCCAATACCTAAAGGGTATGAGTGTTGACTGTGATGGTGATACACTACTTATCCAAATCGAACAAAAAGGTGGTATAAGCTGTCATACAGGTAATGTTACATGTTTTTATAGAAATATTGAAATCACTGAAAGCAAGAATATTGTTAAAGAAATATCTAAAGATACTTCATTTTTAGTTAATCTAGAAAATATTATTAAAGATAGAAAGGCTAATCCTAAAGAAGGAAGCTATACTAACTACCTATTTAAAGAAGGAATTAACAAAATCTTAAAGAAGTTTGGTGAAGAAGCATGTGAAACAATCATTGCGGCTAAAACTAATAGAGATGATGTAATTTATGAGGTTAGTGATTTAATGTATCATTTAACTGTCTTAATGGTAGAACTTGGTATAAGTTGGGATGAAATAAAAACAGAATTAGAAAAGAGGTAATATTATGCTTAAAGCAAATTACCATACACATACATATTTATGTGGTCATGCTACAGGTGATGTATGTGATTATGTAAATGAAGCTATTAGACTAGGCTTTAAGGAACTAGGTATGAGTGATCATGCGCATACTCCAGAATACTTCATGACTCCTGATGAATATTATCATAACTATCTACAAGAAATAATGACTGATAGTGATTTTGATAATATCTATGCTCCAAAAGTCTTAGAAGCCAAGAAAAACCCTAATATAAAGGTTTTCTTGGGCCTTGAAACTGAATATTTTCCTGAATATAAAGAATACTTTTATGAGCTTAGAAAGAAAGTTGATTACCTAGTATTAGGTGAACATTTCTTTAATTATAAAGGTTCTAATTATTCACCATATGATCCATTTACACCTAGACTTGCTGAGGTTTATACGGATATAGTTATTGAAGGTATGGCAACTGGTTTATACACTATATTTGCTCACCCTGATTTATTTTTGATGAATTATAATGGTGAACTTGGCCATAGAGTATTTGATAAGACAGCTGAAGTATGCACTAGAAGAATAATAGAAGCTGCGATTAAATATGATGTATACCTTGAAATAAATGCTAATGGTATTGCTAAAGGTGCAAGGAAAACAGATGATGGTAAGATGCAATATTTATATCCTAGAGAAGAGTTTTGGAAATTAGTTAGTGGTACTAAAGCTAAGGTAGTAATTGGTGCGGATGCTCATAAGCCTGAAGCACTAGGCTATGAAGCTGTAAAAAAAGCTATTGAATTTGCTAAACAATTTGATTTAAATATGTGTGATTTTGTTGAATTTAAAAAATAAAAAGTAATCAATTTTCGTTGATTACTTTTTTTCTTAATTAAAATCTGATTCATTTAAAAATGTATTAGATGTTAGATTGTAGAAGAATCCGTCATCAATTGCCATATAACCTAATACATCCAAACCAACATAGATTATATCATTCTTTTTGACTGAATCAGCCTTAAATTGTATTTTAATATCTCCTGTTGTATTATACTTTTCTCCTTTTATTTCTTCTAATATTTCGATTTTATATGCTTCACATTTTGCATAATCTGAATCTCTAGTAAATGCTAAATCACCAATTTTAATTTTAAATATAAATGGTGAATTTTCAATTATTTTTTGGTGGTTAGTTTCACCATAATAATAAGCAAGTTTTCCTTTATTTAAGCCGTTAACATAGCTTATTAGCTCGTCTTTATCAAAAGTTTCACTCAAATTCATATTGTTTTTTGTAGTTATCTTATCAGTAATATTTATTCTATTATTACTTGGATTATCAAAAGATAAAACAATTGATCCTTTTATAGTAAATATATCATCTATAAAGTATGCATTGTTTGTTAAACTAACAGGTAATAAATATTCATCATTCATTTGATATGTATTATTTCTTTCAGTATAGATATTTATTTCTGCTTTGTTTATATCATAAGATTTGTATAAGGTGTTTGTAATAGTAAATGTATATATTGTATAATCTCCTCTAGTAGTATAATCCATTTGATTACTATTACCCAAAATGTTTTTTCCTTTTTTTGATTCTTTAAGTTTACCAGTATATATAAATTCTGAGTTTTCTATAACTTTTTCAAATGAATACTTAATATAATCTATTGTCAGATTTTTACCATTATCATTAGTAGTTTGTTTTTTACCGCATCCGACTAATAAGAATATAAATATAAAAATTGTTAATAATTTCTTCATATTACCAACTCCTTGAATACATTATATCACATTTAGACAAAATGTATAAATTATTGCGTTTAGAATATTTATGCTATAATAATATTAGAAAGTTCGATATAGAAAGGAGAATATTTATGGTAGATATTAAGACTATTTATAATTATTTTAATGAAAGTACTAATAATGATAAACATTTTTTAGAATTAAAACCAAAAGTACTTGATGATCATTTTAATTATGTAATGTATAAAGAGTCATATGATGATAAAACTTATAAATTAAGTAAGATTTATAAGACTAATACTAAATATTTTAAAATGTATTTAGAGGCTAGAAAAGAAATGGATAATTACATTAAAAATGCTAATGATCCAGATATTAATATCACTTTAAATTGTTATATTGATGCTTTAGAAGAAGATTATCAGGATGATTATGCTAAATATTATTTATTTAGATTATTAATTGAAAGAGAATTAGCTCCATATTACACTCCATGTAATTCTAACTTGATTATTGAAGGAAGAAAGCTGCTTAATTATTTTGCATCTATTAATCATAAAGCTATCATTTCAGGGCAACATACTCAAACCATACCTCAAGAAGAATTAAGCCATATTAAAAAAATAACTGGATTCTATCCTAAATTAGTAGGCTATGAATTATTAGCTTGTTCTAAGAATATAAATCCAAATAGTGATAAGGAATGCTTAGAAGAGGTAGAAGATAATAAAGGAACTTTACAAGTTGCCTTATATGATAAGAAAAGTATTCTAACATTTACTTGGCATATGTTTTCTCCTTTATATGGTTGTGGTAAAAGCTTCTATTCTGAACATACTGAATTTGATATAAGAAAAATATTTGATAGTGAAGAATCAGATGAGTTTATTGCATATGTAGAAGAACTAAATCATATGGCAGGTTTACTAAAACATTTTTTAGATGCGAAAAAGCCAATACTTTTTAGACCATTCCATGAAGCTGATGGCACTTGGTTTTGGTGGGGAAAGTATGGAGTTGAATATGCGAAAAGGTTATACCAATTTACATATGATTATTTAACAGTTGAAAAAGGATTAAATAATCTTATATGGGTATGGAATAGTATAGGAGATTATCCAGGTGATGAATATGTAGATATTATATCAGTTGATGTATATGAGAATATAAAAGGTGATAAGAGTTATGCTGATATATATAAAAAGTTAGTTGAAAAAGTTAGTGATAAAAAGCTAGTTGCCCTAGCTGAATGTGATAAGATTCCAAGTATTGCTGAACTAGAAGAAGCAAACTTTCCATTCATTTATTATATGACATGGAGTAAAGAATTCTGTTTAACTGAAAAATATAATACTAATGAATTTTTAAAAGAATTTTATCATGATAAGCATGTTATAAAAGAAAAATAAAAACGCATTGTTATGCGTTTTTTTAAATGCCTTCAATTTGATAATTATATTTTTCATAGAAAATATTAACAATTAGAATTAATCTTTCCTTTTCAATTATTGAATACAATATTAAGAAATTTTCATAGTTAAAAATTCTAATATCTTTTTTTGAAAATAGTTCATCATCTAATTTCCTATGCCTATAAGGGAGGGTTGACAATGAATCTATGGATGAAAGTATTCCGTTAATTATAGAAGCAGCTGCACTTGGACTAGACAAATTATAATATATGTATTTATATATGCTTTCAAGGCTAAGGCTGGCTTCTTGTGAATATTCAATTTTATAATCCAGACTTCATCATTTCTTTCATTCTTTTTTTCATATCATCTGAAGATATAGTTTCCTTGTTGTAATGTTCTAATTCAGATTCTTCACAAAGCATATATAATTCTTCCTTGCTGAAATCTTCATATGATTTTGGTTTTGGAATAATAGGAGTAAAAGGAATGCCGTTTCTTAGCTTAATTTGATTAAAGTACATTGTTATTGCTGTGGTCATAGGGATTCCTAAACTGTTTAGTATTTCCTCGACATCCTTTTTAAGCTCTGAGTCGATTCTAAGAGAAATTGTTGAATCTTTTTGCATATAATCACCTCACAATAATTATATAACATTTTCATTACATTTGCAATACAATGTATTGAAAAAAGAATGCACAATTATGCATTCTTTCTTATGTATTCAACTATTTCATTTACTTGTTTTAAAGGTGTAGATGAAGCTGATGCGATAGCTATTGTTTTATATTTTCTTAGTTCGTTCATATCAATTTCACTAACCTTACCAATGATAATAGAATTAGTTTTAGAATTTTTTAGCTCATTTGCATTACTAGATGTCTTAGAGCCGACAACTATTAATAAATCACATTCTGTAGAGTTAATATTTTCTATTCTATCTAAAGGTATATTACATAATGTATTACATACATTGATATTTGGATATAGTTTTACTAATTCATCTTTTGCCTTATTGAATTCATCAGCTCCTAGTGTTGTTTGACACATAAAGATAGGATCAATTAAAGGAGGTAATTTTTCAATATCATTTGCATTATGAATAATATGAATATTATCATAATCCTTTACAGCATTAGTTTCAGCATGATTCTTTTTACCAATAAATACGATATCTTTATCTTTATTTTCAACGATAAATTCATGCATTTTTTTAATCTTTGGACAAGTTAAATCTAAGTAGTTATGCTTTTTAAGCTTTTCAATTATTTTTGGTGATGTTCCATGGGCTGGAAGAATAACTAATGAATACTTACCTAATCTAATGCTATCTAAATCTTTTACAAATTTAATTCCTAGATTTGATAAATAATTTATTACATATTCGTTATGAAGAATATCACCAAGAATATAAATATTATCATATTTATCCATATTAAGTTTTATTTGATCTAGGATACTATATGCACTAGTACATAGGCCAATTGGTTCAATAATTTTTATCTCCATTTCAATCACCAATATTATTATAACATTATTTTGTTAACTTGAAAACGCTATCTAATAATAAATATCAAAAAAATGTTGACAATAAGGCATTAATCAATTAAAATAGGTGTATAACTTGAAGAAAGTCCAAGTGATAATTTGTAAAGATTGCATTATTAATGCATGAGTATATTACAAAAAAGACCACTTGGTGTGGTTTTTTCTTACTCAAGGCAATCTTGAAATGGCAAAGATTACACTAATGAATGTTGGTGTATGAGTATATTGTTTTCAAGAGCCTTGTTGGCTCTTTTCTTTTTAGTTATTAATTTTAAAAAATTTGGAGGATAAAAATTATGGAAAAGAAATTTAAAAAAGTTGCTTTAGCTTATTCTGGTGGACTTGATACATCTATTATCATCCCATGGTTAAAAAATCGTTATGGTTGTGAAGTTATTGCTATTTGTGGTAACTGTGGACAATCTGGTGAACTTGAAGGGCTAGAAGAAAAAGCAATCAAAACAGGTGCTTCTAAAATCTATATTGAAGATTTAACAGAAGAATTCTTAAATGATTATGTATTTGAAACAGTTAAGGCTGGAGCTAAGTACGAAGGTAAATACATGTTAGGTACTTCATTTGCTCGTCCAATTATTGCTAAAAGAGTAGTTGAAATTGCTAAGAAGGAAGGCTGCGATGCAATTTGTCATGGATGTACTGGTAAAGGTAATGACCAAGTACGTTTCGAATTAGCTATTAAAGCATTTGCTCCTGAAATGCAAATAATTGCTCCTTGGAGATTCTGGGAATTCAAGAGTAGAGATGAAGAAATCGATTATGCTATCGCAAACAATATCCCTCTTAAGATAAATAGAGAAACTAACTATTCTAAAGATAAGAATATTTGGCACTTATCACATGAAGGATTAGATCTAGAAAATCCTGCTAATGAACCTAAGTATGATGAAATTCTAGAAATGGGTGTATCACCTTGGAAAGCACCAGATACTCCTACATATGTAACAATTGATTTTGAAAAAGGTAAGCCAGTTGGACTTGATGGTAAGAAGATGAGTGCAACTGAATTAGTTCAAAAATTAAATAAACTTGGTGGAGATAACGGTATCGGTCTAGTTGATATGGTTGAAAATAGATTAGTTGGTATGAAGAGCCGTGGTGTTTATGAAACTCCAGGTGGAGCTATCATCTATGATGCACATGAATTACTAGAATCAATTACACTTGAAAGAGATACTCAACACTTCAAACAAAGAATTGCTATTGAATTTGCTGAATTAGTATACAATGGTAAATGGTTTACACCACTTAGAGAAGCTCTATCAGCATTCGTTGATAAGACTCAAGAAACAGTTACAGGTAGTGTAAAGGTTAAACTATATAAAGGAAACATCATTCCTGCATCTATTACATCACCTTATTCACTATATTCAGAAGAAGTAGCAACATTTGGTGAAGATGATGTTTATGATCAAGCTGATTCAGCTGGATTCATTAACTTATATGGCCTACCAATTAAGGTAAAAGCATTATTAAATCAAAAGAAATTAAAATAATTGATTTGCCCAGTAATACTGGGCTTATCTAACATAAAGGAGGAGTTTTCGTATGAAAATGTGGGCAGGACGTTTTAGCAAAGAAGAAAATAAAGAAGTAAATGATTTTAACGCATCAATCCATATTGATAGTAGAATGTATAAAGAAGATATAACTGGTTCTATGGCCCATGCCTTTATGTTAGGTAAGTGTGGTATCATAGGAGAAAATGATGCAGATTTAATTATTAAGACTTTAGATGAAATATTAAATGATTTAGAAAATGATAAGTTAGAAATAAACTATGAAGCTGAAGATATTCATATGTTTGTTGAAGAAGAGCTAACAAAAAGAATTGGTGATACAGGTAAAAAACTTCATACAGCTAGAAGTAGAAATGACCAAGTAGCACTTGACTTTAGAATGTATTGTAAGAATAGTATAGTTGAGATAAAAGGCTTAGTTAAGAGTTTAATTGAAACTATTTTAGAAATCTCTAAAGTAAATATCGATTTAATTATGCCAGGATATACTCATTTGCAAAGAGCTCAACCAATACTTTTATCTCATCAATTATTAGCATATGCGAATATGTTAATGCGTGATTTAGATAGATTGAATGATTGCTATAAAAGAACTGATTATATGCCACTAGGTGCAGCAGCCCTTGCTGGAACTACTCATAATATCGATAGATTCATGGTAGCAGACAAATTAGGTTTTAATAATGTGACACTTAATTCAATTGATAGTGTAAGTGATAGAGATTTTGCTGTTGAGCTAGCAAGTGCAATTAGCTTAATTATGATGCACTTATCAAGATTCTCTGAAGAAATAATTTTATGGTGTAGTTGGGAATTCAAATTTATGGAGCTGGATGATAGCTTTGCTACTGGTTCATCAATAATGCCACAAAAGAAGAATCCTGATATTGCTGAACTTGTTAGAGGTAAAACAGGTAGAGCTTATGGTAATTTAATGGCACTACTTACAATGCTTAAGGGTATCCCTCTAGCATACAATAAAGATATGCAAGAAGATAAAGAGTTATTATTTGATAGTATAGATACAGTTAAGGTATGCTTAAGTATCTTTACGCCAATGTTAAAGACAAGTACATTCTTAAAAGATAATATGTATAATGCAGCTAAGAAAGGCTTCATTAATGCAACAGATTTAGCTGACTATCTAGCTAAAAAGGGTATGCCATTTAGAGATGCCTATAAATTAACTGGAAGTATTGTACTAGATTCAATTAAAAATAATGTAACACTTGATGAAATAAAATTAGAAAAATATAAGGAATATTCAAATTTAATTAGTGAAGATGTTTATGAAGCTATTGATTTAAAAAACTGCGCAGCTAAAAGATTATCATTTGGTGGCACAGGTAAGGATATGGTTTTAAAACAAATAAAACTAATTGAAGAAGAATTGGGTAAGTAATATGGTAAAAGTATTTATAGATGGTAAAAGTGGAACTACAGGCTTAAAGATATTTGAAAGATTCGAAAAAAGAAATGATATCGAACTTCTTGAAATTGATGAAGCCTTAAGAAAAGATCCCGTTGAAAAACAAAAGATAATGAATCAAGCTGATATCGTATTCTTGTGTCTACCTGATGATGCAGCTATTGAATCAGCTAAGTTAATAACAAACCCTAATACAGTTATTATTGATACATCAACAGCTCATAGAACAGATCCTAATTGGGCATATGGTTTTCCTGAGCTAGATAAAATATTAGAGGATAAAATTAAAACAAGCAAGCTTATTGCGGTACCTGGATGTTATGCATCAGGATTCCTTTCAATAGTTTATCCTTTACTTAAGTTAGGTATTATCGATAAGAACTATCAAGTAAGTGCTAATGCTATAAGCGGTTATAGCGGTGCTGGTAAAAAGGGTATTGAGCAATATCAGAGTTCAGGAGATTCTGAGCTCGAAGCTCCCCGCTTATATGGTATGAGTCAAAATCATAAGCATTTAAAAGAAATGATGATTATATCAGGATTAGATCATAAACCATTATTTAATCCTTATGTATGTAATTTCTATTCAGGAATGCTTGTTGATATACCACTAGAGGTAAGCAATTTAAAAACAAAAGTAACTCCAAAACAGTTACAAGAAATGTTTTTAAAATATTATGGAGATAATAAATTTGTTAGAGTTATGCCATATTTAGATAATGGCACAGAATCAGGCTTTTTAAGTGCAAAACACTTATCAGGTAAAGATTACCTAGAAATATATATTTCAGGTAATGAAGAACGTATTAATATTGTTGCATGTCTTGATAACCTAGGTAAGGGTGCAAGTGGTGCAGCAATTGAACTTATGAATATTAAGTTAAACTTAGATTATGGTTATTCATTAGAATTATAGGAGGCTAATTATGAAAGTTATAGATGGTGGCGTTTTAGCAGCCAAAGGATTTAAGGCTAGTGGAGTACACTGCGGAATTAGAAAAAATAAAGACAAATTAGATATAGCATTAATTTATTCAGAAAAGCGATGCAGTGCAGCGGCTACTTATACTAAGAACTTAGTTAAGGGTGCACCACTTGTAGTTACAAAGAATCATATCTCTGATGGTTATGCACAAGCTATCATTTGTAATAGTGGTAATGCAAATACTTGTAATATCAATGGTATGGATATTGCTAATGAAACTTGTAAGCTACTTGCTAATAAGCTTGGCATTAAGGAAAATGATATTGTAATTGCATCAACAGGTGTTATTGGTCAAGAAATGGATATCAAACCATTTGAAATTGGTGTACCAATGTTAGTGGATGCCCTTGATAAGGGTACATCTGAAGAAGCTAACCTTGCAATTATGACTACTGATACAAAGCAAAAGACAATTGCCGTTGAATTTGAAATTGATGGTGTTAAGTGTCATATTGGTGGTATTGCTAAAGGTAGTGGCATGATTAATCCAAATATGGCTACAATGTTAGTATTCATTACTACAGATTGTAATATTAGTCCAAAATTGTTACAAAAAACATTATCAGAAGATATTTTAGATACATTTAATATGGTTAGTGTTGATGGAGATACATCAACTAATGATATGGTTACAGTTCTTGCTAATGGTATGGCAGGTAATAAAGAAGTAGATGAAAAGACATTACCTGAATTTGCTAAGGCACTTAATATGGTAACAAAAACATTATGTAAGATGATTGCTGCTGATGGTGAAGGTGCTAGTCGTAGCTTAACTTGTTCTCTAAGTGGAGCTAAGACAAAAGATCAAGCTAGAAAGATTGCTAAATCAGTAATATCATCCAACTTATTAAAGTGTGCAATATTCGGTTCTGATGCTAACTGGGGTAGAGTTTTATGTGCTATTGGTTATACTTTAGAAGATATTGATGTCTTAAAAATTGATGTAGCATTTAGAAGTTCTAAAGGAACTATTCCAGTATGTAAAAATGGCTTAGGTGTACCATTTAGCGAAGAAATCGCAAAAGAAATTTTACTTGAAAAAGATATATTTATTGATGTTAATTTAAATAGCGGAAGCTATAGTGCTGAAGCATTTGGATGTGACTTAACTTATGAATATGTTAAGATCAATGGAGATTATAGATCTTAAGGAGGATACTATGAAAGTAACTAGTGATTTAAAAGCAAGTATTCTAATACAAGCATTACCATATATCCAAAAATATTATGGAAAGATTATCGTTGTTAAATATGGTGGAAATGCTATGATTAATGATGAATTAAAAGAAGCCGTAATGGGTGATGTTGTATTACTTAGTTTAATAGGTATTAAAGTAGTATTAGTTCATGGTGGTGGACCTGAAATTAATGATATGCTTAAGAAGATTAATAAGAAAAGTGAATTTATTGATGGCTTAAGAGTTACTGATAAAGAAACTATGGATATAGTTCAAATGGTTTTAGCTGGCAAGGTAAATAAATCATTAGTACAAATGATTAACGAAAAAGGCGGAAAAGCTATAGGCTTATGTGGTACTGATGGTGAAATGATTATCACTAAAAAATTAGATGATGTTCATGGCTTTGTAGGTGAAATCACAGAAATTAATACTAAGATTATTAATGATGCCTTAAATAATGGTTATATCCCTGTAATTTCTACAGTTGGTTGTGATAGAGAAGGAAATACATATAATGTTAATGCAGATACAGCAGCTAGTCGTATAGCTGGTGAATTAAAGGCAGAAAGTTTAATCTCTATGACAGATATTATTGGTTTGCTTCGTGATGTTAATGATCCAAATAGCTTAATCACAAGTGTTAATGTTAGTGAAGTAAAAGAATTAATTAATGATGGAATAATTAGTGGTGGAATGATTCCTAAGGTAGATTGCTGTGTAGATGCAATTAGAAGAGGAGTTAATAAATCATTTATTATCGATGGTAGAGTACCTCATTCTATTTTAATAGAAGTACTAACTGATGAAGGTATTGGTACTATGTTTAAGGGGAGATAATTATGTTTGATGAAATAAAAAAGTTAGATAATACATATATTGCTAACACTTATAATAGATTTAATGTAGCTTTTAAATCTGGTAAGGGTGCTACACTATATGATTTTAATGATAAAAAATATATTGATTTTTCTACAGGTATTGGTGTAAATGCCTTTGGTGTAAGTGATGATGAATGGGTTAAAGCTATAACAGAACAAGCTAATAGATTATCACATATGTCTAATTTATATTACACATTACCTCAAGCACAATTAGCTCATATGTTATGCGCTAAAACAGGAATGAAAAAAGTATTCTTTGCGAACTCTGGTGCTGAAGCAAATGAAGGTGCTATTAAAACAGCAAGAAAATATTCTCATGACAAATATAATGAAGCTAGAAGTGAAATAATTACACTTGTTAATTCATTCCATGGTAGAACAATTACAACTTTAAAGGCTACAGGACAAGATGTATTCCATAAGAATTTCTATCCATTTACTGAAGGCTTTACATATGCTAAAGCAAATGATATAGAAGATGTAAAAGCACATATTAATGAAAACACTTGTGCTATTATGATGGAGCTTGTTCAAGGTGAAGGTGGCGTATTACCGCTAGATAAAGAGTTTGTTAAGAATGTAGAAAAAATCGCTAAAGAAAAAGATTTAATACTAATTATAGATGAAGTTCAAACAGGTAATGGTAGAACTGGTTACTTATATGCATATCAAGGATTTGGTATTAATCCTGATATCGTTACTACAGCTAAGGGCATAGGTGGAGGACTACCTCTAGGTGCTATACTATTTAATGAAAAAACAGAAAAAGTTTTAGGCTTTGGTGACCATGCTACTACATTTGGAGGTAACCCTATTGTTACTGCTGGAGCATTGTCTATTATTGAAAGATTAAATGATGAATTCTTAGATGCTGTAAAACTTAAGGGACAATACATTATGGAATACTGTAAAGGTATTAAGAATGTTGAATCTGTTTCTGGTATGGGTATGATGATTGGAATTAAATGCAATAAGCCTGCTAGAGATATCGTTTCAAAGTGCCTTGAAAATGGTTTAATTTGTCTTACAGCAAAGGATAAGATTAGATTCTTACCACCTCTAAACATTTCAACAACTGAACTAGAAGAGGGATTAAAAATATTTAAAAAAGTAGTGGAGAAATAATTATGAAGCATTTACTTAAATTATTAGATTTAACTACAGAAGATATTGTTGATATTTTAAATTTAGCTGATCAACTTAAATATGAACAAAAAAATGGAATTAAGCATAAATACTTAGAAGGAAAAACTTTAGGTATGATTTTCCAAAAATCATCAACTAGAACTAGAGTAAGCTTTGAAGTAGGAATGTATCAATTAGGTGGAGATGCTTTATTCTTATCACCTAGAGATTTACAAATTGGACGTGGTGAACCAATTCAAGATACAGCAAGAGTATTATCAAGATATCTTGATGGTATTATGATTAGAACTTTTGAACAAAAAGAAGTAGAAGATTTGGCTAAATATGGTTCTATTCCAATTATTAATGGTTTAACTGATTTTGCTCATCCATGCCAAGTATTAGCTGATTTAATGACTATTAAAGAATATAAAGGTAAATTAAAAGGCTTAAAATTAGCTTTCATTGGTGATGGTAACAATATGGCTAACTCATTAATCGTAGGATGCTTAAAAATGGGCATGAAGATTGCTGTAGCAAGTCCTAAAGGCTATGAACCAGATAAAGAAGTATTAGATTTTGCAAAAGGAAATCCTGATTTCTTACTAACAACAGATATCTATGAAGCTGCAAAAGCTGCTGATGCTATTTATACAGATGTATGGAGTAGTATGGGTATGGAAGCTGAAATTGAAGAAAGAAAGAAAGCATTCAAAGAATATCAAGTTGATTCAAAACTAATGAGCTATACTCATGATAAGTGCTTAGTACTACACTGCTTACCTGCTCATAGAGGAGAAGAAATAACTGAAGAAGTATTTGAAAAACATGCTGATGAAATCTTTGAAGAAGCTGAAAACAGATTACATGCACAAAAGGCAGTTTTAGTTAAATTGCTTGGAAATAAATAAAAAAAATAAAAAGGCTAAATTTAGCCTTTTTTTATTTATATTAAATATGGAACAAAAATTCATCGTATCCAAAAGCGAAAGGGATAGGTTGCAGCCTATCCCTTTCATTTTTAAGCAAAATTCATCGCAATTAAATTATAACACAATAATAATAATGTGTCAAATTAGAATGGATTCTTTAATGTTTCAACATATTTATCTATTTCTTTGTATGGATCTTCATAAAAATCAGTTCCACCAAAACCGATTAATTGTGTTTCTTTAAAACCAAATAAAGTAAACATTCTATCTAAACTTAAGAAACCGAAATCTTCACTATCAGGTAGATTTGCTCCACGAGTAGATATATAAATGAATTTTCTACCTCTAGCATAACCTTCATAGCCATCTTTAGAATAATTATACATTAGGTTTGGTACACTTATATTTTCAATAAATAGTTTTAATATACTAGGATATGAATAATCATAGAATGGCGCTGCAATAACAACTATATCAGCACTTAATACCTTTTTAGAATAAGTAAGCATGTCCATATCAAACATATGCTTATTTGCTAAATCGAATCTTATTTTAAGCTTTTCTTCTGATAGAGGAAGAAGATGCAAATCTTTTAATTTAACTTCTTCAAAATCAAATTTATCATCAATATCAAATTTCTCAAAAATCTTCTTTGTTAAATATAATGTTCTTGATTTTTCATAATTATAACAAGAATTAATAAATAATATTTTTTCCATAAATACTCTCCTTTTTACAAATAAAAAAGTCTTCACGCTCTAGCAGGTCGCTTTCAGAGCCCTTATGAAGACTTCTTATACCGAAAGATGGACTGGCGATCTCATCTTTGTACAATCATATTACAACTTTTTTAGATATTTGTCAATACTTTTTTTAAATTTTTTTTACATTTCGACTCAAAAGTTATCCTTTAGTATACCTTCTAAAACCTTTAAATAGTCTAATCTAGGGATATAACCATACTTAATAATTGGACAATTTTCCTTCAAATCTTTATAGGGAATACTCTTTGTAGGACCATCTACATACTTTAAAACAAAGTCTAACATTACCAAAAAACATTCATCATATTCTGTAAAGGAAATGATTAAAAATCCTATTCCGCCATGTTTTGCTATAGATTTTAAATGTTCTATTTGATGATCATGAATATTTCTTAAAGGAAATGATGTTTTTGATTTTGTTTCTTTAGTTTCAAAGTCAATATACTTTCCTTTATATATTCCATTATAGTCAGTAGTAGAAGGGACCTTATAGAAGGCTTTAGTGATCATACATTTTTCTCTAGAAGGATAACTTACATCAACAACCTGTATAGGTGTAGGCTTTTTATGTATAACCGCAATATCATTAGCTAGATAATATTCATTAGTTATATTAATATCCTCCTCTAGTGACATTCCTCTATTACTATTAGATTTTAATTTTTGTAAAGTATTATTTGTCTGTTTTTTGTTTGGATAATTCATAGGCATCACCTATATTAATAATAACATAAAAAAGATTATATTATAATATAATAATCAATTAAATATATTTTTTTCAAAAAAATTAGCAATAAACTATTGACAGTGCTAAAATGCTGTTGTATAATGATTTTGGCAATGAAGAATAAAGACTGCTAAAAGAGGTGATTTCATGCTTACAAGTAGACAGAAACTGATTTTAAAGGCAATTGTAGAGGAGTATGTTAATACAGCTGAACCAGTTGCATCGTTTGACTTAATGTCTAAACCTTATCTTAATTTTTCAAGTGCAACACTTCGTGCTGAAATGGCTAGCCTTGAACAATTAGGATTAATTGAAAAACCTCATACATCAAGTGGTAGAGTCCCAACATCTATTGGATATAGATATTATGTTGAGAATCTAGTAACTCGTGATAGTGATGTCGTTTCTGACTTCCCTTTAATAGATCAAATTTTTGCTGAGCATAATTTGATGAAGGAAGAAGCCATAAAAGAAGCAATGAATCTTTTATCTAAACTAACAAATTATACTTCTGTAGCTTTAGGTGCTGATTATAGAAGTGAGCTTGTTAAAAAGATGGATTTTATTCCTGTAAGCGAAACTGAAGCTGTTATTTTAATTGTCACAAATGAAGGTCATGTATCAAATCAAACAATTAAGATACCTAATGGATTAAAATCTGAGGATTTAAAGAATGTTGTTAAGGTATTTGATGAAGTATTAAGAAATAAACCAATAACAGATGTAGAAAAGATTTTAAATGATGAATTTGCTAGACTTCAAGTAAAAGATATCATGGATTATCAAGATCAGTTACTAAATACTTTTGTTAATGCCTTCTCTAAATTCTATAAAGATAATTATTACTTATCAGGTATGTCAAATGTATTCGGTCAACCTGAATTTAATGATGTAAATAAATTAAAGAAATTTATGGAAGCCTTTGAAGAGGGCGAAGTAATGAGACTTGTAGGTAACACAAATGGTCTAACAGTTAGAATAGGTAGTGAAAATAAAATACTAGCTATGGATGATTGTACAATCATTTCTGTTCCATATAGAATTGATGATGAAAAAGTTGGTACTATTGCTGTTATAGGTCCTACGCGTATGGAATATAAGAAAGTTATTCCTTTGGTAGAATATATCGCAGGCAATATGACTAAGCTGTATAAGAAGTAGGTGAGATAATGGAAGAGAAAGAAAATGTTACTGAAGAGGTTAAAGAAGAAGCTACTGAAGAAATAAAAGAAGAAAATCCTGAAGTAGTAGAGCCAAAGGTTGAAGCTAAAAAAGAAAAGAAAAGCAAGCATAAAGAAAAAATAGAAGCTTTAGAACAAGTTAACGCAGAGCTTAAAGATAAACTTTTAAGAAATGCGGCTGAGCTTGAAAACTTTAAACGTAGAACTAATGAAGAACGTATTAAAGAAAGAAAGTATGCTAGTTGTGATTTAGTAAGTGATTTAGTATCTATACTTGCTAATTTAGATAAATGTGTAAATATGGAAACTGATGAACCAATGCTAAAGAACTTCTTAATAGGCTTTAAAATGATTAATAATCAATTATTTGATAGATTATATCAAGATGGCTTAGAAGAAATAAAAGTAGAAAAAGGAATGGCATTTGATCCAAATATCCATCATGCCATTGAAACTACTGAAGTTGAAGGTGTTGAATCAAATATCATAACTGAAGTAGTCCAAAAAGGATATAAATACAAAGATAGGGTAATAAAACCAGCAATGGTTAAAGTAAATAAATAAAGGAGTGAATAATTATGAGTAAAGTAATAGGAATTGATTTAGGAACAACAAATTCATGCGTTTCAGTAATGGAAGGCGGAGAAGCAAAGGTTATAGTAAATGCTGATGGTGGAAGAACTACTCCATCTGTAGTAGCATTTAAGGGTGATGAAATCCAAGTAGGTGATGTCGCAAAGCGTCAAGCTGCAGCTAACCCAAATACTATTTCATCAATTAAGCGTCATATGGGTGAATCTTACAAGGTTGATGTTAACGGTAAGAAATATACACCACAAGAAATTTCAGCCATGATTCTTCAAAACTTAAAGAAGACTGCTGAAAATTATTTAGGACAAAAAGTAACACAAGCTGTAATTACAGTACCAGCATACTTCAATGATGCTCAAAGACAAGCAACTAAGGATGCAGGTAAGATTGCCGGACTTGACGTATTACGTATTATAAATGAACCAACAGCTGCTGCACTAGCTTATGGTATTGATAAGACTGATAAAGAACAAACAGTATTAGTATTCGACCTTGGTGGTGGTACATTCGATGTATCTATTCTATCTTTAGCTGATGGTACATTTGAAGTTATCGCTACAGCCGGTGATAACAAGCTAGGTGGAGATGACTTTGACCAAAAGATCGTTGAATGGTTAGCAAGCGAATTCAAGAAGGAAACACTTGTTGATTTAACTAATGATAAGATTGCAATGGGTAGATTAAAAGAAGCTGCTGAAGATGCTAAGAAGAAATTATCTACATCTACAACAACTACAATTTCATTACCATTCATTGCCTTCTCTAATGGCGGACCATTAAACTTAGAAAAAGAGTTAACAAGAGCAAAATTTGATGATTTAACTAGAGATTTAGTTGATAGAACAACAGGTCCAGTTAGAAGAGCACTTAAAGATGCTAAGATGACTGCTAATGATATTAACCAAGTATTACTTGTAGGTGGATCTACACGTATTCCTGCTGTACAAGAACTTGTAAAAAGAGAACTTGGTAAAGAACCAAATAGAAGTGTAAACCCTGATGAAGTAGTTGCTATGGGTGCAGCTATTCAAGGTGGTGTCTTAACTGGTGATGTTAAGGATGTCTTATTACTAGATGTTACACCACTATCACTTGGTATTGAAACACTTGGTGGTGTATTCACAAAGCTAATTGAAAGAAACACTACTATTCCAACTTCTAAATCACAAATCTTCTCAACGGCTGCTGATAACCAACCAGCCGTAGATATCCATGTATTACAAGGTGAACGTCCAATGGCTGCTGATAACAAGACTCTTGGTAGATTCCAACTAGGAGATATTCCACCAGCACCTAGAGGAGTTCCTCAAATTGAAGTTAAATTTGATATCGATGCTAACGGTATCTTCAATGTAAGTGCTAAGGATTTAGGTACAGGTAAGACTCAAAATATCACTATTCAAAGTGGATCAGGCTTATCTGATGCTGAAATTGAAAAGATGGTTAAGGAAGCTGAAGAAAATGCTGAAGCTGAT
>JAEEGL017057427.1_pt1 | contig 28940 bp, 28 predicted proteins | sample 9134231 | NCBI WGS metagenome assembly JAEEGL01 (sample SAMN16246548, study PRJNA631951) | gut metagenome | biome: gut microbiome; feature: rumen; material: fiber-attached | host: Bos | place: Iran: Karaj | collected 2018-10 | reverse complement strand
TTTCCCCTGTCCATAAGCATCTTATCGGTATTTTGAAGGGCAAGTTCCTTAACATCGGGAATCGCGGTTTTCGGGTTAATCAAATTCGATGTATCCGGATCGGGAATCGGGGTGTGCGGAAACTTTGCAACAAAACCGTCATCGTTATCCGACCTTGCGGCATACCTGTAATAATCAATAAAAGCGTCATTTATATATGCACATGCGGAAACCTCGAACCTGTCATCTTTCGGATAATACATGAAAAAGGTAAGATATACATCCCCATCCAGTTTCTTGTCGATGGATTTTAAGTATTTCTTAAGCGCTTTATTCTCCCCTTCAACCCTCTCCTCTTCAGGGAAAAACGAATCCGCATCGTAATAGATATGTTTTCCGATCTTCGCGGTATTCTCGGCTTCGATTTCCGTACTTAATTTCTTCGGCGGCTTTGTCTGCGCCATATTCTGTTTTTGCTTTGCCGACCACGTTGCAATTTTGTTTGAAGCATTCGAAACGGCATAATGAAAAACCTGTTTCGGTTTGCTCGCCGTAAACAGATACATCATCAGGAAAAAGGATGCCATCAGTATCGGTACACCCACTACGAAGGCAATAATCAGTCCGATAATTGTGCTTTTCTTCATATCTTTGCTCCGATTTTAAACGCTGAATGTAAGTCTCTAATAAAGATACGAATATGCCTTCCCCTTTTTGCGGAATCCGTTTATGAAAACTTACGAATCCTTTGCGATATGCCTTGCCACATAGACGCCGCTTGCGGATGCATGAGAAAGCGAATGCGTTACGCCGGAGCCGTCTCCGATCACATAAAGTCCCTTGTGACAGGTCTCTAAATTCTCATCGATTTCCACTTCCATGTTGTAGAACTTCACTTCCACACCATAAAGAAGCGTATCGTCATTTGCCGTTCCGGGACAGATTTTATCAAGCGCATAAATCATTTCGATAATTCCGTCTAAAATTCTCTTCGGGATTACCAGACTTAAATCGCCCGGTGTCGCCGCCAGTGTCGGTGTCACATAACCCTCTCGGATTCGCTCTTCGTTGCTTCTCCGTCCTCTTACCAAATCGCCGAAACGCTGCACGATAACACCGCCTCCGAGCATGTTCGAAAGTCTCGCAATGCTTTCGCCGTATCCGTTGGAATCCTTAAACGGCTTAGAGAAATGCTTTGATACCAGCAGCGCAAAATTGGTATTTTCCGTATGTTTTTCGGGATCTTCGTAACTGTGTCCGTTTACGGTCACAATCCCGTTCGTGTTCTCGTTTACCACCGCACCGTGCGGATTCATGCAAAACGTCCGCACCAGATCTTCGAATTTTGCCGTACGGTAAACAATCTTGCTTTCATAAAGTTCATCGGTTAATGACGCAAAAATCTCCGCCGGCAGTTCCACTCTGACCCCGATATCCACGCGGTTTGATTTGGTCGGAATATTAAGATCTTTGCATACGGTTTCCATCCATTTCGACCCGGACCGGCCTACAGAGATAATGCAGGTTGTACACGAATAACTGCCGTCTTTCGTATAAACGCGATATCCGCTGCTTTCATCAAGTTTTTCCACTTTCTCGACCGGCGTGCGGAAGAAAAATTCCACTTTGTCTTTTAATTCGTTGTAGAGATTATCAAGCACGACATAATTGATATCCGTGCCGAGATGACGCACCTGTGCGTCCAGAAGATGAAGTCCGTTTTGCAGACACATCCTTTTGATTTCGCTGTTCGCGGTGGAATACAGCTTCGTCCCCTCACCGCCGTGAGAGAGATTAATCTCATCCACATATTTCATTAAATCAATGGCTTCGTTCTTGCCGATATATTCGAACAATGTTCCGCCGAACTGATTCGTAATATTGTATTTTCCGTCGGAGAAAGCACCCGCTCCGCCGAATCCGTTCATAATGGCGCAGCTTTCACAGCCGATGCAGGATTTGATTTTCACTCCGTCAATCGGACATTTTCTTTTATCAAGCGAATTTCCCGCCTCAAAAACCGCAATCTTCAATGCACGATTTAATTTCACCAGTTCATATGCTGAGAAAATACCGCCCGGTCCGGCTCCCACGATTATTACATCATAGTTCATACTTCTCCCCCCTCCAGGTGCCTGTCACTTTCACCCTCAAAGTGCCTGTCACTTTTGCCCTCAAAGTGCCTGTCACTTTTGGTACAAAAGTGACAGGCACCCAAGGCAATCTTTACATCCTCTCTTCGACCAGCTTCACGATATCGCCGACGGTACGCATTTTCGGCAGGTCTTCATTGGTTAAACTGACATTGAATTCGTTCTCGATTTCCATTGCCATATAAAGCATCGCGATGGATTTCATTCCGATATCTTCCACAACCCTTGTTTCTTCGGTGATATCCGTCGTATCAATCTCTCCGTCATAAACCTGCGTAAGCAGTTTCTTTAATCTTTCCAGTGTATCCATATAAATCTTTCTCCATTATACTTCTGACTTATAATTTTCTGTTTCTTTTGTTTCTTCCCGGTTTCTCCGCCTTCCGGACAATAATTCACTAATTCTGTGCTGCCTTCTTCACCCTGTGTCCGTGCGCTTTCAGATACTCATAATAGGCATGTTCGCACTCGTGCATTTTCTGTTCGGCAATGTCCGTCAGGTTCTCGATATCCTTCATGGACGGCATTTTCTTGTCGCAGTAATCGCTTATGCGAAATTCCTCTCCGACCATTAAAATCGCACGGTTATACCACTTTGCGCCTTTCTTGATATAGACCGGCAGAATGGGCACCCCTGCCTGCCAGGCCATCAAAACCGCTCCCGATTTTAATTTCTTGATTTCTCCGTCGCGTTCCAGTCTGCCCTGCGGAAACATTAACAGATAATGCCCGCGTTTCATGACATTGACCGCCTTGCGGATGCCGTCGATATCGGAAATGTTCCGGTCGATTCCGATGCAGCCGCAGCCCGTAAGCAGAAAAGATTTCAGCTTGTTTCCCATCGCCAGTTCTCCGGCCAAATACCACATTCTCCGCCCCATCGAAATACCGATTAACACGGGATCGGTAAAAGAGGAATGGTTGGCGATTACTAAAGCACCGCTTTTTTTGTCCGGTCTTTTATCCGAAATATATACTCTTTTCGGGCGGTAAATCAGTCCGTAGGACATCGTCGCAAAAAGTCTCGGCAGATCCATTGCCAGAAACTTGATGTCCACCGCCCTGTCTTTTTTTACTGTTTCTTTCACTTTATAACTGCTTTCTGTTTATAACCGTTCTTTATTCGTTTTCCCGGTTTTTCCCGGTTTATTTCTTTTTTCCTTTTTTCTTCTCTTCCTCAGCCAGTCTTCTTTCCAGCTCATCTTTTAATTCAAACGTCTTTTCTTCGAGAATCTTCGTAAGACGTCTGACCTCATCGCCGGAAGGCACCTTCATCGTCGTATAGTCGCGGATGCGGATTTCCTCGCCGATCATGATATGAACCCTTTTTCCGAACCCGTAATTTCCGTCCAGATAGCAGGGCACAATCGGCGCCTCGGTACGAAGTGCCAGCATCGTAATTCCCGGCATAAAGGGAAACGGAACACCGTTAACCGGCAGTCTTCCCTGCGGAAAAACACCGACGGTTTTTCCTTTGTCCAGCAGCTTTAACGCTTCGCGGATACAGGCAAAATTATGTGCCTCGCGGTCCACGTAAATCCCGCCCATCGAAAATAAAAACCACGAAAAGAATTTGCTTTTCTGAAAAAGCACCTCGCCCATCAGCCAGTGAATTGTCCGGAATAAAAATACCCTCATATAAAACGGATGATCCCAAAGCGATGTGTGATTCGACATTACGATGCAGGGTTTCGGCAGACGGTAATGCTTCTTTTTCCGGTCCATATAATAAATCTTCGGACGCATGTAAAAAATCGCCGTCGGAAAACCCGTAAATTTAACGAACCCCACCAATGGTTCGATTGTTTTATCCTTCATAATCCTTTGTCAGTCCTTCAACAATATCTCTTAACGTATAGTACGTGCCTTCCACCGGGCCCTCCACCTCGATGCCGAACACATTGCAGACCTTGATTAACACGCCGTAATACATAATCGAATCACAGCCTAAATCGTTCATCAGATGATCGTCGTCGCCGATTTCTTCCGGCTTTTTCCCGGTTGCTTCCGCAATGATTGCACGCACTTTATCGGCAACCTCGCCCGTAAGCGGCTCTTTTTTTGCAGCCGTATGATCACATACCTTAAATTCCGCAAACGGCGTTAAGCGGATGCTGCCGTTTGAAATGCCGCGAAGCAGATATTTTCTGCCGACCTTAATGGCCGTCTCGGGCATAATGGCATCATACGTAAAATAGAAATCCTTCACCTGGTGGCTTAACGGAAGTTTTCCGTTTTCCTCATAAATACGGGAAATCAGTGTTTGAACCTCTTCCTCCGTACTTTCTTCCGGCAGTGAAACCACCATGGAGAGAACCTCCTCCCTGTGATTTTCCTCTCCCGACGCTCCGGCGATTTTTCCTTCATCCGTAATATTTGCCGGCAGTCCGAGTACGGAAAAATTCAAAGCCTCATGAATATCAAAAACCTGCTCGATAACATCCGGATTGATGTTCTCCCCGTTCTCTCCGATGACCGCATCGCCTAATCGTCCGAGCACATAGTACCGGCCGTTTTCCTCTTTTAAAATGTCACCGGTTTCAAACCATTCCTCCATCGGAATAATCTCACCGTCCACCATGCGCTTCGAGCAGGCGGATGCACTTTTGACGCTTAACACACCCTGCTCATCAAGCCGGTATTCCACGCCTTCAAACGGTCTTCCGATGGAATTTAAATTCCTCCCTTTCGGTTTCGCCGCAAGTTCCACGGAAGTAATTCCGATTTCGCTCATACCGTATCCGTTAAAAAGCGGATATCCGAGGCCGTTAAACATCCGAAGTGTCGAATCCTTCAGATAGCTTCCGCCGGTAATGCAGAATAAAACCGACGGTCCGAAGAGTTCATCCGTCACCTCATGCATGATTTTTTTCGACCACCTTGCTCCGGCATACGGAAAAATATTCTGAAGCGCCGTACAGATTTTTAAGCCTTTGTAAAACTTTGCTTCTGTTTTCTCTCCGCGCTCTTTTAATTTCTTCTGAATTTCTTTTTCAATCGTATTCCAGAAAAGCGGAACCGCAAAAATATGCGTAACCTCATGTAACTTTACCGCCGTTAAAATACTCTCGGCGGAGTAATCCTTCATAAAGACCATGATTCTGCCGAAATACGAAAACCAGAAATACACGGCCACCAGTCCGAAAATATGGTAAAGCGGCAGGAACACCAACAGTTTGATTTCACCGTCGTAGAAGGTGGAAACCCTCTTGTTTTCCCGAAGAACCGCCTTCGTGTTTAAAAGCTGGTTCGTCATTTTTTCGCCCGAATAAAAACAGATGGTTTCCTTTAAACTCGTGGCGGAAGTCGAAAGTGCGATTTCGTTTTCGAATTCCTTCTCCGGATTAAAACGTTTCACCGACGCAAACCGCGCGTCCATTCTCATTTCACCGGATTCCGCCTTGTTTCCTGTATCTTCCCCGTTGCCGGAATTACGAAACAGACCGGTATCGATAAATTTCTCCGCTCTTTTCCAAAGGAGATTGTAATCTAAGAATTCGCCTTTTAATTTCGTTGAGCGCATTCCCAGAACATATTTGATTTTTAAGGTTTTTAAAATCCCGTCCGAGAGTTCCCGCGGATGTCTTAAATTCACGAGATAAGGCTTGTTTCCGCTTCGTAAAATCGCCCAGAAAGCCACAATCCACTCGGGGCAGTTGTCCATCTCAAGTGCCACGTATTCATGCGTCGCACCGATGGTTTCGTAAAGCACTTCGGACATAATGTTAATCCGTTTTTTAGCTTCGCCGAATGTGACGCCATCCACGCGATATCCGTCGTCCGTCTCATACATCACGTTATCGCTTAAGCGGAACATCACCTCGTAGATTTCCCGGTATGTTCCCTGCGACTCTTTCAGGGCATTGCAATTATATTCAACTAACTCTCTGATTTCTTTTGTCATAATTCGCTTACTTTCTTCAGATTATTCCCCTTTTACTCATGAAGACTATATTCGAATCATCATACTTTTTATTCATTTCAACTACATATGTAGTTCTTTTTGAAACTTTATCAGTCAAAAATTTCCTTCTTCGAAAACCTAAGAATCGCCGCATCGTACTGCTCGGGATTGGTATAACGAAGATGCGAATGCGCACCCTCCTTAAACCATTCCACTTCCTTGACTTCGCTGCCGCACTTTTCGATTAGCAGTTTGCTTTTATCCGGTCTTGAGAAAATATCCTTCTCTCCGTAGAGAAAAAGTACCGGCACTTTCATTTTGTCAATCAGTTTAATCGGTGCGATTTTGTCCACATCGGTTCCGGTATTTTTCTTGATTTTATTCATAACCATGTTAAGAACCGGGAATGTCGGTTTCTTTAAATCAATCATGTGAGTACGGAAACTTTCGCGGAAGGAAATAAAGCATCCGTCCATAACTACCGCCTTCACGCACGGAGGGCAGTCATCCGACGTCGTGAGTAAAACCGCCGTGGAAGATCCGACGCAGATGGAATGAAGCCAGATATTGTGAATCCCGATTTCTTCTTCCATGAAGCGGATCCACACCTTTAAATCCTCGCATTCTTCCTTGCCGATGGTGTTAAATTCGCCGTCGCTTAAGCCGTAGGAACGCTGGTCGATGACCAGTACGTTAAATCCGGCGTCTTCATACGGTTTTGCGTAAAAATAGGAATACTTTAAGCATTCACAGCGTCCGGGAAGTATAATTACCGCCCGGTCATATCCGAAATCGTAATATTCGCCGAGGAAACGAAGACCGCCCCGGTGAACTTCGACCTCACGCATTTTATCGGTGCGTGCTTCCGCCCACTCACAGCCTGCATTCCACATTGCCACCTGCTCTTCGTTCGTTACGCAGGAACATTCTCTTTTCCGGTCATCGGGGTTCGGGTTTACCAGATACTCCCTGTAAACCTTCTCCGCAATCGGCGTGGTATAGATAAGCATGAAGATTATCCCGCCGAGCAGCAGTATTATTATGACCCCTATTGCAATCCAAACTCCCATTCCGTTCTCCTAAGTATCCGTGATTTCCCAAATTTATATCATATCAAAGCCGCCCGATATTCGCAAGCATTACTTGCCATCCTACCCTGCAGGCATGGTCTGAGCTCTGCACACTTATCACACAAAACTCCCCGCAGGTTTTTTCCTGCGGGGAGTTTTGCGTTGTGAATCAAAAGTGAGGTTATGCTGTTATGCTGTGTTATATTATGCCTTCGTATCAGTCATCATACTGATCGATGTCGTAAGAGAGAATTCCTCCGCTCACCGGATCGATATCGTAGCTGTATTCTGTCATGCCGATGTGGAATTCTACATCGTATACGTTCTTTCCGTAGTCGTCGTCAAATTCATATTTAACATTTACGCGGGAGACATCCGATTTCGAAACTCCGGCTGCCGCTACTGCGATATCCAGTGCCTTATCCTGGCTGATCACACCCTGGGTAGACTGCGTATTCTGTGCGGGCTGTGCTGCCTGTACCGGCTGTGTATTCTGTGCAGGTTGCGTGTTCTGTGCCGGCTGTGCCACTTTAGTATTCTGGGCGGGCTGTGTATTCTGTGCCGGCTGTGATGCCTGTGCAGGCTGTGTATTCTGTGCCGGCTGTGCTGCCTGTGCAGGCTGTGTATTCTGCGCGGGCTGTGCGGTTTGTGCACTCTGTACCTCCGGTGCTGCCTGTCCGTTATCCGCTAATGCCGGAGTGAACATTTCCTGCGACCAGGAAAGAATTGCGCCGGTATTTGCATCGATATCGTATTCGTATTTCATGTTTCCGGAGTAGAAATCAATTTCGTATTTTTCAATTCCGTTATCCGTATCACGTCCCAGTTTGGTGAATACCGCATCTGCCTCGTTCAGTCCGGCATCGGAAAGAGCTACCGCTTTCGCGTCCGCCTGCGCTAATGTAAAGGTGCTTACCTGCTGCTGTGCGATCGGAATCGGCTGTGTCTGCTGTACTTCCGTTAAGCTGTCCGTTGCCTGAATTCTTTCCGGTGTGTTCATTGCCTGATTTGCTGTATTACATCCACACATAAATGTTGCTGCCGTTAATGATGCTAAAACTGCCATTCCCAGAATAAGTTCTCTCTTCTTCATAATTGTTATCCTTTTCCTTTCCTATGCCGGGATGGATAATTTTCATTTATCCGTTTTTCCCTTCGGCATATCTGCTCTATTTTGACTTTCGCTTATTTTTGTTTTCCGTGATTTCGTAGAAGGTCAAAACCTTTTTTGTAATCACTTTTTTGTTTAACATTTCTGAAACCGTATTTCGAATGCATTTGATCGTTTCGATAGTTCAGTTATACCAAACCATTTGTCACAGAAACGTCATACATTTTCAATTTTTTTAAAATTTTTTCAATTTTTCAAAATCTTTCGTTTGTCCCGTCCTCTTTCTCCCCTCCACCTCCCCGAAAAAGTTGAAAAATCCCGTCATATATGCTAAAGTAGGAATAGTGTGTTTTTCTTCGGAAAAAACCATTTTTCAACAGACTTATGTGTAAGAGGAGAATCTAAAAATGAGCGATTATGTAATTATTCCGGACAGTTCCTGTGATTTAACCAAAGATTTAAGAGACCGTTTCGATATTCCCGATTATATCCGTGGCGTATTGTATTTCCCGGACGGGCATTCGGAACTTGCCGATATCGACTGGACCAAAATGAGTGCCAAGGAATACTATGACTCCATGAAGGGCCGTAACGTACTTTATAAAACAGCCTGCCCTCCGGGAGAAGAAATCATCGAGAAATTCGAAAAGCACTTAAAAGAAGGAAAAGACATTATCTCTCCCGTGCTTTCCACCGCACTCAGTGCAACCTACAACGATGTTACCCAGGTTGCGAAAGAGCTTATGAAGAAATATCCGGAGAGACGAATCGTGGTTGTCGATTCCCTTCGTTATTCCACTTCTTTAGCCCTGCTTTGCATCTCCGCCGCTATCAAACGACAGGAAGGCGCAAGTTTTGACGAAGTGGTATCGTATTTGGAAACCGAAAAATACCGCATTCACCAGATGGGTACGATGGACGATTTGTTCTTCCTTGTAAAAACCGGACGTGTTTCCAATTTCAAGGCATTCTTCGGCAGCATGGTTGGCTTAAACGTTCTTGCGGACTTTAACGAAAAAGGTCTTTCCGAGCCCATCGCAAGATTAAAAGGAAAGAAAGATGCCTTCAAGGCAATCATCGAATACATCGACAAGACGATTGAGAATCCTTCCGAACAGATTATGTTCATTGCTCATTCCAACCGTGAGGAAGCCGCAAAGCTTCTTGCCGAGCAGGTGAAGGAACGCTTTAATCCCAAGGAATTAATCGTCGGCGACGTCGGCGTAAGCTGCGGCGCATCCATCGGACCGGGACTCTGTGCGGTCTTCTATAAAGGTGCTCCCGCATCCGCCGGTCTTGAGAAAGAAAAAGCAATCATGGACGAAATCTGTGCACAGATTAAATCCAAATAATAACGGTTTTACGAACCGGTAAATTAACGTTCATTTGTTCAGTACCAACTATAGGAGAAATGCCATGGCATCATTTGCAATCCTTACGGACTCCACTTCCGACATGAGTCCGGACATGCTTGAAAAATACAACGCCGACTATGCTCCCATGAATTACACCATGGGTGAGGCGGAGTACCCTGCGCTTCTCGACTGGTCCATTCATTCCGCAAAGGAATTTTACGACTTTATGAGACAGGGAATTATCATTAAAACCACACAGGTCCCCGTGCCGGTTTTTGAGGAAAAATTCACCAAATACTTGGAAAACGGACAGGACGTGCTGTATATCTCCTGCTCTTCCGCATTAAGCGGTTCCTATGCAACCGCCTTAACCATTGCAAAGAACATGATGGAGAAATATCCGGGCCGTAAAATCCGCTGCGTGGATTCCTTAATCAGTTCCTTCGGTCAGGCGAATCTGGTCATGGTTGCAAGCGTGGAGCGCGAAAACGGGAAATCCTTAGACGAGGTTGCCGATTATCTCGAATCGATCCGACTTACCAGAAACCAGTTTGCGACCGTTGAAAACTTAGAATACTTAAGACGCTGCGGAAGAGTCAGCGCGACCAGTGCATTTTTCGGAAATTTCTTCGGCATTCATCCGGTGATTATCTCCGATAAAATCGGCCAGAACTACGCCATCCGCAAAATCAAGGGTGCCAAAAATGTCATCCCCGAGCTTACCGCCGAAGTAAAGGCTGCGGTAATTGAACCCGAGATGCAGACCCTCTATATTTCCCATGCGGATAACGAAACTCAGGCGAATGCGCTTCGCGATGCCATTCTTGCGGAAGTTCCGTTTAATGATTCCCATATCGGATATATCGGACCCATCGTCGGTGCATCCGTAGGACCCGGAACGCTTTCGATTTATGTGGTCGGAAAAGAAGTAACCGTACAGGGAGGAGCATCATAATGGACGGAACCGTCTTAAACGGTGAGGATTTATATTCCCTTTTCACCAACGGCTATCGCAATTTAAAGCAGAATGCTTCCATCGTGGATGCATTAAACGTATTTCCGATTCCGGACGGAGACACCGGCAAAAACATGTCCATGACATGGCTCGGCGGAATCGAAAACGTGGATAAAGAGGAAAAAAGTGCGGGAAAAATGGCAAAAGCGTTCTCCAAAGGAACTCTTCTTTCCGCCAGAGGAAATTCCGGCGTCATTCTTTCCCAGTTTGTAAGGGGTTTTTCCCAGGGAATCAAAGAACTCGACGTGGTAACACCTCCCGATTTTATTCTTGCCATGGAGAAAGCTTCGAAAAAAGCGTATTCGGCCGTTGTCGTTCCGACCGAAGGAACGATGTTAACCGTGATGCGTGAATGCATCGAAAACTCCGGTGTGCAGGATTCGGAATATACCGATTTTACACCGCTTTTTGAAGATATTATAAACGGCATGAAGAAATCCTTATTAAATACGCCGAACATCCTTCCGTGCCTTGCGGAAGCCGGTGTTGTGGATTCCGGCGGCGCCGGGCTTTTATATCTTTTTGAAGGCATGAGCATGGCGCTTCAGGGAAATTTCATCGATGAAAGCGAAATCGATGATGAAAACATCGAAACCCCGGACGAATTCTTTACTCCGGATTCGAAGCGCAAGATGAAAATAAAGAAGCATGTAAAATATGCCATCGTTGCGGCTGCTTCCGGCGAAGGAATGATTGAATACTTCCACAACGAAGGCGTGCTCGCGGTCATCGACGGCGGACAGACCAACAATCCTTCGGCCAAAGCATTCGTGGATGCGTTTAACAGCGTGGATGCGGATCACATCATTGTGCTTCCGAATGACGGAAACATCATTTTAACCGCAAAACAGGCCGCTAAAATTTTTGACCCGGAGAAAGTGCATGTCATCGAAACAAAATCGATGGCAGAAGGTTATTCGGCCATGTCCATGGTGGATTACTCGCTTCCGACCGTGGATGATTTAATCCATGAAATGACTCACTATCTTCCGAATGTTACGACAGGCTATATTACAACCGCAACGAGGGACGCGAACATCAACGGCGTGGACGTAAAAGAAGGTGCTTATGTCGGCTTAACCGACGACATTCTCTCCTGCGATACGGATATCACCGAGGCGGTTCTTAAGATGTTTGCCGCACTTCCCGATATCGACGATAAGCAGGTGGTAACCGTTTTCTACGGAAAAGGCATTACCGAAGAAGACGCTCTTGCCATCGGAGATGCCTTAATGGAAAAATATCCTCTTTTAGAGTTTGGCTATATTAACGGAAAAATGGATGTCTATTCCTACATGTTTGCTATTGAGTAAAAGCACTGCATTTATATTGAGGATCCGACATGAAAAAAATAATCATTGATTTGGAAGGCTCCGATAACGGAGCGGAAGAATTATTAAAAGGCGCATTGAAAGCTTCGGAAGAATTTCCGGAGCTTGCATTTGTTTTATCCGTCACCGAACCGGAGCGTTTCTCCGATTTGCTCTCCGGAATTAATTCTTCGGAAAACAAGGGTGCGGTCCCGAAAAATATTGAAATTTTAACTGCTTCGGATATCATCCGCACGGACGAACCCGCCATGTGCATTTTTAAGGGACGCGACTCATCCTCCATGGCAATGGCTATGGATGTATTAAAAAAAGACGAGGAAGCCCTCGGACTTCTTTCGGCCGGAAATACCGGGGCCTTAATGGTAGGCAGCATTTTCCGCCTGGGCATGAAAGAAGGCTTAAAACAGCCTGCACTTTCGACGATGTTGCCGAACGTAAGCGGCGGAATGACCACACTTGTGGACTGCGGTGCGAATGTCAACATCGAGGCGGCGGAACTGAAAAGCTTTGCCCGTTTAGGCTCCGATTTTGTTTCTAGAATGTTTGATATCGAAAAACCGAAGGTGGCGCTATTAAATGTCGGAAGAGAAGAAGGAAAAGGCAGCCCTTTATATGCGGAAGCCTATCCGTTATTGAAAGAACTCGGCGATTCGGGAGAAATCAATTTCATCGGAAATGCGGAAGGATATGACATTATCACCGGCTATGCGGATGTGATTGTCTGCGATGGTTTTGCCGGAAACGTGGTCCTTAAACTAACCGAAGCCGTCGGAAAATGTGCCCTTTCCATCGTGGAATCCGCTCACTTAAAATTAACGGCAAGTCCGGCCGAAAACTCACCAGAGCATTCATTTACGGAAATCGAAGACAAATTAAAAGAGCTCTTTGTGTTCAACGAACGCGGCGGAGCCACATTCCTCGGAACCAAAAAGCCCGTCATTAAAATGCACGGCTGTGCAACGGCGGATACCGTGGTATCCTGCGCAGACCAGCTGCTTCGCATCACCCGATAATAAGGGCACCCCTTGGGTGCCTGTCACTTTTGACATCCAGACCAGCTGCTTCGCATCACCCGATGATACGAGTGCCTGTCACTTTTGGGTCAAAAGTGACAGGCACCTTTCTACTTTACCGTCCCCTTGAAAAATACCCGGCTAAACGCAAACTGATATAAGTAAAACCGGATCGGAACCGCTAAGAATACAAAAATATTAAATGCCGCAATTAACGGAATCTGCGGTAATAAAAGTCCGGTTAAAAAGCAGGCAAATGTGTAATAGGTATATCGGAATGCCGCATATAAAAGCGTGCGGCCGCCGTCCCGGTAATGAATTTTCTGAAACTTCAGCGCATCCACTCCCAGATTGATAAAGAACGCAACCGCCCCGATAACGGGTACGGTAATCATACAGTAACGGTATCCGTAGGTTATCGTTACAAAGAGAATTCCGATTTCGGCAACGAGTCCCGCTATAATGGAGCCTGCCGCGGAAGTAAAGAGCCTGCGGTAAATCCTTAAGGTATCTTTAATCGGACTGAAATGGGACGATTTGTTTCCGTCAATATAAACGGATTCCACGCCGATTAAATCAATCGGAATATGCTGACAGTCCGCATAGTATAACATGTTAATCTCGTAGTCGTATTTTTCTCCGGAAACCTGAACCAGCCAGTCGATGTTATCCACGGAAAAACCGCGAAGCCCGGACTGGTTGTCGCTTAAATAATGCCCGGTCAGAATTGTATAAACCCAGCGGGAAAGAATATTCCCGATCATGGACCTCTTCGGAATATTCCCCTTAAAATCGCGCTCCGTCAGTACCATGACCGCACCTTCCAGCAGACGGTCACGCACCTTTATGATATCTTCCACTTTATGCTGTCCGTCCGAATCGGCCGTAATAAAATGGGTACAGTCCGGAAACAGTTCACGGATATGGCTCATGCCGAGTTTTAAGGCAGAACCTTTTCCTCCGTTTACCGGTGCATGAATCACTTCCGCCCGGTCTTTAATCTTATCAAAAACCGGCGCATATTCTTCTCCGCTTCCGTCGTCCACTACCAGGCAGGAAAACGATTCCTTATTCAGTTTGTCCACCAGTATTACAAGCTCTTCATCGGGCTTGTATGCCGGCAGCAGTACAACGACCATGTTTGACTCTCCTTAACGGTCTGCGGTATAATAGGATTTGCCGGATTCGCAAAGCGGTTCCGGTTATGATAAAGGCTGATTATGAATTATAAACCCTCTTACCGGATTTCCCCAATCAAAGACACGGAATTTCCGGATCGAATCAAAGAAATACAATCCGTTCTTGCTCCGGTAATGGAAACCGGCAGCATTTCTTCTTTTGACGGAATTTCCTTACAATACTATTGGTACCCCTGTGAAAATCCGGTCGGAACCGTTGTCATTGTTCACGGTTTCACGGAATTTGCGCTCAAATACGAAGAAATCATCTACTATTTCCTTGAAATGGGTTACAACTGTTTTATCTATGACCAGCGAAGCCACGGCTATTCCGGCTCCGGCATTTCGGATCACCGTTACAACCATGTGGAGGATTTCCGCGACTATTCCAAGGACTTAAATGTAATCATGGAACAGGTGGTAAAGCCTTTTGCGAAAGATACGGAAATTTATATTTACTGTCACTCCATGGGCGGTACGGTAAACCTTCATTATTTCCACGATTTCAAACCGGATTTTATTAAAAAAGCGGTCTTTTCCTCTCCGATGGTAGTTCCCCGGATGGCGAAAAACATTCCCTTCTGGATTGTGGAGGCATCCATTCGTAAATCCGTAAAAAAAGACGGATGGAATGCAGCTTTTCCCCATACCTCGCATTTTAATCCGAATGCAAGTTTCGATACCAGCCACGACTGTTCCCGCGCAAGATTCGATCATAATCTCGCTCTTCGCGTGGCGGATGAGCACTATCAGAATTCCGGTTCCACCAACCGCTGGCTCTGGGAATGTTTAAAAATCCGCAAATACCTCCCGAAGAAGGAATTTTTATCGGAAATCAGCCAGAACATTCTGGTCTTAAAAGCCGGACAGGACTCGGTTGTCTATACCGATGTCTATAAAAATCTGGAAAAATTCATACCTTCCTGCAAAGTAAGCGACTATCCGTCTTCCAGGCATTCCATATACAATTCCGATGACGAAACACTCGTGCGTTACTGGAATGAAGTATTTACATTTCTAAAATCCTGATTTCGGTTCAGAATAATTTACTCATTCCGGATTATTCTGTTTTAACTCCGAATCCGGGACTTCATTTTCTTCGCCGGCTTCCGTCTTAAGCCTCAGTCGAAGTGCACGGAAAAATCCACTCAGCATTTCACTGCACTCTTCTTCGAGAACACCCTCCGTTACTTCCACCTGATGATTGAATCTCGGCTCGTGAAACAAATCCAGAATACTGCCGGCACAGCCTGCCTTCGGATTCTTACAGCCCATCACCACCCGCGGAATTCTGGCCTGTACAATCGCACCGGCGCACATCTGGCAGGGTTCTAACGTTACATAGAGCGTGCAGTCTTCCAGTCTCCAGTCCCCGATTTTCTTATCCGCTTTCTTTATGGCAATCAGTTCCGCATGGGAAAGCGTGCTTTTGTCGGTTTTCCGCCGGTTGTAACCGCGGCCGATGATTTTTCCGTCATATACGATTACGCAGCCGATGGGCACCTCTCCCAATGCTTCCCCCTTGCGGGCAAGCTTCATGGCCTGTCTCATATAATATTCATCGGGTTTCGGATTTGTCATTTATTTCGTGTCGTGCTGTTCCTCTCTACGCATTGCGCAGTGCCACTCATAAACGCTTGCGCGTTTATTTCGTGTCGTGCTTGCGCACTATAAAGATGAGGCAATAAATAACCGATAGTAAGCAAGCTTCCATCGGTTATCCATCGCCTCATCTTTGCACTGCTTAATGCTAGTCCATCTTTTCTCTCTTAAATATCAAATACGTGCGCACCATTTTTCCTTTGGGGTCGCCGTACATACGGTCAAGTTCCCAGCCCTTGCCGCCGTATTCGTTGAGAATATTCTCAATGGATACATAATCTCCGAGTTTTCCCTTCGGACGATCCTTTTCAAGCTGAATTTCATCGACAAATTCTACCGCATATTCATACTGGCGGTTTGCCATACGTTCAAGTTTGGTATGGATAGCGGTTAATGTCTCGAGTTTGCAGACATCCATTGCATCCTGAAGTTCTTCGCGGCTTGCACCTTCGAAAAGATCGGTTTCCACAACTCTTTTCTGTCTTACGATTACGGTATCATAGCCTTCCGAGCTTTCCATAATCATGTTCTTTGCAAAATCAATATTATCCGCTCTTCTTCTGTATCCCTTGTTATCCAGATATGCGAGTGCCGCAGCAAGGATATTGTCTTCATTTTTCTCAAGACCGGTATCGAGAAGTTCTTCGGTTTCATCGATTGAGGACGTCTGAATCAGGGTACTCTTTCGAAGTTCTTCCAACATTAAATTCTTTAAATCTGCCATAATGACCCCCTAATATTTCTTTTTTTCAAGTATTACTATTGTACCCCGAAAAGCACAAAAATAAAAGTATTTTCACACAAAAAAGAGGTTGTGAAACTCACAACCTCTTCTTATGCTGTAATTATATTCCGATTATGCCTGAGAAATAGCTTCAGCAGGGCACTGGGAAGCGCATCCGCCGCAGTCGATGCAGGAATCTGCATTGATTACATACTTGCCGTCTCCTTCGGAAATTGCATCTGCAGGACACTGAGCCTGGCATGCACCACACATTACACAATCATCACCAATTACATATGCCATAGTTTTTTCCTCCTTAAATCTGTGTTTTCCACTTCGGAAAAATACAGTTTCACCATTTGTCTTTACGAAAATTATTCTATATCATTAGTTTCAAAAATGCAATAGAAAAAGTGCAAAAAATCCCCATTTTATAAGGCTTTGCGGTTCGTTTATGCTAACTATGGACAGACTTTTCGAACGATTTATGAAGTAATTATAAAGCCTTTAACTGCTCCATTAACGCATCCACATCCAGACCGTGTACCATAGCTGCTTCGGCAATGGATTCGCCCTGGGAAGCGGGACATCCGAGGCAGTGCATTCCCGCACCGAGTAAAATCGGAGCAGCCTCCGGAGCCTTCTGTAACAGTTCGCCGATTGTCATATCTTTTGTAATTTCCATTGTTCTTTCCTCCAAATCATCATTTTTTTCCGGGTTTACAAAGGAACTTCGTCCTTCCTCCCCTTTATCCATATAAGGTTAGTTACGCATAACCCATTATAGCAAAACCGATTTGCCGTGGCAAGAGTATAAAATTTTACTGTTTTGCCAGGTTCTTAAACTGCATGAACTCAGGCAGCCAAGCCAGCTTTACGGTACCGACCGGGCCGTTACGCTGTTTAGCGATGATTACCTCGGTAACATTTACGTTTTCCGTATCTTTCTTGTAATAATCCTCGCGGTATAAAAACATTACAACGTCCGCATCCTGCTCAATGGCTCCGGACTCACGAAGGTCGGAAAGCATCGGTCTTTTATCCGTACGGTCTTCCACCTTACGGCTAAGCTGCGACAGCGCCACAACCGGTACGTCGAGCTCTCTGGCCAGTAATTTTAACGCACGGGAAATGTCGGAAACCTCCTGCTGACGGTTATCCGTACGGCCCGTGGACATTAACTGAAGGTAGTCGATGATAATCATATCAAGGCCTTTTTCCAGTTTCAGTTTCCTGCACTTGGAGCGTAATTCCGTCGGTGTAATATTTGCGGCATCCTCAATGACGATATTAGACGCGGCAATTTCGGCAGATCCTTCCGAAAGAGCCGTCCACTCACTCGGAGACAGATCGCCGGTCCTGAGTTTCTGAGCATCGACCTTGGACTGCATCGCAAGAAGACGGGTAACTAAGGCAACCTTTGACATTTCCAGTTCAAATAACGCAACTTTCTTATTTTCCTTTACCGCCGCATGAAGCGCGATATTTAATGCAAATGCCGTTTTTCCCATGGAAGGTCTGGCCGCAATCAGTAAAAGATCGGAAGGCTGGAATCCGGCCGTATTATAATCCAGATCCGCGAAACCGGTCGGAATGCCGGTCGTGGTTCCTTTTACCTTGGCGGCTTTTTCAATATTGTCAAGCGCCTGCAGAACGACATCCTCAATCGGAATAAAATCGCTGGCTCCGCGCCTTTGAACAACCTCAAAAATCTTTTTTTCGGTATTCTCTAAAATAACGTCCAGCTGCTCATTCCCGCCGTAGCACATCGAAAGAATCTCTTCGTTCGTATCGATCAGCCGGCGAAGAACCGCTTTTTCCCGTACAATTCCGGCATAATATTTAATATTCGCCGAGGTCGGAGTCGTCTCTAAGAATTCTTTCACATAGGAAAGGGAGCTGATCTCCGGCGAGACATTTTTCTCTTTTAAGCGGTCCTGAAGTGTAACTAAATCCACGGGTCTTCCCTGCGCATTCAGTTCCACCATGGCATCAAAAATCACGCCGTACTGCTTATTATAGAAATCCTCACCCGTAAGAATATCCGAAGCGGCTGTAATCGCTTCGGAATCCATAAGCATCGCACCTAAAACCGACTGCTCACTCTCAGTCGAATGGGGCTTTATTTTTTTAATGACTGCTTCTTCCATTTTCCAGATACTCTTTCAAGAAATTCTTACTGTTCCGGTTCAATCATTACCTTCAGTGTTCCGGTAACCTTGGTATGCAGACGAATGGGAACGTCGAATTCACCTACACTTTTAAGCGAATCGGAAAGCACGATTTTCTTCTTGTCGATATCGATTCCGTGCTGGTCCTTTAACGCCTTTGCGATTTCTTTTCCGGTAACGGCACCGAATGCACGGCCGCCCTCTCCGACCTTAATCGGAATGACCACTTTCAGTGTGTCAATTTTCTCACCGAGTGCTTTGGCTGCATCATACTGCTCTTTTGCCACTTTTTCCTGATTGGCCTTCTGCAATTTTAAATCATTCATATTCGCACCGCTTGCTTCCATCGCAACTTTCTTCGGAAGAAGGAAGTTCTTTGCGTATCCGTCGCTTACTTCCACGATATCGCCTTTTTTCCCAAGCGTTTTCTCATCTTTCAATAAAATTACTTTCATCTGTACATGCTCCTGTAATTTATGTATTTCTCTGTTTCTGTTTTTCTTTGTTTCTGTTTTTTCTGCTGTAATTCTGTAATTCCGAATTTCGGCCGTTCCGCAGTTCTTTCGGTTATCAGATTTCTCCGCTGCTGATCATTTCATCCAGCGTCTGCTGCAGTTTCTTGACCACATCTTCCACCTTGCCGTCCTTAAACTGTGCACCGGCAATATTCATGTGACCGCCGCCGCCCATTTTTTCCATGATAATCTGGACATTCACTTCATCGATGGATCGCGCGGAAATATAAATGGTGCCGTTATAATCCGTGAATACAAAGCTTGCCTTGACGCCGTTGATATTTAAAAGTTCATTCGCCGACTGGGCCGCCACAACGGTGGGCGACTTGCAGTGTTCGGCATCGCAGACCGCAATCGCATAACAGCCTTTGTAAATAACCGTATCTTTTACGGCCTCGGCCTTGGCCATATATTCCGATGCATCTTCCCTGAAAAGTTTGCGGACTCGCGTAACATCCGCACCGCTTCTTCGAAGGAATGCCGCCGCTTCAAAGGTACGCACGCCGGTTTTTGCAAGGAAGTTATTGGTATCCATGACAATACCACCGTAAAGAGCATCTGCCTCGCAGTTCTTTAAACGGATACCGTTTTCAACATACTGCAGAACTTCGGCAACCATTTCGCAGGCCGATGATGCATACGGCTCGACATAGGAAAGCGTTGCATTTTCGATGGTTTCCTCACCCTGTCTGTGGTGATCGAGCACGACAATCGCCTTACAGCATTTCAGCAAATCGGGACATTCCGTAATGGACGGGCGGTTAATATCCACCACAACCAAAACCGCATTGTTTCCGACTTTCTCAAGTGCCTCGGAAGACGTAAGGATAAAATCGTCATCATAGTCCGGATTCTGTGTAAACAAATCGACAATCGGCTGCAGGGACTGCGTGATATCATTCAGCACAATGGATGCCTTCTTGCCCATGGATCTGGCAATACAGTAGATTCCGACGGCCGCGCCGAAGCTGTCCACATCTCCCATGCGGTGTCCCATAATGAACACCTGGTCTTTTGTTAACAGAATTTCCTGAAGCGCCTGCGCTTTTACGCGGGCCTTGACCCTTGTATTTTTCTCAAGCTGCTGGCTCTTTCCGCCGAAGTACTGAATCTGGCCGGGCATTTTTACAACCGCCTGGTCGCCGCCACGGCCGAGTGCCAGATCGACGGCAGCTCTGGAAAATTCCACATTCTGCGCATAGGTAAGACCGCCGAGTCCGATACCGATACTTAACGTCATGGCTCTTTCGTTTCCGATATTTACGGTCTTTACTTCTTCCAAAAGATCAAATCTCTGGTCCTTTAACTGCATTACCGCTTTCTTTCGCATGATGACCATGAATTTGTCTTTCTCGATTTTCTTTACAATACCGTCAATCGATGCAATGTATTTGTTGATTTTTCTCTCGATTAGTGCAAGAAGCAGGGTGGCACGTACTTCTTCGACACCCTCTAACGCTTCTTCGTAGTTATCCAAGTAAACCAGTCCGACAGCAAGACTCTGGTCGTCGTTTTCCTGCAGGGCAATCTTTAAAGCCGTTTCGTCAAAAAGATAAATGCCGATTAAGGAGCTTTCTTCCTCGGTTTCGAAGAATTCCGAATCCTTTACCATTTCCGTTATATCAATCCGACGGATCAAAATCCGGAAGAAGCGATCCTCGAATTTTAAGGATAATTCTTCCTCTTCCCAGCGTCCGCCCTGTTCATCGATTCTTCCGTTCGGAATCGTGTCTTTGGTAATTTCCGGAAAAATATTCTGAATGGTCTGTTTCGTTTTGCGCGAAACGCCCGTGAGATTTTCGAAGGCATCGTTTACCCAGAGGATTCTTCCGTTTTCATCCATAAGGGCATGCGGTGTTTTCAGTTCGCGTAAGATTGCTTTCTGGACCTGTCCGTACTTCGTGGCAAAGCTTACCATTTCATCGAGAAGGAACGAGCGAAGATACAGCCATAATGCCAGTATTCCGATAAAATAAAGAATAACAAAAATACTGACGGCAATACCCGCTCTGACATTCAGAAAATATATGGGAACATTAGCGGCGATTAACAATACGCCGAGCAGAATCAGCAGCAGAAAAAAGACTTTGATTTTTCCTGTTACCTTCAGTTTCTTCGACATGCGTCTTTCCCCTCCGAAACGGCATCTTTGAAACAATTTTCGAATAAGCCCAAAATCAATTTATTATATCATATTTTAAGAAGGGATGCCATAAAAATATAAACGGTGGCTTTTCAATCGGGCCGGGACAGCCTGCGCATAAAAAAACTGCCGCTTAAACCTGCGGCAGTTTTAAATCGTAATCGTTATGATTAATCCATTACGTAGGGCATAAGTGCAACGTGGCGTGCTCTCTTGATGGCAACGGTAAGTGCTCTCTGATGCTTTGCACAGTTTCCGGTGATTCTTCTGGGAAGAATCTTGCCTCTCTCGGATACGTATCTTTTTAACTTTGCGGTATCCTTGTAATCAATGCCACTGTCTTTTCCACAGAAAGTGCAGACTTTCTTTCTTCTGTGAACTCCGCCCTTCTTTCTGAAATCGGGCTTATCTGATTTAACAAAAGCCATAATGTGCCTCCTTCATAAACCCCCAACCGTTAAAACGGTAAAGTCGAATCGGTTGAGCTGTCAAACTTCATGAAATCGCCGTCTCCTGCGGTGCTTCCGTCAGAGGAATCTCCGCCGTTTCCGAAAGAACCGTTTGCGGAAGCAGCATTCTTGCTTTCACAGAATTCCTGGTCTTCTGCCACAACATCGGTGGTATAAACCTTCTGTCCTTCCTTGTTGGTATAACTTCCGGTCTGAATACGGCCTGTAACCAATACTTTCGTTCCCTTATGAAGATATTTCTCAGCAAACTCTCCGGCTTTGCCAAAAGCTACAATGTTAATAAAATCCGTGCTGTTCTCTTCATTTTTGGAAAATCTTCTGTCTACGGCAAGAGAGTATCTTGCAACTGCTGTAGGGTTCTCACCCTGCGAATATCTCACATCGGGATCACGGGTCAGACGACCCATTAAAATTACTTTATTCATATAAAACCTGCTTTCTATTGCTCGTCCTGTCTAACGCATAAGTATCTGATCACGCCGTCCATGATACGAACTCTGTTTTCGATTTCGATCGGTGCGGTCGACTCAGCCTCGAAACGGATGAAATAGTAGTAAGCTTCACTCATTTTCTGGATTTCGTAAGCAAGTTTCTTCTTGCCCCAGTCATCCACTTCTGTGATTACACCACCGAATCTTTCGATGAGCGCCTTGCATTTGTCTACAACGGCTGCTCTTCCGTCATCTTCGAGCTTAGCATTGACAACAACGCATAATTCATACTTGTTCATGCTAGTTACCTCCTTTTGGTCTCTGGCCCTTCATCCATGTGAAGAGCAAGGAATTAAACATCACGGACCTATATAGTATCATAAAAAAATTGCGGTTTCAAGATGAAATCCGCAATCTTTTTCGTATTTTTCAAATTACAGCTGAGAGAAGACTTCTCCGATTTTTCCGTGGATGACAAGGTCTGCACGGCGGTCCTGCGGTGTCGCCGAAAGATTGACAAGGACAAGCTTCTTTCCGCGGTAGTAATCGATTAAGCCTGCTGCCGGATAAACCACCAGCGAAGTTCCTCCGATAATTAAAATATCCGCATTGGCAATATAATTGACGGATTTGGTAAGGACGGTATTATCAAGGCCCTCCTCGTATAAAACCACATCTGGTTTGATGGTTCCGCCGCATTCGCATTTGGGCACCATGTAATCGGGGCTCTTCGGATCCAGTGCTTTGGCTTCTTCCACTTTACTTTTTACATCGGAAAAATCAAAGAACTTATGGCATTTCATGCAGTAATTGCGTTGTACGCTTCCGTGAAGTTCCAGTACTTCCTTACTTCCGGCCATCTGGTGAAGGCCGTCGATATTCTGCGTGATGACCGCCTTTAATTTGCCTTTCTCTTCCCACTCGGCCAGTTTTAAATGCGCGGCATTGGGTTTCGCCCCTTCAAGCAGAAGCTTGTCGGCGTAGAATTTGTAAAACTCCGACGTTTTTCTCATGAAAAACGTATGGCTTAAAATTGTTTCGGGCGGATAATCGTATTTCTGATGATAAAGCCCGTCCACGCTTCTGAAGTCCGGAATACCGCTTTCGGTCGAAACACCCGCGCCTCCGAAGAACACGATATTGTTACTTTCGTCAATCCATTTTTTTAATGTTTCCAGTCCTTCCATTTTAACCCCTCCCCAATGTAATGGTGCCTGTCTGCAGTGGGTGCCTGTCACTTTTGGGACAAAAGTGACAGGCACCCACTGCCGTGACAGGCACCTATTCATAAGTCAATATTAAATTTCCGAAATCTGCTCCTGTCTTAACATTTTAAGACCTTTGCCCGCAAGTTCCGCTTCCGCTTCCTTCGTATGTGCAACACGGAAAATCATATAGGCACTCTGGCTCTTCTTTCCGCCAAGGAACGAATACATGTATTCCACATTAACATGGCACTCGTCAAAAATGCTTAACAGCTTATTCAAACCGCCCTTCTCGTCGTTGATTTCGAATGCGAGTACCGGTGTTAAGGACGCAATAAAATCCGCATCCTTAAGTACGCTCGTCGCCGCCAGTGCATCGTCAACTATCAGTCTTGCGATTCCGAAATCCTTCGTTTCCGCAACGGACAGTGCACGAAGATCGATGGAGTGATCCGCCAGAACCTGCGTCATTTTCCGAAGTGTACCGGGCTTATTTTCCAAAAATACCGAAATCTGTTTAATACTCATAACCAACCCCTCCTCAATTATGATTTTTTTCTGACCCTGTATTTAGTTTTCTCTCATAATGCACATGATTAAATTTTTCGCTTATCGATTACGCGGACCGCCTTGCCCTCACTTCTGGCAATGGACTTCGGTGCAACAAGCGTAACTTTCGCCTTGATGCCGAGCATGGATTTCAGGCCGTCGGAAAGCTCTTTCTGCTTGGCTTCCACTTCACCTAAGTTATCGGTGAACATCTCCGGTGTCATTTCAACCTGAACATCGAAGGTATCCGTATTGTTTACACGGTCGACGATAATCTGGTAATTTGCGGCATAGCCGTGATTTAAAAGTACGGTCTCGATCTGGCTCGGGAATACGTTTACACCACGGATGATTAACATGTCGTCGCTTCTTCCGCGCGGTTTCGCCATACGCACAAAAGTACGTCCGCAGGAACATTTCTCATATTTTAACTGGCAGATATCTTTCGTACGGTAACGAAGAAGCGGATACGCCTCCTTGTCAAGCGATGTAAATACGAGTTCTCCCTCGCTTCCGTCGGGAAGAACTTCAAGCGTATCGGGATCGATAATCTCAACCAGGAAATGATCTTCATTGATATGCATGCCGTCTTGTGCGGAACATTCAAAAGACACACCCGGTCCGGATAACTCGGTTAATCCGTAAATATCGTAAGCCTTGATTCCCATGGTCTTTTCGATGTCGTGACGCATCTCTTCACTCCATGCCTCCGCTCCGAAAATACCGGCCTTTAAGGGAATATCGTCCGGTCCTAAACCCATTTCCTTCATACGCTCACCGAGATAGGCCGCATAGCTCGGTGTACAGCAAAGAATCGTGGTCTTTAAATCCTGAATAAACATAATCTGACGGTCCGTATTACCCGAACTGGTCGGAACGGTAAGGCAGCCGATTTTGTGAGAACCTCCGTTTAATCCGGGACCTCCGGTAAACAGACCGTATCCGTAGGAAACCTGGCATACATCCTCATCGGTAGCTCCCGCAGCCGTCAGTGCTCTGGCACAGCACTCTTCCCACAAATCGATATCATGCTGTGTATAGAATGCCACCACACGCTTTCCGGTCGTACCGGAGGTGGACTGGATTCTTACACAGTCCTTCAAAGGCATACCCAAAAGACCGTAAGGATAGGATTCCCTCAAATCATCTTTCGTAATAAACGGAAGTTTATGCAAATCGTCAATCGACTGAATATCCGCCGGAGTAATACCCTTTGCTTCCATTTTCTTCCGGTAATAGGGAACATTGTCCCATACATGCTGTACCTGCTTTTTCAGCTTTTCATTCTGAATTTCGCGGATTTTTTCACGCGAGGCACATTCGATCTCTTCCTGATAATACCTTTCCATCTGAATTTGTCCTCCTTTAGATAAATACTTTAAGCATCCGAACACGCTGCTTAAGGCAGACACGGATGCTTAAATTCATAAAAATGTCGTCCTTCTTCCCGTCCGACAGCAAAATCTGTCATCGGATCGGTATGATTTTCGGTGTTCCGTCGCCGTCACCCGGTTCTTCTTTCTTCACCGGCTGGGGCTGGGGTACGGGTGCTCCCGGTGCACTTTTCTGCTTGTTTGCCTGCGCAATCTCTTCCGGAGTCATCGGTCTCGGAGTCGGTTTCTTTCCACCGAAAAGACCGCCCGGCTGCTGTCCGGGTGCTCCCGCAGGCGCTGCTGCTTTCGGCTCTCCGGCAGGAGGCATTCCCGGTCCTCCGGGCTGTCCCTGAGGCGGCATTCCCGGTCTCGGTGCTCCGGCAGGAGGCATTCCGGGTGCCCCCGGCTGTCCCTGAGGCGCCATCGGCCTTCTGGCCGCTCCGGTTCTTCTTTCAAAAATTAAAATAATCTGGGTAATCGGCACTGCGCCGCTTGCGGCAAGTCCGCCCGTAACACCGGCATATCCCGCCACCTGATTTTTTCCGATTACGTTACAGAAGGAGTTGGCCAGACGCCATCCTTTCTCCGCATATACCTTCAGCTGGGAGTTAAGCTTCTCACTGCTGATGGTTCCGTCCGGGTTGCTCGCGATAATCTCCGCGCGATATTCAAAAGCATCATTTACCTTCTTTATGGTTTCCTGCTTCTTCTCTTCCTGTGAACGGTTAACCGTAAGATTCGTATTCATCAGGTTCTGAATACCTTCTACGAATTCGGCCTTCCTTTTATACTCCGCCGCATCCTTAAAAGGTGCATCGATATCGATAATCGCACCGCACTTAAGACACGCATTCGCTTCCAAAGCTTCCGATGAAATTTCCGCACCGCATACTTCACACTTCATTTTGTTATCCCCCCGATTCTAATCTTTCATTACCTATGACCGCCGCCGGTTCCCCAAAAACGGAAAAAGTGCGTGCGAATCACATATATTCAGTATAAACTACCGACGGCTATTCGACAAGTGATTATTTCGAAAACCGCCCTCCTGACGGAACGCAAAAATCGCACCTTCAAACCGCACTCCTTCACCCCTACGCGATATGAAGTGCCATGCAGACAAGTCTTACAAGCATTGCCATCACCCAGGCGATGAGGCACTGCCATGCCACCACAAAAACCGCCCATTTCACGCCGAGTTCCCTTCTTACGGAAGCAACTGCGGCTACGCAGGGTGTATAAAGAAGACAGAAAACCAAAAGCGGCAGCGCCGTTCCGACGGTTAATACCGCATGGATTCCTCCCTCGTCCGCAAACATCATCTCAAGAATGGACACCACGCTTTCCTTCGCCATAAAGCCGGAGAAAAGGGATGTGATAATTCTCCAGTCTCCAAGCCCGAGCGGTTTGAAAACGGGCACCAGCAGTCCGGAAATCACCGCCAGAATACTTTTGCTTGAACCCGGAACCAGATTAAAATGGAAATCGAAACTTTGCAAAAACCAAACCACAATGGTCGCAATCAGGATAACCGAAAATGCCCTTTGAAGGAAATCCTTTGCCTTATCCCATAAAAGATGCATGACATTCTTTGCTGCCGGCAGACGGTAATTCGGAAGTTCCATGACAAACGGAACCGGTTCTCCTTTAAAAGTTTTCCGGTAAATCAGCGCAACCAAAAGGCCCGTAAGGATTCCGAAAACATAAAGTCCGATCATGACAAGCGCCTTGTATTTCGGAACAAAGGCATCCACGAAAAACAGATAGATCGGGATTTTTGCCGTACAGCTCATAAACGGGGTGAGCAGGATTGTCATTTTTCTGTCCCGCTCACTCGGCAGGGTTCTGGTGGACATGACCGCCGGAACCGTACATCCGAAACCGATGAGAAGAGGAACGATGCTCCGGCCGGAAAGACCGAGTTTACGAAGTGCTTTGTCCATAAAGAACGCAACCCTGGCAATATATCCGCTGTCCTCGAGAATCGAAAGAAAGAAAAACATCGTAACGATAATCGGAAGGAACGATAGAACGCTGCCCACTCCTTTAAAGATGCCTTCGATAATCAGGTTATGGATGACCTCATTGACATTTGCCGCCGTAAGTGCATGATCCACCAAAACGGTCAGTGCGTCGATTCCCTTCTCCAAAAGGCCCTGAAAAAATGCGCCGACCACATTAAACGTCATGAAAAAGGTCAGTCCCATAATCAGAATAAACACGGGAATGGCGGTCCATTTTCCGGTTAAAATCCGGTCGATTTTACGGCTTCTGATATGTTCTCTACTCTCTTTCGGCTTCGTTACGCACCGTTCGCAGACTTTTTCAATAAAGGAAAATCTCATATCCGCCATGGCCGCACTTCGGTCAAGTCCGCGCTCGTGTTCGAGCTGCAATACAATATGCTCGATGGTTTCTTTTTCATTCTGGTCCAGATTCAGTTTCTCGATAATCAGTTCATCGCCCTCGATGATTTTGGAAGCCGCAAAACGCACGGGAATTCCGGCAGCAAGCGCATGGTCCTCAATTAAATGAACCACCGCATGAATCGCACGGTGCACGGCCCCGCCCTTATCGTCTTTTCCGCAAAAATCCCGGTGAAGCGGTTTTTCCTGATATTTCGCAATATGGATGGCATGGTCCATCAGTTCGTCCACGCCCTCTCTTTTGGCGGCCGAAATCGGTACGACCGGGGTTCCTAACATTTCCTCCATCGCATTGACGTAAACTCCGCCGCCGTTTCCGGTCAGTTCATCCATCATATTCAGCGCCACAACCACCGGCACATCCATCTCGAGAAGCTGCATGGTAAGATACAGATTTCGCTCGATATTCGTAACATCCACGATATTGATAATGGCCTTCGGCTTTTCTTCCAAAACGAAGTTTCTTGATACAATCTCTTCTCCGGAATAGGGAGACATCGAATAAATACCCGGCAGGTCGGTAACCATCGTATCCGGATATCCCTTCATTTCGCCGTCTTTGCGGTCCACCGTAACACCCGGGAAATTTCCCACATGCTGGTTTGCACCGGTCAGTTCGTTAAAGAGCGTGGTCTTTCCGCAGTTCTGGTTTCCTACCAGGGCAAACGTAAGCTTTGTACCGGCAGGCAGGGGATTACCGCTTCCTTTCGGATGGAATTTACCTTCCTCGCCGAGACCGGGATGGGCAATGTGTTCTTTCTTCCCGGGCATTTCCTCCGGCTCCGGTTGTTCTTCGGAAGGCTCCGTGATTTCCTCAATCTCGATTCTGGCGGCATCTTCCAGCCGAAGAGTCAGTTCATATCCGTGAAGTCTCACCTCCATGGGATCTCCGAGCGGCGCAAATTTAATCACTTCCAGTTTTGCGCCCGGAATCAGTCCCATATCCAGAAAATGCTGTCTGGTGGCACCCTCGCCGCCGACCGATTTTACAATTCCCCGGTCTTTTATTTTCAGTTCCGCTAAAGTTTTCATCTCTCTTAACAGTCTCTTTCCGCTGTCTTAATCATTTTCCCGAATGGGTCTATGGCACGCAGCCACTTAACAGCATGTGATTGAAAGGATTCACCGAGGGGCGTTTGCACGAGCGTCGGTCCTTAGGTTCGGTATTTTCGAACCTTAGTACCGCTACGCGAGGCAACCGAGCCGAGAGTGCGTCCCCGAG
>JAEEGL013002538.1_pt1 | contig 28941 bp, 23 predicted proteins | sample 9134231 | NCBI WGS metagenome assembly JAEEGL01 (sample SAMN16246548, study PRJNA631951) | gut metagenome | biome: gut microbiome; feature: rumen; material: fiber-attached | host: Bos | place: Iran: Karaj | collected 2018-10 | reverse complement strand
TCAACTGTAACTCTTCTTGCAAGCTCTATTTTAACAACTTCTTCTTCATTAATTATGAAACGATTTGGGTTTCTTAAGATGTTATCTAGGTAACGAATAGTTTCTTCCATTTTGTCCAACCATTCAAAGTCTCTTTCTACTTTGTTGAAATCTGTTTTAATACGCAAACTAGAGCTTATCCCATGGGAAAAGCCCTTAATTTGTTCTTCTTCTGCTTGTTCATATAGTTTTAAAACAGATAAATCATCCAAAACTATTCACCTCATTTATTATGTTAATTTCTTAAGTCTTAATAAATATTCTTCGCATTCTTTCATTTTACCTTCACCAAAGGTATTATCTAAAAATTCAATAAAGCCATCAATTTCATCACGAATGTATGATACGTTCAATTGTTCAAATTTACGTAATACCTTACGAGCCATAAAGTAGTCTACTCCTAATACTTCTTCTCCACCGCAGGCAACATAAATTGGAACGAACTTTTTCATATGCATAACGATACGGTTACCAAACGCTATACGGAAGTGTTTAATAACGTAGTCATCCATCTCTTCTATTTTCTTTAATACTTCTTCAGTCATTTGATGTTGTGCCATTCCTTCTTGGAATAGTTTATCAACATAACTATAGTTAATATCTTGTGCTTCTGTATCAATTGGTTCAAAAGGTTGACCTTTATCATTTATTTCAATTGGCATAGCACGGTCGTAAACTTTATCGGTAACCATGAAGGTTGAGTCATCGTTGTTGATTGTTCCGATATACCACAAATTTGGTGGTATTTTTATTTTACCATTAATAATATGTTTAGGGTCGCTTTTCCATTTACTAGAAACAAGTTCAACAATCCATTCATCTTTATTAGGCATTTCTAGAATAGATAGCATTTCGGCGAAATAATACTCAACACGGGAGATATTCATCTCATCAAGGATTATTGTATGTATTTCATCATCATATCCTGATAAATATATTTCTTTTAAAACTTCAGTTTCATTAAATTTCTTCGTAAACTCGTTGAAGTATCCAAATAACTCAGTACGATCACGCCATGATGGTTGAACTGAGGCAACGCATGAGTCATGTTTTAAGAATTTTCCCCAAGCATACGCAAGTGATGTTTTACCGGTACCAGATATACCTTGTAAGATAATTAGTTTAGTAGATGCTAAGGCTGATATAAATAATCTAATCATTTCAGTAGTATAGTATAGTCTTAATTTAGATGCCGCAAAGTTTCTAAATAATTCAACTAATTCTTGTAAAGTAAAGGTATTACCATAATTCTTTTGATGATAATCAGCATAGTCATTATCAATATCATTAAGTTTAGAGAATCTTATTCCTGTTCCTCCAATATCTTCTTGTTGTTCTTTGTTATCTTCTTCTAGATTCTCTGTTCCTTCTTCACTTGGTTTTAATCCAAGTTGTGATACTTTCATAGCCAAGATATCTTGTTTTTCTTGAACCATGTCTGCTACTTTTTTATTTAGGATAGCAATCTCATCTAGCAATGATTCTTGCTCTACTAATGTCTTCCTGAACTTTAAAATCTTTTTAATTGCAAACAAGATTAGAATAACTATTAATGCTGTTATTACTACAACTATTAAAATTGCAATACCAACCATTAACCATTCTGGTCCATTGAAGTCTTGTTTATAATCATTAATAATTGAAATATAAGCTTTTATCTTAAACATTGATGCTGCACCTTTAACAATTCCTTTAAAGAATATGATAAAGCCTGACAAGAATTGTGATAAAAATTCATATAAGAATCTTGTAAATGTATTCATATTGCCTCCTAATATTCATAAATTATATTTTTATATTTTTTAAACTCTGTATAATTATATTTTTCATCTTCAATGATAACAAAACTAAACAAGTTAAGTTCTATCTCATTTCGCGCAGCATATGCTTCATACTTATCATCAATAATAACTGCAAAATGATATCCTTCTTTGTTAAGTGCTAATAAATCTTTTTTATACTTTAAGTAGTCCGAATATGTTACTCTTAGATTTATCTTATCTTTCATTGTATCATTATCTATAATATTTAGTAACCTTTTTAGTTTATTTTTCTTATCTAAAATTGATGGTTCAAAATCAACTAAGTATGTTTCAAAGTATTTTTTATTTAAAATATCTTTTAAAACTTTAAGACTTAGCAAAGAATACAAAACAAATTGTCTTTGTTCTCTTATTGCTTCTTTTTCATATGCCCTTTCAATTGCAAATTCACTATACAAGTCAGGGAATGAAATATGATGAATAAGTTCTGTATTATATAAGTTTGGATATGTTGTTATAAACGTTATAAGTTCAAAATCATTAGTATCAAATGATCTAAAGAACTTTAATCTCTTACTTATATTCTTACTAACGGTTGTATTCATGTCATCTATAAAGCTCATACTATTTAGATCTAGTTTTAACTTTCTAAATTCATTTATTTGTTTATATACTTCTACATTAGATTGATTAATCATATCTAAATAGGCAGAATAAATAAATGTTACATAGTTATTATTAACCTCTTCTTCAGTCAGCAAAGTAGAATCAAGTATCTTCCTAGCGGTTAATTTTAAACACTCATTTATATCATTGACATCCATATTAGGAAAGTCTGGTGAAAAATTGTAAAAACGAAGTGATATGTAAACACTTAAGAATTTATCAAAAACTTCTTCATTAAGTTTTTTACCAATTATCTTTTGTGCGTATAATTTGATGTTGTCTTTAGAGAATTGCATATATTCATTAATAACATTAATACTCACAAAATCACTTTCTTTCCTTTTTATTCTTTTTCTTTTTATTGATAACTAAATGATACTATCGACGGATTATTACCCGATGGATAAGTATAATTATTAGCCGGTGTAAGTTTATAAAACTTTACTGTTTCACTCGATACAGCATCGAGTTTAAATGAATAACCATTGATATAATCATATCCACCAATCGTCGTTGTCGTTTCTCCTGTTTTTCTTAAATATGATGGATTAGTCATATCTAGTAGTGCAACACTAGGATTAAATCCTAAAGTTATAATAACTGATGCACAATTAGCTTTTTCGGCATCGGATAAAGCCAGATAAGTGCTAATATCAAGTCTTTCACCAACTGTATGATTACCAAAAGCTGTTCTTACAGTGTAGTAATCAATTGTGTTAGTTATATGCATCTCAAAGTATGGACTGTTTGCAGTATCATCAATTGTATATGATAAACCAATCTTACCTACTTTTAAGATAAACTTTGCCGACAACGTTTTAATATATGGCGCTGTAGATTCTGTTGAGACATTTATAGTTACTTGATCACCATCTGAGAATGTTGTCATTGGTGTTACTGTAATGATAAATGAATCAGTATGATCTCCAGCATTTCGTATGATGCCACTATTTTTAGTTGACTGACACGAAACAGTATTACTACAACTAAAAGTAATATTATATGGTATGTCCATTTCCGCTGATACTAAACTGTTTTTGTTACTATTCATATTGATAATTATGGTATATGGATCAACTCCAGACCAGTTATCAAGTTGATAGTTAGCAGTACTAGCATCTAATTTATCACTATTAAAATAGAATTTCTTAGTAGATAAGTAAAAATTCCTTAGTCCATTATAGATATATCTACTCATAGTTATTCCTAGTGTAGTTATGATAATCAAAGCGATTATTAAGAATAAAAATACATGTTTCTTTTTAATTTTAAACTTCTTTTTAGCCACAAAAATCTACTCCCTATCATATTTTTAGACACTACCATATATTAAATTATAGCACACAATTATTTTTAGATAAAGAGAAAAGCATAAAAAAGACTTAGAAAATTTATTATTTTTTTTCTAAGTCAAAATAGTCTAATGTTTTATTTTAATAAATATAAATTATCATCAGTATCAATCATAAATTTATCTTTGATATTTGACTCCATATAAGGTAATTTTTCATCAGTATCAAGCAGTTTAATGTACCCAATATTGTCTATTATAGGAAGATCATATTTAACAAATGAAGCTTTAACTTTTTCTAAGAATCCTTTATTATCTATTATTTCTTGTTTATAAACCTTAGCATAATATATAGTATTAGGTTCAAAATCTTCTTCCAATATTAAGATTCCATAGTAAGTTTCATTTTCAAAAATAGTAAAATCTTTCAATTCATAAGGAAGCATTATTCTATCACCATTAGAATCTTCTAACATTACTCCAAAAATGTTATATTTTTTGTGTTTTGCTTTATATACCATTATTGTATTTTGAGTTTGACTTATTTCTTCTCCGCTTTCATCATACTCTACAATTGGACTTGATGTTAATTTATAACTTTTGTCTACTAAATAAACATAACCTTTCTCATAACCTTTTTCAATTACTTTTGTTTTATATTCAAAGCATATTTCTGATTCTTCTCTACCCTTTACAGGTATTAATTCAAATTCATCTACTGCTAATATAATAGCCGCTAATATAATCACACAAACAAGCACAATATTTTGTTTTTTTATTTTTGCATTTTCTATAGTAGGTTCCTCTTTGGATTTTTTTCTTAAAATCAATATTCCACCTAGAATTTGTAAAATTACTATCAATACTACCATAGAGCTATCATAGATAGCAAATTGACTAGTCAGCGTTCCACTTTCACAACCTCTTAGCATAGTTGCTTCACTTAATTCAATGCTAAAATCCCAAAAACCATGTAAAAAGACTACGCTCCAAATATTCTTTGTTTTATAGTATACTGCCCCATAAAAGAATCCTCCCGAAGCTGCACTAATAACTTGTAATATGGTATCATGCAAACTTTGCCCATCGCCAACGTTAGCCATGTGTACCAATCCAAAAATTATTGAGGTTACTATGATTGATAGTAATACCTGTTTTTTATTCTTGTTGAATTTCTCTAGAAGCGAATTTTGTAACCATCCTCGAAACAAAAACTCCTCGCTACAACCAACCGCAAAATAAAGAATTAATAAATTTATAATAGTTGCTGCACTAAGAGTTGATCCAACTTTAATGCTATTAATAACTGATATTATAGATGCAATAAAAATAGGCACTGAAACTATTAATTCTGCCCATCCAAGAGCTACTGATTTTAAAAACTTTTCCTTTTTTTCAGTAAAAATATATTTTTTACCAGTTAATAAAATAATGACAAAAGTTATAAGTATATTGAAACATGTTGTAACAGCATCCTGCCCTCCTTTAGCGCTAAAAAGGCTTTCTCCTATCTTAAGAGATAATGTTTGACCGATAACTGAAATTAGTGCAAGCAAGCATAATAACTTAACAAAAAACTTAAAGATACTCTCTTTTTTTACTTTAGCACCACAATTTGGGCATATTTTTTCTTCTTCACTAATTTCTCTTTTACATTTTTTACATTTAATCATACTACTCACTCCTATTATAAGGATAACACCTTTGGGGCTGCTGTCAATAATAAAAAATCACTTATAAAGTGATTTATTTTATTTTTCTCGCTTCCAAATAGAATCTCTTATCATCTGCATGCCCCATAGAGAATGTCTTACGTGGCAATGCTCCATCAAGGATAACTGTTCTAAATAGTTCTTCTTTTCCCATTGTTGGTAGTAAGAATCCAATATTATTTTCCATACTTCCTAATTCACAAGTTTCTTCTTCACCATGAATGTAATCTATTTTTCCAGGATTATTTTTCAAATATTCATCTAAAAACATTTGAAGTGAACCTACTGTTATATTAGATTTAGGATTTTTGATGTATAAATCTCCTTTTTTATCCTTAGTAACAAATGTAACTTTTTGTCCTGGACACTCTTCATAAGAAATATCATAGTATTTTTCTAATTCGCTAAATAGATGATCAACATCAACATTAAATAATACACGATGTATCGCTTCAAATTGTAAGGCATCGCTATGTAAGTTAACAAGTTCAACTAAAGCATATCTAGAAGGACTATTTAATGCTTCTTTTCCTATTTCTTTCTTTAGATTTTCATAGCATGTTTTGGCAGTTGCAAGTGAATGATTACCATCACCCATTGCGAATAGTAATACTTCTTTATTTTCTACTTTATATTTTTTATTAAAGTATTCTTTATCACTCAAATCTTCTAGTTTTTTTGTAACAAATGAAATAGCGTCTTGATTTAGGTTATATCCTTTGATATGTCCACCATTTTTCATTAAATCAAAATCATATACTTTATCTTCTTCAGTTACTTTGTTTTTTAAACTTTCAATTATTTCTTTCTTCTCATCATCAATTAAAATCATAATGTGAGGTAATTCTAATAAAGCATTTTCTCTTACTTTTACACGAGGTGGTATTCTTTCAATAACTGTTTTTTCCGTTGCTCTTACCATAGTTGTACTACCCACTTCATAAGAATATGCTTCAAGGTCAATTAGACCAATTAATCCTTCACGAACTCTACCATCGCTTTGTGTTCTTTCAATATAGAACATCGTATTAGGATACTCTTTAAATGTATCTTCTCCTATATACTCGATCATAGTATCATTAATTTTATTAATTCTCTCTTCTACATTATCTTCTTCTAAATATAATTCTGGTAATGTTAATCTAAGAGTTGATTTATTATCCCCTACTAGTTTATTAACATCATCCCAGTATGCTTTATTTGATGTATATTGATCACATGCTATAACACTCCATAAAGACATATCAACGTTTTTAGGTAATAAAATATTACCACTTTTAAATGGTATTCCCATTATTAATCATCTCCCCAAACAAATTATAGCACTTATGATTTTTACTGTAAACCGACTTAATTAATTATTGATTTTATAGGCATATTGCAATACAATTAACTTGAATAGAAAGGATGGTTTTTAAATGAGTAAATCAAAGAAAAAAGCAAAAGTTGTTGCAAAGAACAATGAACAATCTAATATTATGGCAATTGTATTATTAGGCGCAATAGCACTAATAATGAGTATATCTGTTTTAAGTCTAGGTAATAAAGTTGCCAAACTTGGAGAGGAAAATAGAGCTTTACAGCAAGAAATAACTGCACACTCTTGTAATTGTGCAGCATATAAGAAATAAGGTGAACTATGGTAGAAAAGAAAAGTAATTCCTTAGTAGTTATAATAATACTTGGTGTTGTTGCAGTAATACTATCAGTTGTTATTTGGAATATGGGGTCAAAATTATCTGAAATTTCTGAAGAAAATAGAAAATTGATAAAACAGGTAAGCGAATTAACATCCAAGGCTCAAGATGATAATACTTGTACATTAGAAAAGTTAAACGGTGCTATACTAAGTTTTCCAAAACAAATGGATAGTAGTGTCGTAGTTGATTCACAAACTGAAGGCAAGTATAAATATAATGGCTATACTATTCAAAGTATTCGTAGTAGTAATGATACTGCCGTTGAAAAAACAATACTTATTTTCGATAAGAACAACAAACAAGTATATGAGCATAAGCACGTCAAGGTAAGTTTACAGGATGGCGGATGTGAGCATGAAAAAGACTTTGAAACTGAACCAGTAATATCAAATGGTAAATTGTATTTTGTCGCTATAATTAATCAGTGTTACGATTATGATGAAAATTCAAAATTTCCATATTATGAGTATATTTCTATTGATTTAAATAATTCTTCAATTAAAGAAAATAGGCTTCAACTGTTGAAATTAATGATGGAAGGTGAAGCCAGCGACGATCTTGATTGTATAAGATAGTGATTGTATAAAGATTTAGATTTCTAAATCTTTTTTTATGCGATTTTTTAAACAATACTAGTATTGTAATAATATTCTTGATATAATTTTAAAGTAGGAGGATACGATGAAAGAGTTAGATATAATATTAGAAAAATATAAAGATATAAAAACACCTCTAATACCCATTTTAGAAGAAGTACAAGATAAATATGGATACTTATCATATGATAATCTACTATATATATCTTCTTATTTAAAAATGTCATTAGAAGAAGTTTATAGTGTTGTTACTTTTTATAAATATTTTAAATTAAATGCTAGTGGAAAATATAAAATAAGTCTTTGTTTAGGAACCGTATGTTATGTAAAAGGCTCAAAAGATTTATTAGATGAACTAGAAAGTATTCTTGGTATTAAAAGTGGTGAATGTACAAAAGATTTTAAATTTTCAATCGATACAACAAGATGTTTAGGTTGTTGTGGTATGGCACCAGTTATCATGATAAATGATGATGTTTATGGTAACGTTAAAAGAAGTGAAATAAAGAATATACTTAGTAAGTATGATTAGGTGGTAATATGGGAAAGATTAGAATAACTGTTGGCCTTGGTTCTTGTGGAATAGCATCTGGGGCAAATAAAATATATGATAAATTAAAAATAGAGATTGAAAATAAGAAATTAAACGAAGTTAATTTAAAAAAGGTTGGTTGTATTGGAATATGTAAGTATGAACCTATTGTTGAAGTATATAGTGAAGGAAAAAGAACTACATATATCAATGTTAAAGAAAGTGATGTAGATAAGATAATCGATGAACATGTTTTAAAAGGAAATGTTGTCACTGACCTACTTATTGATAAAAGTCTTTCAAATATAACAGAAACTGATTATTTTAAAAATCAAACTCGTATCGTTTTAAAAAACTGTGGTGAAGTTGATCCAGAAGATATCGATGATTATGTTAAACATGGCGGATATAATGCTTTAAAAAGAGCATTAAATATGCCAAAAGATGTTATTATAGATGTTATAAAAAAATCTAAATTACGTGGTCGTGGTGGTGCTGGATTCTACACTGGTTTAAAATGGGAAACGGTCTTTAATGAAGAAAGTGATATTAAGTATGTCTGCTGTAATGCCGATGAAGGTGACCCTGGAGCATTCATGGATCGTTCCGTTTTAGAAGGAGATCCTCACTCTGTTATTGAGGCAATGACAATCGCTGCTTATGCAGTTTCATCTAATGAAGGATACATTTATGTTCGTGCTGAGTATCCTGAAGCTGTTAAAAGATTAAAAATTGCCATTAAACAAGCAGAAGAAAAACATTTTTTAGGCAATAACATCTTGGGAACAGACTTCTCATTTAATTTGAATATTAGACTTGGTGCAGGAGCTTTTGTCTGCGGTGAAGAAACAGCCTTAATGGCCTCAATTGAAGGAAAAAGAGGAGAACCAAAACTAAGACCTCCCTACCCTGCTCACCAAGGTTTATATGACAAACCTACTCTTTTAAACAATGTAGAAACGTATGCTAATATTACTAAGATAATTAATAATGGTTACGATTGGTTTACTGGTTACGGTACTGAGAAGTCCGCTGGTACAAAAGTGTTTGCCGTCGGTGGTAAAACTAATATAACTGGTCTTGTAGAAATACCTATTGGTACTCCACTTAAAACAATTATTTATGATATCTGTGGTGGTATTTTAAATGATAAAGAATTTAAAGCAGCTCAAACTGGAGGTCCATCTGGCGGATGTATTCCGAAAGAACTTATTGATATAAATATGGATTATGAGAACTTGATTGAAATTGGTTCAATGATGGGTTCTGGTGGTCTAATAGTTATGGACAATGAAACTTGTATGGTTGATATTGCCAAATTCTTCTTAGAATTTACAGTAGATGAATCATGTGGTAAATGTGTTCCATGTCGTATTGGTATTAAAAGAATGTTAGAAATAATTGAAAAGATAACTGAAGGAAAAGCTACTGTTAAAGATTTAGAAAAATTAGAGATGCTTGCTAATCATGTTAAAGCAACATCATTCTGCGGTCTTGGTCAATCAGCACCTAATCCAGTACTTTCTACTCTAAGATATTATAAAGATGAATATCTAAGCCATATTGTCAATAAATGTTGTCCTGCTAAAGTATGTAAAAAACTAATAACTTACAAAATAGATAAAGAAAAATGCATTGGATGTAACTTATGTAGTATGTCATGTCCTAACAAAGCAATTAAAGGTGAAGTTAAAACTCCACATGAAATTATGCAAGAGTTATGTGTTAAATGCGGTACATGCTATGAAAAATGTAAGTTTGGTGCTATCAGTAAGGAGAGTGGCAAATGATAACTATTAAAATAAATGATAAAGAGTATAAAGTAAAAGAAGATATAACAATCTTAGAAGCAGCTAGGGATAATGAAATAGAAATACCTACTCTATGCTATTTAAAAAATATAAATGAAATAGCATCTTGCAGAATTTGCTTAGTTGAAGTAAAAGGAAGCAATAAACTTCTCCCTGCCTGTGTAACTAAAGTAAAAGATGGTATGGAAATATATACTGAGTCTGACAAAGTAATTGATGCTAGAAAAATGAATTTAGAATTAATTATGTCTAATCATAATAAAGATTGTGATTCCTGTAAGAGAAATGGTAGTTGTGAATTACAAAGATTAGTAAATAAATATCAAATTGAAGAAGAAAATCACTTTGAATCAAAAATTGATAATTCTACAACATCTATCGTAAGAGATAATAGTAAGTGTATTCTATGTAACCGATGTGTTAAAGCATGTAAAAACATTCAAGATATAGCAGCAATTGGTAGAAATGGTCGTGGTTTTGACACTCATATAGGATGCGCTTTCGATAAAGATTTAAAAGATGTCCCATGTATTTTATGTGGCCAATGTATATTAGCCTGCCCTACTGGTGCTTTAACCGAAAAAGATGATACAGAGAAAGTATTTGAAGCAATAAATAATAAAGATTTGTTCGTGGTAGCTGGTATCGCACCTTCAGTTAGAGTTACTTTAGGAGAAGAGTTTAACTTCCCTATTGGTACTAATGTTAAAGGTAAGATGGTTAATGCTGTTAAACAGTTGGGATTTGACAAGGTATTTGACATTAACTTCGCTGCCGATTTAACAGTTATGGAAGAAGCTAATGAACTTATTGATAGATTAAATAATAATGGTACTCTTCCAATGTTTACATCTTGTAGCCCAGGTTGGGTAAAATATGTTGAACAATATTATCCAGAAATGATTGACAACTTGTCAACTTGTAAATCACCTCAACAAATGTTTGGGGCAATTATGAAAACTTATTATGCTGAAAAGTATAATATTGATCCTAAGAAAATAGTAGTAGTTGGTATTATGCCTTGTATTGCAAAAAAATATGAGATAAAAAGAGATTATCAAAATGCTAGTGGCTATAGTGATGTTGATATTGTTATTACCACAAGAGAATTAGCAAGAATGATTCGAAAGATGAAAATAGGATTTAGAGACTTAGAGGATATGGACTTCGATATGCCTCTTGGTATAGGTGCCTCTGCAATATTTGGTTCAACTGGTGGTGTTATGGAAGCTGCTTTAAGAACAGCAGTTGAAACACTTACTGGTAAGAAACTTGAAAAACTAGAATTTAATGAAGTAAGAGGAACAAAAGGTATTAAAGAAGCAATTTACAATATTAATGGCAAAGATATTAAAGTAGCAGTTGTAAGTGGCCTTAAAAATACTAAAGATGTTCTAGAAAAGATAAAAAATAAAGAAGTTAATTATCAATTCGTAGAATTTATGACTTGTCCTGGTGGATGTATTAATGGTGGTGGCCAACCTATAGTAGAAGCTGAAATAAGAAATACAACAGATTATATTAAGTTAAGAATGGATGCTCTATTGGAAGAAGATAAGAACTTGCCAATTAGAAAAGCTCATGAGAATCCTGTTATTATTGAGTTATACAAGACTTACTTAGAAAAACCAAATAGTAAGAAAGCTCATGAGATACTTCATACTAAGTATGAAAAGAAAGATAAGTACAATTAAAAAAGAGATTTTAAATCTCTTTTTTTGTGCATTATTAATTTTATCTAACTATTCCCTCTTCAACACTAGTTGAATTAGAACGAGGCAATTTTTGTTGAATTTCTTCGACCTTTTGATAATATTCTTTCTGCTTTTCAGGTGTCGCTGAATCAAATGAAATTACAAATGGTGAACTCAAATCTACATTTTCACCACTTTGACAAGCACTATTAATTACATATGGTGAGAAGCGATTTGGATGTTCAAAATTAAAGTCTGCTATTCTAAAACTTGTACTTATATCCATTCTAGGACGACCTATTGGCATTGGTTGAGGCTTAATTATATCAACTCTATTGTCAGCTGGATTAACCTTCATATCTCTTGTAATAACATATGCTCTTTCTAAATCGCCATAGAAACTATATCTTTTTCCTTCAAATTCACCATATTGTGAAATTCCTGGTTGATGATCATAAATATGTTGAACAATACTATTAAGGTATATTCTATCAACATATGTTGAAGCCTGGAAATATGCTGACATAATTGTATTTCCATCGCTATCATATTTTTGAGTAGTATAAGAAGTTCTCAAATTTTTCTTGCCCCTCTCATTTGAAGGTGCTAATTCACCATCGCTATCAGTATATGATATTGTTCCGTCATCATTTAACTCAACTTCTGAAATACTAGCTTGCTGAGCATCAAAATTACTGCCACTCACTTTTAATGGTGTTGCCACTCTCATAAGAGTTAGCTTTTTACCGTCTTTAGATACTCCTATTCTAACTTCACTTGGAAGCATAGGTGTACGGCTTGGACCATCATCTTTGTCTCTTACACTTCCCCAAGTATAGTCACCAACTTCATATGCTCTAGGTGCCAAATAATATTCAATTATTTCGTCAAACGCTGGATTTTCGACTATTTCTGGCGCTAACTTGGATAATTCTTCAGAATACTCAGTTCTAAACCTCTCTTTTCTTTCTTCTATTTCTGCTGGACTCATTGCAGTTACCTCCTTTACTTAATTATATTGTACCATATTGTATATCTAATTTGTAAATGAATTTGCTAAGTTTACAGTAAATTTGAAGTGTTTCTAATAAAAAAAACTCAAAATGAGTTTTTTAAATATTCTTTTTACCAAGAGCCTCCGCCGCCTCCGCCGGACCCTCCACCTGATGATCCTCCACCAGATGAACTATCTGAAGATGGATCCGATGACATTGCAGTTGATGCAGAAGACATCGTCGAATCCATAAAATTACTAAATGAGGTCATGTTGAAATTATCTGTTCCCTCATACCATGTTGGTGGCTGTATAGCGATTGATTCAAACTTTTTAATCCATTTATCGGATACTCCTAGAACATAAGTATATGGTAAGATATCATAAAAATATGTTGGATCTTCCATAACCATAGTTTCTAATTTTTCTTTTTCAGCAGTTTCAAGGAAGTTTTTAAATCCTTTTATTTTTCCGAACATTTTGTTACCATAGCTTGTTCTCTTAGGAAGAAATTTTAAACAAACAAGCATACCAATGATAGCTATAAATCCACAAATATAAGCTATTAAATATAATTTATCCATTAACAATATTGGTAGAATCATAAGAACTATTGGTAAAATTACGAATAATGCTCCAAAAATAACAATTAAAAAGATACTTGGTTTAGTTGAACTCTGAAATGTATTAGATAGCATAGATCCAATTACAGCAAGCCCTATACCAGGGAATAGTAAGGCTATTAATGATTCTTCTAAACCAATATATTCCAATACTGGTGGTATAGTGATTAAAACAAATGTTGCTATTATCATCAAAATTACAATTTTTAATTTACTAGATGCCGCTGCATCAAATACTTGTTTTCTACTACCCTTACTATTAAAACTTTTTAGTATGTCATTCATAGTAATATAAAAACTATTTTCTAAATCATCTTTTGTAACTGATTCCAACTGAGTATTTTTATCCTCTGAGTATATTTTTTCTAAGGCATCATTATAGCTTAGTTTTTCACCATTTTTCTTGGCTTCTTTCATTACCTCACGTATTTTTCTAAAATCAGCAGAGCCAGTATGTTTTTTTCTAAATAGGCCTTTCAAAAATCTTCTTTCATTATCATCTTTGCCATCATAATCTTTTAATTTAGTTATTCTAAATCCTTTACCTTTAGAAAAAAGTTTCTTTTCTTCTATTTCGGTTATTTTAATATAGCCTTTATTTGCTAAATATATAAGTAGTGATGTTACATCTTTATTATCAGCACTACCCTTATATAAGAATCCTACATCTAGGCTATTCTTGCCCTCTGGAGGATAGAACTCAACAGTATCTATCACTTCTTCATCTTTTCCGTATTTATCCCATAAAAATATTGATATTCCTAGCATAATGAATGGTGCAATCATTGCAATATATGCTACTATATTAACACCTTGTTTGGCGTTAATAAAATATCCTTCAGGAAGTTCACATCTAACTGTTAAAGCCTCCCCTGCCTCTAATACTCCATCATAACTACCAGTTATTGTATTGCCACTGACATTATATTTTACTTTACTATTACTAGTTGATCCTTTTGATCCAGCAGAAAATCCTAGTTTACTAGAATCAAACTCCTTAGGCATAGTAATTGAAAAACTAACATTACCAATAACGGTATCCCATTCAGTACCAATGATATTATAATATAATTCATCATAAATTTTCATTGGGTCTTTACCTAAATTATATGTATATTTTATTACATAAGTTTGTTCTCCAGTAAGAGTTCTACTTGCAGAACCAATTTTTAATTTAAGGTCTCCATTTTCTTTTGATTTAGTGAATTCATTATTGATATTTATATTTGTTACTTTTGCATGATTTCTAGAAATAGTTCCATCTAATCTCGTAATACTATTATTTAATGGAATTGTTCTAAATATGCCATGTTTGGAAACATTAAAATATGCTGTGATTGTCTCAGTAATATCAAATGTATTATTATCATTTACTACAATATCGACAATAAATTTATCAATAACATATTCTCTATATTTATATTGTTCCATTTGACTTGGTATCATAGTTTGTGAATTTTGGTTTTCACTGATCTTTAATGATAAACTATAATACTTTATTTCACTAGCGCTATTATTACCCAAGGCTGCTAAAGGAGACATTTGAGTAAAGTCACTTGTACCTATAATCGCAATACCTGCTTTGTTATTTTGTGCAATTAGCTTGTAATTTGAGTCATAATAACTTACTTCTGAAATATAAATCAAATCTTTATCAGAACTATTCTTAATAGTACCTGATAATCCAAAAGATTTAGCAGATGATGAAGAATAATCTTTAAAAGAAATATCAACTAGAGATAATTCATTTAAATTAATTGTTTTACTTTCCTCTATTCCAATATATGAACTATTATCTTCCGCATAAATATTTGAAGGACAAATAAATATCAAAGAAAATACAGCAATGATAAATATAAAAATATTTTTAATAATTTTGTTCATTATAATTCCACCTTTACATTTTCTTTTTCTTTTTCATTTGCTTCGAACATTTTCTTTGGTTTATAACCAAAAATCTTAGCAAATATATTGCTTGGTATCATTTGAACTTTATTATTAAAAATTCTGACAACCGCATTATAATACTTTCTTGATTGGGCGATTTCATCTTCTATATGAGATAAATCGTTTTGCAAACCTAAAAAGTTTTTGTTAGCTTTTAGATCAGGATACGCTTCTGCTAAAGCAATAATTTTATTAATGCCACCATTTAACTTTTCGTTTGCGTTAATTTTTTCATCATCAGACATTTTATCATAAGCACTATTTCTTAAATCTACTACCTCTTTAAAAGTATCCTTTTCGTGTTTAGCATAACCTTTTACTGTATCTACGATGTTAGGAATTAAGTCCCATCTTTTTTTCAAGTAAACATCCATTGTTGCAAAAGCTTCTTTAACTTTATTATCTAACTTAACTAATTTGTTATATACGAATAAACCATATACAACAAGTAAAAGAATTATTCCACAAATAATATAAACAAATAGCATAGTTTCACCTCCTTTTATCTATAATCACAATTTAATTTTATCACTTTTTTTGTATATGTAAATTAAAAAACGAGTTAAACTCGTTTTTAATCTACATCAGTTCTACTTAATATAGCAGCTGGTGTTTTTCTCATTGTTGTAAATACTGGTAATAGTCCAACAACAATATTAAATACATAAATTAGAATAATACTAAAGATTAGTACAAAAGGATTTAATACAAATAATTCTTTTAGGTAATCCACCTCTAAAAGTTTAGAAATAACATACCACATAAATAAGTATCCAAGTCCACTACCAATTGTTGTTATTGCGATTATCTCACCTAAAAACATCTTATATATATCTTTCTTTTTAACTCCTATTGCACGATATATACCAACTTCTTTAATACGTGATAAGAATGATGAACGTATCATTAAGAATATTTCAACAAAGGAAACTGCTAGGATAACTCCTGCAATAACTAATGCTATATTCGTATTTTCTCTTTGACTCTTAATATAGTCTTTTCTATTTTTAGTATAAGTATCTTCTATATTTAATTTTTTCTCTCTAAACACTTCTAAAGCTTTTTCTTTATCCTTAGGATAAATTATTATATTTGAACTATTATTAATTAAATTATACTTAGCAGTATTAGGACTAACTAAATAATAATCACTACTATATCTGTCAGTATAGTATCCTACAACTTTTAATTTAACACCATTTACTTTAAGAGATATTTTTTTGTTTAGTTTCATAGAATCTCTTTTGTTATAGTTAACAACAACTTCGTAGTCTTTTGTTGGCCATCTTCCTTTTTTTAGACTAAGACCACTTTTCTTTAATTCATAGTTAATTACGGATTCTTCACCATAGTCGGCATCTTCCATCATAATTTCATTATCAGATGTCTTAGAAGCATCTGTAACTAATACTAATAGCATACTTCTATTAGCATAAATAGATGGGCTCTTAAGATTTGAAATACCAACTATTTTAATATCATTAATATTTGTTGTGCTTACTTCTCTACCAATAAAATCACAAGTAGTAAGAACCCCTGCATTTTTAGCCCAACCATTTTTTAAAGTTTTATCTAAAATCATTTGATCAACTACAATTTCATTACTAGAAGTTGGCAAATTTCCACAAACCAAATCACTTTCTTTTAACATTTCAACCGTTGCAATAGAACCAGAAATAGTATCATTTGTTCTACTTGTTTGATAATAGTCTTTATATTTAATATTAAGGCCAATTATAGAGTTTCCAGGTAACAAATAGTCAACTGATTCTTCCTTTTCATAAGCTAAATAATCACTTACTTTTATTTTTTTGCTAATAATTGTTAAATAATTTTTATTTTGAGTGATAAAATCTTCATCTTTAACATCAGTTACACCTGCTATATTACTAATAGAATATAAGATAAACATCGCTGATATAAAGAAACCACCCAATAATATTTTCTTTAAAAAAGAATATTGAAAAACTTTTCTAAACCCATTAGCGATTAATGTTATTGGATTAAAGATAGAAGTATATCGATATTTATTTTTAGAATTAATAAACTTCTCTAAATGAAAATCATACTTTTCACTTTCTTCTTGAGTAATCTTTTTATATTTATCATTAATTAATTCAATAGATGAATTATTATCTATTACTTCTATTTTTTCATTTTTATTACTTTTAATATAAATATTGCCATTCTTAACAACAATATCAATATCTAATTTATCATCAGTGTCATTATAATAATTAATATTATATTCTTTTGCTTTAATCTCATCATGTTTCTTAATGTCTTTTAGATAGATCTTATTTTCCATACGATAATCTAATTCATCGTTATGAATGTTTTCTCTATCACTTATTACCTTACCATCTTTTAATTCAATAATTCTTGATGAATAAAAGTATGCTAAATCTTTTTCATGAGTAACTAGAATAACTAGTTTTTTCTTAGATATTGATTTAATAATATTCATTATCTCAATAGTATTTTTACTATCTAGATTTCCTGTAGGTTCATCAGCGATTATGATTTTTGGATCTTTAACAATTGCACGCGCAATACCTACTCTTTGTCTTTCGCCACCTGATAACATGCCTGCTAAACGATTACGATAGCGATATATTCCAATAGTTTCTAAGACGTAATTGACACGTGCCTTAATCTCTTCTTTATCCTTTAATCCAATCATTCTTAGTACTAACGCAACATTATCAAAGACAGTCATATTATCAATCAAATTATAGTCTTGGAAGATATAACCAATATTTAAATTTCTTATAGAATCTACTTTATTTGCAGATCTATTGGTAATACGTTTACCATCAACATAGATATTTCCACTATGAACTTTATCTAAGCCACCAATGGTATTTAGAAGAGTTGTTTTACCACAACCTGATGGTCCTAATAATGCAACTAAGCCATTATCATCAAAATTAAGAGTTGTATTATTGATAACATGTATTTGATTTTTCTTATAGCGATTAAAAAACTTGTTAACATTTACTAACTTTATCATGTTTACACCTCTTCCCTATATGTATTCATAGCAGATTGCTTAAATAGTTTTCTAGCAAACCTATTAGAGATTAACCATGACATTAATACTAGTAGCAAGTAAACTACTATGAAATCTACAATTGTTAAATATTCAGTTAAATTTTTTACATAACCAAACTTAACTATGTTGGCTTTAACTAAAATAACCAGAGTTAAGAAAATACCATATGCTATGTTAATAACAGTTAATAATTCAATATCTAAAAGTCTTTTTGCTACTTTTCTAGTAGCTCCAAGAATTCTTATTGTTGAAAAATAAATATTACGTGATTTTAAAATCAATTTAATTATGAAATAAGATATAAAGAATAAACCAACCATTAATCCTGCAATTAATACTACTCTAAATATTTGAGTAAACTGTAATATTTCGTCTAATGGATTAACTAATGTATCTTTTAAATATAAAGTTGTTATTCCCATATCGTTTAATGACTTAGTAACTTCTTTGGCTTTAAACTCACTATCGATATATACTGTGCTTTGATAATTAGGTTTATTAAATAATTTGTCATAGTCATAAGGACTTATATAAAATTCTCCATCGCGTTCTTCAAACTTCTTTAATCCTGTTAACTTAGTATAATTTTTCTTATTATAAGTTTTAGTTATTTTAAAATTAAGAGCATCATCATAATATAAGTTTTTAACATACGCAGTTAAAGTACTCTTAACACATTTATACTTTTTACAGTACATATTCATATATTCAGGTATATAAATTTGTCCTTTAGGTACTTTTTGATTAGGAACTAATCGATATTGATTAGAATAATAATTTGCTTTATACCTTTTTCCATTTAATCCATATTCAATCTCACTATAATCTTGATTGGCATGTTCTTGCATCTCTTCGATAACATTTGTATAAACATAGAAAATCCTACGTGAATAGATATTTTGAGTGTTTTCACAATACTTGATACCTACTACCTTTAATTTGTAATCCAAAATGCCATCATCGTTAGTTTGATAGTCTCCAGAGATAGCAAACTCTTTATCTAAAATATCTTTACTAGCTTGAGATAAATAGTAATCATATGCTTCTCCATAGATAATAATTTCTTTATCGTTTTCAGGCATTCTTCCAATATCAACTTTACCTTCAAAATTTGATATATCCATAAGATATCCATCAAGATAATAATTATTATTGTTTAAAATAGCTGGGCTATCTAGAATTAAATCATTCTTAATTATTCTATCAACGTGTTCTATTCCATCTATTTTTTGATAGTCTTCATCAGTGAATGGTGTACCATCACTTTTCTTTATAACAATTCTCTTAACATCATTATCATTAAAAGAATTATTGTATCCAAGTAAGGTATTTGTATCTTCCTGTTTTCTTAATGAAGAGTATGCTCCTGTAACAGCAAGTGTTATAAAACCGTAAACAAGTAATAAAAGTAAGAACTTTGGAACTATATTAAAAGCATTCCTAATTCCTAATTTTAACTTACTAGCATTAGTTATCTCTTTATATTCAGTTACTTTTGCTTCTATATTTTCTGGTGTTTTTTTAAGAACTTTATCTTCAATTATTTTACCATCATGCATTTTTATTTTTCTAGTTGCATATTCTTCTACTTGCTCATAATTATGAGTTACAATTACTACTAATTTATCTTTAGATATTTCATGTAAAGTTCTCATAACACTTTCTGCTGCCCTACTATCTAAGTTACCTGTAGGTTCATCTGCTACAATAATTGGTGTTTCTTTCGCTAACGCTCTTGCAATAGCAACTCTTTGTTTTTGTCCACCAGATAATTTAGATACTTTAGTATTACGATAACGATATAAATCTACTTGTCTAATTATATCTAATACTTTCTTTTTAATATCTTTTGACTTAGCACCATTAATTAATAAAATAAGTTCAACATTTTGATAAACAGTATAACTATTTATTAAATTAAAATGTTGAAAAATATTTCCTATATATTTACGGCGATAATCCTCAAAATCTTTCTCTGTATAATGACTAGTCTCTTCACCATTAATATACATTTCTCCTTCTTCATAAGTATCAAGTCCAGAGATAACATTTAAAAGAGTACTTTTACCACTACCAGATTCTCCTGTTATAGCGACAAACTCACCCATATTTAATTCTAAATTAACTTTAGAGAAGCCACTAGCTACTACGCCTTTACTATAATAGAATTTTGAAACATTTTTTAACTTTAACATATGCCCTCCCACTTCTAATATATGATAGCATTTATAAACACTTTTGTCTACCAACCACTTTTATTATTACTTAAGTATTTTATACAACCTAAAAAAAGAACTAAAAATTTCTTTTTTATATTTTTATGCTGATTTACTATTAGATCCTAGTGTTACCTTAGTCTTACTAGATGATCCATTTCTTTCATATTTAATTTCGATAGTTTCACCAACTTTATATTTATATAATTCATATTTGAAATGAGTTGTATCAGTAACTTCTACACCATTTACTTCAAGTATTTTATCGCCTTCGATTAATCCTGCTTTATCTGCTGGTGATGATGATTCAACAGTCTGGATATATACTCCTGTTTTTACAGTAAACCAACCATAAGACATAGTATCTGTAACACTAACTCCCATGTATGGTCTATCTAGCGCTTCACCTTTAATAAATTTATCAGCATATCCTGTTGCTGTATCAATTGGAATAGCGAATCCCATTCCTTCGATAGCAGAACTAGATAGTTTCATATTAGTAATACCAATTACTTCCCCATTAGCATTACAAAGTGGACCACCACTATTACCGTTGTTAATAGCAGCATCTGTTTGTAATACTTCCATAATATAATTACTGCTTTCTACTTTTCTATTCTTACCTGAAATAATACCTCTAGTAACTGACCAAGAATATGTTTTAGCATCGATTGGAGCGCCTACCGCAAATACTGTATCTCCTACTCTTAGTTTACTTGAACTACCTATTTCAGCAACTGAAATAACATTCTTTTTATCTACTCTTAAAACTGCAATATCAGAGAATTCATCACTACCTACTAAAGTGGCTTCAATCTCTTTATTATTAGTAAATACCACTTTAACAGAATTACTATTACTTACAACATGTTGATTAGTTAAAATATATCCATAGCTATTATCTGTTTGATAAACAAATCCTGTTCCTGTTCCATATAGTTTACCAGAACGATAATTTTCTACAACTACTACAGAATCCATTACTTTTTCAACAGCATCTGCTATTCCATTATCTGTGATTGTTACTTCTTTTTTTACTTTTTCAATTGTCTCTACTGTTGGACTTTTAAGATAGTGATTATAAAGAAGTCCACCAACTATTAAACAAACAAAAAATGTTATAACAACAGCTAAGATAACTGAGTTATTTTTATTACTTGATTTTTCCTTATACTCTACTTTCTTAACTTCCCTAACTGGAGTTTTTTCTTCCATAGCACCTCCACAATTAGTGCAAAATTTATCATTTCTTGCCGTTACATAACCGCATTTTGTACATTTCATCATAATATCTACTCTCCTTCAATAATACTCTATTAATTATTATAACACTATTTCTTAAATTAAACTTAAATAGTTTATCAAAAATTTAAAAATCATGATACAATATATTTGGTGATGATATGAACAAGTTAATAAATGCTTTTAAACAAAAAAACATAGGCTGTGGTTACTTATATTTCTATGTTCACTTTATAACCGAAATAGCCTGTTTTTTCTTTTTAACAAGAGTAACTAATGGGGCTAGAATAGTCTGGTTAATACCATTTATGTATGATGGACTTGCCTTTGTACCACAAAGTTTAATTGGCTATATTAACGATTTATATCCTAAGTTTAAAACTGGGATTGTTGGTACTATATTATTAGTACTTGGTTATTTGGTTTTTATCCTATTTGAAGAACAAGTTATCTTAGCATTAGTTCTAGTCTGCTTAGGTAATGCTTTTATTCATATTAATGGTGCAGAATGTACACTAAGAAATAGCGAAGGTAAATTATCCCACTCTGCAATATTTGTAGGTGGTGGCTCATTTGGTGTTATAACTGGTAGACTTCTTGCAACTACTAATTTTCATCCAATTATAATCGTATTATTAATGTTAACAATGATACCTTTTATCTTACTAGCAGATACTTATACAGATTATAAGAAAACTGAAACAAAATTTGATTATCATAACAAAAAATTACCACTTAATCTCATTGTTTTACTAGCGACTTTAGTTGTTATAGTAAGAGGATATATGGGATATGGAATACCTACTAGTTGGAATAAAACAACTATTCAGACAGTAATTCTATTTTGTACAATGGGTATTGGTAAATGTTTAGGTGGATTATTGTCAGATGCTTATGGTATTAGAAAGATTGGAACAATAAGTACTTTAATTGCCATACCATTCTTATGTTTTGGTAATGATCTAATGATAGTATCCCTTTTAGGTGTTATGATGTTTTCAATGACAATGTCTATTACACTAGCGATATTAGCAAGTGTTTACAAAGATCGTCCTGGTTTAGCCTTTGGATTTACCACAATTGGTTTATTCTTAGGAACAGCACCAATATTCTTTATAAATATCAGTAAAGTGGCAAATATAGTCATGATTGTAGTACTATCAATTGCCTGTTCACTTGTGTTAAGACTTCTACTTAAGGAGGATAAAAAAGCATGAAAGTAATATTTAATGAGCGTTTTATTTCGAATGATTTAGTTTTGTTTTGGGTATATGTTACAGTTATTATACTTATAATAGGTATAACTATATATCTAGGGATTAAGGAGAACAAAAAGAAATGAGATTAACAGATTTACCTTATATTATGGCAAGATGTTTAATACTTACTGTTTTAATAGAAACATTAATTGCTTTTCTATTAGGATACAGAAAAAAAGACTTAATAAATGTTATCTTAGTTAATATTATGACTAATCCTATAGTTGTGATGATACCTGTTTATTTTAATATTAAATATAGTCTTATGGCACGTCATATTTCACTTGGAGTATTAGAAGTAGTAACATTATTTGTAGAAGGATTTATTTATTATAAGTTTTTAGAAAGACGAAAGATAAATCCATTCTTATTATCATTAATACTGAATTTCTCCTCCTATATAGCGGGAGTAATTATAAATAATTTATAGAAAGAAGGAAGTTTATGAAAAAAATTATTTATTTAATTCTTGGGGTTTTATTATTTATACCTATATTTGTAAGTGCTGGCAAACCTAAAGTATTAGTAACACCTAAAAGTACTAATGGTGCTAACATATATGATTATAGTGACAGCACTAAGATAATTAAAACATTAAAATATGGTGAGACTTACACTATTCAGTCTGAAAGCATGAATAGTAAACACAGTGTTGGTATTTATGATGAAAAAGGTACAAGAATAGGAGAATCTATCCTTTCAGAATGGGTTTTAAAGGACAGTACTTTTAAACTTAATGAAAAAGATTTAAGCAAAGCTTATTCTGGCATAGTTGTAGTAGAACAAGAAATAAGAAAAGGACCTTCAATGTTATATGAAGGAACTGGAGTAAAACTAGAAAAAGGAACTAATGTAAAAATTAAATATCTAGAAGCAAATAAAAAAAGCGAAAGATTACTTATTCAAGATCGAACTAGTAACTGGGCATACATTGAATATAATGGTACTAAAGGGTATGTATTTGTTGAAAGGATGATTGCTCTAGGTCAAACTAGATACACTACATTGATTGCCCCTACTTCTGGTAAGAGAATATTTGATAACATTTCTAATGCTTATTATGATTCTAATCCAATTGCGTTAATTAAACAAAATGTCCATTTTAATGCTAAGGTAACTACTTTAGAAATCGATTCAGATTATGATGGACTTTATATAGAATATGGCAACATCCAAGGTCTAACATATGGTTTAGCTTTTGATTATAATCTTATTTTTATAAGAAGACAAGCCATTAAATTTACAACACAAAAAGAGATTAAAGTGTATGAAAACCTTGACGGATATAACAGATATGATACAGATAACCCTTCACTTACATCTAATGTTGTTACTGTTTTACCTGCTAATACGGTTTTTGAATCAAATTATTATGAGGAATTTAATAACGTCATAATAGTATATTACGAAAAAGATGATGTTAAGGGTTGGATATATGAACACTATAGTGATGCATTATACTTTAATGATTGTATTGGCGGCTCCCCTATAATTATTGCTGACGAAAAATATATTGGTGCTGATTCTGCTATTGAGGAATTTGCAGTACCAGTTAAGAAAAATAATACAAAAAATACTACTAATAATACTGATAGAGTAATTAATACTAATACTAAAGGTGGTTCTTTGACTAGTATGCCAAAGATTGTATATATTTCTTTAGCAGCAGTTCTGCTTATAGTTCTAACGGCAGTTATAACTGCAAGTATTGCGAAGAAAAAAAGAAAAGATATGTAAGGAGGAAATATGAAAAAAATTATTTATTTAATTCTTGGGGTTTTATTATTTATACCTACTTTAGTTAAAGCTGATGGTGCAGGACCAGGGATTATATCTTATAAAGCTACACCTAAAAGTTCTAAAGGTGCCGATATTTATAGATATGATGGGAACATTGGCGAAAAAGTAAAGACAGGAAGAAAACTTGCATATGGTAAAGTAATTACCATTACTTGGGAAGACGAGTTTGTACCAGTTGATGAAGAAGACGAAGATAATGAAGATGTTGTTAAACTTTCTGATTTAGTACCAGTTGAAAAAAATTATAAAGTTAATGAAAAGAATTTAATAAGCCCAAAAGAAGTCCTTGTAATAAGAAAAATGGAGATTAAAAAGGGACCTGCAGGTGGATATGATGGAACTGGTAAATTCATCCCAGTAGGTGCAAAAATTAAAATTAGATTTTTTCAATACTACGACAAAGATGAAAAAAAATATTTGGATGAACAGTCAGCGTGGGCATATGTTGAATATAATGGCACAAAAGGATTTATTGATACTGAGAAAAATATAGCATTTGATGGTGTATATACAACTATGATTACAGCAGAAGAAGATGGAAAAATAACTGATGTTGAGGAGAATAATATAATTGCAACTATCAAACCATGTACCAAATTTAATGCTATGATATATGAGAGAGATACTTGGGCTGGTGGATATTATATTGAATATAAGAATATTAAAGGTATTACTGATTATTTCTTTCCTAAAATGAAAACCATTACTTTTAATCCTACCATACCTGTAAAAGTATATGATGGAATAAAATATAATGACAAGAATGAATTTGATTCTAAAGTTATAACGACAATACCAAAAGGCACAACTTTTACTTCGGATTATTATGATATTTATGACGGTACCTTAAAAGTGTATTATGAAAAGGACAATATTAGAGGATGGATTTTTGAGGATATAAGTGATGAATTTCTTTCTGATGAAGATGACTTAGATGAAGAGGATGAAGAATGGTGGGGAAATAAAGCTTTAGCAGAACTTGAAACAAGATATGGATTTACTAATCCCAAAGATTACAATATTGTTGCAGTGGAAAAGAAAGATACCGATAATAGTCATAATCCTATTACTATACTTAAAACTCCTATAAAAATTGATAATGGTGATGACGAAGAAGAAGATGTTGAAGGACAAGGAGATACTGGTGAAACTCCTACTCCAGTTGATAAATCTGATGCTCCTAAAACTGATGAGAAAACAGGTATTAAAAAATTCACACATAAAATTCCAATGTTAGTTTATTATTGTTTAGGAGCGGCTGTTATAGTATCTCTTACGGCAGTTGTAACAGTACTTTTAGTTAACAAGAAAAAGAAAAACATAAGTGCAGAAGAACCTAAAGAAAAAGTAGAATAATATCTACTTTTTTTATTTGGTATGTTATAATTAACTTATAGTGAGGAGTATTATATGAAAAAGATAGTTTATTTAATTCTAGGGATTTTATTATTTATACCAACTTTAGTTAAAGCTGATATGAGTGCACCAGGTATAATTGGTTATAAAGCTACACCAAAAAGTACTAGTGGTGCTGATATTTATCAATATGATTCTGAAAGAGAAGCATATCAAAAAACAGGTAGAAAATTAGAGTTCGGAAAGATAGTTACCATCACTTGGGAAGATGAATTTGTATCTATTGATGAGGACAGTGATGATGAAGTTAAACTTTCCGATTTAACACCAGTAGACAAAGAATATAAAGTTAATGTTAAAGATTTAAGTAGCCCATATGAAATACTTATATTAGAAAAACAAGAAATAAAAAAAGGCCCTGCAAGAGCTTATGAAGGAACTGGAAAATATTTAGAAGCAGGAACAAAAGTTAATGTAAAAGCTTTTAAGGATAGCGAATCATCTGAACGTACAGCTTGGGTATATGTTGAATATAATGGTACAAAGGGATTTATTGATACTGAAGGAAAGATTGCTCAAAATCCAGTATATACTACTGTAATTGCTAGCCGTGATGTGGAAGTAACAGTTCATAATACTGATACCCAAATTGCAACTATTAAGGCTAATACTAAGTTTGATGCTACCATATATGAACTTGATTTATGGAGTCATGGTTATTATATAGAATATAATGAAATTAAAGGAATAGTTGATGACTTTGAGCATTTTCTACCTAAGCGTAAACCGATTACCTTTAAACCAACTAGAGACATAAGTATATATGAAGATATTGAATATAATGATGATTATGAAAATATTGCTAAAGTAGTTAGTACTGCTAAAAAGGGAACTTCATTTAAATCAGAATTCTATGCTATGTATGCTGATGTTGCCATTTTATATTATGAAAATGATGATGTAAAAGGTTGGATTGAAGAGTCAGGTCAAAATGTTGATGAAGATGATGAAGATAGTGATTATCTTGAAGTTTCTACTATATTAGGATTTAATTATCCTGATGATGATAGTATCGTGATGGTAGAAAAGAAAGTTGAAGAACCAACTGAAGAAGCACCTGTTGAAAAAAATCCAATAGAAATAACACCTCAAAAAGATAAAGAAGATCCTAATAAAGGATTATTAAGTCGTATCCCTACAATTGCCTATTATGCTATAGGCGCCTTAGTTATAGTAATAGTTACAGTGATTGTAACAGTAGCATTAGTTAAGAAAAAGAAAAATAAAGAAGTAGATAATTAATCTACTTTTTTATTTGATATGATATAATTAAATTATAGGAGGATATATGAAAAAAATAGTTTATTTAATTCTAGGGGTTTTATTATTTATACCTTTTCTTGTTAAGGCTGATATGAGTGCACCAATAATAAAGGAATATAAAGCATCAGTAATTAATCCAAATGGTGCTGTTATCTATGAGTATGATGAAATATTAGTTGCAACAACTGATAAGATTCCTTATGGAACTTTAGTATATGTTGAAAGTGAAGAAGAAATTAATGATGGCTATGTAAGAGTTAATAAAGGAGATTTAGAAGAAAACTACATAATTAAATTTAAAGATATCTCTATTTTAGTAAATAATTATAAAGTAAATAAAAAAGAATTAACTGATAAAGAAGCAGCCATTGTCTTAAAAGATGTAAAAATTAGAAAAGGACCTGCTGCCGGATATGATAGTACTGGTGTAACTATTAAAAAAGGTACTAAAATTAATATTCAATGGTTTAAAGAGGAAGAAGAGACAAATGATCCTAAGGAAGGTAGATATGATTCAGATAACCCTTGGGTATATGTTGAATATAATGGTACAAAAGGATTTATTAATATTGAAGGTACAATTGCTTATAGAGAAATAACTACTGAAATGATTACTAATGTTAATGCTGAGATAACTGACGGTAAAAATAAAATAGGAACTATTAATGTAAACACAGTAATAAAAGATGGCATTTATCACATGGATCCATGGAATTCAAATTATTATATTAAATATAATGGCATAACTGGATATATAAATATGTTTGACTTAGTAGAAAAACAGAAAGAAACCGAATTTACAACTAAAAGGAAAACTAATATTTACGAAGAAGCTGGGATGAATAAATATGAAAATCTAAAATCTATAGGTAGTATCCCTAGTGGTGAAAAATTTACTAGTTCTTTCTATGATACAGCTATAGATTGTAATATTTATTATGAAAAAGGTAATACTAAAGGATGGATATATGTAGTACCTGATGATGCTGGTAATTGTGGAATATCTTGGATAGATGATGATATTGAAGAAGATGAACCTGTAAATACTAATGTTACGAAAAAGACTAATTCTAATACATTATATATTTGTTTAGGAGCAGCTATAGTAATATCAATTACAGCAGTAGTAATCGTAGTTTTAATTAATAAAAAGAAAAAGAGTTATGAATAACTCTTTTTTATTTGTTTGAAATACTAGCTTTAACAAATGATAAGAACAATGGATGAGCTTTAGTTGGTCTTGATTTAAATTCTGGATGAAATTGACTTGCTATAAAGTGCTTGTGATTAGGTAATTCTATCATTTCTACTAAATCAGACTT
>JAEEGL011282838.1_pt1 | contig 28941 bp, 21 predicted proteins | sample 9134231 | NCBI WGS metagenome assembly JAEEGL01 (sample SAMN16246548, study PRJNA631951) | gut metagenome | biome: gut microbiome; feature: rumen; material: fiber-attached | host: Bos | place: Iran: Karaj | collected 2018-10 | reverse complement strand
AATGTACCTAAGTAACGTTTAGTATATGGATATAATCCTTCTTCAAGTAGTTTTGTAATTACATTTCTCTTTACTTTTAAACTACGAGCTGCAATATCCATTAAACGTGTTAAACGCTTGTAGAAATCTTTTTCATCAGTTGCTAAATAAGCAATTCTTGGTAAGTTGATTGTTACAACACCAACTGATCCAGTTGATTCTCCACTACCAAAGAATCCACCTGATTTCTTTCTTAATTCTCTTAAATCTAATCTTAAACGGCAGCACATACTTCTTACATCGCTTGGTTCCATATCACTGTTGATGTAATTTGAAAAGTATGGTGTACCATATTTAGCAGTCATTTCAAATAATAACTTGTTGTTTTCAGTTTCACCCCAGTTAAAATCACGAGTGATTGAATATGTTGGGATTGGATATTGGAATCCACGACCATTAGCATCTCCTTCAATCATGATTTCGATGAATGCTTTATTAACCATATCCATTTCTTTCTGGCAGTCTTTATATTTGAAATCCATTTCTTTACCACCAACGATAGCATTTAATTCAGCTAAGTCGTTTGGTACTGTCCAGTCAAGTGTGATATTAGTGAATGGTGCTTGAGTTCCCCATCTACTTGGAGTATTTACACCATAAATAAATGATTGTAAACCTTGTTTTACTTGTTTATAAGTTAAATTATCAACTTTAACAAATGGTGCTAGATAAGTATCAAATGATGAGAAAGCTTGTGCTCCAGCCCATTCATTTTGCATAATACCTAAGAAGTTTACCATTTGGTTGCAAAGTGTTGATAAGTGCTTTGCTGGTGATGAAGTGATCTTTCCTGGTACTCCACCTAATCCTTCTTGGATTAATTGTTTTAAACTCCAACCTGCACAATATCCACTTAACATTGATAAGTCATGAATATGAATATCAGCATTACGATGTGCATTTGCAATTTCTTCATCGTATACTTCACTTAACCAATAGTTAGCTGTGATAGCTCCAGAGTTACTTAAGATTAAGCCTCCGATTGAATATGTAACTGTTGAGTTCTCTTTAACTCTCCAGTCAGTTACGTTAATATAACTATTAACAACATCACGATAGTTTAAGATTGCTCCTTGCATATTACGCATTTTTTCATGTTGTTTACGATACAAAATGTATGTTTTTGCAACTTCTGCATAACCTGCATTTGATAATACACTTTCTACACTATCTTGAATATCTTCTACTTTAATTGCGTTGTTCTTGATGTTAGGTTGAAAATTAGCAGTTACTTTTAAAGCAAGTAAGTCTAAAACATCATCATTATATTCAGTTTCAGTTGCTTCAAATGCTCTTCTAATTGCACTTTTAATTCGCTCTATATCAAATTCAACAGTTTTTCCCTCTCTTGTTTTTACTTTATACATAATAAGTTCCTCCCTTTATTTCTATTATCTATAAACCACGTATTTCTACGTTCTTTTCGTTTTTAAATATAGTTTTTATTTCTTCTAGCTCGTCTGCATTAAATCCAATTAAATTCTTATCAAGTACATCATCACTCATTTTAAAGTTTTGAATATAGTACTTGCTTCCTTTAACCAGCTTATAAATTGATTTTATATCATCAATTGTATGATAGTTCTTAATGATTGTTGTTCTAAATTCATAATCAACATCACCATTTTTTAATATTTTTATGCTCTCTTTAAGAGCTTTTTCATTTACTTTGCATTTAGCAATTGTTTCATATCTATCAAGGCTATGCTTGATATCCATTGCTACATAATCAATTAATTTATTGTTTACAAGTTCTTTTAATACTTTTGGATTGCTTCCATTAGTATCTAATTTAACTTTAAGTCCGATAGATTTTACTTTTTTAATGAAATCTATCAAACCTATTTGAACTGTAGGTTCACCTCCAGATATTACTATTCCATCTAATACATTTTTTCTTAGATTCAAGTAATCTAGTATTTCTTCTTCAGAAAAGTTCCCTGGTTCTTTCTTGTGGAGAATCAGTGAACTATTCTGACAATAAGAACATTTAAAATTACAGCCTCTTGTAAAAATAATACAAGCAACATGTTCTGGATAATCCAGTAGAGTTAATTTATCAAATCCATCAATTATCATAATTTACCTCCACATATTTTACCTTGCTTGCTTCCAAGTCAGATAAAAGTTTAGTAAATTTCTTGAAATCAATGCTCTTTAAATTAATACTGCATATAGCTGATGTTAAGTTTTGATATTTTGCTTGAAGTGTTAACTGTGTATCCATATTTAATTTTGATTGATTAATAAATCCAGATACTGGTTCATAACAACTCTTGTTGATTGTTTTTTCACTCCCAAACACACTCTTATCAATTCTAATAAAGTTGCTTATAATTGATTGATCATATATTTCAGCTGTCATGAAGTTAAGTTTTAAATCATTACTTAAAGCTTCACATTTTTTATTCATCGCTTTGATAACTTTTGTAAGTGTTTCAAAGTCTTCGTATTTCAGTTTGTTATCTTCTTTTTTGTTCAGTAAGAATACTGCTTCAACTAATCCAACAAAGCCAATTATGAATGTTCCGTTTCGAAGTATTTTTCTTACCTTCTGACCATCATCTAACTTTTCAGAATCATATAACAGTCCTTTATTAAATAAGACATTATAATTTTCTTTAGTTTTTCCTGACTGGAGTTCAAATCTTTGCATAAGCGCATTCTTAGCAAGCTCCATTACATTATCAAGTTCTTTTAAGAAATCATTGATACATGTATTTTTTAAAGCCAGTCTAGCTAAATTTATAGTTGAGATTGAGTTAATTGTTCTTCCTTTTGATGTTCCAACTCCATTTATGTTGTTGAATACGCATATTCCATTTGAAAAATAATTAACATCATGATTTTTACCAAAGACGAAGTGAATTTTATTTGATTTAGTTTTTTCAAATAAAATCTTATTTATTTCTTCATCATTACTTATATATATATTGGTAACTAATTTTGATTTTGCTTTTAATGCTTTGAAATAATTAATAATTATCATCTTACCTATAAATGAATCATCATTATCAAGGCATATTACAATTTTTTGTTTTAAAATTGTATCAATAATATCAAATAATCTTTCAAAGTTATCTTTAATTAACTTATGTAATTTTTTAATTGTTTGATTATAAGTGATTTCAAAGATATTTTTTAGAACATCACTTTTAAGTTCTTCATTTAAGAATTCTTTATTCTCAATATCAGTTAATGGTTTTATTAGTTCTTCAATTCTATTTTTATCTATATATATATCTAAACCATTAATGCTTAAATTGTTATAAAACTCTTTTAAGAATATATCTTTAAAATCATTTAATACTCTAGTAGCTAAAATCTTATCAAAGTTCATTAAAACTTGTTCTTGATATTGATCAGATTCTACTAAAATAATTGTATGAATTATTTCATTTATAAAACTTTGAACTGTTTTAGAATCTTCAAAATCAACATTCAAGTTACTTGAACAAGGAGTACCAAATGTATAGTTATCTAATCCATTTATTGCTATTATTCCTTCTTCAATACCCTTTTCAACCTTACCTTCGATTAAGTAAGCTGTCGCGAATTCTTTGGAAATTACTTCAGCAAAATTAGTTATTAATTCATTTGGTTTTTGATCATTTGCTTCATTTGCTAAGTAACCTACTTTTTCCATGGCCTTAACAAATTTATGCTGTGGTCTTATTCCAAATACATCTCTTGATTTTGCTCGACGTAGGCGGTAATCACTAAATGAATTATAAACATTTATATACCCTGTCTTTTTCAAAGACTCTTCGATGATATTTTGAATATCTTCAACATTGATAGTTTTTCTTGTTTTATAGTCTTCAGCAATTGTTTTTAGAACTTGTTCATAGACTTTATTAACGTCTTTAACATCTGCGTTTTCATAGACGCTATCAAAACCTTTTCCGATAGCAATGGCAATCTTCGTACCATTGAATGCTACCCTCTGACCAGTTCTCTTAACAACTACAAGGTCTTTCAATTCTTCTTTCATAATTTTTTTCTTTCTACTTTTTTGCTACTGTAATCATATTATCAAATCGAGAGAAAAATAGCAATATTTTTTTGTAAACTTTTTACGATTTTTTTAAAAAATATTTTTATCATTTTTGCAATTTTTCCTAAAAAAAACATTTTGTATTTTTGACACAAAATGTATTTTTCCTTTAAATATAAGGGTTTCATTAAAAAACAACAAAATGTTGTTTTTTTATTTTTTATTTTTTATTCGACTGTGAAATATCCAAAATTGATTTCGGATGTAGGATTTTCAATAGTTCCTGTGAAAAATCTAATTCTAAACTTTTCATCACCAGTTACTTTAACTGAAACTGAGTTAGCATGGTAATACCAAGTTCCATTTTCTTTATAAAAATCCGTTATTGGTTCGTCTTCTCCATTATATAGTTTATATTGAAGCAATGAATCATCTTTTGTTAAGGTGTTAGATTCATATTTATAACTATTAGCATTCTGCTTAAAGTTATATGAATTGATATTTTCTTTTTCAATTTTGAAATAATTTGTTACAACATTTACATAGTTATTATATTTTTTAATTACTAATGTTCTTGTTGCTTCTTTTGAAACTGTATTATTATTATCGACAACTGTATATCTTACATAGAAGATGTTATCAACGTTAGGTGTTAAATATTTAGTTATGACTTTTAACTTAGTTTTGGTCTCATCCATAACATAATTACCTTTTGAATCCTTTTCATTATATGTATAGTAAACAAGATCAACTTTGTAATTATCACTACTAGTTACAGTAGTTGTATTAAAACCAAGTACTTCATTACCTACTTCATCATATATTTTATAATTTAATAGATTAGTAATGTCGCTTTCATTTTCTTGACATAAAGAACTAGCTTCACTATTAGAAGCACCATCATTGATACATCCTGAAACTTTTCCTTTAAAGTCATATTCCATTACTTCATCTTCGTTTATTCTGACATAAGTAGTATCTGGAGATATTTGAACACGTGCTCCATATGTTTCAGCCGCTTCGTTTAATTCATTTTTAACATTTTTCTTATATTTATCTAGTGCTAGCTTACGATTAGATATCATTGCAAGCAAAGCTACAACAATGGTTAAAAATAGAATCATTACGGCATACAATATTCCACTTATGGCAAATCCCTTATTATCCAGTTTCATATTTTCACCTACTATAAGTATATAATTATTTCTTTAAAATAACAAGTTTAATAACCTATGATTTTTAAATTTGTTTCACCTATTTTTTCAACATTTTCATTTTTAACAACGATTGTATTTGGATTTCCATCTGATATATATCTTCTTGTTTCAAGGTATTTGAAATTATAAGTTATATCAAAGTCATTACCATCGTTATCATAAGCGCGAATTCTCTTAACAAATTGAGGATTAAAGTCTTTATAAAATGGTGAATAATCACTTTCCCAACCTACTCTAAGAGTGCAGATTGTTTCATAGGTTTCACCTTCATAAGTTCCTGATAAAACATGTTTAAAATTAGCATGTGTTGATTTATAAGGTGTTCCATATGGTAATGCTACGATATTAACAAATTTATCAGTCTTAGTTTTAAGGAGTTTATACATCTTACCTACTTCTTTGATAGTTCCTTCTTCTGAAGTGGTAGTTAAATCAGCATGTGAATATGTGTGATTTCCTATGTCGTAGCCGTTTTTAATCATCCAGTCGATTATTTTATCATTGTACTCTTTTTGATTGAATAGGCCACCGTTTAAGAAGAATGTAGCCGTTACTTTAAAGTCTGGATACTTCTTCTTAAAACTTTCAAGTATTCCAACAGCACTATGAGGATCAATTATGATTTCACCGTTTTCATCTAAACCTGTTACTTTGATATTATTGCTTAATCCATCATCAAATGTAAGCACAATTGGACTCTTACCTAATTCACAATCAATCTTACCATTTACATAGTCAGCAAGACGAATCATACGATATCCACTTTTGTAGTAAAATTCTAAGTCGTTTATAAATGCTTCATAGGTTCTTTGATATCCATCTTTATCTACATTGCCACCTGTATAAGATGTTTCTTCACTCTTTTTATCAATTATTCCATGATACATCATTACAGGTATTCTACCTAGTTCATTTACATTATTGTCAATGTAAAGTTGATAGTTAATTCCTTTTGAAACGACAATCTCGATTTTCTCTTTTTCTTCTATTTCTTCATCTTTTTTACTTTGTTTGATTATTTTTCCTTCTTCAATATTTACATCATAGTCATATTTGATAGAGACTTCACATTTATCTTCTTTACAGAATTCAATTATCTCATTCTTATCCTTATTAATATACGAAGGTATCATTATTTTCTCTTTTTTAGGTATTATTAAAATAATGATTATTATTAATATAAATAGTGCTAACCCAATTAAAAATATCTTAGCTTCTTTTTTTAAATGTCTTTTCTTTTTCATATGACACACCCTACTATAAGTATAACATATTCTTCTTTGGTTGAGATATTTAGTTATTTGCTAAATATCTTTTTTTACATAAAAAAATAACTGCTTTTTAGCAGTTATTTTAATAATTCTTCAAGTTTTTTCTTTTCTTCTTCTAGTTTTTGTTTATCCATTTCAACTATATTAGCAGGAGCTTTATTAACATAGTTTTCATTTGCAAGAAGTTTTTCTCTTCTTTCAATTGAAGCTTGTAACATTTTTATCTGAGCTTCTTTTGCTTCTTTATCAGCTTCTGTTTCTACCTTTTCGAAGAAGATAGTTGCTTTAATATTCTTAGAGAATACTTTATATGATTTAATATCTAATGGTTTATTGATGATATTTTCATCTAATTTCAACATTTTAATTACTAAATCATTAGAAGATTCAAACATTACTTTAGCTTCTTTAGTTATATTATTTTCAGCTTTGATGTTTCTAAATGACTTGATGAATTCAATTGCATCATCAATTTCATTTTCTTCACTCTCGAATACTAATTGTTTATCATATTTTGGATAATTAGAAATCATTATAGATTCTGCATCTTTTACAGGTGACATTTGATATATTTCTTCAGTTACAAATGGCATGAAAGGATGTAGCATCTTCATAATGCCTAATAGAACCCAACAAAGTGTTGATTTCGTGCTATCGGAATCAATTGAGTATTTAGCCATCTCAATATAGTAATCACAGAAATAATTCCATGTGAATTCATATATTGATGCAGCTGCATTATTGAATTCGTATTTATCCATGAATCTTCTTACTTCATGAATGCATTTTTCATATTTAGTTAAAATCCATTTATCTTCAGGTTTTAAATCTTTTAATTCAATTTCAGTTACATCTTCAATATTCATAAGTACGAATCTTGAAGCATTCCATATTTTATTGATATAGTTCCATGCAGCTTTTACTTTTTCTTCATCAAAGCGCATATCTGTTCCTGGAGCTACATCTGTTGCAAGATAATATCTTAAAGCATCTGCACCATATAGATTAACCATATCAAATGGATCAATACCATTACCTAAGCTCTTAGAGAATTTTCTTCCTTCTTTATCACGGATAAGTCCATGGATGAAGCAGTGTTCAAATGGTCTTGCGCCTAAAATATGTTCTCCTTGGAAAGTCATACGATTAACCCAGAATGGGATAATATCATATGCCGTTACTAAGCATGAGTTTGGATAATACTTTTCAAGTAAATCTGTCTTTTCTGGCCAACCAAGTGTTGCAAATGGCCATAGAGCACTTGAGAACCAAGTATCAAGTACATCTGGATCTTGTACCCAACCTTCACCTTTTGGTGCTTCCATACCTACATAGATTTCATCGTCTTTATACCAAGCAGGAATTCTATGTCCCCACCAAAGTTGACGAGATATACACCAGTCATAAGTAATTTCCATCCAGTGATTCATTGTTTTTTCATAACGAGGTGGAACAAAGTTTACTTTTTCTTGCTTATTCTTTTGAACTTCTAATACGTGATCAGCAAGTGGACGCATTTTTACGAACCATTGTTTTTTAATCATTGGTTCTACCATTACGCCTGTTCTTTCACTATGACCTACTTCGTGAACAATTGGTTCAATTTTTAATAATAAACCTTGTTTTTCTAAATCTTTTAATACAGCCTCACGACATTCTTCACGAGTCATGCCTGTATAACCAGGAGCGTTCTCATTCATTGTTGCATCATCATTCATGATAACAATTCTTTCAAGATTATGACGATTACCTACTTCAAAGTCGTTAGGGTCATGTGCTGGTGTTATTTTAACAGCACCTGTTCCTTTAGTCATATCAGCATGTTCATCTGTGATAACTGGTATTTTTCTACCTACTAATGGTAATATTACGTTTTTACCGACAAACTTCTTATAACGCTTATCTAATTCGTTTACAGCAACAGCCGTATCTCCAAATAGAGTTTCAGGTCTTGTTGTTGCAACATCGATATAGTCTTCACTGTCTTCTAGTTTATATTTAATATGATAGAATGCACTTTTCTCTTCTGCATAGATTACTTCTTCATTAGATAAAGCTGTTCTAGCAGCTGGATCCCAGTTAATTATTTTTTCACCACGATAAATTAAACCATCATTATAGTAATCAACGAATACTTTTCTAACGGCTTTAGAAAGTCCTTCATCAAGTGTAAATCTTTCTTTAGAGTAATCCATAGATACACCTAAGATAGCCCATTGCTTTCTTATGATGTCTCCATGTTCATGAGTCCAATCCCAACAAGCTTCTAAGAATTTTTCTCTTCCGTATTCGTATTTATTGATACCTTTATCTTTTAATCTTTTTACAACTTTCGCTTCAGTTGCAATTGCCGCATGATCCATTCCTGGAAGCCATAAAGTGTCATAGCCTTCCATTTTCTTATAACGAATCATGATATCTTGCAAAGCTGCATCCCAAGCATGACCAAGGTGTAAAACGCCTGTTACATTTGGTGGTGGTAATACAATACAATATGGTTTTTTCTTACTATTTGGTTCACACTTAAAATAGTCTTTTTCTAACCACTTTTCATATTTACCTTTCTCAACTAACTCGTGATCATATTTTTTTTCTAACATAATATCAACCCTTTCTAAATAAAAAAACATTTCATCCAAAGGACGAAATGTTCGTGGTACCACCTTAATTTATAGTATTTCTACTAACTCAAAGTCTTAATGCGACTAACAATATAACCTACTCTTATTTCAGATATATAACTCCCAAGCTACCTTCAATTACTCTTCATTAATGGGTGCTTACAGTCGGTGACACCCAATTCCTATTAACTACTAACTAATTTACTCCTCTTGTTCTTCGTTTTTTTATAATTATAATCATTTAAATATTTTTGTCAATACTAAAATGGCGCCTCAAGTAGGACTCGAACCTACGACCCCTTGATTAACAGTCAAGTGCTCTAACCGACTGAGCTATTGAGGCACTAAAGATAGTATATCACTTTTTTCAAAAATTACAATAACATATCTTTTATGGCTAACCAATCTTTAGCTCTTTCAACACCTTGCTTTTTAAGTTCTTCATCGCTTATTTTTTCATTATGATAAGCTGAAAATAAAATTTTTCTTTTGGTGTTTGTTAAATTATCAATTCTATCATCTATTTTAATATCAGTTTGTAATAATGATTTATTTGATAGAAATATATATTTATCTGGTCGGATAAATTGAAACTCTTTTACTAGAAAGTTGTGCTTTTGTTCTAAGATATATCCACATTCTTCAGGTATCTCACGATATAAATAAGATGTTCCAATATATAGATCATATTTTTTTGATAATGCTTCTATTACTTCTTTAGCATGTGGTGCTATAGTGCAATAGTCATAGATATTTTTATTTTTAAACCATTTAAAGAACGACTCTTTATCTGGAAGAATATCTTGCATATAGTACTCATTAAAATCACTTTCTTTGTAATCTGTTCCCATATATTCATTCAAGAGGGCTAGAAAGCCCCCTTGAACCATTACATCATCCATGTCAATCATTAATGTCATTGTTTTTTATCACCAATCACTTTATTTGGTCTTCTTGCAACCAATTGTCTATGATATAGAGGTTGTGCTTCTGGATTACCTTCTCCAAATATTGTAGCTTCTTCTGTCATACAAGTTTGAATAAAGTTATCAAGTCCCATTTCTTTAACGACTGGATTTTGAATTTTATATTGATCTAAGAATTCTTGTCCAATAGTTTCTATAACAATTCTTCCATCTTCTAAGTATCTTTCAACTACGAATAATGGTTGACTACTATAACCTAGTCTTTGTTCAAAACCACTTTGTCCACAACCTGCACCTGTAACTGTAATTAAAGTATTATTGATTACAGATGTTTCAAACACATGATAATGGGCTGCTATTACTTTGTCGATTCTTGGCAAGTTTGGTGCCATTCTATCTAACCATTTTGAAGCTCCAACAGTTGGAGATGATCCTCCACCTTTAAAGCTATGTGAATAAATGTTGTTGTAACCATTTATTGTTCTAAAGCAGTATGCTGCATTTACAAAGTCTCCATTGTTATTTAATATGAATTCAGTCATTGTTAAATCAATGTCACTACCAGATACTGCTTTTAAAGTTTCTAACTCTTGTCTTAAAAGTTCAATCTCATCATAACCTTTAAATTCTTTATCACTGTTTTCTTCGTGATTACCTTTTAATATATCTGTCCATTCAAGGTTAACAATGTGAACTAATTTATTTCTTATTTCAGCTTCATATGGTTTTAATTCATTTGGTAATTTTAAATCAACTTTTTTATAATCAATACCTCTTTTAACACGATCTATAGTTCCATAGTATCCTTGTATTCTTTGAGTTAAATCATTTGCAGCTAAGTGATCAAGAATTCTTTGAGAAGTATTACAATCTATTCGATCTGTTCTAAAACCATCTCTAATAACACCAAAGCCTTCTCTCATATATGGTCTTATCAATTTATTATGACTTACCATCTGTTGAGTTAAAGCTACAGCTCCAACATGTCTTGCTTCATTTGCATACTTTCCATAGTTAAAGCCTTGTTGAAGATCTCCATTAAATATTAGTCCATCTGGATTACATTCATAGAATAAGTAATCTAAGAATTTAACAATATATTCTGGTCTTTCAGCTAATGAACCGATATGTTCATCATTTAAGTGTCCAACTGTCTTTGGAACATATCCGACACCACTTTTTTGAACTTCATCCATTACTTCTCTTACTCGTCTAAAGTATGGAATGATTTCCATTCTTTCGCGAATATCACCTGTAATCATCCAACCACCTGGATAATTTGGTTTTTTAGTTGTTTGATTAACTCTTTTATATGTTGGATCTTGAAGTACACGTTCTTTAATACCTGCAAGTAATTCAGGGTGTTCCATATATTTACTATCATCAATCATAGATGGAACATTCATTGTAAGTTCATTACCTTCATAGGCAATAGACATAAATGGTTGTTTAGCATCTACAAATAATCTTGGAACTCCTGTTGTCTTGGCTCGTTCTAAAACATTAGATTGGTATAATCTTAAATTCTTCATAACGTTAGATCTACCTTTAGCACTTCTTCCGTCTGAAGCAATTAAGTTAACTGCTATTGTTGAGTCTCCTTCACCATATTGACGAATGTCTGAGTATAGTACTCTGAACGAATCTGTATCTTTTAAGAATTCTGGTTTTAATCCAACATCATCACCTAATGGTAATCCTTCTTTATATCGCTTTATTGCATGTAATACTTTTGATACATTTGTTTTTGTTTCATCATCTGTGTATAATCCAGCAATGTCTTCGCCACTACGAATCATGTAAGGAATTAATTCTTGAATTATGATTGGACGTACCCAGTCAAATTTACTCTTCAAGTCTTCTCTTTTTAAGAAGTCGTTTCCTTTTACACCTTGTTCTCTTATATAGATTTTAAATATATCTCGATATAATTGGTGTTCTTCATCACCCATTTGATAGATGACTTTAACTCCGGCTTCATTCAATTTATCAACTACTCTTCTAGCTGCTTGAAGTCTAGAAGCTAATGTTTCATATGTTGGATCTGTTAACAATCTTCTTGATGTATCATTGTGATAATAAGTTGAATAGATTAATCCTTGGATATAAACTGTATCAGCATTATTAGCAATTGCCATATCAATCATGTTATTAGTATCTACTTCACTATGATAGATATTACCAAAGTTTGCTCCTGCCATGAACATTAATAATGGATATCCTTCTCTTACTTCAATTGGAGAAAGATTCCTTAGTTCACGACGATTGCTTCTTTCTTCTGCAATAAATGATGCTCCAATGCTATCAAGTGTTTTAACATCCAAAGTTGCAGTACTGTTAGTAACGAAGTAACTCTTATTTCGAGGATTAGTTCGATATAACATGATATAATCTTGAACGTATTTTTTAAGAAGTGGATATGCCTCTTTTACTTGATTCATATGTGGAATAAATGCAAGATCAATTGCAAATTGATTCTCTTTTAAAGAATCTGATATAAATCCATCTCTTGTTAAGATTTCTTCTAACTTCTTAACACCTTTTTTAGTACTAATATCTATTCCTGATACAAATTTAACATAACTTCCTTTTGCTGGGAATAAACTCTTATATCCAGCAAATATTGCATCGTTAGCAAGAATATGATGTTCACCATTTTTCTTGATGTCTTCAACTAAATAACGAAGTAAATCATGATAATTCTGACCTCTAGATAAATATGCTGTAATATGTGAAACTAATTTTGTAAATGTTTCATATTCTCTTTTATCTAATTTATCCTTCACATGCTTTGTTAACAAAAGTGCATGTGCAACTGGATCATATGGTTTAGTTTCGGCATAATTTTTGATCTTAGCTAGATTAAATTCATCAGTTAATAGTTGTTCAATCTGAGCATCTGTGATAAATGTTTTTTCAATTTCACGATCAATATCTTCTTGTCTTTGCTTATATAATGTTTTTACTTGTTCTTTTTTTTCTTTAGCATTAAGCTCACTAAAATCTTGGCTTTTTGATAAAACTCTTTCAACATATGAATCATATAATGAACGTTTTAATGCTTTAATTATATCTGCTCTAGATAGTCCGAATAATTTAGTTATGTATTCTTCTTTAGTAGCACATGTTTTCATTAATAATGTATTAAAAATAGCATTTTCAACATTAGCATGTTTTCGATCAAAGAATAAAATATACGGCTTAGAAGTACAAACTCGTTCTGCTAAACCGGCTAAAGATGCGGTCACATAAAAACCTCCTACATGGCCAATCATCATCGGTGCTCTACCGTATGAATATTTGTCTTCGAATTCTTCTGCTATTTCATTAAAATCATCTGATGAGCAAAGTTTTACTCTTTCACTTTTAGAAATTTCAGAATCAAAAGACATTTCTTGATTGTCCATATAAGAGATAAAGTGAGTTTCTCTAAATCTTTTCAAATCTTGACTTCTTGCCATAATTTCTCCCCCCTAAATCTGACTGTCCTAATACAATTAATAAGTAATAGCCACTCTTTACTATTACCTCTATAATCATTGTATCATTTTTGCTTAATATTTCAAACAATTTTAAGGAAAAAATTAAAAAAAATATAGCAAGTGCTATATTTTTAATTATGCATTAATATCATAGATACCTAAATACTCTTCTAAAGTAATATTTTTAGTCATTATTTCAGTTGCAACTTCAACTCCAACATAACGAATATGCCATGGTTCATAACCATATCCTGTGATTGCTTCTTTGTATTGTGGATATCTAATGATAAAACCATATTTATGAGCATTTTCTTTTAACCAAATCCCTGCTGGCATTACACCTAATTTAACTGAACAAAGGCCTACATCAAATGCAAGTCCTGTATGATGTTCTGAGTGGCCTGGTCTTGCTGATATTCTGTCAGCATATTCTAATCCTTTATTTGTTTTATATCGATTATATAAAGCCTCTTGAGTGCTATAACTACGATATCCTGATTTAGTTGATAGATCATGCCCTTCCTTTTTAGCATCTGATTGCAATTTTGCAAGCGCTGCTTTAGCTTCTGAAGTATTAGTTGTAAAGTTTGAAGGAACAGAATATTTTTTATTAACAACTAAGATATTTTTAATATATGTTGGTCCTGTAACAATAGATGAATAACCTTTATTGATATCGTCTTGGTTATATATTTTAATCTTTCTTGTTGCTGTTGCTTCATTTCCAGCATTATCTTTTACCTTATATGTTACTTCAAATACTTGATGTTTACTTGTATCAACATTAGATACAATTTCAATTTTAGAACTAATATCACCATCACAATTATCAACTGCTTTAGCTCCGAATTCTTTATATGTTGAATTGAGTTCGAATGTCAAGATTTCAGAATTAACTAATGTTATTTCTGGCTTAGTAGTATCTTTACTATCAAGTAATCTAACAACTTCTTTTTTGTTACCGCTTTTATCTTTAACTGAGTAGATAATTCTATCAGACTTTTTAGTAACAACTACATCTTTTGTTAAATCACCATCAATGTTATCGGTTGCAGTATACCCTTCTTCAATATATTCTTTACCACAAGTACTCACTTTTTCAGCACCTTTTAACACTATTTCAGGCGAAACTAAGTCAGCAACTATGACTGTTCTTGCAATTTTTCTAGTTGTATTCCCATGTTTTACTTCATAGGTTACTTTATATTCACCCATTTTACTTGTATCTACTTCATTAGATACTTTTATATCCTTGGTTAAGTCTTCTTTAAAGTATGAAGCTTTAGCTCCTTGATCAGTATATTTTTCTCCAATTGAAATCTTAATTGTGGCATTCCCAACTAATTTTATTTTCAAGAATGGATTGTATATTATGATTGTTCCTACAATTAGAATTATTTCAAGAATAATTGTAATAATAAGTGGTTTCTTTTTCATATAATCACCTGTAAATATTATATCATAAAAAAATACCTATAAGGTATTTTTCATATATGTATTTATACTTTCATAAATAACATTTAATTCTTCATTTGAAATAGCATTGAAGGTTTTACCTAATAATTCTTCATTTATAGATAATTCAGATACTATTTTCTTAGCTTCTTTTTGAGTCATTTTAATATTTTTTAAATAGTTTAATCTTATAAATGATTCTACTAAAGAATTCTTTATTTTTTTATCATCATAGAAGTAAAGGTTTCTAAAAATAATCATATTATCGCTTAAATCGTTTTCTTTAATTGGTGTTAACCTAATCATAGATGATAACACTCTTGGTTTTGGGTTAAAAGATTCTGGTAATATATCCATTATCTTTTCAGCTTTAAAGAAACAATTTGTTAAAAGTGATAATTTAGTTATTTTATTTTCAAAAACATTGTTTGCAAATCTACTTCCTGTAATCATTAATATTTCCTTGAAATCACATTTAATTATTTTATAAATAAATGGTTCAACAATACTATATGGAAGTGAAGTAACAATCTTATCACATGGCGGAATATATGTATCTAAAACACTATCAAAGATTAGTTCTATATTACCTTTTTCATATGATAATGGTACTAGATATTTTTCTAGTCTTCTATCTAATTCAATTATGTATAACTTTTTTACTTTATCAGCTATTAAGTTTGAAATTGTTCCTTTACCAGAACCTACTTCAACTACAATATCAGATTTTTTTAATTTTGCTTCTTTAATAAATCTTGATATTACATCTTGATCAATTAAGAAGTGTTGATCTAGTTTATCTGTGTCGTTTGCGAACTCCATTTTTCTTCCTCATTTCTTCTTCTATTATTCTTCTTGCTTGCACTGTTGCTACTTTTTCTAACCATTCAGGTAATGGTCCAATTGGATATTGAGATAATATCAAATGCACACGATCTCCTGGACCTAAAGTAGTACCAATGTCAACTTCTTGTCCATTTACAAATGCTGATTTTAAGTTATTTCCAATATTAATACCACAGCTATATGCATAATCAAGTGGAGTCGATCCATCAATAATGGAAACTTGTCTTTCTCCATCGTATATTCGGATTAAATCACTGATAACATCTTGTTGAAATCCTTGAACAAAACCTTCAGCATTTTTTACGATTCGACTTAGTTCTTTTATAGACTGAGTAAAATGGTATTTGTCTCTTAATGTCTCTTGCATAGCATCAACGGCTTTACCTTGGGATAAATCCCAATATGCTGTTATTCCTTGAAGATTAATTTTTTCCATTTCTTGTGTTCTTATTTGCATTTGAACAGGTACTGCTTGGGGTCCAAATACAGTTGTATGTATAGAACTATACATATTTGCCTTTGGTTGCCCTATGTAGTCTTTGAAGGCTTTATTCATAAGTGGATATTTGCCATGTACTAGACCTAATGCAATATAGCATTGTCTTATTTCATCTAGCAATACTTTTATAGCAAGAAAGTCATGAAGGTTTTCAATCGATTCACCCTTACTTATTCTTTGGTAAACACTATAAACACTTTTTACTCTCAATTTTAATGCATATGGAACCTTCTCATCTTTAAGCAAACCATAGATTTCCATCATCATTGTATTTGTGCTTATTCTTGTTCTATTTAAATATTCTGAAATTATTTTTGAAGTTTCACAATAAGCATCTGGGTTTAAGTACTTAAATGAAAGATCTTCTAGTTGTCTTCTTAATGATTCTGCACCAAAGTATCTAGCAAGTGGTGCATAAAACTGCATTGTTTCACTTGCTTTTTTAATTCTCTTATCAGGGCTCTTATATTGTAGAGTCATAAGATTATGCAAACGGTCTGCTAGTTTGATAATCGCGATTCTAGGATCTTTTTTAATTCCTAGAATTATTTTCTTTTTATTAGCATAATCACGTTCTGTTTTTGATTTAAAATCGGTATTGGTTAAGTTTGTAACTCCATCAACTAATTTAGCTACTTTAATATTAAATTCATCTGCTATTTGACTTAAGGTAACATCACAATCTTCAACAACATCATGTAAAAGCCCTGCACATACTGTATCACGATCTGCATGCATGTTTGCTAAAATCCATGCAACAGCTAGTGGATGGATAATATAAGGTTCTCCACTTTCCCTAGTCTGTCCTCTATGACATTTTTCGGCAAACTGATAAGCTTTAGTTATAAATTCGACTTCTTCAGGATTATATTTTCTGATCAGTCTAATAAGATCGTCAAATGTTACTTGCATAATACCACCGATTCTTTGATGAAAAAAAGGTGCTAATATAGCGCCTTTTTATACCCGTTATATTAAATTGGTAATAATATAACCTTTCTTTATTTAGTTGTCAAGTTGATTTTGTTTTTTTCCGAATCTTATTGGTTTAAATCTATTCATAACCCTTTGAGAAACTGGTTTTCTCACAAAATTAATAATTGGTTCTTTTTCAACAATTTGACCTCTTAAGATTGATTGAATCTCTTCTTGACCATATTCACGACCATGAAAGTCAATAACTGCATATGATCTAGATTCTGAAAATGATTCAGTTGGAGTAATATCGTCAAGCATAACTCCATTAATAGTAGAATATTCTGTTCTTATTTGTTCAACCAATTCTCTTGGTATATATTCCATATATCTTGGTTCAAAACTCATTTCATATGATTCGATACCTCTTACGACATAAAGATCATTTGCTCTATCATAAGTATATCCGTATAAAACTTGTTCTACTCTTTGCATTAGTAAACCTCCTTTTTTGTTGTGACATATATTATATAGTTTTTAACTTTTTTTGCAAGACTTTTTATAATGATAAGCAAATAATATAATTGGCTTCTTGCATATATTTTTCTAAATTCTCTTTATTTAAATCTTTATAATCTTCCCAATAATCTTCTGTTTCTTCAGTTATAAATACATCATACATATAACTTATAGTTTCGGAGTTCCCAATACTTTCTTCTTTATAATATTGTTCTGCTTCAGCTGGAGTTTTAAATTTGATTGCTGTTTCAACTTTAACAATTGTTTCATCTTCGAAGTAAACTATTTCATATATGTCGTCTTCTTCGCTCTTAAAAACTAAGCGATCACTAGTTGATACAAGTGAATATTTTTCAACTTCTTTTTCTTCTTTTTCCGGTTCTTTTGTTTCTTCTTTTTTAACATTTCCACAACCAACTAATAATAAACATACTGCTATTAAATATATTACTTTTTTCAAGCTTTTTTACCTCTCTTCTTTAAAATAATATTGCCAACAAGTGCAATTATAATAACTGCCCCAACTGCAGATGCAATGATTATTTTTTTCTTACTTTCTGGTTTTGCAACTGGCTCAGTTGGCTGTTCTACTGGAGCTCCTTTAATAATATATTCAATACTATCAATTATTTTTTTGTTTTCAGTCATATCAGCTGCTGTAAATTCACTTTTCTTTTGAAATGTAAATAAATACCATTTATGATTAATAACTGTTGCATAAATATTCATATAATAATCATTCTTTTTATTATTAAGAAGTATATATTTATAATTGTTTGTATATTCTTTATAGTCCTTAGTATCATTAATAGCACCTAAGTCACTTGCTATTTCTTCAATTTTTTCATCAGGATAATCGCTTAAAGATGCATAATCAACATTATCAGTTGTTCTTAATACAAGTTCAACATCAGTTTTAATAGCTGAGATATATGCTGAATTCATTTCAAAGAATTTTTTCATGAGTTCTTTTTTAGATTCTTCAACATCTTCTTTTGTATCAATGTTTTCCCTTGTAAATACAAACCATTCATCTGGAATAGTTATTTTCATATCAGCACTTTTAATATCATATTCAGCTGCTTTTATGTTTAAAGGTAAAATCAATAGTAGCATTATAAAAAATTTTTTCATTCTATCACCAAGTTTATTATAGCACAAAAAAAGCAAATAAATTGCTTTTTAATAGTTACCAAATATTGTTATAATTGATTTTTAATTTTTCAATGTTTTCTTTTGATGCATGAATATCAATTTTAGTACTTGAATAATTAACAGCTTTTCGCTTATTAATATCTTTTAAAAGTGTTTTAATATCATTAAATTCTGTTCCATTATAGTTATTTCTTAACTCAAGTAATGTTACTTCCTTAACGGAGTCATAATCATAATCTTTATGATGCGTTAAAACGAAGTCATAATCATAATCTTTATAATGTGTTAATTTAATTACAATATTATCTATATCTTCTTCATGATATTCAATATTTCGTGAACAACAAATTGCTAAGTCATCTTCAAAATCGTATTCATAAGTTTCTTCAATAAAGTATTCTTGAGTTTCATCTGTTTGAACGTCTTTATATTCAATATTAGAAGCCCCATGTACCATAAGTCCGATTCCAACGCCTACTAATAATAATGATACCAAGAATACAATAGCACCTACTTTACCATTATGTTCGCGTCCTGTTATGAATTTATAAATGACTACTAAGAATACAATATTAATTGCAATTGCTGCAATAAGAGCTATTAAAAGTCCTATAAATAAAGTTCCTGTTTTAACAATCATAAATGATAAAACTAAAGCTGCAGAAAAACCAATTAAAGAGCCTATGAACATAAATCCTGCAAAAAGTGCAAATATCTTTAGTATTAAGATAAATACTCTTACAAGTCCTTTTATAAAGCCATATTCAGAGTGTTTTGGATCCCTGATAATGATTTTTTCTTTTGGTTCAACTATTTTTACATTATCTTTTTTTTCTTCACTATTTTCTTTTTTTTCTTCGATATTTTCTTTTGCTTCTACATCGTCATTTTTTTCTTCTTCATCTTCATGAACAATTTCATAATAGTTAAGATATCTAATCTTAAAGATATGTAAAATAACTACTACTCCAATAACAATAAGACCAAGTTTTATTATTGCATCCCATATTCTATCAACATAGTAATATATCTTACCTGGTAAAAATGATAATAAACTATCAATTATTGAATGTAAAACTAATCCAATAATTGCACCTAATATTACAAGTATTGCAATGATAAATATTTGTTCAAATACACATTTTACTTTTTCCTTAAATGTCATTGCTCCAAACATCTTAGTTGTTTTAGTTATGAAATCAAGAAAACTATCAATATATTTATTAACATTTATTTTAGATTTCTTTTTACTATTTACATCTTTAATATCTTGATTTAATAGATCATCTATATTTAGATGAAACATTTCACATAGTTGTAACATTTTATCCATTTCTGGGTATGCTTGACCAGATTCCCATTTAGATACACTTTGACGAGACACACCTAACTTTTCAGCTAGTTGCTCTTGAGATAAATTATTTTCCTTTCTAATCTTCTTTAAGTTTTCACTTAAGTTCATATTTCTCCCTCCTTACAACTACATTTAATCATTTCTACTGGTTGCACTCTACCAATTTTCAGTTGTTTTTTGTCAATTCTTGGTTGCATTTACTATTTTACAACAAAAAAAGAATTAAATATAGTTAATTTTTATCTAATTCTTCCTTAATTGCAGCTAATGCTTTACCTCGATGAGAAACACGATTTTTTTCTTCACGAGTTGCTTCACCAAATGTCTTATTTAAATCATCTGATAGGAATATGCATTCATAACCAAATGATGTATCGCCTCTTTCTTCTTCAATAATGGTTCCATATGATCTACCTTCTTTGTAGATATATGTTCCATCTGGATGATATAAAACAATTGTTGAATTAAAATATGCATGATGATCTTTACCCTTTAAATCGGCAATCAATTTTTTACGATTAGCTTTTATATCATGATCTCCAGCATAACGAGCACTATGAATTCCTGGTGCTCCATTAAGGCTTTCGAGGACTGTTCCTGAATCATCTGCTAAGATATCATAGTCTAGTCCTTTTTCTTTTAAATATTTACTTACTGTTCTTGCTTTAATTAAAGCATTTTCTAAAAATGTTGAACCATCTTCTTCAATATCTTCAGTAAATCCAATATCATCTAACGTTAATATTTCATAATTATCTAATATTAATTTAAATTCTACAATTTTATGTTTATTGTTTGATGCAAGTACTATCTTTTTCATAGTTTAATATGCGCTGCCCTTTCTATTATTGGAATTAATCCTTCTTTTTTATGTTCAAAGCTTGGTTTAATTTGATATACTCCAGGGAAACAATTTCCTTCTATGATTGATGCTCCATCTTCAAGTAAAGCAACATCCCATCCAACAAATTGAACTTCTGGAACTACTTTTGCACATTCTTTAACGAGTTCAATTGCTTTATCATAATTTGGTATTTCGTATCCAACTAATTTGATATTACTTTTTGGATGTACTTCATAGATAAAATCTTCTCTATCAATTGCTGGAACAATTATCTTTCCATCTTCAACAAATGTATACATACTTCCTGATGAGAAATTATCTGTGATGCCACCATTACCTATTTTGAATACACTATTGATGATATATGCTTCATTTCCATCATAGAATGTAATAATTCTAAGTGTATTTACACTTGTTTCATTTAAAGCCGCAACTTTCTTATTTTGAATTATTTTTTCTTCAACTAAAAGTTTTTTGTTTTCGATTAGGTAATCAAATGTTTCTTTAAGGTCTTTTTTAACTTCAATTAATTCAATTCCTACTCCACCACTACCATCTAGAGGTTTTGCAATAAAATCTTTTTTATTCTTGCAAAATTCCTTAAATTCATCAAAGTTATCTTTATTTAAATATAACCAATCTCTTTTGATATATTTATCAAATATCTTATTGAATTCAACTTTATCATCAAATTTATACCATGAACTTTTAACATTATAATTTCTTACAATTTTAACGTTTTTAGCTCTTGTTAAATAAGTTTTTCTTTCTTTTCCATTTAAGTTATAGAATTCAAACTCTTGATAGTCATATGGACCAGCACCATATTTAATTGCACACCACATGATATCAAAGAAAAGTGAAATCTTACTCTTTTTTGTTTTTACATGTAATTTATTAATTATCATTTTTAAATTTTTAACTGTTTGATTGTTAAAACAACGTATTTTTGTAAACATATTTTTTACTCCTTAACATATTTGATTATATCAAAATAAGTGTTTAAAAACAAGAAAAAAGGATTTATAAAATCCTTTTAAATTATTATTAAGACAACACATGCAACTGCTAATACTGCATATAATGCTTTAGCTAGTGGATATGTATAAATCTTCTTTGTTTTACCATCTACAATCCATTCTTTTATTTCTACATATGGAACTGGACTTCTTCGATACCAACCTTTAACTGTGACATTTTTATCGAAATATTGTTGTGATTTAAAAATTGCAAATATTTTATTTAATAATGTTAATGGTTGATTATAATCTAAGAAGATAATTCCTGTTGGATCTTTAATAACAAAGTCTTCATTGAAAATACATCCTGGATTACCTCTACCAATGATATTACCATTTAAAACGCATGGAATACTTGTTACATGTGATACTTTTACTTCACCAAGTAAAGATGCAACATTAGTTTCTTTGTAATCTTTATTCTTATGCGCACGAGCAAATTTAATATAAAGTGTAATTGTGAATAATAATCCGACTACTCCAACATAACGTAAGACATTAGTATCTTCATTTATAAATATTAAACCCATTATTGCACCGAGAATTAATATCATAAATGGTAAGAATGAAATTAATACCTCAACTAAGAAATCATCTACGTATGATTCTGGTTTTTGTAAATCAAAAATGATATATGGTTCTTGACCATAGTCTATTGAACGACTTGAAATAGCAAGTAAACGTTTAGAAATTAATGGATGTGTTGAATTGAATTCAAACCATTTAGCCCATGGATTCCATTTTTCCCATTTCATTGCATTCTTGATTTTATCTTTTGATACAGTGTTACCTTCTAATGCCGTAACAACCATTGCTTTTGATGCTTTTGAATCAAAAATACCAAGGGCATTGTTCTTTGACACATTGTGTTTTGCATCATTTGTTGCTGTACTTAGACCAAAACCGATTTTAACTAATGCTTCAGCTAAAGCATTTGGATTCCCAGTTTCTTCAATTGAGAAAGCATCTGCAAAGTACTCACGTGTTCTTGATAAATAAAGAATTATATATTGACTTATAACGTATAAAATATAAGCAATCCAGCCGATAGCAGCTGCTTTATTATCATTGTTATCATTATTACTACTATTTGCAAGCATTTCATAGATTGCATATAAAACAAGTGGTACAACTTGAACAGCTGTCATGAATAACATATCATAGTGAACAATATGACCTATTTCGTGACCAACAACTGCTTTTACTTCTTCTGGATTTAATAGATTATAAATTCCTTCTGTAATGACGATTCTTGCATCATTTTTAGTCCTACCATATGTAAATGCATTTGGTGCTCCATCATGAATGATTCCAATCTTTGGATATTTCATGTTGTGTTTTGTACATTCTTGCTCAATAAATGCTTTTAGATATTCTGGAATTTGTTCATCAAATTTAGTTTTATAGAACCATCTCATTGATAAATCAGTTAAGAATGGTGCTATTAAGAATTGAATGATTAAAACAGCTATACTGATTCCAATACCTAGTAGAGCTTGTCCTCCTGCAACAATTGTAACTAAAATAATAATTGCTCCTAGTAAACCATACATACATGTTAAGGTTAATAAGGAGATTCCCATAATACTTTTTTTCATAAATTACCTCCATAGAAATTATAACACAAAAAAAGGTCTTTTTGACCTTATTTTATTATTTCTACTGTACCTATTACTAAATTGTGATCAGTATAAATTCCACGAGTTACTACTGTTTCGCCACTGACACCTTTTATACGAAGATTACCTGCATTATCTTTTGGTTTTATAATGACTGAATCAGCATATATTTTTCTTGATGTATCGTGAGCAATTATTTCATATTTAGATCCAAGTGCATCTACTAAAACAGTGTTTGGTCCAACATTAAAGTCTCCTACTAATATTGCTGCATTTGGATCTTCTTTTATAATTCTAGCAACCTCTACCATCTGTTTAGCCGGACACCCACTTTGATATGATAAATGGGTATTATAGAATGATATATTTACACCATTTATGGTTACTACTACTTTTGTCAATTCACGAGTTTCATAACACCCTGGTAATCTATAGTAAGTTTTTGATACAAATGAATACTTTGACAGCGTTGAATCAGCTGCAGCAGGTTGTCTATAGTAGTGATTATAACCTAATGAAGATGCGATCTTATTGGTTGTATTTTGAGGATGTGCTTCTTGCATACCAATTATATCTATTTTGTTACCTTTAATTAAGTTAGCAAAGTTAGAATAAGTTGCTTGGCATGTTAAACTACTTGTTCCGCACTTATAAGCACCTATATTAAGTGTTCCAATGACAACTTTAACACCTGCTTTAACAGTGATGGTTGCGCTTGCAGTTTTACCATTACTTGTTTTAGCTGTAATAGTAGTATTACCTGCTTTTAAGGCTTTAACTACTCCTTTTGATACACTTGCAACTGTAGGATCACTACTTGTCCATGTAAGTGTTCTTGCTTCCGTATTAGTTGGATCAAATGTAACTGTTAATGTTACACTACCACCTACGATAAGGGTTTCACTTTTTTTATTTAAAGTTATTTTATTTGCTTGGATTGCCTTTGGTTTTACTGTAACATCACATATTGCCATCTTACCACTTGTTGATTTAGCAGTTATCAAAGCTGTTCCTGTTTTAACAGCTGTTACAACTCCATGCTTAACAGTTGCAACAGATGTGTCAGAACTAGTCCATGTAATTTTTTCAGTATTGTTTTTAGGTTTAATAGTTAAGCTTAAAGTAAAACTATTTTCTTCAACTATTTCAATGTCAGATTTATTGATAGTCATACTTTCAATTTTTATTTCTTTAGGTGAAACTGTGACCATTGTACTTGCTTCTTTACCATTATCTGTTTTAGCAACTACTCTTGCTTCACCCTTCTTCTTAGCAGTGATAACGCCATTATTAACTTCAACAATAGTTGGATTATCACTAGACCAAGTAACAGTTTTATTGGTTGCATTATTTGGTAAAACTATTGCTTCTAATCTTCTTGTTTCACCCACAACTAAAGAAATATTGGATTCACTAATAGCGATGCTTTCAACTTCAACATTTTGATCAGTATTATGATTGTTATTTCCAAAAGCGAAATAATTAATACCACCCCCAAAAAGCAAATATCCAATAATACCTAAACAAATTATTATGATTATAACTAATATCCAATTACCTCTTTTATCCTCCATAAAACTCCTCTTATCTTATATAAGTATGGTATTTTTCAATATCAATTCCAAAGCTTAATGCCATTCTTATTATTTCTTCTTTTGATTTACATGTTTCGGCAGCCACTAAGTCAGCTCCCGCCATTTCTTCAATTGGAGTTGCTGGTCCAATTAAAGAAACTAATTCTTCAGCAATACCATCAGTATCATATTCTTCTGGATTTATATTGTACATAAATACCTCCTAGTTATTCATAAATGCTTCACTATATAAATATATCCCATTTATCATATTTGGATGTATATGATCCTTTAAATAGTATTTAGAATCAATCCCTTTTAGTTTATTCAAAATATATTCATTCGGATCAATATATTTATAATTATTATTAATTGAATATTCTTTTAAAGCATTTGAATATTTTTCAAATAATACTTCTTTATCACTTTGATTTAAAGGAGTTACTAAATCACTTACAAGTGATGTCCAAGGTGCTACAAAGATAATCTTAGCATCTTTATTTTCTCCTTTAATTAATTCTACTAGACTCTCTATATTACTAATATACTCCTTTTCATCCATTGAGCAAATACTTTTATCACGATATCTGATATCATTTGTTCCAATTGCTATTATATTTAATTCAGCAACACATTTTTTTATTTCAGTCGATTTATCATTTAGTAACATCTTAACTGTATGTGAACCATAAGCAGCTGTTCGAACCTCTCCTTTAAAATTCTTAATCATCGGTTCATACCATCCATAGCCACCATTTTTAGTTCCTTCTGTAACTGAATCTCCTATAAAACAATAGCTATTAGCACTACTTAATTCATTATAAAGTTCTGAATCAGTATAACTACTTATATCTAATGCTTTAACATCATTTCTTTTATAACCATCTTTGAAGTAGAAATATCTTTCTTCAACATTAGTTATATCTAATTCTTCACCTAACATTACTTTAGTAATTAAAGAATGTACTTCTTTAACTCGTTCCATTTCATAAATACCAATTGAATTATATAGTTCTTTATTAGTCATTATTTCATATATTGGTAATGCTTTATAAATTCCATCATTACTTGCATATGTATACATTGGAATAACTGCTGATGTGATTACTTTCTTAGTATTTTTGTCAACATAAATATCAACTATACTTGTTGCATCACCATCATATTCACGATATTGATTAGCAAAGTTTCCTGGGCAATTAACAACAAATGTGTCACCAATATATTCAATTGGTTCGACTGCATGAGCATGATTACCTAAGATTATATCAGCACCATATTCAGCAAATATTTTATTCCAAGTATTTTGATAAACATCACTTTCATGTGAGAACTGAGTTCCCATATGAGGAAGTACAATTATCAAATCAACTTTTGATTTTAGATTATCAAAGTCTTTTTTTACATTTTCTTTTATTTTATTAAAATTCTTACTATATGGACTTACTATTAATGATTTAACACCAAGTTTAATCATATCTCCTTCAGTATAGTAATTAGTTCCATATGTATATGTTAAAATACCTATTTTAAGTCCTTCTTTTTCAATTATTTTTGAATTATCATTTAAGGCATCAATATAATCTAAACCAACTTTATTTAAGTTAGCAACTGTTTCTTTATAGCCATCAACACCTTGATCAAACATGTGATTATTGGCTAATGTTACTAGATCAATATTGCTATTTTTAATACTTTCAGCAAATGAAACTGGGAAGTTCAAGTAAAGAGCAACACCATCATCAAAGTTACCTACACTATATGGTTTATTAGCTACTGGCCCTTCTAATGTCCCAATTGTTAAATCTGATTTTAAATACTCTTTTGCATATTCAAACATTGGGTCAAAATTATATTTTTCACCATCATAAGAACTTCTTATTTGGTTTTCTAACATTATAAGGTCTCCAACAAATGAAATCTTAAATGAACTTTCTACTTCACTTATTTCTTTTTCACTCATTCTTGGATATATTTTATCAATATTATAATTTGTTTTTAAATAAGGAATTGCTAGATAAATAATTAATAATATCAATGTAACAATTGTTACAAATGTTTTATTTAATTTACCTAGTTTTTCCATTAATTTTTCAGTATATTTATTATGTGTTAATAATAGTAATAAAATTGCTACTATTACGGCATATAATATATAACAATTACTATAGAATTTTTGGTTAACAACTAATAAAAATATATTAGTTATAAATGGTATCAAGGAAATGCAAAGTATACCTTCATTTCCATCTTCATCAGTTTTAATTAGATTACTAAGTGAAACTAAGAATAAAGATGCTAAACCAAAGTATCCTGCTCTAAAAACTAAATGTTTTTTAGCTTCAACTACACTTATATTTAGAATATCAAATGAAACATAGAAACGTTTCAATATAAATATAATTGCTGCACTTGAAAGAAGTGCTCCAACAATACTTAAGATATTTATTAATTTCTTATTAAATTTAAGTTTTAAATCATATTTTCCAAGTAAGAAAAATGGGAATAAACTGATTAACCAAGAATTAATATAAAATCCACTTATTAATGATAATGCAAAGAAAACTGGAATATAAATAAACTTATCAAAGTATTTAGAAACCTTATTCCAAATAATAATGCATGGAATAATTCTTATTAAACCAAATGAATTATCTTTAAATATGATTAAATCTAATAAAGAAATAACAATTGCTATTAAAAGATTATTAATATTTATATCTTTTTTCTTACCCATATAAAATGCAATACCAGTAAGGTTTATAAAACTTAAGACTTTTACTAAAAAGTAGATTAAGCTTTCTTCATTTAGAATTGCATATGGATATAAAAGTGCATTTATTATTACTAAAAATAGAATAATTAAACCAAAACGATCTTTAAACATAAATCACCTATTTCTTAATGAATCTTTCATTTTCATAGTAATATGTATTATTACCTATTTTTTTAATAAAATGATTATCCATTCCTTTTTTCTTAATCATTCTTGGATGATCAACGACAACTAATGTGTCATCTGGAACGTCTTCAAATACAACTGCTCCAGCACCTATTCTAACGTTATTACCAATTGTAATGTTTCCAATTATTTTAGCTCCTGCTCCTATAAAAACATTGTCTCCTATTTTAGGTGATCCTTGTTTTTTGGAATCAGCCAATGTATTTGATCCGATTGTTACATGTTGAAATATAACACAATCCTTACCTATTTCGGCATCATCTGAAATGAAAATGCCAAAAACACCATGTGGAAAACAAGGAGTATTAGCTAGTTTTGTATGAATTCCAATATAAGAGCATCTTTTCATAAAATAATCGTTATAATAACTTGCAATCATTCCACCTTGAATGTTTTTCTCGTTTATTTTCTTTTTAACATTCCAGATGTTTTTATATTTGCAAACAACTATTTTATTTGTAATTGGTCTTACAATATCTTTTAAAACATTTTTAAACATGAATAATCCTACATGTTTTCCATTATATTCACCATATTCAGTAGTCATATTAACACCTCTATTTAATTATAACATTTACATAAAAAAAAGGATATTAAATATCCTTTTTTTATATTAAAGACTATATT
>JAEEGL011779665.1_pt1 | contig 28942 bp, 27 predicted proteins | sample 9134231 | NCBI WGS metagenome assembly JAEEGL01 (sample SAMN16246548, study PRJNA631951) | gut metagenome | biome: gut microbiome; feature: rumen; material: fiber-attached | host: Bos | place: Iran: Karaj | collected 2018-10 | reverse complement strand
TTCTTTAACATTAGTAGTAACTGTTCCTAATTTAGGATTAGGCATTAAACCTTTAGGTCCTAAAATCTTACCTAATTTACCTAAAGCAGGCATCATTTCTGGAGTAGCTACGATAGTATCAAATTCGAACCAATTTTCTTTTTCGATTTTTTCTAACATATCTTCTGCACCAACGAAATCAGCACCATCTGCTTCAGCAGCCTTAGTCTTAGTAATAACAAGTACTTTTTTAGTCTTACCAGTTCCATTTGGAAGAACAAAACTTCCTCTTACATTCATATCTGTTTTCTTAGCATCAATATTTAATTTTAATACTAAATCTACAGTTTCATCGAACTTTCTAGCTTTAAGACTCTTAAGTAATTTGATCGCTTCGCTAACATCATATTCTTTATTCTTATCAACACTAGCGCAAGCTTCCACATACATTTTACTATGTTTCTTCATAAACTTAACCTCCTTATGTGGTATAACGGATTATCTATATTTCTCACGATTAATAATTATTTATTATTCTTCGCTTTCTTTATCTTCTTCAGTTTCTTCTTTATCTTGAGCAGTTGTTTCTACTTCAACATTAGCACCTTCAGCCATAGCTTTTGCACTTTCTTCAGCCGCTTCTAATTCAGCTTCTAATTTAGCAGCAGCAGCTTCAGCAGCTTCAGCTTCTCTTTCTTGCTCTTGTAATTCTTGATCATTAAGACCTTTAACTGCAATACCCATATTTCTAGCTGTACCAGCTACAATATTAATAGCTGAGTCTAAATCATAAGCATTTAAGTCTGGCATCTTAATTTCAGCAATCTTCTTTACATCATCTTTACTAATAGTAGCAACAATATGATTAGCTCCCTTAGAACTTCCTTTTGCTACTCCAGCAGCTTTTAAAATTAGTGAAGCTGTTGGCGGAGTCTTAAGTACAAAATCAAATGTTCTATCTTCATAAATAGAAATTTCAACTGGTACTATATCTCCCATCTTATCTCTTGTTGCTTCATTATACTTAGTACAAAATTCTTGTAGATTAATTCCTGCAGGACCTAATACAGTTCCAACTGGTGGAGCTGGTGTAGCTTTACCTGCTTGGATTTGTAACTTAATCTTCTTTACAACATTCTTTGCCACGAAAAACACCTCCTATAAATTTTAGTTATTTTTTTGTTTCCGCGAGTGGTTAACGATAATCCCATAATCTCCCACTTCTAATTTATATTAAAAATATAAATCGACTAGTACATAATAACATAAAGTCCCCATAAAATCAAGCAAAAAAGCTCATTTATAAATAAAAATTGTTGATTAAATTTCAACAATTTTATGTTTATGAGGATCAACTAATATTTTAACAGCAGAATCACTTCCACTAGTAAGTCTTTCAAAAGCACTTTGCACTTCATCAAGAGTTACTACATCATCTACAAATTTTTCTAAATTAATTTTCTTCTCACTTAATAATCTAATAACATATTCAAACTCTTCTTTAGTATATGCAATAGAACCTTTAATATTAATTTCTTTTAAAACTGCACTAACAAGCGGAACACTTACTGGGGTAAGAGAAATTCCAACCATTATTAAGTTTCCATTTGGTTTAGTATATGTAATTGCACTACTTAAAGCAGGAGAATTACCTACACAATCAGCTACTACATCAAAACCAATTCCATTTTTAGTTTTAGCCATTAACTTTTTAGTTAAATCTTTATCAAGTGCATTAAACCACTCATCACTAACACCAAGACTAACTGACTTCTTACCTCTTTGTGGATTAGTTTCACTTAAAGCTACATAACTTGCACCTTTTAACTTAAAGAAAAGTGCTGATAGTAGTCCTATAATACCTCCACCAATAACTAAAACTCTATCTCCTTTTTTAACACCAGAAATATTAACTGCTCTATATGCAACACTAGCAGGTTCCACCATAGCCCCACTTTCAAACGTTACATTACTTGGAAGTAGTCTAACCATATCTTCTCTTACAAGTACTCTACCACCAAAAGCTCCTGGATTATCAAGACTTAGTCCAATAGCTTGTGCCCAAGTATTTAAACATATCTGGATATTACCATCTTTACAATCATCACACTCTAAACATGGTGAAATTGGAAGCGCAGTTACCTTATCTCCCTCTTTGAACTTTTTTGATCCGCCATTATCTATAACAATACCACTAAATTCATGACCCATTACTAATCCTTTTGGTTCTCCAGAAACAAAATAATGTAAATCAGAACCACAAATACCTGCCTTTATTACATCAATTAAAATATATCCAGGTTTTCCTTCTTTAGGACTAAAATCACTAACAATTAATTTTTTAGGTCCATCTATTTGAACGCACTTCATATTAACACCTTCTATTCTCTAATTATTTTAACATAATACAAGAAAAAAATGCATTATTAAAATGCATTTTTACATATAGTTTTCGTTCTTAACTTCCATATAACTTTCTGGATGTTTACAAACAGGACAAACTTTTAAAGCTTTCTTTCCTTTATATACATGTCCACAATTTCTACAAATCCAAATTTTTTCTTCACCTTTTTCAAACACTAAATTATTTTCAATATTATCAACAAGCTTTAAATATCTTTCTTCATGATGTTTTTCAATTTCTCCAACCATTTCAAATAATCTAGCTATTTCTTTAAATCCTTCTTCCTTAGCAGTCTTAGCAAACTCCTTGTACATATCAGTCCATTCATAGTTTTCTCCACTAGCTGCATCCTTAAGATTAGTTAAAGTATCTGGTACTTCCCCACCATGCAAAGCTTTAAACCATAACTTAGCATGCTCTTTTTCATTACCTGCAGTTTCTTCAAAAATAGCTGCAATATTCTCATAACCATCCTTTTTAGCTTTAGATGCATAATATGTATATTTATTTCTAGCTTGACTTTCTCCTGCAAATGCAGTCATTAAATTTTGTTCAGTTTTACTTCCTTTTAACTCCATAATAAACTCCTTCTTTATATAAAAAATTATAACATCTAAATCTACATAATACAACATAAAGATTAATTTACTCTTTAATATAAATATGCTAAAATAATCTTAGAATAAGGATGTGATATTATGGCAAAAGAACCTTTAGAAGACACAAAAGATTATACAGAGTTAAACGAAGAAAAAGAAAATGAAATAATAGAAGATAAACAAATTGAAGAAGTTCCTGAAGAAAAAGATTTAGAAAATGAATTTAATAGAATAATGAATACTAAAAGAAAAATAATTCTAGTATCAGTAATCATAGTTCTTGTAATAGCCATAATATTCTGTGCTTTAGTAATTCTAAATAATAAAAGTAGAAATACTATTGAAATAGTAGATGATGCTATTCAAAGACCTGCTAAAGATAAAGATTATATAGTTATAAAAAATAATGTATTTAATCTTCAATGTAAAAAAACTAAAACAGGAACTAAAATCAAAAAACTAGAAAAAAACATGATTATAGAATGTAACTTTAATTATCAATTATTTTCTAACCAAAGTGTTAAAAAACTATATTTTGATTTAAATACAAGTTCTAATATCAAACTATCTTCAATTGATAACAAAAGTAGTTTTACAGTACAAAACTATAATAATACTTATTTATTTACTGCTAAAAAACCAACTAATGTTTCAAAAGATGAAATTAAATTATACTTCGAAGTATTAAACAACGAACCAAGTGCTTATGTAGAATTAAATGATATTATATTTATTGATTCAAATAAAAAATATTATAAAGTACAAGATGATATAGAAACATTCCCACCTGAATATGATGATAAAATATATATTTATAAATCTATATCAGATGATTCAAGCTTCTATTACTCAAGTAAAGCAAAAACAAATAATAAAGAAGATACTTTAATTGAAACATATGAATGTAACAAAGAAACATGTGATGTACAAGCACAAGCTGAAAAATATTTCTTAATATATGACGATAAACTATTATTATATGATTTAGACAAAAAAATAACTCACACTATTAAAATACCCGAAAACTTTAATATAGAAGATTATACATTTGATATAACACTAAATATGAAAAACCAAATATATGGAATACTATTTAAAAAAGATTATGTTTCTGCATTTGATTGTAATAATGATGAAATATGCATTAATACTTCAATGAGTGGATTTGAGATAGCATACTACTCTATTAGACAAGATATGTTCACAATAGATCTTGATAATGGATATATTGGTTCAAATATATATAACAACTATGATATAGCATTAATGCTTAAAAAAGATAATCAATTTGCTATATACTCATATGAAGATGATAACATGATGATGGAATTAACAGATAAATATAAATCTATGGAATATGATGATTATACACATGCTGTAGCTCTTGAAGTATATGATAAGGAAAACAATGAATATTACTTTGAATACTTTGATCCATTATATTCACAATTTAAACTTGATACAGATAACTTAGTAAAATTTGAAGATTCTTCAATATACTATAATGAAGCATATAATAGTAAATCACATACAGTAGTTATGTTATTTGATAACAAAGGATATAGCCTAACAAATCTACCATATGCATTAAAAAAAGATATTATAAAAGTTAGTGATAAAATAACAATAATGAAAAATAATGTATATTATGTTTATGATTTATTAGGTAACCTACTATATAAATCAGCATACAAGGAAGATGAAATATTAACAATTACATCTTCATATTTAGTAATTAAACATGATAATAGAATATTTGTAACAGATAAAACATCTGGAAATGAAAAAGATATTATTAACATTAAAGATGGTATTAGTTACGTATCAAGTAAAGAAGAAGAAGGAATACTTACTATATTTATTAAAGATACTAAACTACAAGAAGATGATAAAAATGGTTATAAATATACAGTTGAAGGAAATAATCCTTTAAAAGTAGAAACAATTAAGTTAGATTAAAAAAAGTGTTTCAATCGAAACACTTTTAAAATTACTAATTTTTTGTTACTTGAATTAAATCTACTTCTACAGGAGTTTCTTGACCAAATAGATCAATTAATACAGTTAATTTTTCGTTTTCTTTGTCTTCGCTTTCAATAGTACCACTCATACCCTTAAATGGTCCATCAATAATTGAAACTAAATCTCCTACTGTTACATCAGTATTAATTGGTTTAGCACTAACATCTCCATCACCAATAAACTTCTTAACTTCTTCATCAGATAGTGGAATTGGTTTAGCTCCTTTTCCAGAAGATCCAATGAATCCTGTTACACCCGGAGTATTACGAACTACATACCAAGCTTCATCACTCATAACCATTTCAATTAGAACATAACCTGGGAACATCTTACGAACTTTTTCTTTCTTAACACCATCTTTAATTTCAACTTCAGTACGTTCTGGAATAATTACTCTAAAGATATTGTTTTCCATACCCATACTTTCACGTCTAGATTCTAGATAATCTTTAACTTTTTGTTCATGTCCACTATAAGCATTAACAACATACCATAACTTCTTATCTTCCATTAGAATAACCCCCTTAATGCTGCAAAAAGAGCATCTAGTGTATAAAAGAATAAACCGAAGAACACAAGCATTACAACAGTAATACAAGAATATCTAAATAATTCTTTCCCTTTAGGCCATCTAACAGATTTACCTTCTTTTCTTACTCCCTTAAAGAACTCTTTAATTTTTTTCACAAAAATCCCTCCAAAAAAAAACACCTCTTTGTGTAATTAAATAATAGCAAAATTATTTAATAATTTCAAGTGTTTTTTATAATAAATTATTTCTAACTAATTGTTTTACTCTACTTTATAATAAATTGAAGTAGAATTAATTTCTGAATTATTAAGATTAGATGATTTGCCAACAGTAAGTGATAAAACTACTATTAAAATAACTAATACAATTGCTATTATTACTATTATTATTATCTTTTTCTTATCATCTGAGTTTTGAGTAGTATTTTCTTTTCTAACACTAGCTATTTCTTCATGAGAAAAACTATCATTTTGTATTGGGCTTTGTATTGTAATTGTATCTTCTATATTTTGTATTGGACTAACACTATGAGCTATAGTATTGATACTATCCTTTGCAGTTTCATCAACAACAGGCTTTGTATTAGAATCAACTGTATTATTATTTATATCATTTTGTTCACTATTCATATTGTTACCTTTATATACCTTTCAAGAATAATTATATTAATCAATTGTTGATAATTCAACAAATAAGAAAAACTTTACATCTTATTTTGTTAATAAATATCTATTATATTATCTATATAAACCTTCTTCCCATCAATAGTTAATAAATAATCATAACTTTTAGATATAATAATATAATCCTTATCATCATATTTAGTTTTAATATGTATTTTCTTCTTATAAATAAAATCATTACTTCTAAATAACTCATCAATCTTTTTTTGAATATTATATAAATCTACTTTATTATATTCAATTATTTCTTTACTATCTTTATATGAATAATAAACTTCTTTATTATTTTGTATTTTTCCTATATTATTTACATATATTTTAGGTATATCTTTTCTCATATAATATTATATGAATAAAAAAGAGATTTATTTCTAAATCTCCTTATATCTAAGTTTCTCTTGTCTTTTCATATCTTTTTCTTTTAAACTTTGTCTTTTATCATATAACTTTTTACCTTGGCATAATCCAAGTTCTATTTTAACTTTATTCTTTTTAAAATATAACTTTAAAGGTATTAAAGTATATCTTTTAGTTTCAATTTCAAAATTTAATTTAATAATTTCTTTCTTATGAAGTAATAGTTTTCTTTCTCTTCTTTCATCATGATTAAATCTATTACCCGCTTCATACTTAGCTATATACATATTTGTTAGTAGTACTTCATTATTTTTGATTCTTGCATATGCATCATTAATATTAGCACTTCCTAGTCTAATACTTTTAATCTCAGTACCCTTTAACTCAATTCCAGCTTCTATTGTACTTTTAATAAAATAATCATGGCTTGCTTTTCTATTTACAATTTCCATTTTATAACTTCCTTACAAGAGTAAAATCAATCTCTCTTTTATCAGGATCAGAAGCAGTACATTTAACAAGGACTCTATCTCCATATCTTAAATCCACTCTATTATTTCTAGTATAAGCCATTATATTTTCATTATAATCATAGTAACTAATAACTGGAATTTCTTCATCTCCCTTTAAAATCATTTCACATTTACCATCTATATAATTATCAGTTTGTACAAAGAAACAACGTGATAATAATGAATCTACTGTTCCTTCAAACTCTTCACCAATATGGTGAGTCATATAATCTGCTTTTAACATATCATCAACTGCATATTCACACTTCTCAGAGTTTCTTTCATTTTCACTAGCAGTTTCACAGACATAATTTAAATATGCATTCCATGAATCTATAAATTTCTTTTCTAAAGATTTATACTTTAAAATATAAGTTATAGATGTATGATTTAATAAATCATCTATTCTTCTAATAGGAGAAGTAAAATGTGTATAACATGGACTAGCAATACCAAAGTGACCAATATTTTCTGTAGAATATTTAGCTTTTGGAACGCTTCTTAAAAGCTTTTTATTTAGTATTCTAAATGCACTCTTAGTTTTTAAATAATCTAGTAATTTCTGACAATCTTTACTCGATACATTTGAAGTATTTATTTTAACAGGAACTGAATAACCAAGTAAATGTAAGAATGTTAAATAGTCTTCCATCTTTTTCATTTTTGGCTTTTCATGAATTCTATATGTTGCAACTTTATAAGTAGTTAAATATGAAGCAACTGATTCATTAGCAACAACCATAAAGTTTTCAATTAATCTCTCGGCATCCCTTTGTACTCTTGGTAATATATCAATAACTTCATCATTTTCATTCATTTTAATATAAGTTTCATCACTCTCAAATGTAAGTTCTCCTCTTCTTCTCTTATATGCAGATAAAACCTTAGATAAAGCATCCATATTTTGAATAATTACACTACAAGGTACCAAAATAGTACTTCCTTTTTTAACTTCATAGTTCTTTTCATATGAAAGTATTTCCTCTGTAGACATTTTAGAGCAATCAATGCCTTCTTTATTTTCTAAATTATATTTAAGAAGTTCAACTTTAGACATATTATTTTCAAAAGCAATACTATCTAAAGTATCCTTTTCATTAGCTATATATTCTAAACCTTTATAATCTACTGTTTCTATAGTATCTTTACCCTCAATTAAATCTTCAACAGCATCATAGTTCATTTTCTTTCTTGATCTAATAATACCTTTACATATTTTTTTATCAACAACTCCTCCACTATGATCTATTTCCATAATACAGCTTTCAGTAAATCTATCCTCATTTGGATTTAATGAACAAATTCCATTAGACAATTCTACAGGTAACATAGGTATAACTTTATTACCTAAATAATTTGAGTTACCTCTTAATTCAGCTTCTTTAAATAATTCACTGCCTTCTTTTACATAATGAGAAACATCAGCAATATGAACACCTAGTAAATAATTGCCATTACTAAGCATCTTTAAACTAATTGCATCATCTATGTCTTTTGTATCTTTACCATCAATAGTAAAAATAATATCATTTCTAAAGTCAACTCTGCCTTCTTTTAAACCTTCGTTAATCATTTCTTCACTAAGTTTTTTAGGCATACTTTCAGCTTCTTTAATTACTTCTTCAGGAAATTCTAATCTTAGACCAAATTCACTAGCAATCAAAGCAATTTGACTTTCTTTTCCTGGTGCATTTTTATGAGTTATTACTTTATCTACTTTAGCAAGAACTTTATTCTTATTAATATCTTTAACATAAGATAAATGCACAAGCATACCATCTACAAGATTTAACTCACTATCTTCAATTTCAACATCATAAGGTAAATCTTTATCTAAACTAATTACTTTAATATTGCCATCATCATTTACTACTTCGCCAATTCCTTTACCTAGAGATCTCTTAAGCACTTTAACTACTCTACCTTCATTAGTTTTATTATTAACAGTGATAGATACTATATCTTTATCACAAGCACCTTTTAAATTATTACTTCTAATAAAAATATCTTCTCCATCTTTCATTAATAAATGAGCATTACCTCTATCATGAACATCAAGAGTACCAGTAACTAAATCATTAAAGAAATATGAATTAGCACTAGCTGTTCTTAAAATTCCATCACTAACCATAGAATCTAATTCATCAATTACATCCCTTAGATCCTCTACAGTACCATTACTTTTAATAAAATCAAGTATTTCTTTAGAATTTAACTTTCTATTTTCTTTTTTTAATATTTCTAATATTTTATCTCTCATAATTACCCTCTCAAAGAATATTTTATCACACAAATTAAAAAGTTCATAATAATTTATGAACTTTATTAATCAACTGTACTATAAGTTAAACTTGACGTTCCAAATGATACAGTAAAATCACCGTCAGCTAAAGCTCCACCACCAATGTACTCTACTGTAACTACAATTGGTTTATAAGATGAAGAAGCAAGTGATTTTCCAATTATATTATTTTCTGTTTCAACAAAATCATCTTCACCTACAGATATACTCATAACAATATCATTGCATGCACTATCAACATATGATGCAGTCCCAGGATTTGGATTATTTGGATTTGAATATGGAGAACAAGACTTAGTTCCAAATACTACACTATTTAAATAATAAGTAAAACTACTAGGATTTATAGCATAAAATGTAAAAGTTGCTGCTTGAGCTGGTTGAGTAAAATGAACATTTATATCTCTTATTTCATTATCAACCAACTGTGCATTATCTGCTGATGCTCCACCTGAAACGGATGCAACAACTACTCCATCTACTATATGGCTAGCATAAGTAGAAAAAGCCACAGATTGACTTACAGGGTTAATATAATGAACTTCTGCCTGTGCTTTTATCTGTAATGAACTTGAATAGGCAGCAAAACCTAAACTCAAACAAATTATAGATATTAATAATGCAAAAACGGTATAATATTTAAAATTAGGATTCCCATCCATTATCATAACCTCCTATTAATATAATTTTATCATATTAAAAAAAAAATTCATAACTTTTTATGAACTTTTTAAATATAACTATTAATCTACTGTACTATAATTTAATGTTGTTGTTCCAAAATCTACAGTAAAGTCTCCATCAGCTAAAGCTCCACCATCAGTATACTCAATAGTAACTTTAACAACTTCACTTGCACCAGCAGCTAAAGAGTGACTATCAATGTTTGCTTGAGTTTCAGTAAAGTCTCCACTTCCAACTTCAACTTCCATTATAATATCATTACATGCATTAGCAACATAAGATGCAGTTCCTGGGTTTGGATTAGTTGGTGCTGAATATGGACTACATGATTTAGTTCCAAATGTTACACTGTTTAAATATGAAACAAATGATGATGGGTTAACAGCATAGAATGTGTAAACAGCTTTTTGATTAGTTGCTGTAAAATGAACACTTAAGTTTTGTATTGATGTTGAAGTTAATGTTGCATTACCTGCTGTTGCTCCAGTAACTGCAGGTGTAACTGATCCAGCTGTAACTGTTCCGGATGTAGTTGATAATTCAGTTATAGCTTCACCTGGTGTAACTGGTGCTTTATAATCTGCAGCACCTTTAATTTGTAAAGAATTAGAATATGCTGCAAAACCTAAGCTGACTCCCACTACTGATAGAACTAAAGCAATTACTGCTAAAGACTTCATAAAATTATTATTTCTCATATTTTTTCACTTCTTTCTTACCTATCGTATAAATAGATTTTATCATAAAAAAATAAAGAATAAAAGCTTTTTTACAAAAAAAAGTTCATATTTTACTATGAACTCGTAAATTTATATTATATTGAAAGTATAAACGCTACTAATATGAATGCAAAACCAAGGAAATAAGTAAGATTAGTAATAAACTTCTCAGCACCTCTTTCTTTAGTTTTACCAAATAATATTGCATTTCCTCCAGTAATTATTTGACTAGAATCACTTGCTTTATTACTTTGAAGTAGCACAATTACTATTAATAAAACAGATATAATTAATAAAACCTTTTCCATTAGTCTCTCCCTCTTTGTCAGATATTATACGCTGATTATTTTTCAAAATCAACTGCTTTTAGAATTAAAAGGTATAAATCATTATTATTTACGATATAGAAATAACTCTTTTGATGATCAGTTACGTTATAGAACATAATTGGTACTTTTAAGTTATCCCTCATATCTAATAGTTCGTTGAACTCTTTAATTTTTATAACATTATAATTGCTTAAATCAGGACATGTATAATGCTTAACAATTAATCTATCGTATTGGCGCATCATCTTATTAATATATTTATCATAAGCACTCTTCTTATTACTTAATAGACCAAGTAACTTAAGTAAATTATATAATCCATAGAATGAACCAAGAATCATAATTACGGATACTATAATAAGTGCAACATTCTTAACTGTTACTGAAGATTTTTTAACTAAACTACTATTTCTATTAATGTCTTTATAATCCATTGAAATAGAAACACTTCTTTGAGATAAAGGTATTTCAATCAACATATTATTATCTTGTTTTATATCCTTGATAACATCATTATTTGATTTCTTATCAACATTCAAATATATAGCAAGCTTACTAGCTGTATCTAAACCATAAGTTGATTTAAATGAATTAGCTATTTTATTATATTCTCCATAATCAATTACTATTTTTTCTTGAATAGTATGATCTTGTTCTTGATTTAGTTTAAATTCCTTATCATCTAATAGTTTATAATCTCTTGTTAAATATACATTTTTACCTTCAGCATCAGTAATACTTAACTTACCAACTATATTATATTTAAAATCTAAATCAACTTTTTCATCAATATTGAAATTATATAAGAAATCAATATCAATGTGATCGATCAAACTTGCTACATATAGCATTCCTTTATCTAAATATTTTTCTTGATAAAAGTCATTTTTCTTTAAATATACTTTATAATCAAGATTACTACTTTCAGCGTAGTTAATATACTCTTCCTTATTAAAATTAATAGATTTTAACATAAGGACTAATCCAGCAACAAAGAATACAGCAAAGATTAACGCATATCTTATAACCCTATTTTCATAACTAACATATTTACCATTACTATTAGCATTAATCATAGACTCAACATGCTCATTTTTCTTTTCCATTCTGTCATTCATTTGTTCTCTTTTTAATTCTTCAAATGACTTACTATTCGCTTCTTCTCTTCTTAGATCTTCAAATGATTTATCTGTAGTTTTTGTTCTTACAACATCAACTTCTTCTGACTCAGTATCCTTAACCATTTCTTTTGGTTCTTCTTTTTCAACAATAGGTTCTTTTGGTGTAGCTACTTCTTCTTCATCAGCACTTCCATTAAGAACATTATCTACTTCAGAAACAAGATTATTGGATACATTTGTCATGTATTCTACATCATAATCATCATCTATTTGAATAATATCATCATTTGTAGCATCATCCAAGTTAACAACTGAAAATCCGTTAGAATCGCTATTATCTACATTAGCCAAATTATCCTTTTCCCTTTCATCCATTTTTATTCCTCCCACAATTCATTAAGCCAAACTGTTGGCATTCCTATCAAAGGTATTCTGTATTTTACAGTACCTTCTATCATATCCTGTTTTACAATATAATTATCGTCTTGATCATTGGCATCTCCTTTAGAGTAAAAATAATATTCATTATCTACTTTTACCTTTTTAGAAAGCCTGTGTACAACTAATACATTATGATAATCATAGGCAATTACATCACCCTTTTGTATACTATCATAATCTTTAGTTTTTTTAACTATTACTATGTCACCTCTTTTAATAGCAGGAGCCATACTACCTGTTGCAATAGCAATAGCGTGATAAGTAAAATACCCTGATGAAAAATATACGATTGCCATTACAAATAATGCTGCAATTCCAAGACCTATAAAATCTTTTTTATTATAATCTCTTTCTATTTTTTCATCATTTTCATTTCTAACTGTATTATAAACTCTATATAGTAATATAACTGGTAATAAGAATCTTATAAGTGATGTTAAATATTCATTAGCATTAGGTACAATTGGTACAATATAAACATAAACATTCATAATAATTCCATATATTAATATACTTTTATATCCAGAATTAATTGTAGTATATGTAGCATATATATTATAACTAATTGAAGGTAATAAAGTTAATGCTAAAAACTTAAATCTATGTGAAGCATCATAAAATACTCCGTAATATATACCATTTGCTATATCTATAAATATAAATACCAACAAGCTTAAAGCAATTAATCTTTTTTTATTATCAGCTTTAACTAAATAATTAAACCTTAATATTTCTTTAAGTATGGTAGTAAATATAGCTGGTAAGATGTAGTTTTTAATACCACCAACTGTAAAATAATTACCAACTTTTGCAAAGCCAATTACTAAACCAAACAAATAATAAATTAACATAAATGATAGTATAGTAATTAATGTATCTAATACAACTTCTTTAGTACTTCTATAGTTACTTTTTTCAAATCCAAAAACAAATCTGAATATAACTAAGCAAACACCTACAAATAAAGATGTATATAAACCAGGAATAAAATTGTATACAAAACTATTAAAAAGTAAGAATAAAAGCATACTTATTCCAAAAATAAATAACCATTTTTCTCCTCTTTTCATTTCTCCTCCATAATAATTCTGTATAACTTACTTATTATATTGTTCTAATCAGCAGAACCATAAGTTAATACTATATCTCCAAACGCAACTGTAAAGTCACCATCTGCAAGAGCAGCATTTGAGGCATAAGAAATTGTTACTTCTACAGCTTCAGCACTTCCTATTGCAAGTGAGTGGCTACTAATTGAATTATTAGTTGAATTATATGTATTAGATCCTACTTTTACTGAAATGCTAATACCATTACATGCGCTTGCTACATATGATGCTGTTGTTCCAGATACAGGAGTACATGTTTTAGTTCCAATAGAAACACTATTTAAGTACCCTATAAACTGACCAGCGTTATATGCATAAAAACTATATTTTACACTCTGTCCTTTATCAGTGAAAGTTGCTTTTAAACCTTCGATTTTATTAGCACTAAGTGTCGCAGCTGAACCAGTAGCTCCACTTACGGTAGGCGTTACTGAACCAGTACTTACACTTGAATTTGATTTAGACAAGCTTACATTAAACTTAGTAGGGTCACCTACAACATCTGCATCAGATTTAATTGTAAGTGTACTAGAAAATGCAGCAAAACCTAAAGATAAAGCGGCAACAGAGATCAATAATGCAAATACTATTATATACTTTGCTCCGTTTCTTCTCATAAAACCTCCTATTAATCTACTGTACTATAATTTAAATAAGCTGTTCCAAAATCTACAGTAAAGTCACCATCTGCAAGAGCTCCACCATCAATATACTCTATTGTTACTGTTACTACTTCACTAGCACCAGATGCTAACGTGTGACCATTAATAGCATTGTTTGTTTCAACGTAATCATCACTACCAGCTGCAATTGTCATTGTAATGTCATTACATGCATTAGCAACATATGATGCAGTACCTGGATTTGGATTACTTGGATTTGAATAAGGTGCACAAGTTTTTGTACCAAACACTACACTATTTAAATAAGATGCAAATTCAGATGGGTTAACTCCATAAAATGAATATGTAGCACTTTGATTTGGTGCTGTAAAATGTACCTTAATATTTTCAATACTATTGTCTGTTAAAGTTGCAGGATCAGCTGTAGCACCATCTGTTGTTGGTGTAACAGTTCCTGGTGTTGGTGTATTTGGATCAGTTGACAACTCTGCTATTGGTGTAACAGGTGTAGTAGGTGCTGTATAATCAGCTGTAGCTTTAATCTGTAATGTATTAGAATAAGCTGCGAAACCTAAACTGACTCCAACTACTGAAATTAATAAAGCAATTACTGCTAAATATCTTGAATATCTGTTATTATTTTCCATAATTTTTCCTTCTTTCTTAATTATCTTTCAATGTTATTATTTTAATCTTTAATTTTTTTATCCTAACTGGATAACACCTTGTATTTCTTCTATAAATAAAAGCCCTCCCTCCAAATCATGAAATCTATTGTTTTTAATACACAAACAATACAATAATACAACAACATGTATTATTGTCTATTCATCTACAATATATATTGTAACACATTACTTTATGTTTTGAAAAGACAAAATTTACACATTATTATATTTTTTTATAATATTAATTATTTTTTTAAATTTAATTCTTCTTCAATCTTTAATAATCTATTAAATTTACATATTCTCTCACCACGAGAAACAGAACCTGTTTTAATAAATGGAATATTTAGTGCAACAGCTGCATCTACAATAAATGTATCAGTTGTTTCTCCACTTCTATGAGACATAATTGTTGTATAATTATTCTTTTTAGCTAGTATAACTGTTTCAAGTGTTTCTAAAAAAGTACCTATTTGATTAGGTTTAATTAATATAGAATTACACATATGATTTTCTATACCATATGTAAGTAATTTTTTATTTGTAACAAATAAGTCATCACCCACTATATTTATTTCCTTAGATAACTTTTCTGTTATCATCTTAAATCCTTCATAATCATTTTCATCAAAAGGATCTTCAATGGAAATAATTGGATAATTTTTAAGTAAATCTAAATAATAATCTAATAATTCTTCTCTACTTAATAATTTATCTTCAATTTTATATTTCTCACTTTGAGCATTATAGAAAGATGAAGCCGCAACATCAAGAGCAATAAACACATCTTTAGATGGAATATACCCAGCTGTTTCAATAGCTTTAATAATATAATTTAAAGCAGTCTTATTAGATTCAAGATTAGGAGCAAAACCACCTTCATCTCCAACTGAAGTAATTAGTCCTTCATTATCTAATAGTTTTTTTAATGAATGAAACACTTCACTAGCACATCTAAGTGTTTCTTTAAATGATTCCATCTTAGGAACTATCATAAACTCTTGAATATCTAAATTATTCCTAGAATGCATTCCTCCATTTACTATATTAAACATAACTCTTGGAATTCTCTTTTCTCTAGGATTTAAATATTCATAAACTTCTTTTCCAGCTTCATTACTAGCAGCTTTTAAACAAGCAATACTAACTCCTAATATAGCATTAGCTCCAAGATTACTCTTATTATCAGTCCCATCAAGTTCAATCATCTTGTTATCAATTTCTTTTTGATGTGATACTTCCATCCCCACAATAGCATTTTTAATAACTGTATTAACATTATTAACTGCTTTTAAGACACCTTTACCAAAATATCTTTCATCATTATCTCTTAATTCCAAAGCCTCTTTACTACCAGTAGATGCCCCAGAAGGTACACTAAATACTCCTTTAAATCCTTTTTCTGTTTTAACTTCTACTTCAACAGTAGGAGTCCCCCTAGAATCAAGTATTTCTCTAGCATATATATCTACTATCTTACTCATATAATTGCCTCCTATTATTTCTAATAATAATTATACCTTATTTTTTATAATAATGCTACTTCATTTTTCTTTTATAATCTTTGATATTTTAATAATGTATGTTATAATATTAATGATATAAGGGTGATAGAAATGGATATAAGGGAAATAGACGGCGATACATTTAATGACTTTGCAAATAGCCATATATTAAAAAACTATTTTCAAACTAAACAATATGGTGAACTAATGTCTCATAGTGACTTTAAAACTATGTATATTGGTGCATATGTTAATAATGATATAGTTGCTGGAAGTCTAATTTTATATAAAACTATTGGCCCAAGTATGAAATATGGATATGCCCCAAGAGGATTTCTAATAGATTACTATGATCAAGATTTACTTTCTATGTTTACTAAAAAAATAAAAGATTTTTTCTTTAAAAAAGGATATGCCTTTATAAAAATCAACCCAGAAATAACATATTCTAGAATAGATTTTGAAAAGCAAAGCAAAATAATTAATGCTAAAAATAAAGAACTAATAGAAAAATTAAAAGAACTTGGATATGACAAATTAAAAGATAATCTATACTTTGAATCAATGTTACCAAAATATACACCAGTAATATACTTACCTACTTTTAATTTAGATAGTATGGATTCAAATACATTAGATAATGCAGAAGAAGCTAAAAAATGTGGTTTATCTATAAAAAAAGGAACAATTGCTGACTTAGATGACTTTTATAAGCTAATTAAAAACGAGGATTCAAAATCATTATCATATTATAAACTATTCTATGAAATATTTAGCAAAGATAATATGGCCGATTTATTATTCTTAGAATTAGACTTTATGACTTACATAAAACATCTTCAAATAAGATATAGTATAGAAAATGAAAAAAACGAAGTAATAAACCGTGAATTTAATCAAAATCCACAAAACGATGAATTATATGAAAAGAAAATGAGATCTGATAAAGAACTAAATAGAATTCAAGCACAAATAGCTGCCTATAATATTAAAGTTCAAGATGATCAAATAAAAGAAATACTTGCTACAGCATTCTTAATTAAACATCAAGGAAGAATAACAATATTAATATCAGGATGTAGTAAAGAATTTGATATATGTGATTTAAAATCATTTATATATTATAAAATTATAGAAGAATATAAAAAATCAGGATTCCTATTCTTTGACCTAAATGGTATAACAGGAGACTACAGTGAAACTAATCCATATAAAGAACTAAATAACTTTAAATTACAATTTAATCCTAATGTATTTGAATATATTGGAGAGTTTGACTTAATAGTAAACAAACCATTTCATCAACTATTATGGTCAACAAATAAAATACAAAAAGAGTTTTATAAACCGGCAATAAAAAATAAACAATAAAAATTGTTTATTTTTTTATACATACTTTTCTATATCTTTAGGAACCTTATCATTTACAATCATTTCTATAATCTTATTTTCCCTTTCTTCACTTACTTCTTTTCCAGTAATATAAGATATTTCATGAATTATACTTCTTAGGGTATCTTCATTTTTATAATCACCTGATTGTAACTTTTGAGCAAGTTCTAAAATTGTATCTCTATCTACATTAGTCTTTTTTTCTATTCTATCTAGAATAGTATTATTCATATATATCACCTAAAATATTATATGAATAATAAACTAAAATGTTTTAAAAATTAAACATTAACCACTCTGGTTTATAAACCATTAGTAAGCCAATAATAATCATTATTAAACCACCAACTAAATGAGAATATTTACCAAATTTGTTAGAAATAGCCTTAATTTCTAATGTCTTCATAGCTATAATAAATACAATAATATCATCTATTAAGAAGAATAAAACATAAATAATAGAGTAAATTATTTTTAATGAATTACTCACATTATTAACAGCTAATATTTCACTAAACATAACTGGTAATCCAAGAGAACATAATAGTTCAATAACATTTACTGAAAATGCAAGTAAAACAATACCAAGTAATGCTAAACCAAAAGATTTTTCTTTAACTATCTTTTTAATAGAATTAATAATTCTTTTTCTATTTGAACTATCTACTACTTCACATCCATCATCACTCTTTAATCCCTTAAAGAATCTATATACTGATATTATTCCAAACACCAATGCTAATGCTGCTATACCAACTCTAATATACTCTATTTTATTTAAGAAAGTAGCAAGATTTAACCAAGAAATCAAAAATAGAAAATAAACTATACCAGAAGAAACTAAAAATGCAATTCCAAGACCCCATTTTCTCTTAGAATCTTTTACTCCAAGTAACATTGATATTAAGAATATAAGTATCCACATAGCACATGGATTAAATCCATCAACAAGTCCTATAATAACCGCACATAATATTATAGATACATTTTTAATATCTTTTTTACCAATAATTGGAATATCTATTTCTTCCTCTCTTTGTTTATCAGGAGACTCTTCCTCTTCTCCATCATCTTTTACTACACCAAGATATATTCCAACATTATCTTTATACTTTACAGTCTTATAATAATTAATCGTATCCTTAATCTTATTTGCGGTATATGATTCATCATAACCAATTACATATGAATTACCAATAACTAAAAAAGGTATTCCACTATTAGTAGTTTTTAAAATATCCATTACTTTCTCAAGCTTACTCAAATTTTCATCATTATACCAAACCTCATAAGTATGTAATTTAATATTCTTGTTTTCTTTCAAATACTCATCTAAAAACTCTTTTTCAGCTTTACAGTGAGGACAACCATTACCATAAAACAAATATATATTCATTTCTTTTTCTTCAGCATGTAAAAAACAAGGCAACATTAAAAAAACAAATAATAAAATTTTTAATATCTTTTTCATTTAACACTCCCAATTATGCTTTCAAAATCTTCTATACTATGCTCACCACATAATCTACCAATTTCTTCTCCATTATTATAAAAAATATAAACTGGTAATATTTTTCCAACATTAAACTCTTTAATATCATCAAAATCAAAATCATATTCTTCATATTCAAAAGAATACTTATTTTTAATTTCATTAAATCTTTTATTCATAATAATACATGATGGACATCCAAGAGAAGACACTCTAACTACTTTCATCTTATCTTCCTTTCTTGTATGCTGTAAGTGATTCTAAGAAGTAGTTTTCTTGGTAAAAATCTAACAAAGAAAACACTTAATTTCATCTTAATATTTGGAATTATTAATAACTTATTTTTCTTTAATTTCTTAAGAGTATACTCAGTTACATAATCACTAGTCATTGGTTTAACTGAAAAATTAACATGAGCTCTCTTATTAAAATTAGTATCAACTGGACCAGGACATAAAACACTTACTTTAACATTACTTTTTTCTCTTCTTAACTCTTCATAAATAGCCATAGTTAAATTATATACATATGATTTAGTGCTATAATATGTAGCCATTAAAGGTCCAGGTTGAAAAGCTGCAAGAGAAGCGACATTTAAAATTTGTCCTTTATCTTTACTTATAAAATCTTTTAAAAATAATTTAGTTAACATATGAACAGCAACGACATTTAAATTAATCATATTAATATCATTTTCAAGATCAAGCTTACTAAAATAACCACATTCACCATAACCAGCATTATTAATTAGTAAATCTACTTCACCCTTATACTTTTCATATAATTTATAAACATTTTGCTTAACACTTAAATCTAAACTCTCTATTTTAACATCTACATTCTTAATCTTACTTTGAATACTTTCAAGTTTGTTAATATCTCTACTTACTAAGATTAAATCACATTTTTGTTCAGCCAATTTAAATGCAAAATCACGTCCTAAACCACTTGATGCTCCAGTTATTAATACTCTCACTTTCATCACCTATCTAATTATAACATAAAAATACAAAATATAAAAAAGAAGATTGTTAAAATTAACAACCTTCTCCTTTATAACATATTCCATTCGAATCAAAGCAGAAATTTTTATTATTAATTGTTTGACAACCATTTCTTTGCATTACACCATTACTGTCAAAGTAGAACCAATGAGATTCTCCTTTCCATACAATTTTTTGCCAATCGGTTTGCATAACTCCATTGCTGTCAAAATAGAACCATTCTTCTTTTCCTTTGTATTTTATCTTTTGCCATCCAGTACGCATCTTACCATTACTCATAAAGCAGAACCATTCCTCTTTACCTTTATAATTTATCTTTTGCCATCCAGTTCTCATGATACCATTGTCACCTAAATAATACCAATATTTCTGCGTATCTCCATCTTTTTGACTTGCTATCCATCCTGTTGACATTTTACCATCTTCATTAAAGTGGAACCACTCTTCATTTCCATTATATGATAATATGTTCCATCCTCTTAAAACATATCCATTTCTATATAAATAATACCAATATCCGTCTATCTTTTTCCAACCTCTATCTGCTTTTTTCAAAAATGCATTAACGCCATCATAATAGAACAAACCTACATTCAATCCTGACTTTTCAAACTTTCCTAAACTATCATACACTCCTATTAAATGGAATTTACCATTAGTTTTGAATTCTTTAAACTCTATCTTCTGTAAATTCTCAGAACTATTATTACTCTTAATAGTATAATTTCCTTTAGAATCGTAAGTTTGAACTATAGCATCACTAACATTATCAGTAGTATAAATCCTTGTTTTTAACTTATTATTTGCATAATTTAATTCAAGAACATTTTTTGCCTGTGCATTCATACCACCACCAGTCATAATCGCATCTTTAGGTTTTAATACATCTAAGAAATATTTACGATTAGATGTATCATATCCATGGTGACCTAATTTTAAAACATCAATATTAGATAATAAACTTTTAGTACTACTATTATTTATTAACCTTGCTTCATCGTAGCTTTCTATATCCCCTGCAAGTAATGTTTTTGATTGTTTATAAGTTATTAATTCAATAATTGAGTTAACATTTTCATCTCTTCCAACAAATATGCCACCCTTTTTTGAACATTCACTTTTACTTGTATCACCAACATCATTATATAAAGCAACAAATTTATTATTACTATCAAGCTTAAAACATACAGATTCATCATCATTTACTTTAGAAGTATTTAATAATTTAATATTATAATCCCCTAAATTAAAGCTTATATTCTTTTCTGTAACATCAACCAATTTAGCACCATTGTTTTTCATGGCATTTAGACTTCTTTTATAATAGCCTTCATTATACCAATCCTGACTTGCATCATAAGACCCATCAGCTTTTCCACTATTATAAATACCATTTTTAAGGTAATCATTTGATGTTTTTACATATGATTTATAATAGTATGTAGTATTACTGTTAGCAAAAGTGTTTGCTATTTCATACATACCACCAATATGATCTGAGTGTGAGTGTGTTGCAACAACAAAATTTAACTTTCCTTTACATTTAGTTCCAGAACAATTCATTAATTTCTCTAAATATGTAATTACATGATAGACTGTATGATTCTTATTACTACCAGCAGCTTGAGGAGTTCCATCCTGATATAGTGGATGTGATGAATCAACTAACCCAAAATGTCCATTACTTTCAATTACTATGGCATCAGCATTACCAGTTGAAATATAGTGTATTCTATCAGCTGTACTAGGTGCTGTATTTGTACTTGTTGATGGTTTTGTTGTATTTGTATTAGTATTGGTTTTGTTATTTGTTCCACTGTTCGTATTTGTCGATGGCTTTGTTGTATTTGTATTAGTATTGGTTTTGTTATTTGTTCCATTATTTGTATTAGTTGATGCTTTTGTATTGCTTGTGTCTTTAGTTCCAGTATTTGTACTGTTTGAAGGTTTTGTATTATTTGTTCCGGAACCACTATTGTTATTAGTTTCAGTATTTTTTCCTGAATTATTATTTCCAGTATTATTGTTATTATTTGTTTTAGTATTTCCTGAATCGCTGTTATTATTAGATCCTGAATTATTACTCTTTCCTGAATTTTTATTGTTTTTTGTTGACTTACTACTACCTTTATCATCAGATATACCAAACATATTATCAAATGTTTTTTCTAAAAGAGACTTTTCTTCTTCTTCTCTAGTATCATTAGTTTTAGAATTACCATTTTCATCAACAATCGTATATGGTGTATCAACTTTACTTTCAATATCTAAATCTTCTAATTCATAACTCATTTCATCTAATTCTTCTGGTTTACTAAAATATTTATTAACATCTACTTGATCTAAGAATTTATTAACTCCATTTTTATAATTATCATAAAATGTTTTGACAAATACTACGCCAAACCATATTACAAAAATATAGAATAAAATTAAAAAAAAGTTTAATATCTTATTTTTCATACAATACCTCTATTTTTAATTATAACACATAATAAAAAAAAAGAAGCTACTATTTAGCAACTTCTTCTGCTCTTGTTTCTCTAATTACTACTACTTTAATAGTACCAGGATATTGCATTGTTTCTTCAATCTTATCCTTTATTTCACGAGCCACTTTATAACTTGTTAAATCATCTATTTCTTGAGGTTTAACAATTACTCTTAATTCTCTTCCAGCTTGCATAGCATAAGTCTTGTCTACTCCCTCAATTTCATTTCCTATCTTTTCTAATTCTTCAAGTCTCTTAACATAATTTTCTAATGAATCATTTCTAGCTCCAGGTCTTGCCGCACTTAAAGTATCTGCTATTGCTACTAATTCTGCTATTACAGAATCTGCTTTTTTATCTCCATGGTGTGACTCTATTGTATTAAGCACAACTTTATCTTCATGGAACTTTTTAGCAATATCAGCACCTAATTCTACATGTGATCCATCAGTCTCAAAATCAATAGCTTTACCTATATCATGAAGTAAACCAGCTCTCTTAGCAAGCATAACATTTTCTCCAAGCTCACCTGCCATTATTCCAGCTAAATTAGCTACTTCTACACTATGCTGTAAAACATCTTGACCATAACTAGTTCTAAATGCAAGTTTACCTATTAAAGTAACAAGTTCAGGATCAACTTTACTTATACCTAACTTAAATAAAGCTTCTTCTCCCTTGTCTCTAATAATCTTTTTATAATCTTCACAAACTTTATCATAAAGTTCTTCAATTCTTGCTGGATGAATACGCCCATCCTTAATTAATGTTTCAAGTGTTACTTTAGCAATTTCTCTTCTTAATGGATCAAAAGAAGATAACGCTATTGCTTCTGGAGTATCATCAATTATTAAATCAACTCCTGTAACAGCTTCTATTGTTCTAATATTTCTTCCTTCTCTACCAATAATTCTTCCCTTCATTTCATCATTAGGAAGCCCTACTGTAGTAACAGTTTGTTCACTTGTAACATCATTTGCATATCTTTGCATGCTTGAAACTAAAATATCTTTAGCCTTTTTATCTGCTTCTAATTTAGCTTCATCTTCTCTTTCTTTTAAGTAGACAGAAATTTCACGAGACATTTCCTCTTCTACTTTTTTCATTACTAAATCTTTAGCTTTTTCTTTTGAAAAACCAGATATTTTCTCTAAAAGAGCAATTTGCTCTTTTATGATACTCTCCATTTTTGCATCTTTTTCTTGAATTTCTTTTTGTTTTGCCAATAAATCTTTATCTTTTTGATCTAAGTTCTTTTCTCTTTGAGTAAGTAACTCATCTCTCTTGTCTAAACTATTCTCCCTGTTATCCATTCTTTGATTAAGTTCATTTAATTCTTTCTTTTTTTCCTTAATCTCTTCATCAGTTTGTTTTTTTAATCTAAAACTTTCTTCTTTTAATTCTAAGATGCCATCTCTTTTAACCTTATCAGCTTCTTTTTTAGCATCTCGAATTAATTTATCAGCTTCTTTTTGTGCAGCACTTACCTTTAATTTGTTAATAATTAACATTATAAATGCTCCCACAAATAATCCAACTACTACAAGCAAAATGGAGAAAACTACATTATTCATAATCCTCCATTATCTCTCTTTCTAGAAGTATAAAACCTCTACTAATATTTTAAAATTTTAAACGTTTATTGTCAACTTTTAAATTACTATGACATCTATTATTTACATATTTAATAAAAATAATTATAAAACAAACTAATAATATAATATATACTAAATAGTCTTCATATTCTAAGAATAAATCATGAATATTTAATGTTAGTTTAGTGTTGTTAAATACATCATAACTATCTATTACTTCATCTTTATACTTAATTTCTATACTACCTAATTTACTATTTTTAGGAGTAAAATATGTAATAGTATCTTTTCCAGTATAAGTAACTTCTACTTGTGAACTATCAAAATCATTCTTTAAGTATTTTTTTATGTTTTTATGATAATAAATATCAATATTCTTTTCATATGCATATTTGGTATTAAGAGTTGTTATCTTATAATCAGTCGTTATCAAATCATGATAAGCATAATTATCTTTAAAATAAGTGTACTCTTTTATATGATCTAATATTTGATTTGGAGATTTATCTGCTCCTAAAGAAATAAATAAATAATTAACATTATTTAAAGTTGCTATACTTGCTAAACAGTATCCTGCTTCTTCCACAAAGCCAGTTTTAGAACCCTTGATAAATGATAAATCTCTTTTTAATTTTCTATTATAAGCTTCAACAGTTCTTGTAACCTTAATATTATTTGTAAGAGTATATTCTTTAGTTGTAAAAACACTTTTAAACTTAATATTTCCTAAAGAGTATATTAATATTTGTGCCATATCATATGCACTACTGTAATTATCCTTATCATATAAACCAACAGCATTTGAAAAATGTGTGTCTTTTAATCCTAACTCCTTAACTTTATCATTCATCTTCTTTATAAATGAATTCATATCTCCAGCAGTAGAAATAGCCAATGCATTAACTGCATCAGCTCCACTTCTTAATATAGCTCCATATAACAAATCATTATATGTTACTACTTCACCCTTTTTAAAACCGACTTTAACTACATCATGCTCTATATTACTAATCATATCATCGCTAATAGTAACTTTATCATCAAAATTATCTATATTTTCAATCGCTACTATTACTGTCATTATCTTAGTTAAACTAGCAACACTAACTCTACTATGTTCATCTTTACTATCAATTATTTCACTTTCATTTAAATTATATAAAATATAATTTTTACTGCTTAAATCTATTTCTTTTGCATGTACTACACTTATTAATAACACAAAAAACAATAAAAATTTAATCAGCTTTTCTTCCATATTTTCTTTTCTCTTTCATCATAAAATCTGTTATTTGAGTTTCAACTTCAACAGCACCCTTAGGATCAATATTAGATAAGTAAATATTTTCTTTAATTGTATCTATTGAAATCGAACTCCATAACATATTCTTATTAACTTGTAAATCATTATACATATCAGGTGTAATAGTTGTAAAAAAATATCCCCATAATACTCTTTTTTGCCCAATTATTAGTCTTTTATTTGTAATTGCAACTACACAAGAATTAATAAGGATAAAAGAGCTTTCATTTCTTTGAGCAGGAAAAGCATATAATAACTTTTCATCTGGATTGATATGCATTTGAACAATCTTCGAATGTTTTTTTAATCTGTGTGCAACAGTTAAAGGATATAACTTCTTAAACTGTTTTACCCTAATATAAACATCTTTATCCATAAAATCACCCACTTAATTAATGTTTTTAATTATATTCTTAATTATATCATTAATTGACTCAATTACAAAGTTATAATTATTTCTATTAAACTCATTTATTATTTCTTTAATATCTCCACTAACTCTATCTAGTACTTCTTCATTCAAATCTTTATTATCATAAACAAATATAATTGACTTAATATACTCAATAAAATTATTAGCACAGGCAGGTGTTACAAATGACTTATTCTTTGCCTGTATTCTTTCTACAAACCCCATAGTAGACTTCTTTATAATATCAGTTTTAGTTCTATTTTCTACATACTTAAAAATGATATTTTCATACTTTTCTAATAACTTTACATATCTTTCTATAATTTCTCTATTAGAATCTTTTAAATTATTAATTAAATTCTCTTCTAAATTCTTTTTAATAATATTCTTATTAATTGGAATCTTATATTTATCAAAAACATGAACTAACCTAATTAACAATCTATTCTCAAAAGCATCAAACAAAAAATTATTATCATTGATAATATCATTTCCATTACGTATAATTGTTCCCATTTCACTACTCATACATCAATTATAACAGCAAGTACAAAACTATAACATATTTTTTACATATATATTTACATGTTCTTTACTAGCTAGCAGATGATGATTCAGTAAAAAAATATACAAAAAATAAAGAAGCACTATATATAATACTAAATAAAGTAATTGATATAATTAATTCAAAAAAACCAACATTAAAAAAGCTATAAAATATAGCTTTTTTTTATTCTGTCCTAAGTGCTACTACTGGATCTTGTTTACTAGCCTTTTTAGAAGGTATCAAACCACCAATTAATGTAAGAATTACACTTAATATTATTAACACTACAATACCCTCTAGTGGAATAACTGCATTAATATTATAATTACTAGTTAACTTATGAATTATATAATTAATAATTGGAACACACAATAATGAAATCAAAATACCAAATATACCACTTAACAATCCAATAATAAAAGTTTCAGCACTAAATATTGAAGACACATTTCTCTTAGAAGCACCAATAGCTCTTAATATTCCAATCTCTTTAGTTCTTTCAAGAACAGAAATATAAGTAATAATACCAATCATAATAGAAGAAACAACAAGTGAAATAGAAACAAATGCTATCAAAACATAACTTACACTATTGACAACCTTCTTAACACTACCCATTAATATACCAGTAGCATCAGTATAATGAATAACATTATCTTCTTCATCATTCTTTTCCATTAAATCATTATAATCTTCTAAAAAATCAATAAAATTCTCTTTAGAATCAAAATTCTTAAAATAAAATGAAATACTAGTTGGTTCATCCTTATCTTGATAACCCATCTTAACCAAATTAGCCTTTGCATTAGTAGAACTACTTGTATTTGCAAAAGCACTCATAATTCTCTTTAACTCATCTTCACTCAAATCAAACTTAAATGCAGAAGCAATCTTATTAGGATCAACTTTAAAAGCTCCAGCTACACTACCCATTAACTTACCACTAAGAGTACCTACATAAGTAAGTATCTCTTTTTGCATAACTGCTTCAGTCATTTTAGTTGCAAGAGTTTCAAGAGATGTAACTACAATAGCCTGTTTCATAAACTCACTTACAGTAGTATCAACAACTTGATTAGGAAGTAATGCTCCAGGATTATTAGGATCAGTTGTATATGTACTATCTTGAGTAGAATATACACTAATATAACCCCTTAACATACCACCAAGTAAACTAGTAAAAGTACTTTCAAATATATTAGTTGGAATAACATACTTACTTTCAAGTGAACTAATTTGTTTCTTAACATCATCACTCTTCATATAATTACTAACTACTTCATCAACATCATTCAAATGAATTAAAGCAATCTTCATAGGACCTAATTCCACTTTATCTTTTGGATTCTTAATATAATTATTTAACATATTTGTAGAAAAACTTTTTAAATTACTATTTAATGCTTCCAAAGCAGGATTAGTATCAGCAGTAATAGAATTAGATATTTTATTCATATAATCCTGGGTCATACTCTTAATATCATTTTCATTTATATTAATATTAAAAGCACTCTTTAACATATCAGTATCTACACTAATTAAATCTTCAAAATCCAAATTGGACTTCTTCTCTTTATCAGAAAACTTAGAATTAGAAAACACATCTATTTCTTTATCATTTAATTGCTTTTTAACAATATCAGTATTCTTAGAATAATCAATTAAATAATTTGTCAATTTAGAGGTATATGCTATACCATTTTGTAAAGCCATTGAATTATTGCCATCCCTTGGACAAACAACTCCAACTATCTTTAATCTAATACCATCATCATATAAAGAATTAATATACCTTTCATCTTCACTCATATCTTCATATATTTTATATTTATCATTATACTTATATAAAGATGAACTATGAACAAGCCTTAAATCAATATCCATTAATTCTTTATATGTAAACTCAAACGGTTCATTATTAATATTAACAGTCTCACCAGCCATCATTTTACTAATAATATCACTCAACTCTTCTGGATCCCTTAATCCAAGATAATAAACTAGCATATCAGATATAGTATGCTTTTCTGATAACACTATTAATAACTCATCATACTCTTTAGGCCATCTACCCTCTAAGACTTCATACTGTTCACTTAATGAATCAATATCATCA